>Ga0073934_10000825_pt1 | contig 82044 bp, 85 predicted proteins | sample LarsenN4metaG_FD_76834 | JGI IMG/M metagenome (GOLD analysis project Ga0073934, IMG submission 76834) | Hot spring sediment bacterial and archeal communities from British Columbia, Canada, to study Microbial Dark Matter (Phase II) - Larsen... ...
ACACGCCCTGCCCGTAGCGGCGCACGCAGCTTCGATTGGAGGAGGGGCCCGCCGCAAGGCGGGCCCCTTGCTTTCCAACGCGCCGGGCGCCTCACCCCGCCGCCTGCTATAACCCCGGCGACAGAGTGCAGCCGACGGGACAGGAGGATGCCGGTGGTCGCGACGACGGACATCATCGACGAGCTGCGCGCGCTCGTGGACGAGCGCAGCCTGCTCAAGCACCCCTTCTACCAGGCCTGGCAGCGCGGCGAGCTGACGCTCGACGCCCTCCGCGGGTACGCGTCCCAGTACTACCCGCACGTCCTCGCCTTCCCGCAGTACGTCAGCGCCGCCCACGCCATCTGCCACACGCAGGCCGAGCGCCAGGAGCTGCTCGAGAACCTCATCGAGGAGGAGCGCGGCGAGGAGAACCACCCGGAGCTCTGGCTGCGATTCGCCGAGGGCGTCGGCGCGACGCGCGACGAGATCGAGCGCGCGACGCCCCTGCCCGAGACTGAGCGGCTCGTCGCCACGTTCCGCGATGCCACCGCGCGCCGCACCTTCGCCGAGGCCTGCGCGGCGCTCTACGTCTACGAGTCGCAGGTGCCGGACGTCGCCCGCACGAAGATCGACGGGCTTAAGCGCTTCTACGGCCGCGACGACGCGCGCACGCTGCAGTTCTTCGAAGTGCACATCGGCGCCGACGAGGTCCACAGCGAGGTCGGCGCGCAGATGGTCCGCCGCAACACCCGCGATGCCGCCGACCGCGCGCGGGTGCTCGCCACGGGCCGCGAGTGCGCGGACGCGCTCTGGTCCTTCCTCGACGGCTGCTACCGCGAATACGTCGCCGCCTGATGGCGATCGACCTGGCTTTCGTCGGCACCGGCAACGCGTTTGCACCGACGCGCTACTGGAGTTCGTTCCTCGCGGACGGACGCTACCTGTTCGATGCGCCGCCGCAGCTCCTCACGCACCTCAAGCGCATGCAGGCCGACCCGGGCGCGATCGATGCCATCTTCATCAGCCACTACCACGGCGACCACTACCTCGGCCTTCCCTTCCTTCTTCTCGAATACGCCGAGCTGGCGCCGCGCTCGAGGGACCTCACGGTGATCGGCCCGCCTGGCATCGCCAAGCGCGCGCAGTCGCTGACCGACCTCGCCTTCCCGAACGTCTTCCGCAAGGACCGCGGCTATCCGCTGCATTTCGTCGAGGCGAAGGACGGCAAGGGCGGCGAAGTGGCCGACGTGCGCTACATCGCGCGCAAGGTCAAGCACGTCGACGGCCTCGAGTGCTTCGGGTATCGCGTCGACCTGCCCGGCGGCACCCTCGCGTATTCGGGTGACACCGTGATGTGCGATGCGCTGGTGCCGCTCGCCGACGGGGCGGACGTCTTCGTTGTCGAGTGCTCGTGCTGGGGCGACAACTGCGGCCCGCACCTGACGCCGCGCGACATCATGGCGCTGCGCGAGCGCATCAGCGCCCACACGACCTTCGTGCTGACGCACATGGGTGCGGGTGAGGCGCCGCGCGAGCTGACCGAAGCCGGCATCCTCGTTGCGGAGGACCTGCGGCGGCTGCGGGTGGGGAGAGGCGGCGCGGCAAGCACGGTCGCTTGAATCATCCCGACCACATCCGGCACAATCGGCGGCGGCAGGGCGCGTGTGGGGAGGAGACCATGGGACGACGGACGCTGCCGTACGCGCTCGTCGCGCTGGCCGCTGCCGTCTTTGCGACACTCGTCATAACGCTGGCGACGGCGCCGAACGGTGCGCGCGCTGGCAACTTCCCACCGGACCTGTTCCAGACCCGCACGCCAACGCCCCGGACCGGCGCCGCGACACCCGTACCCACACCGCCGCCGGCGGCGCCACCGCCGTCCGCCGACGCGCCCGCCACCGGGCTCGTGGTCATGCGGCTGGAGTGCACGAGCGCCTCGCCGACGGGGGTGCGCGCCTGGTTCCTCTGGACGCCGTCGCTGGCGGGCGGGCAGTGGCTCGATGTGAGTTTCATCGGCAACAACTTCGCGCCCGGCACCTTCGCCGGCGCCGGGCCATTCCCTGCGGGCACGTGGGGGTTCCCGTGGGACGGCCTCGCCCAGGGCCTCACGCATTTCGCGCGCGTCAACACGCTCACCCGCTCCGGCTGGATGGCGAGCGAGACGTTCCCGTTCTACACGCCCGTCTGCACCCCTCATGAGCCGTACCCGGCAAACGACATGTGGGCCCTGCGCGACCGCATGGCCGCCGCCATCGCCAACTCGCCGATCGATACGGCGATCGCTGTCACGGACCTGCAGACGGGCGAGACGGTCGACGTGTTCGGCGACGCGCCGCGCCTGCCGGGTTGCACGATCAACCTCTTCGTGCTGATGCGCGTCGTGTTCGACCTGCAGCACGGCAAGCACCCGGAGCCCCAGCCGGGCGACCTTATCGCCCAGACCATCAACCGCTCCGACCCGGTCACGGCGCGCACGCTCGCGAAGTACTGGGTCGGCGATGGCGACCTCTGGACCGGCCTGCGCCGCACGAACGACTTCGTGCGCGCGCTCGGGATGTCGAGCAGCCTCTACGACCACCCGCCGGCCTACCCGCTCGAGTCGCAATTCGGCACCTACACGAACGTCATCACGGCACGTGACGCCAACCGCGGGCTCAAGGCGATCTGGGACGGCCTCGTGCTCGACCCCTACTGGCGCGACTACTTGCTGTACAAGATGACGCTGGTGAAGCCGGGATTGAACTACCTGATCGCCGCTGGTGCGGGCGCTGGCGCCACCGTCTCACACAAGAATGGCTTCCTCTTCGAGGAGGGCTGGGCGGACAACGACATCGGCATCGTCTGGTTCGAGCGCGGCGGCCGTCGCTACGGCTTCGCGATCTCGTTCTTCACGCAGAACGTGCCGCGCAAGTACGACGACATCCCCCTCGGACAGCAGCTCGTCTCGATGGCCTATGGCTGGTTCGTGAGCCGCTACGGCTACCCGCCATGACGCGCCGCGTTCCGTAGCGAGGCGCCTCGGGACACCAGGTCAGATTAGATTACGCGCTCCGCGCTAGATGGCTGTTCGGCAAACCACTCGGGCCAGCCGCCGTCGAGCTTGACGGCGTCGAACCCGCGCTCCCGGAGCATGGCCACCGCGTCATCGGCCATCAGGCAGTACGTGCCGCGGCAGTACGCGACGATGCGCTTGTCGCGCGGCAGCTCGTCGACGCGGCCCGGCAGTTCCGGCAGGGGCATCGAGATGGCACCCGGGATGTGCCCGTGCTCGAACTCGACCGCCGGACGGACATCGACGAGGACGACGTCCTTGCGCCGGAGGAGCCGCGGCAGGTCCGCGCGCGAAAGCTCATCGTCGTCGGGCCGGTGCTCCATGCGCAGCCGGGCGACTTCCGGCAGCCGCTCTTCGGCGACGCCGCAGAGCGCGAGCCAGAGCCGGAGCACGCTCGGCGACGCGAGTCGGTACGTCACCGACGTCCCTCGGCGTTCCGATTCGACGAGGCGGGCGTTCTTCAGCACCTGCAGGTGCTGCGACACGTTGGCGATCGTCATGGCCGTCTCCTCGGCCAGCGCCTCGACGCGCCTGGGCGCCTGCGCCAGGACATCGAGTAGCTCGAGCCGGCGCTCGCTGGCCAGGGCCTGCGAGACCCGGGCGAATTCGGGGTAGAGTTGGCCCTTCAGCCCGCCGCGTGGCACGCGGACATTCTCGCCGCTTCCACAGCGTTCGTCAATTGATCAAGAAATCGCTTGACAAGTCGAGGAGGCGGGTGTAGGATCGCCCACGTCCGGCCACGAGAACGGAGCGCCCCTGATGCCAGCGGATGACCTGCCCGTCGACGACGTCCTCATCGCCTACGGCGACGCCTGTGCGACGCTGACGCCTCGCATCAAAACCCGCCTGCGCGCGCTTGGCCCGGGCTCCATCCTCGAAGTCCGCACCGACGACCCCGCCGCCGACGAGGCGCTCGGCGCGTGGAGCCGTCTCACGGGCCATCCCATCGTCGCGGTCGAACACCTCGACGGGCGGCGGGCGGCGTATCTCATTCGGAAGCGGTAGCCGCGCAGCCGACTGCGCATAACGAACGGAGGAGCAGCATGTCGACGATGCTCGTGAACTGCGCGCACGGTGCCGATGACCCCGAACGCGCGATCCTGCCGTTCATCGTCGGAAACGTCGCCGCTAGCGCCGACAGGGACGTCGTGGTCTTCCTGACCATCGAAGGCGTGCGCCTGGCGACCAAGGGCTACGCCAAATCCGTCACGAAGGAAGGCTTTCAGCCGGCGAACGAGGTGATCGCGTCGTTCCTCGCGAATGGCGGCCAGCTCTGGGCCTGCGCGGCCTGCACGAATCCACGGGGCATTACCGAGGCCGACCTGATCGACGGCGCCAGCATCAAGACGGCCGCCAATCTTGTCGAGTGCCTGGCGAACGGCGCGACGGCCGTCAACGTCGCCTGAGCGACCGCCCGCGGCTCCTGCCGCCGCGGACCGCGCTCAGCTCATCGTCATAGGCCGGAGGAGACCCATGCCAACCCAGGTGCAGCCGGCGAAGGTCGACCGAGATCAGCTCCGGCGACAGATCGTCGAGAAGTACACCCATGTGGCGGTCGAGCCCGAGAAGGGCTTCCACTTCCATACCGGCCGGCCGCTCGCCCTCATGCTCGGCTACGACCCGGCCGAGATCGACCGCCTCCCGCCCGGCACGGTCGCCTCGTTCGCCGGCACCGGCAATCCGTTCTCGATGGGACGCCTGAACCCGGGGGAGACCGTGCTCGACATCGGCTGCGGCGCCGGCTTCGACACGCTGCAGGCGGCCATGCAGGTCAGCCCCTCCGGCCGTGTCATCGCCCTCGACATGACCGCCGCTATGCGCGAGAAGGCACGCGCCGGCGCCCAGGCCCTCGGCCTCGCGAACGTCGAGGTGCGCGAAGGCTTCATGGAGCAGCTCCCCGTCGCCGACGCGAGGATCGACGTCGTCATCAGCAACGGGGTCATCAACCTGACGCCGGACAAGGTCGGCGTGATGCGTGAGGTCTTCCGCGTGCTGAAGCCGGGTGGGCGCTGCCAGATCGGTGACATCGTCGTGCACAAGGAGGTGCCGCAGGAGGCCAAGGACGACATCGACCTCTGGTCCGGTTGAATAGCCGGTGCTCTGCTGTATGCAGAGTGGAACTGGGTCCTGGACCATGTCGGCTTCCGCGACGTCCGCTGGGGCCGCGAGGTCGACGTCTTCTCCGGCTCGAAGCACGAGTCCGACGCGAAGGAGTTCGACACGCGCGGCGTCACGTTCCTCGCGCACAAGCCTTCGCAGTAGGAGCGCACCAATGAGAACCAGCGAATGGCGCCGGCGCCTGCTCAATATTCAGGGATTCGAGCGCGTCGACGACGAGACACTCGCGCGCACAGACTTCTGGCTGCGCCTCGCGCCCGCCATGTGCGGCGTGATCGCCGCCGCCGGCACGGCGCTCGCATCGCCGGCGGTGCTCTGGTCGTTGGCGCTGATCGCAGCGGCTGGTGCGGCGCTGCCGTTTCATCCGTTCGACCTGCTCTACAACTTGGGCGTGCGCCAGCTGACCGGCGGGCCGAAGCTGCCGGCGAACCATGCGCCCCGCCGCTTCGCCTGCGGCGTCGGCAGCGCCTGGCTGGTCGTGACCGGCGCGCTCTTCGCCTCCGACTCTGACGCCGCCGGCTATGTTCTCGGCATCTCGCTCGTCGTCGTGGCGACGCTCGTCGCCACCACGCACATCTGCATCCCCTCGATCATGTTCAGGACCGCGTGCGGACAGCTCGCGTCGTATCTGCCCAGAAGGGCATGAGCGCCGGATCGCCGTTTCGTCGCCTGTAGCCGTTGGCCGCGCTGACTGCGCTTGTAACCCGATCCCGACGCGGATATGCTCAGCGCGGCGGGATACGGACGGGAGGGCGCCGCTGGTGCCGTTGCCGCGTCTCTCGCTCGCCCCCATCATCGTCGGCCTGGCGGCCTGCGCGGCCATCTACCTCGGCTTCACCGCCACCCATTACCTCCTGCACAACGTCCAACTCCGCGGCGACGAAGCGCGCCTGCGCGCGGAGATCGCCCAGCTGGATCGCGACCAGCAGCAGCTCGAGGCGGTACGTGACTACTTGAAGAGCGACGAGTACGTCGAGGACGTCGCCCGCCGTACGCTTGGCCTCGTAAAGCCCGGCGAGACGCTGGTGATCGTGTCGAGCACCGCACCCGAGACACCGACGCCAACGCCGCCCCCGGACAGCCGTACGCCGGCGGCCGAGTGGTGGAAGGCGCTCTTCCTTCCAACGCCCGAACCAGCGCCCTGATCGCCCACGCGCCCTGGACTTGGTACCGTGCCTCGGACACCAGTGCACGAAGGAGCTGGGCGCGTATGCTGGCAGCCGCGCTGAACATCAACCCGGAGCGCATCGCCGTCACCGAGCTCTTCGGCGCGATCGGCTCGCCCGCGCGCACGAGCGAGTACGTGCGGATGCTCAAGGCCGTCGAGGAGAACAAGCGCATCAAGGCGCTCGTCATTGACATCGACTCGCCGGGCGGCGGCGCTGGCGCCTCCGAGTACCTCTACCGCGCCGTCCAGCGCGTCGCGAAGAAGAAGCCCGTCGTCGCCTTCATCCGCGGCACGGGCGCTTCGGGCGCCTACATGGTGGCGGCCGCCGCGACGAAGGTTGTGGCCGTCCCGATGGCAGTGGTCGGCTCGATCGGCGTCATCTCGATGCGCCCGATGCTGTACGAGATGCTGGCGAAGATCGGCGTGCATATGGAGGTGCGCAAGTCCGGCCGGCTCAAAGACATGTTCTCCAGTTTCCGCGAGCCGACCGAGGAGGAGCGCCAGAAGGAGCAGGCGCTGATCGACAGCTTTTACCGGCGCTTTGTGCAGCTGGTGGCCGAGGCGCGCGACATGCCGGAGGACCGTGTGCGCGAGCTGGCGACCGGCGAGGTCTTCACCGCCGAGCAGGCGAAGGACCACGGCCTCATCGATGAGCTGGGCGACATCGACAGCGCGATCGACCTCGCGCAGTCGCTCGCGAACCTCGAGCAACGGAAGGTCTCGTACATCCGCCCGCACCGTAGCCTGCGCGACCGCCTGCTCTCCGGCACGGCGGCCAGCATGGTCGATGTCGCCGCCTGGGCGCTCGAATCGCGCTTGCGCGGCCCGCGCATCGAGTTCCGCGCCTAAACGGAGGCGCGACATGACCTACTCCATCGTCGCGCGCGACCCGGAGACCGGCGACATGGGTGTCGCCGTCCAGTCGCACTACTTCTCCGTTGGCCCCGTCGTGCCGTGGGCGCTGGCGGGCGTCGGCGTCGTGGCGACGCAGGCGATGGCCGAGGTCTCGTACGGGCCGCTCGGCCTCGAGCTGATGCGCGGCGGCAAGCCGGCGCCGGCGGCGCTGCGGGCGCTGCTCGAGGCCGACGACGGCCGCGCCGTGCGGCAGGTCGCCATGCTGGACGCCGCGGGCGGTGTCGCCGCGCACACGGGCGAGCGCTGCATCCCTCATGCCGGCCACCGTAGCGGCGACGGCGTCTCCGTCCAGGCGAACATGATGGAGCGTGATACCGTCCCCGACGCTATGCTGGCGGCCTTCTCGTCCGCGACAGGCTCGCTCGCCGAACGCCTGGTGGACGCGCTCGACGCCGCCGAGGCCGAGGGCGGCGACATCCGCGGCCGTCAGTCCGCCGCCATCCTCGTGGTGGGTGGCGACAGGTCGTCGCCGTGGTGGGCGCAGCGCCGCGTCGACCTCCGCGTCGAGGATCATCCCCAGCCGCTCGCGGAGCTGCGGCGCCTGCTCCGCCTGCGGCAGGCATACGACGCGCAGTCGCGTGCCTTCGAGCTGATGCGCAGCGACCCGGCGGCGGCCGCCGCGCTGATGCGCGAAGCGCTCGACCGCGCGCCCGAGAGTGACGAGCTGGCGTTCTGGGCCGCGCTCGGCCTGGCGGCCAGCGATCTGGCCGAGGCGCGGCGTCTCCTCGGCTTCGCCAGCGACCGGGAGCCGCGCTGGGCGGAACTGCTGCGCCGACTACCCGCCACCGGGACGTTTCCGCTCACCGACGAGGCGGTAGACGCGTTGTTATCGAGTGACCGCCGGGGAGGAGGGGTACGTGACCGCCGCGAGGTGGATTGACAGCCTGTGCGCCGGCTCCGTATAGTGCCGGGAACTCTGGCGCAGGAATGAGCATGGACAGCATCAACACGGCCTTCCGCACCCGGACGGTCCGCCTCGCGGGCGGCCTGAGCGGTGCCCTCGTGGGCTGGAGTGTGTCCTGCGCGATCCGTCACTGTTGATTTAGCCGAACCTCGCGCGCACCACCCGGCCCACTACAGAAGCGAACGTAGTGGGTTTTTTCATGCTCTGCCCCCGGCTTGCGTTCAAGCGCGCTTGAAGGCCTAGCCTCGGCGGAAGACAGGTGGAGGACAACATGAGTGAGAGGTCGGACACTGAGACGCTCGCCGGCTTGCCGGTGCCGCGCCCCGACGCGGCGCTCGTCGTGCGCGACGTGGTCAAGAGCTTCGGTGGCGGCTTCGATGTCGCGCGGATGCTGCGGTGGCGACGCAACGGGCACGGCGATGCGCCCGAGAGCGGCCGGCGACGCGTCGTCGACGGCGTCTCCTTCGAGATCCGCCGCGGCGAGATCTTCGGCGTCATCGGCGCCAACGGCAGCGGGAAGTCGACGCTCATCCGCATCATCAGCACACTGCTCCTCCCGGACGCCGGCGACGTGCGGGTCTTCGGCCTCGACGTGGTCCGCGAGACGATGTCCGTGCGCGCGCTCATCAACCGCGTATCGGCCGACCCGTCGTTCTTCCGGAACATGTCGGCGATGGAGAACCTGATGTTCTTCGGCCGGGTCTACGGCCTCGACGCGCCGGCGATCAAGCGGCGGACGCCCGAGATCCTTGAGCGCCTGGGCCTCGAATGGGAACGCGCACTGGAGCCGATGGCGCACCTTTCGCGCGGGCAGCAGCAGAAGGTGGCCGTGGCGCGGGCGTTTCTCACGTCGCCTGTGCTGATGCTGCTCGACGAGCCGACAACCGGCCTCGACCCGCGCAGCAAGCGCGACGTGCAGGCGTTCATCCGCAAGGTGCAGGCGGAGCACAACGCCTCGATCCTCCTGACGACGCACGACATGGAGGAGGCCGAGATCCTGTGTGACCGCATCGCCTTCCTCGCCGGCGGCGCGATCGTCGCCGAGGGCACCCCGCTCGAGCTGCGGCAGCGCATCGCGCGCGGCCGGCCGCTCGATGAGATCGACATGGAGACGGTGTTCATGGAGCTCACGGGCCGCGACCTGGCCGAGGACGAACAGCCGGCCGGGCTCGCCGCGGCGAGCGTGTAGGACCGCATCGAAACCGGCGCGTCGCGGACGCGCGGGCACGAAGAGAGGACGTGGGATATGGCAACGATGGTAAGCGGGCTGGCCGTGCCGGCACGGCCGGCGCGCGTGGCCCTCGCGTGGGCGTTCATGGAACGCCAGACGAATCTCTGGAAGCGCTACTGGGCGTGGGAGCTCGTCTGGCTCGTCTACGGCGCCGTGAACACGCTCGCGGTGACGTTCATCGCCAACCAGGTCGACCAGTCCGGCATCGCCGTCGGTACCGATGTGAAGCGGCTCGTGCTGTTCCTGCTCATCGGCACGCTCGTCTGGGCGTACCTGTCGGCGGTGCTCGACGACATCAGCCTGGTGATCTCCTGGGAGCGCTGGGAAGGCACGATCGAGCACACGCTGATGGCGCCCGTCGAGCGCTGGCTGCACCTCACCGGCATGGTGCTCTTCGGCATCATCCACGCCGTGCTTCGGACGGCGCTGATCTTCGCGATCGCCGCGCCGTTCTTCACGGTGGACCTCGCGCAGGCGGACTGGCCGGCGGCCGCCGCCGTGCTCTTCGTTGGCAGCTTCAGCGTGGCTGGCCTGGCGATCTTCGCCGGCATCTTGCCCATGCTCTACCCGGAGCGGGGCATCCAGATGTCGATGATGATCCAGGCGTTCGTGCTGCTCGTCTCCGGCGTCTACTACCAGGTCGAGGTGCTGCCGGCGTGGCTGCGCGCCATCTCGCACGTCTCGCCCGCGACCTACATCCTCGATGGCATCCGCGGCGCCGTCATCGATGGCGACAGTATCGTCGACGTCTGGCGGGAGCTGGCGGCTCTGGCGGCGTTCGGCATCGTGCTGATCCCGGGCGGCATGATGACGTTCGCCGCCGCCGAGCGGTGGGCGAAGAAGACGGGGCGCCTGAAGCGGCAGGGCTGACACGCTGTGGCAGCTGCGGCGCCGCCGTCGCCGCGCGCGCTGTTGTCCTCGCGCATGTCGGATTCAACGCCCGTGTGTCGTCTGCGGAGCCAGGAGATCATCTCCGGCGATTCCGTGGCGAACGTTTTGCACCTGTCCATCGCGTAGGCCGTCTTGCGAGCGGTGGTCAGGCGTAGGGATGGCGTCGGGTGCCTGATCCCTTATCGGCGGAACACTGGCTGCGTCGGCGCCGTCAGTAGTTGGAGGATAGGGCGCCGATAGCGTGACCCATCGATCGGCCGGATATGCTCGGCGCACCGACGGAAGGCTGAGCATATCCCGGCGCGAACACGAGGACGGTCTTAGCCATGTCGGGCCGGCTGCGCTTTCTCCTGGCCATCACCATCGCGGCTCTCCCGGCGCTCGCCGGCGCGGCACTCCTCCTCGGCCGTGTGCTCGGCGGGACATCGACGCCGACGGCCGGCGAAACGCTGCCGGCCGCGCTCCCACCGCCCGCGGTCTACGCGCGCGAGCTCTGCTCCTTCTCGAACGGCGACGCCCGCGAGGCGCTGGTGCAGGGCGCCGACGGGGGCTTCTCCGTCGCCCAGGGCGGGAAGACGTGGTGGTTCTTCGGCGACACCCTCTTCCTCGCCGCCTCTGGCAAGCAGATCGAACAGAACGCGATCGCTTGGTCGGACGGCGTCGACGACCACGGCTGCCCGGCACTCCATTACCACGCGCAGGACGGTGTCGCTGTCCCGTTCATCCCCAAGGACGGCTCGCTGACCGTCTGGCCCGTGGGCGCGTGGCCGCGGCCGGATGGCCGCACGATCGACGCCTACACCGCCTACGTCTACGGCTCGGGGCCGTATGCGTACCGCATCGGCGAGGTCGGCGTTGCCACGCTCGACACCGCCACGATGATGACGACGATCGGCGCGCGCTCGCTGTGGGACGACACCGCCGGCTTCCCTGACCACGTCATCGGCGCGCAGCCGGTCGAGGTCGGCCCGGACGCACTGCTGCGCGTCGTCCTGCAGACGCAGCACTCCCAGAAGTATCTGGCGCGCGTGGCGCCCGAGCGTATCGCCGACGCGGCCGCGTACGAGTACTGGGACGGCGAACGCTGGCAACGCTCGCCTGCGTCCGCCGCGTCGCTGTGGCCCGGGATCACCGCAACCGACCCGGTGCAGCGGCTGGCGCAGTTCGAGAACGGCGCCAGCATCGCCTGGAACGAATCGCTGCACGCCTACGTGGCCGTCGTGAACGTCGGTTTTGCCGCGATCGGCATCCGCACGGCGGCGAGGCTCGAAGGCCCGTGGAGCGCGGCCCAGCCGCTTATCGACTGCACGCTCGTAGCGCGGCCCTCCGTGCCGGTGTGCTACAGCCCGTATCAGCATCCCTCGGTGTCGCCGGACGGCCGCACGCTCGTGCTGACGTTCACCCGCATGGCCACGTACGACACGGTGGCCTTCGAGGTGCATCTCGGTGACGCCGTGCACGAGTACGAGCGCGACGGACGCTACGCGTACGAAGTTGACGCGCCCGGCGAGGGCTGGAGGGACCGGGGCATCGTCGCCTACGCCGCGGCGGAGCCAGCGCCGGGGCTGGCGCCGGTGTACCGATGGCGCGGCGCCTCAAAGGGCGACCGCTACGGCGTGAATCCCCCCGATGGCGAGGACGAGCAGGGCGGCGTCGCGTTCTATGCGCCGGCGACTCCGCTCGTCTCGGGCGCGGCGATGACCTACACGCCGGTCTACGAGTGGTCACGCGATGGGCGCTACCTGTTGTCGCCTCCGTCCGACGTGCTGCAGCAGCTTGGCTATCAGCGAGGCCGTGTGGCCTTCTATGCATCCGCCGGGTCAGTGGAACGGGGAGGATTACCGTGAACAGGAAGGTCAGCGTCATCATCGTCGCGCTGCTCGCGCTGGCGGCGGTGGAGTTCGTCGCGATCGGTGTCGATGCGGCGGGCCTCGGCCGCGGCGGCGGGTCAGCGCCAGCGCCGGCGGCGCGCCGCCAGCAGACGCCCGTCGCCGTCGCGACGCCGACCGCCCCGGGATGTGCGCCCGGTGATGAGGCCGCCTGCGGCCCGGCGGGCGTCCAGATCGCGGCTGACCCGCTCGTGATCGACTGCGATGGCAGCCACGCCTCGCGCGTCACGGTGCGGCTCTTCGACGCCGCGGGGGCGCCGGTCGCGGACGGGACGTTCGTCGCGGCACACGCGTACAACGGCGATGTCACGCCTGGGAAGACGTCGACGGTTGGAGGCGCGGCGGAGTTCAATGTCCGCTTCTCCTCTGACCTCTTCCCGCCGGGCCCGAACGTGATCGTCGACTCCGGCGCCTTTGAGGCCGGCATCCGCGTCCGCTGTGTGCCGAATTCGCAGTGTCCGCTCTCGCCGCCCGCATCGGTCAGCCCGCCGTGCTCGACGCCGACGCCGTTCCCGTGCATTCCATCGCCGGGGAGCGGCCCGATGAGCCCGCCCTGCGTAGTGCCTCCACCGCCGCCGGTCTGCGAGCACCCGGGCAACCGTCCGGAGAGCCCGCCGTGCGTGCTGCTCTCGCCGCCCTCATGCCCCGACAACGGCTTCCGGCCGCCGGAACCTCCATGCGGGCCGCCGTCGCCGCCGTCGTGTCCGGACCGCTCCGGGCCGCCGTGTGGCGGGCCGCTGTCGCCGCCGCGATGTCAGTCGGCCACGAACCCGCAGTGCGCGGCGCCGACGCCGGTGCCGACCCCGCCGCCTTCGCCGCCATGTGAGGGCGCGAGCAGTCCACCCTGCGGGGCGCCGAGAATGACGGTACTCATCGACTGCGACCTGTCCGCTGAGGGCGTTCAAGCCGACTGCACCGTGCCACTGGGAGCACAAACGCTCGATGTGGCCGTCGTCCTTGCGAACCGTAGCGGCTTCTCGTCGACGGTCGGCGCATTCAACTTCTACATGCATGACTCCGACACGAGCCTGCTGTCGCCCCCGGCCGGCCTGGACAACAATCTCGACAGCAATCCGGATTTCAATCAGGCACGGCTTGGTGAGAACTGGGACTGCCGCTTCCCACCGCCATCCCGGGACACAGGTGCGGACGGTGCGGGCAAAGCCGTCTCACTACTAGCGTGCTTCGTGGATGTCAGCGGCCCGCTGCCGACGATCGCCGACGGTGAGGACATCAGGCTGGCAACCGTCCATTACGTCGTACCGGAGACAGCGCGCGCCGGAAGCGTCGTGCTGCATCTCAGCTTCGTCGCTGCGTATGACGCCCCACAGTTCAACGAGATCGCGTCATGCGAGCTCTTCGTGGGCCCAGCGGAAGCGGAGATTCCGTGCCCGTCGGCGAGCGTGACGCTCTCCGGAGGGTAGGCCGGTGGAGGAGGATCGCGCGAAGGTCGCGCACCGATCCCCCGTCAGGAGGCGGCGGGCGTGAACCGCAGGAGCGTAACGTCATCGGCGACGTCGTCGAACACGGCGACGAGCGGCATGCCGACACGCAGCTCGCTGTCGGCGACGCCGACGACGTTCGCGATGATCCGGGGGCCTTCCTCAAGCTCGACGAGCGCGTAGTTGTACGGCGTTGTGTCCTCGAACCCCGGGAACTTCTGGTGCATGATGCCGAAGGAGTACAGCGTGCCGCGGCCGCTCGCGCGAGCCCATTCGGTGTCGGTCGACCAGCAGTCCGGGCAACGTGGCCGCGACGGCAGCCGCCAGGCGCCGCACGAACGGCAGCGCATGAGCATCAGCTCGTGCCGCCGCGCGCCTTCGTAGAACTCGCGCGACTCCTCGTCGGCGGTGGGGATCGGGCGCGGGCTCGGCGTTGTCTCGCTCATGTCGTCGACGCGCTACCCGCGCGGGACGACGACCGTCACCGCGGTGCTGGCGCCGCCCTTCGTGCCCGGCGAGGGGTCCTGGGATACAACGACCCCTGGCTGGCCCGCGGCGCCCGTTTCGACGATCACGTAGGACATGCCGGCCTCGCTGATCGCCGCCAGCGCGTCCTCGAGGCGCGCCGAGCGTACGTCCGGCACCTCGCCCTTCGTCACCGACGGACGCACGCCGACGACGGGCGGCCCGCCGCCCTGCGCCTCTGGCGTCACGGTCGCCGCGACCTTGAGCCGCTCGCTCGCTGCGCCGCCGCTCGACCCGCGGCTCGACAGGTACAGCACACCGCCGGCGATCGCGATCAGCACCAGGACCGCCGCAGCAAGCCACCAGTTGACATGCCCGGTTGGTGGTGGCTGCTTGACTTCCGGCAGGGGTTTGAACTCCGGCTCCTCCTCCTGCGCATGGAAGAGCCTCATCAGTTCGGCCGGGTTCAGTCCGAGATACTGCGCGTAGCTGCGCAGGAAGGCGCGGCTGTAGACCGGCGCCGGGAAGACGTTCCACTCCTCGCGCTCGAGGGCGTCGAGGTAGCGTCTGGAGATGCGTGTGTCGCGCTCGCAGTCCTCGAGCGTGAGGCCGCGGGCGATGCGCGCCTGGGATAGCGTCTTGCCGAGTTCGGGCATCGATCCCTTGGCCGGCCCGCTCCGGCGGGGTACTGGGACGCGGGGCTGCGCTGACTCTATCGCGGGCCCGATGCGCGGGCAACTTGCATTCAAGCCGCGCGGTTGACAACCTCGCCGAAGCACAAAAGGGGCGGCGACCGCAGGTTGTCCGCCGGGGTCCCCGCCGAATTGCCCCGCGGCGTCAGCCGAGGCCTAGCTCCTCCAGGCGGTCGTCGTCGATGCCGAAGTAGTGCGCCAGCTCGTGGAGCACGGTCGCCCGGATCTCCTCGACGAGCTCGTGTTCGTCCGGGAAGTCCTCCTCGAGCGGCTCCTGGTAGATGTCGATGACGTCGGGCGCCACCAGGCTGTAGCCGCTGTCGCGCTGGGTGAGCGGTACACCGCGGTAGAAGCCATACATCGACTCGCCAGGTGAGAGGCCGGCGTCGGCGAGGTCGGCGCGGGTCGGTCGGCGCTTGACGACGATGTCGATGTCGCTCAGCCTCTCCTTGAACGGCGGCGGGACGTCGCGCAGCGCGCGCCGGACGAGTGCGATGAAGCGGGCGCGCTCCACGTCAGCGCGAGGCGGCCCAGAGTGTGCGGTACCCTTCGCCGCCGATCGCGTTCACCATCTCAAGGCGTTCCATACGACGTAGCTCGCGGAGCAGCTCGTCGCACTCCTCGGCGATGTGCTGGAAGCCGTTGTCGAGGATCCGCTGGACGACGGCATCCCAGACGCCGGAGGTCTCGAGACTGTCGATATAGCGCGGCCACCAGATGGCGCTGATCTTGCTCGGCAGCTTGAAGCGCGGCCGCAGCATCTTCAGGCTCTTGAAGCGCTCCTCGGCGCTGTTCACCTTCGGCACGAGCTTCACCATTGGCGGGTCGACCTCGGTGAAGCGGTTGTCGATCAGCAGGCGCATCGGCACCGTTACGAAGCGGAACGCCACGACCTCGGCGCCACGCACTGTGCGCAGGATCGCGTCGTAGTCGAGGTGGTACTCGTTATCCATACAACTCCGCGGGGAAGGGATGGCGCAGTCTAGCACGCGTCACGGGGACGCTCCCGACGTTTTGTATCGGCCGTTCGGCTAGGCTGTAGCGATGCTGCTCGCCCGCGACGAGCTCGCCCACCACGCGCCCGGGCGTGACTCCGCGCTCACCCTCGGCGTCTTCGATGGCGTGCATCGCGGCCACCGGCACCTCATCGAGCAGCTCCGGCGCGAGGCGGCCGCGCGCCGCCTGGCCGCCGGCATCGTCACCCTTCACCCCTCGCCGGTGCAGGTCCTGCGGCCCGACGTCCGTGTCGCCTACCTCACCAGCCTCGAGGAGCGCGTGGAATTGCTTCGGGCGACCGGCGTCGACTTCGTCGCCCCGCTCACCTTTACGAGCGAGGTCGCCGAGCTCTCTGCGCGCGCCTTTCTCGCGCTGCTCCACGACGCGCTGCGCATGCGCCTGCTCCTCATGGGGCCCGACAACGCCTTCGGCCGGGGCCGCGAGGGCACACCGGCGCGCGTCGCCGAGATCGCGGAGGAGATCGGGTTCGAACTGCGGTTGCTCGACGCGCCGCTCGCGGCCGACGGCGGCCGCGTCAGCGCGACAGCAATCCGCCGCGCGCTGCAGGAGGGCGATGTGGAGCGTGCGGCCGAACTGCTGGGTCGGCCGTACTCGCTGCGCGGGCCAGTCGTGCGCGGGAACGAGCGCGGTCGCACGATCGGGTTTCCGACCGCGAACCTGGCGATCACGCCGGACCGCGCGCTGCCGGCGTTCGGCGTCTATGTGACGCGTGCGCATACGGGCGGCCGGACCTACATGGGTGCGACGAACATCGGCATGAACCCGACCTTCGACGACGAGCGGCCATCGGTCGAGACGTATCTGCTGGACTTCGAGGGCGACCTGTACGGCCGCGACCTGCGCATCGAGCTGCTGCATCGCCTGCGCGGCGAGGTGAAGTTCGCGAGCGTGGATGAACTGAAGAGCGCGATCGCGGCCGACGTCGAGACGGTGCGCCGTTGGTTCGAGGGGAACCCGGGGCGCGTTAGCTAGCGAGCCGCCGGCGCCGCCTGCTTCTCCTGCTCGATCACCGCCTCGTACGTCTTCACTTGCGGGGGCCCCTGCAGCACGCCCATCAAGGAGCCGCCCTGCCTGTGGCCCTGTACAAACGCCGGGCTTTGCGTCCAGGCGATGAACGCATCGCGGCTCTCCCATGTGCTGTGGCTGATGTACTCGCCCGGTGCGTCGCCTCGTAGCAGCGCGAAGCGCACGAATCCCGGCACGTCGTTGAGGTACGTCTCGCGCGTCCTCCAGATGCGCTCGAACTCCTCCTCCTTACCTGCCGCGACCCTGAAGTGGTTCATCGCGATGAACATGTCATCCTCCTGTTGATATCGCGCCGGCACGGCGCGGATGTAGCCGCAGCGTATCGGACGCCGAGTGAAGGAGCCCGACCACCGACATGCCGATCGTGACCGCCAACGGTATCGACCTCTTCTATCGCAGCGACGGCGATGGCCCCCCGGTGCTCTTCATCCAGGGCCTCGGCGTCGACCACCGCGGGTGGGCTGGTGTCACACGACCGCTCGCGGAGCGCTTCCGATGCATCAGTTTCGACAACCGCGACGTTGGACGCTCAGCGACCTTCGAAGGCGACTACGACGTCCTCGACATGCTCGGCGACGCCCTCGGCCTGCTCGACGCGCTCGCCATCGAGCGCTGCCACGTCGTCGGCGTCTCGATGGGCGGCGTCATCGCCCAGGAGATGGCGATCCGCCATCCCGGGCGTGTCGGCCGCCTCGTGCTCATCACCACCTACACCGGCGGTGACCCTCGCGGGACCGCGATCTTCGAGTCGCAGGCGATGCTGCGGCGCATCCTCCCGCGCGAGGAGTACTGCCGCGCGACGTTCTGGAGCGTCTACAGCCACGAGGACTATCGGCGCGAGGACGGCTTCGTCGAGCAGATGATCGCGCGGACGGCGGGGAACGACCGCTGGCAGCCGCAGGACGGCTACGAGCGCCATGTCCGCGCCGTGCTCAGCGCCAACACCGAGGGGCGTCTCCACACCATTGCCGCGCCGACGCTGATCATCGCGGGTGCCGAGGACATCCTGACCCCTGCCCGCTTCTCGCTGTTGCTCGACCGCGAGATCCCGGACAGCCGGCTGGTTGTGGTGGAAGGCGCCGGCCACGGCCTGATCTGGAGCCATCCGGAGGTGGTCGTCGAGCAGCTCGAGCGCTTCTTCGGCGAACCGTAAGCCGGTCGCCGAGACGCTGGCTGTTACCATTTCCGCGCATGTCCACCGACGAAGCTCGCGCAACGAAGTCCGCGCGCCCGGGGCGGTTTGCCGCGCCGCGCGGCACCGACGATGTCCTCCCGGAAGAGTGGCGCTGGTGGCGCTACGTGCGCGATACCGCCGAGCGCGTCTGCGAGCGCTTCGGCTATCGCCGCATCGAGACACCGGTCTTCGAGCACGCGGGTGTCTACCTGCGCACCGCTGGCGCCGGTACCGACATCGTCGAGAAGGAGGTGTATGTCTTTCGCGACCGTGGAGACGACCTCCTTGCCCTGCGCCCCGAAGGCACCGCCGGCGTCGTGCGGGCGTACATTGAGCACGGTATGGCGTCGCTGCCGCAGCCGGTGCGGCTCTATTACATCGCCCCTAACTTCCGCTACGACCGCCCGCAGGCGGGTCGCTACCGCCAGCACACGCAGCTCGGCATCGAGGCGATCGGCGACCCGCACCCGCTCCTCGACGCCGAGACGATCGACGTGCTACGCACGTTCTTCGACACGCTCGGCATCGGCGAATACACCGTCAAGCTCAACACGATCGGCGACGCAAGCTGCCGCCCGGCCTACGTTGAAGCGCTGCGCGCCTACTACCGTCCGCATCTCGACACGGTCTGCGCGGACTGCCGCGTGCGCTTCGAGAAGAACCCGTTGCGTCTCCTCGATTGCAAGGAGGAGCGCTGCCAGCCGGTCATTGCCGGCGCGCCGCGCCTGCACGAGTATCTCTGCGACGCCTGCCGCGAGCACTTCGCGCTGCTGCGCACGTACCTCGACGCGCTCGGCATCGCTTACGTCATCGATGAGCGGCTCGTGCGCGGGCTCGACTACTACACGCGCACGGTGTTCGAGTTCCACCCGCTCGTCGAGGGCGCACAGAGCAGCATGGGGAGCGGCGGCCGCTACGATGGCCTCGTCGAGCTGCTCGGCGGCCCGGCGACGCCCGGCGTGGGGTTTGGGACCGGCTTCGAACGCCTGATCCTCAACCTCCAGCGCCAGGGCCTCGACCTGGGACCGCCGCCGGCGCCGGATGTCTTCATCGCGCATCTCACCCCGGACGCCGCGACGGTGGCGTTGCGCCTCGCCGGCCATCTCCGTGCCGCGGGGCTGGAGGCGATCGTCGGGCCGGCGGGCCGCAGCCTGAAGGCGCAGATGCGCGCGGCGGACGCCCGCGGCGCGCGCTATGCGGCCATCCTCGGCGAGCAGGAGCTGGCGGCCGGTGAGGTGACGCTCCGCGACCTCGGCACCCGCGAGGAGCGCCGTGTTTCGCAAGCGGAGGTCCCGGGCGCTGTCCGCTAGCTTGTCTCGTTAGACTGACCGCATGCCGCGCCCCCGCACCCACAGCACGGCCGCCATCGTCCTCCGGCAGCGCACGATCGGCGAGGCCGACAAGGTCCTCACCCTCTACACCGCCAACGCTGGCAAGGCGGAGGTGATCGCGCGCGGCGTGCGCAAGGCGCGCAGCCGGCTCGCGGGCTACGTCGAGCCGCTGTCACACGCAACGTTCCAGCTCGCCCAGGGGCGGACATTCGATGTCGTCACACAGGTCGAGCCGGTCGAGACCTTCGCGCCACTCCGCGCCGACCTCGACCGCCTCGCCCGCGCGCTCTACGCCGCGGAGCTGCTCGACCGCTTCACCGAGCCGCGCGAGTCGCATCCCGAGCTGTATCGCCTCCTGCTCGAGACGCTACGGCGTATCGAACAGCAGCCGGACGTCGACCTCCCCGTGCGCTTCTTCGAGATGACGCTGCTCGATGTCCTCGGCTACCGGCCGGAGCTCGACGAGTGCGTCGTCTGCCGCACGCCGCTGCGGCCCGAGACGAACTTCTGGAGCGCTGGCGGCGGCGGCGTGATCTGTCGCGCGTGCCTGCAGCCGGACACGGTCGTCCATCCGCTGTCAGCGAACGCGCTCAAGCTGCTCCGCCTGCTCCTGCACGGCCGCTGGCCCGAGGTCGCGCGCGTCCGCGTCGAAGCGGACCTTGCAGGCGAGCTCGAGCGCGCGCTCCTCGAGTACGTGCGCTGGGTGCTGGAGCGCGACGTGCGCTCGGCCGCCTTCGTCGAGGCCGTCCGCCGGCCGCGCATCCCCTCGCGTCGCTCGTAGCACCAGCCGCGCTGGCCGTCGCCTCGGGCGCGCTACTCGATGACCGCTGCCGTCACCGACAGGATGGGGGGCAGCGTCCCAGGCAGCCGTTGCCACGAGTCACCTCCATCGGCCGAGGCGTACACCTGGCCGTTCGTCGTGCCGACGTACACGCCGTCAGGCTCGAGGCCGTCGGTGTGCAGCGCTTCGCGGTAGACGCTCTGGTAGTCTTGCGGCCCGGGGAGCCCCTTCGTCATGCCCTGCCAGGTCTTGCCGGCGTCGTGCGTCCGCCACACCGCGAACTGTCCGTCGCAGACGCGGAAGTTGTCGTAGAAGCCCGCGTAGGCGATCGGCACGACGTACGCCGTGTCCGGCGAGCGGCCGACGCCGATTGGGAATCCGTGGAACGACGGCAGGCCGGCCGTCACGTCCTGCCAGCTCGCGCCGCCGTCATCGGAGCGGAAGACGCCGGTGTGCGTCTGCGTCCAGAGCCGGTCCGGGTTCGCCGGCGACATGCGCATCTTGTGCATCTCCTGCACCGCCAGCGGGTCGACGCCCTCCGGTACGGGCTGGTCCGGGAACGCCTTCACCATCTCGCCCATCCACTCCACCGTGCGCGGGTCCCGCGCGATGAGGTTCTGCGCGAACATCGTCCAGGTCTTGCCGCCGTCCTTTGTGACAAAGGCGCCGCCCGTGCTGATCGAGACGAACATGTGTTTTGGGTCGCGCGGGTCGATCTCGATCGAGTTCACCGTCGAAGCGCCGCCGCCGCTCATCGACCAGTTCGGCTGGCTCTCGTGGCGGTTCAGGCCGTCGACCGGCGCCCAGGTGTGGCCCCAGTCCTCGCTCCGGAACAGCCCCGCCGGCTGTGTGCCGGCGTAGACGACGCCCGGCTCCGACGGATGGCCGACGGCGAGCGTCCAGACGTTCTGGATCGCCTGATCCATGTCCGGTGGGAACGCGAGCCCCGTGCTCCGGTAGTCCCACGTCTTCCCGAGGTCGTCGCTTTTCGCGACGGACGGCCCCCACGCCCAGTGGTTCGCCGCCGCGTACAGGCGCGGGCGGTCGTCGCGCGTGTCGGCGGCCATGTTGTAGATCGACCAGCCGGTGTAGATCGGGTCAGACAGTTCCCACCGGCTGCGGGAGCCGTCAGCGCTGTAGATGAACGCTGCCTTTCGCGTGCCGACGAGGACCTTCACGCTGCGTGCCATGCCGTCGCTCCTTGCCGGGTGTCTCGGCCTGCTGCTTTAGTCGCGCGAGAGACGCGTCCCAAGCCGGGATGAAGCGCGCGAACCAGTCGTAGTAGACACCGGCGATCGTGTCGCGGTCGAGGTCGTAATGCTGCTCTCGGCCGAACGCCCTCACCCGAATGAGGTGCGCCTCGCGCAGCACGCGCAGGTGGCGCGACACCGCCGGGCGGCTGATGCGCGGAAAGGCTGCTGCGAGTTCTCCCGCCGTCTGCGTGCCCAGGCTACGAAGGCGCTCGAGGATGGCGCGCCGCGTCGGGTCCGCGAGTGCATCGAAGGGGTCACGCCGCTTCGACAATCGCCCGCAGCCTTTCGAGCTGGCGCACGGACCAGCCGCGCTCGAGTCCCGCATGGCGCTCGGCCGCGGCAGCGCCGAAGCGCTCGAACCCGTGCACCAGCAGCTCGACCATCGTGCCGCTTTCGTACGGTGTTAGCCGGAGGGTGATGAACACCGGCAACGGCCACTCGCGCGGCGGGATCCACTGGTCCTCGAAGGTCAGCTCGTGCGGTGGCTCGAAGACGGTGATCGGGCCGCCGAAGCGCCGCATCTCGCCCTCGACATCCACCTCCATCTCGATGCAGCCGCCCTCGCGCGGCTCGTAGGCGACGAGCGTGTGCCCGGTCCCCCACCACGCGGCCATGCGCTCGAACGTCTCGAACTCCTCCCAGACGCGTTCGGGCGGTGCGTTGATCAGGATCGACCGGCGGACGGTAAGGGCGCCGATCTCCGTCGGTGCGTGCGTCGGCATACGTAACCTCCTCGTTACATGTAACCGCGATGTTACGCTTTACTGCGCCGGCTGTCAAGGCATCCAAACGGCAGTCACGATGCGTCGGGCTGCTGCTGCCCGGGCCGCTGCTCGCCGAACTTCCGTCCCTCCCAGCCGCGCGGCTTCGGTCGGTAGTACCGGTGCCCGGCGAGCTGGTCGGGCAGGTGCTGCTGCTCGACCGTGCCGCCCTCGTAGTCGTGCGCGTACCGGTACCCGCGCCCGTACCCCATCTCACGCATCAGCCCCGTGACCGCGTTGCGCAGGTGCAGCGGCACCGGGTCGTTCCGCGTCGCCTCGACGTCGCGCAGCGCCGCCACGTACGCCGTGCCGACGCTGTTGCTCTTCGGCGCCAACGCGAGGTAGAGGGCGCACTCCGCCATCGGGTAGAAGCCCTCCGGCATGCCGATGAAGTGCACCGCCTGCTGGCATGCGCTGGCGATCACCATCGCCATCGGGTCCGCGAGCCCGACGTCCTCCGACGCCAGGATCACCATCCACCGCACGATGAACAGCGGGTCCTCGCCCGCCTCGATCATCCGCGCCAGCCAGTACAGCGCCGCATCCGGATCCGACCCGCGCAGCGACTTGATGAACGCCGAGATCGTGTCGTAGTGCGCGTCGCCCTGACGGTCGTAGAGATACGTCCGGTGCTGCAGCGCCTCTTCGACGTCCCCCGTCGTGACGCGCGCCCCGTCGTCGCCACGCGCGCGCGCCGCCGAGACCGCCGCCTCGAGCGCGTTCAACGCGATGCGCGCATCGCCGCCGGCCGACGCCGCGAGGGCGGCGAGCGCATCGTCGTCGACGCGCACCGGGACGTCGCCCAGCCCGCGCTCGCGGTCCTCGAGCGCGCGCCGCAGGATGGTCTCGATATCCTCCGGCTGCAGCATCTTCAGCGCGAAGACGCGCGAGCGTGACAGCAGCGGGCCGATCACCTCAAACGACGGGTTTTCCGTCGTCGCGCCGATCAGGGTGATCGTGCCGTCCTCGACATATGGAAGAATCGCGTCCTGCTGCGCCTTGCTGAAGCGGTGGATCTCGTCGATGAACAGCACCGTGCGGCCGTCGCCTGCAGCGTGCCGTTCGCGCGCCGCCGCGATGGCCGCGCGCAGGTCGGCGACGCCGGCCGAGACCGCCGAGACCGGCACGAACGCCGCGTCCGTCGCCCGCGCGATGATGCGCGCGAGCGTCGTCTTCCCGGTGCCCGGCGGGCCCCAGAGGATCAGCGACGGCAGGTTGCCGCTCTCGACCAACCGCCGCAGCAGCTTGCCCTCGCCGACGATGTGCGCCTGACCCACGTACTCGTCGAACGACCGCGGCCGCATCCGCGCCGCCAGCGGCGCCGATGCGAGCGGCGTCCCGTCGTCGGACTCCATCCCGAAGAGCTGCCGCGGCTGCGCCCGCGGCGGCCGCCGTCGTGTACCTGGCATGCGGTCAGTCTATCCCTGGCCGCTGTGAGGCAAGTGCCTGGCCAGCGACGAGACCGCCAACGACTAACGATTAACGACGAACCGCTAGATGTTGTTCAGCTCGTCCAGCCCGGGGATCCGGGAGAACCACCCGTTGAAGGCCGTGGCGTTGTCGGTGAAGATCAGCACGCCGACGAACAGCACGAGCGCGCCGGCGGCCAGCTCGACCGCTGGCATGAGCCCGCGGTGCCGCCGCAGGAACGCCGTGATCGGCTCGACCGCGAATGCGGTTAAGACGAAGGGGACGCCCAGGCCGAGGGAGTACACGAGCAGCAGCCAGGCGCCCTTCGCCACATCGGCGGACGTCAGCGCGAGCCCAAGGATCGCGCCGAGCACCGGACCGATGCAGGGCGTCCACCCGAGCGCGAAGGTCGCGCCGACGCCGAACGACTTCCCGTAGCGCACGGCGTACCAAGCGCGTGGCGCGGTCCGCGTTGCGAGCACGGCTCCGGCTCCGCCTGAGGTGCCGCCAAGCGGCCCGGTGGCCATCGCTGGCTCGAGGGCGTAGGTGCGGAACAGCACGGGGATGCGGATCACGCCCATCAGGTTCAAACCGAGCACCATCAGGAACACGGCGCCGACCTGCGCCAGTAGCCGCTGGTGGTCGCGCACCCAGTACGCGTCGTTGCCGCTGAACGCGAGCGAGAGCAGCCCCACCGAGGCCCCGACGAGCGTGAACACCGCCGTGAATCCGGCCACGAAGGCGACCGCATGCGTCACCGTCTCGCGCCGCGCCGGCCGTCCGTCCTCCTCCACCGCCGCCGTCCCGGTCATGTGGGCCAGGTACGCAGGCACAAGCGGCAGGACACAGGGCGACAGGAACGACAGCACGCCCGCGGCGAACGCGAACACAAAGCCAAATGGCCCCGTCAGGTAGTCGACCCAGCCTTCGGTCACGTCTCCATTCTCGCACGACCTGCATCGCCGACCAGTCCGGCCCCGTTCACCCCGCTCTCGGTGCCAGGTCCAATCTCCAATCTCGGGTGTCCAGCGACCGGCACCCAACTTGACTTCCTTCCGCGTCCGCCGCATCGTGGACGTACATGCCGGAACGCTCTCTCGAAGCCGTCTGCCGCGATTGTGGCCGTCCCCTCTCGATGCACGGCGAGTCTCAAGCGGCCCGCTGCGAGGCCTGCTTCGATGGCTTCCTGCTCGCCCGAGACGTCGACTTCCTGCAGAGCTACGCCGAGCTCGGCGTCACGAGTCGCCGGATCGTCGCCGAGACGTGCCTCCGTGCGCTCGTCATGGAGTCGCCGCCGGTCCGCAAAGTCCTCGCCATGCAGATCATGGAGCAGTACGTGCAGGCCGCCGGCGACATGGTCGCGCTGTACTACGCGCTGAAGCAGCGTGGGCTCGAGCCGGTCATGCGCGTCATGCTCGACTTCCGGCTCGACCGCGCGACGGCGATGACCTTCTTCCAGGAGGTCGCCACGAAGCCCCACGACGAGCTGCTGCGTGACCTCGGCCTGCCCATGCCTACGGAGGTGCGCCACCGTTGGCCGAAGCTCTCGAAGTCCGATGCCCGCGATCTCGAGAAGCAGATGACGCAGATGCTTGGCGATTTCAAGCGCATGGGTGAGATGGGCGAGACCGTGGTGCTGGCGCTCGCCCAGGCATCCGGCGAGCGGCGCGGCGGCGCCGCCATCACGAAACAGTCGCGCTGGCTCGACAAGGTGGGCCTGCGCCCCGACCAGGTCGCCGCCATCGCGATCGACGAGCGACGGCGCACCGTCAACGTCACCGCGATCTCGGTTGACGAGAAGCGCCTGCAGAACGTCGTCAGTATGATTGGCGCGATGACGCACGTCTCAAGCACGCTGATCTACGCGACGCTCACGAAGCTTCAGGAAGAGGGCGACGTGTGAGACGGCGTCGTCGACCGCGCTGGACCGCCTGCGGTCCAAACCGAAAAACGCGGCCTGCGCACGTCGGACGATCGCGGCGGTAGCTTTCGGCATCGGCCGCGGGTCGGGACGACGACCGCTTGCCCCAAGTGCGGCCGCCGAACACCCTTCGGTGACGACAATACCTATCCGGAGGGGTCTGTTCATGCTGCCGCTCGAAGGGATCAAGGTCCTCGACCTCTCGCGTCTCGCCCCCGGCCCGTTCTGCTCGATGTTGCTCGGCGACCTCGGCGCCGAGGTGCTCCTGATCGAAGCGCCGCCCGAGGGCAAGATGGGCGCGATGGCAGTCCTCGGCCGCGGCGCCGACCCGGAGAAGGTGGCGGCCTACAACATGCTCGGCCGCAACAAGCGAAGCATCGTGCTGAACCTGCGCGAGCAAGAGGCGCGCGACGTCTTTTTCAAGCTCGTCGACAGCGCCGATGTCGTCCTCGAAGGCTTCCGTCCGGGCGTCGTCAAGCGCCTCGGGGTCGATTACGAGGCCGTCTCGGCGCGCAACCCGCGGGTCGTCTACTGCTCGCTGTCGGGCTTCGGGCAGACCGGCCCGTACAGCCGGGACGTCGGGCACGACATCAACTACATCGCGATCGCCGGCGCGCTCGGGATGATCGGCTGGCCCGATACGCCGCCCGCCATCCCCATGAACATCATCGCCGACTTCGCCGGTGGTGGCCTGCACGCCGCCTTCGGCATCCTTGCCGCGCTGCTCGCCCGCGAGCGCACGGGGCGCGGCCAGTACGTGGACATCGCCATGTCGGACGGCGTGCTCTACCTGCTCGCCAGCCTTGCCGGCAACGTGCTGATGGGCGGCGAGTCGCCTTCGCGCGGCGCCACGCTCCTCAACGGTGGTGTGCCGCATTACAACGTCTACGAGTGCGCCGATGGCGGCTGGATCTCGCTCGGCAGCCTCGAGCCCCACTTTTTCGCGAACCTCTGCAGGGCGATGGAGTGCGAGCAGTTCATCCCGCACCAGTACGACCCCTCGAAGCGTGGCGAGATCGCGGCCTACTTCCGCGAGAAGTTCAAGACGAAATCGCGTGACGAGTGGTTCGCCTACCTGCGGCAGTCGGACATCTGCGTCGGGCCGGTGTACTCGCTCGCCGAAGCGCTCGCCGACCCGCATAGCCTCGCGCGCGAGATGGTCGTCGACGTGGAGCACCCGACGCTCGGGACGGTGCGGCACCTGGGCATCGGCACGAAGCTCTCGGAGACGCCGGGCAAGGTGCGGTCGACCGCGCCGTTGCCGGGGCAGCACACCGATGAGGTGCTGCGCGCGCTCGGCTACGACGAGGCGGCGATCCGCGCCATGCGCGAGCGCAAGGTCGTCGCCTGAGTGGCGCTCAGGCCGCGGTTTCCCGGAATTGCGGGCCTTTGCCGGTGAGCTGGTTGATGCGGACCATGCTGACGAACGACCGTACGAGATACGGGTCGAACTGCTCGCCCGCGTTGTGTTCGAGCTCCTGCAGGGCGATCGCTTCGGCCCGCGCGGCACGATATGGCGCGTCCATGATCATCGCCGCGAAGGAGTCGGCGACGGTCATGATGCGGGCGGGTAACGGGATCTCCTTGCCGCGCAGTCCTTTCGGGTAGCCGTGCCCGTCCCAGCGCTCGTGATGAAACAGCACGACCTCGAGCACGACCTGGGACAGCCAGCGCGGGCTGATCTTCAGCACATCCCAGTCGCGCAGGAGGTCGTACCCCGTCGAGACGTGGTTGCGCAGCATCATTGTCTCCGCCGCGGACAGCGGGCCAGCCTTCGTGAGGACCGTCTCGGGCACGGAGATCTTGCCGAGGTCGTACACGTGTCCGGCGACCCAGATGGCGGCGACGGTGTCGAACGGCAGTCCCTGGCGGCCAGCGAGCTGGACGGCGTACTCGGTGGCCAGGCCGGCGTGGTGGCCCGAGTAGTTGTCCCTGCTGTCGAGCTTCTCCCGCCAGTTCCGGAGCAGCGTTTGGACGTGCGACCAGGTGTCCTGCGGGTAGAGCGAGATGAGCAGGTCGACGATGGAGTCCATCTCGAGGACGGACATGGGGCCTCCGTTTGGGGGTGCCGGCCGATGATCCTGATAGGTATCGACGGTGCGCGCCAGGCACGACAGACTGCCACCGGGGCAATCCCATCGGGCGGGGCCGTGAGTGCGGCCGGGGGGCGACGATAAGGGCGCACGCTGCCTTTACGTCACGAATATCGCGAGCGCTGAGCTATAGAAGGCGGGCGCTGGGCGTAGTAGAATGGCATGCGAGGACGGTCCCATGGAGGCCCAGGACGGCAAGGAGCAGCGCGCCGCCGCGCCGGTGCGCGAGGTGAGGCTGGGCGAACCCGACTGTCCCCGCTGCCGCAAGTCGTTTACGGCGAGCTACTGGAGCGGCGGCGTCCTCGTCCAGGCCCGCTGCCTGAGTTGCGACCTCAAGTGGCCCCTTCCGGACGTCGTTTAGCGGAAAACTGTTAACGTGTATATGCCGTTGAGAGCACTGGATCGAATGTGATGGTTAAGCAGAAGGAACGCGATATCGAGGAGCTGCTCGCCGAAGAAGAGGCGATCCTCGCCGAAAAGATCCCGCAGGCCCAGATCAAGCCCGAGACCGAGGAGTCGATGGGGGAAACGCCTGACTCGGTCGAGCTGTACCTCAACGAGATCGCCCGCTACAAGCTGCTGCGGCCGGAGGAAGAAGTCTCGCTTGCGAAGGAGATCGAGAACGGCCGCATCCTCGATGAGCTGTCCGACGCCTACATGGAGCAGCATCTGACGGTGCCGTCCCAGGAGCAGCTGATCGTCTGCCTGCTGCAGGACGTCCTGGAGGGCCTGTCATTGGTCCGCCGGTCGCGCGTCATCAAGGGCTTCCCTCAGCGTGGCTCCCTCGTCGACCAACTCAATTTTCCGGCGTTGAAAGAGGCGATTCAGGACAAGCTGGAGGAGTCGTTCGAAGAGGCGATTGCGAAGGCGACGAAGCGGCCGCAGGCCCAGGTGCGGCAGCTGCTGATCACGCTGTCGGTCGCGCAGCGCATCTTCCCCGGCTCGTCCCACAAGGCGCTCGACGAGGCGCTGACCATCATCAAGAACGGCACGACGCGCCCGACGGACCGCGCGCTCGCGGCCCGGCTGCGCATCCTTGTGCCCTACGTGCGCACCGCGCGTGAGATGGCGCAGCGCGCGGAAGAGCACATGGTCAACGCCAACCTCCGTCTCGTCGTCAGCGTGGCCAAGAAGTACGCCGGCCGCGGCATGCCCCTGATGGACCTGATCCAGGAGGGGAACGGCGGCCTCATGCGGGCGGTCGAAAAGTTTGAACATCGTCGCGGGTTCCGGTTCAGCACGTACGCCACGTGGTGGATCCGCCAGGCCGTCGGGCGCGCGATCGCCGACAAGGGACGCACCATCCGGCTGCCGATCCACATCACCGAACTGATCTCGAAGTACTCGCAGGCGCGCGAGCGGCTGTTCCAGCGCCTGGGTCGGGAGCCGAAGGTCTCCGAGCTCTCGAAGCTCATGGGCATGCCGCCGGACAAGGTGCGTGAGGCGGCCCGAGCCCTGCGCCAGTCCGTCGTCTCGCTTGAGACGCCCGTGGGCGAGGAGGAGGAGGGCACGCTCGGCAGCGTCCTGGAGGACGTCATGGCGCCCTCGCCGGAAGAGGAGGCGTCGCGCCAGCTCCTGCGTGAGCGCGTGCGCAGCGCGCTCGACGTGCTCACGCCGCGCGAGCGCACGGTCATCGAGCTGCGCTTTGGTATCAAGGATGGCCGGCCGCGCACGCTCGATATCGTCGGCAACGAGCTCGGCGTCACGCGCGAGCGCGCGCGGCAGATCGAGGCGCAGGCGCTGGAGAAGCTTCGGCGCTCCAACGGCAACCTGCGCGGCGAAGGCGATTTCTGAGTTGGCGTCCGGCGTTCTCACACTGCGGACGGCCGCGTGAGTTAGAGAATCTCGCCGACCGTGAGCACAACAAGGATCGTCGAGAGCAGGACGACGACGCCCCCCGTGGTCACGGCGATCACGTTGAACGCCACCGAGTTCGCCTGGTCGCCCATGAGTTCGCGGTCGTTGGTCAGCCGGAGCAGGGCGTAGATCACGACCGGTAGCACGAGCGCGTCGACCACCTGGATGGTGATGAGCGTGCTGGTGAACGGAATCCCTGGCACGAGCGCCGCGGCCGCCGAGATGACGATCGTGCCGGTGAAGATGCCCATAAACACGGGCGCGCGGCGGAAGTCTTGGGACACGCCCTTCTCGACTCCAATCGCCTCTGCGACGCTGTATGCACTCGTCAGTGCGAGTACCGGAGCCGCGAGGAGGCATGCGCCGAGCAGCCCGACGGCGAAGAGGTAGCTCGCGCCCGCCCCGGCGATCGGCTCCAGCGCGCGTGCGGCTTCATCAGCGGTCCCGACGGAAATCCCCGCGACGTACAGCGTGGCTGCTGTGGCGATGATCATCGTTGCGGAGATGCTGTTCGAGAAGATGGAGCCGGCGACGACATCCACCTGCTCATACATGTAGTCGTCGCGGCGGATTGCCTTCTCGGCCACGGAGGAGGCGAGGTAGAGCTGCATGTAGGGTGTGATGGTGGTCCCGATGAGCGCGATGACCATTTGAATGCCACCGGCGGACTTCGGCACGGAAGGGACAATGACGCCGCGGCCAACATCGTGCCAGTTGGGGTCGGCGAACAGCGCGGTGAGAGGGTAGGCGAGGAACACGAGGGCCATCGTAAGGAATACCCGCTCGACCGAGCGGTACGAGCCGAACACGACGAGCCCCCAGAGGAGGGCTGCCGCTACCGGGATTGCTGCGTATTTCGGCACGTGTAGCAGTTCGGCTGCTGCACCGACCCCGACAAACTCCGAAAACGACGTGCCGACGTTCGCGATGAGTAGCGACAGCACGATGAAGGTGGTGACTCGCACACCGAAGTGCTCGCGCACCAGCTCCGAGAGGCCCATGCCCGTCATCGCGCCGAGGCGTGCGCACATCTCCTGCACGACGATCAACGCGATGGTGATCACCGCGAGCACCCAGAGGAGCTGGTAGCCGTACCTCGCGCCCGCTGCCGAGTACGTGGCGATGCCGCCGGCATCGTTGCCCGCATTGGCGGCGATCAGGCCTGGGCCGACGATGCCGAGCAGCAGGAACAGGCGGGGGAAACGGCGGGCGAGCGGACGCGGCCGCGGCGGCTGCGCAGGCCGTGGCTCAGCAATCGTCCCTTGCTGCGCGCGTACGTCCCGGATGACTGCTATCGCCCATCGTTACCGGCTCAGCCGCCGAATGCGCGGCTGCGCCCCCGTCTCCACGATTCCTTGAGGACGACGTCCAGCACGTCGTCGACGGTGATGGCGCCCAGGAAGCGCCCATCCTCGTCGACGACGGGGATCGCGAGGAGATTGTACTCGGCGATCAGCTCCGCCGCCCGACGGTGGTCGTCGTCCGGGTTCACGGTCACGACCTCCTTCGTCATGACGTCGCGCACGCGAGCCCCCTCCGGTGCAATGAGTACCTGGCGCATGCTGAGCACGCCCGTGAGCCGATGGGCCTCGTCGACGACGAAGAAGTAGTACGCGAAGTCGGGCGTTTCCTCGGGGGTCCGGTAGACACTGAGCGCTTCGGCGACCGGGGCGTCAGGCCCGATGAGGAGGACGTTCGTTGTCATGACGCCTCCCGCCGTGTCGGGGTCGTACTCCATGAGCCGGCGCACGGCCTCTGACTCGTCGCGCTCCATCTCCTCCAGCAACTCTTCGGCGCGCGGGCCGGGCACGTGCGCGAGGACGTCGGCGGCCTCGTCCGGCTCCATCTCCTCGATAATGTCCGCCGCTTGCTCGACGGTCATGGCGCTGAGGATCTGCGCCTGCTGCTGGGTCGGCAGCTCCTCAAGCGTGTCCGCGGCCTGCTCCTCATCGAGCGCGGAGATCACCTCCGCGCCTTCCTGCTTGCTCAGCGCCGCGAGGATGCGCGCGAGCTCCTGCGGCCGCAGCTTCCGGAGCTTCGCGTGGCTCGTGCGCAGTCGGACCGCAGGCGTGTCCGACGCCAGGTACTCCACCTCGCGCCAGTCGGTCAGTGAGCGGCCCTCGAAGCGCCTGCGCAGCCTGCGGGGCACCAGCCGCCGCACGATCGCGCGCCCGCCGGTATCGAGCGCGACGACGCGATACCCGAAGGGGCCGCGGCCGAGATAGAGGTCGTTGACGCGCACCACCCGCGTCCCGCGCACGTCAATCACCTGCCGGTCGAGCACGTCGTGCGCGAGCAGCAGCTCGCCGTCGCGCCGCTCGAACCGCCCGACATCAACTGCTGCCGTTGCCAGCCGCACCTCACCGGGGCGCAACTCTGTCACGCGCGTGATCGGAATGTAGAAATCGCGCCCGCCCGCCCGCGAGACGATGCCCGTCACCTGCGGGTACACGCCCTCCTGGATCCGCGCGACGATGTCCTTCAGCCGGGCGATGCGCTCGCCCCGCGGCTCGACGATCGGCGAGCCGATCAGCTCGCTGAGCGCGAGGAGGTCCGTCGCCTGCGCGGCAGTCGCCATGCGCTGAGGGTAACACCGGCGTCAGACGATGATCGATGGCGGCGTCGGCGATAGGATGCCGTCCATGCCGGAACTTCCTGAGGTTGAAACGGTACGCCGCGACCTGGAGCGGCGGCTCGTCGGGCGGCGCATCACCTCGTGCTGGGTCGCGCCGGACGCCCCGCGGCTCGTCCAGCTCGTGCCGCCGTCGGAGTTCTGCCGTGAGCTCCGCGGCCGCACGGTGGTCGGCCTGCGGCGGCGCGGGAAATACCTGATCGTCGACCTCGACGACGGCCGCGCGTGGGTCATGCACCGCCGCATGTCCGGCAACGTCCTGTGGCGCGAGCGCGACGCTCCGCCCGACGACTACGTGCGGGCGCGGTTCGCGCTCGATGACGGGCACGAGCTGCGCTGGGCCGACCTCCGGAAGTTCGGGACGATGTGGCTCGTCGAGGACGCCACGATGGTCACGGAGGCGCTCGGCCCGGAGCCGCTTGACGCGGAGTTCACGCCTGAGGTGCTGCGGGCGCGTGCGGGGAAGCGGGCGGCGCCGATCAAGTCGGTGCTGCTCGACCAGACCGTGCTCGCCGGCATGGGGAACCTCTACACCGATGAGGCGCTGCACTTCGCACGCATCCACCCGCTGCGGCCAGCCAACCGGCTCAAGGCGGCCGACTGGGGCCGTCTGCACGAGGGCATCGTGCGTGCGCTGCGCATGGGCATCGCCGCCCGCGGCAGTAGCCTCGGTACCACGCTGCGCGATCACGTCAACGTCGACGGCGACCCGGGCACAAACCAGGAGACGGTGTCGGCCTACGGCCGCGAGGGCGCGCCCTGCTATACCTGCGGCACGCCGATGCGCCGCATCAGGGTCGGTGGTCGAAGCAGCGTGTTCTGCCCTCGCTGTCAGCCGCCGCCCCGCGCGACGGGCCGGGTGGCGGAGTCGCGGCGGGCTGGCGCGCGCCGCCGCCGACGGGCACGTGTGGCGTGATCAGCGGACGCTGGCCATCTTCGTGTCCTGCTTGCGTGCGAGCGACACCAGCAGGCCGGGATCGCCGTCCGATTCGATGTCACCGGCGTAGCGCAGGATCACCTGGCCGACGAGCCGGCCCCTCGCCCAGGTGTACTCGAGGGTCCGGGCACCGCTGAGCCGGTAGCGCATGAATGTCGAGGCCTCACCGACCGCGTCGGCCTGCGCGCGTTCGACCGAGACTGCGGCGCCGTAGTCAGCCGTCGTCAGGCCCCCGATCAGGTCGACCATCTTCCTGGCGTCCGCCGGGTCGCTAAACGCGAAGACGATCGAGCTCAGGCCGGCGTTGGGGTCGTCGCGCGTGAACAACGCCGCCCAGCCGCCCTGGAGGCTGGAGTTGTTGAGGAAGATCGCGAGCTTGGGGATGCCCGATTCTGCGCGCGCCGCCTCGGAGCGCGGCGCTGGCTGGTTCGTGCGCTGCGCAAACCCGGCCGGCACGTCCGTCTGGGCGAGCACGAGCGTGCCGAGTTGACCCAGCTGCGCGGCGGCCGCGCGCTCGGTCGCGCTAAGGTCTGGCGTGACGCCGGCGGCCGGCGTTGCGCTGCTGCCACCGGCCGGCGCAGTCGTGCCAGCGCCGGGGACGGTGCCCACCGGCGGTGCGCCGGCTGGCGGGCTGCTGGTGCCCGCGGTCGTCACCGCCCGCGGGCGATCGTCGCCGCCGCACGCCGATAACGTTGCGATGACGGCCACGACGAGCAGCGCGCCGCACGCACGGGTGAGCATCGGCGTATGCTACCACGCTCGTTGACCGCCTCCGGGGGCCGCGTTAGATTGCCCGCGCCGCTCAATCTCTCGGCCTGAGGTACGCGCATGGAGTATCCCACGATCGAAAAGCCGCCCCTCGACCAGTTCCGGGTGCGCCCGAATCTCGACGACTACGAACGCCTGCGCGCGTCGTTCCACTACCCGGACGTGATCAACGAGCTGGACGGCCTGCCGGGCGGCGCACTGAACATCGCGCATGAGGCGATCGACCGCCACGTCGCGGCCGGCCGCGGCGACAGGCTCTGCTGGCTCTGGGAGGGCAAGAACGGTGACATCGAGCGCTACACGTACGCCGATGCGCGCCGCATGTCGAACCGCTTCGCGAACGTTCTGCGGTCGCTCGGCATCCAGAAGGGTGACCGCGTCTTCTGCTTTCTCGACCGCGTACCAGAGCTCTACGCCGCCGTGTTCGGCACGCTGAAGGCCGGTTGCGTAACGGGCCCGCTGTTCTCCGCCTTCGGCCCCGACGCGGCGGGCGACCGCCTCGCCGACGCTGGCGCGAAGGTGCTGGTGACCTCGCCGGAGCAGCGCGCAAAGGTCGCCGCGATGAAGCCGAACCTGCCGGAGCTACAGCACATCATCATCGTCGACCATGGCAAGCGGCCGGAGTTGCAGCCCGGTGAGCTGTCATGGAACGAGCTGTACGACGTCGCTTCGGATGAGTTCGATGTGGTGTGCACCGACCCCGAAGACCCAGCGATCATGCACTACACGTCCGGCACCACCGGCAAGTCGAAGGGCGCCGTGCACGTCCATCAGGCCGTGCTCGGCCATTACGCCACCGGGAAGTACGTGCTCGACCTCCATCCGGACGACATCTACTGGTGTACGGCCGACCCCGGCTGGGTCACCGGCACCTCGTACGGCATGTTCGCGCCCCACACCAATGGCGTGACGTCGGTGATCTACGAAGGCGGCTTTGCGGCGAGCAAGTGGTACGAGGTGATCCAGCGCCACAGGGTGACGGTCTGGTACACCGCGCCGACGGCGATCCGCCTGTTGATGAAGGCCGGCGACGAGCTGCCGAAGCGCTACGACTTGTCGTCGCTGCGCTACACCATGTCGGTCGGCGAACCCCTCAACCCCGAGGCCGTCGTCTGGGGCCAGAAGGCGATCGGCCTGCCGTTCCACGACAACTGGTGGCAGACCGAGACCGGCTCGATCATGATCGCCAACTTCCCGGCGCTGCCGATCAAGCCCGGCAGCATGGGCCGGCCGATGCTCGGTATCGAGCCCGGCGTGATCGACGATGAGGGCAACCTCAAGCCGCCAGGCGAAGAGGGCGACCTCGCGCTGCGCCCCGGGTGGCCCTCGATGTTCCGCACGTACTGGAACAACGAGTCGATGTACCGCTCGAAGTTCCGCAACGGCTGGTACATCACCGGCGACCGCGCGCGCATGGACGCCGACGGCTACTTCTGGTTCGTCGGGCGCGCCGACGACGTCATCAACACCGCGGGCCACCTCGTCGGGCCGTTCGAGGTCGAGAGCGCGCTCATCGAGCACCCCGCCGTCGCCGAGGCGGGCGTGATCGGCAAGCCCGACCCGGTAGCGATGGAGATCGTGAAGGCATTCGTCACCCTCAAGGATGGCTACGAGCCGAGCGACCAGCTGCGGCGGGAGCTGCTGCAGTTCAGCCGGCAGAAGCTCGGTCCCGGCGTCGCGCCGCGCGAGATCGACTTCGTACAGGTGCTGCCGAAGACGCGCTCCGGGAAGATCATGCGGCGTCTCTTGAAGGCGCGTGAGCTGGGGCTGCCCGAGGGCGACACCAGCACGCTCGAAGAGTAACCAGGGTTGGGGAAGAAGGGCCGCAGCGCCACGGCTGGGACACCTCGCTCGCGGTCGCCCGTGAGTTCGCGCCAGATGCTCGCCGGGGCGGGTGTCGCGGTCGTGTTCGCCATCGCCGCCGCCGCCATCGTCACCGTTGTGCGGGGCCACGGGGGCTCGGGGCGCGTTGTTGTGGATCCGGGGCCGAACCCGGTCACCCTCGTGCCTACCGCTGGCGCGCCTGCGCCGTCCGCCCACAGCGATGCCGCGGCGTTGCTCGTCGGGCGGGGCTGGGACGCATTGAGCGCGACCGAGCGGACCTCAGTCGTCGATGCCGTGACGCGTGCATGGTCAGACGCCGATGTCCGGATGGACGTTGGCACCGGCTTTCCGATCGACATCCACCGACGGGGCGGGCACACCGCGGCGACCGTCACGTATCAGGCGGCAGATCTCAATTTCCGGCAGTACCTGGCGATCACGACTGCGTTCTTTTGCCCACAGGCCGACGGCCAGGTCGCCGTGCACCGGTGGGGCGTGGCCGCCGACCAGGTGCAGTACACGACAGAGACGCTTGCCGCGGACAAGCGTCCCTGGGACTACATCCTCCGGGACGCACGCTGGGAGACGGCGACGGATCTTGGGCTGCGGGACATCGGCGGCGCGCGGGCGCGAGGGATCAAGACGGCGTATCCCGATCCGAATACAGGCGAACTCGTCGTCGAAGCCGATCACTGGCTGGACGTGGAGACGGGACGGCTGCTCGAGTGGGATGTGCGACAGGGGCAAGCGAGCGCGTCGTATCGGTTCACCTGGGCGCGGCTACCGCGACCGGCCGTGCCTGAGGGTCAGGACGCCGACTCGTGCGTGCGCGACCTCGAGCGGCAACTGACGGCGGCCGCGCCGTGAGCGCGCGCGGGGCGCCAACACACGACGACCCGGCCGCCCACCACACTGACACGTCGCGCCTGGAGGCGTTCAGCGACGGCGTGATCGCCATCGCGATCACGCTGCTCGTTCTCGAGATCGGCGTCCCGCATGTTGATGCCAGCGGCAGCCTGTCACGCGAGCTGCTCCGCCTCTGGCCCTCGTACTTCGGCTACGCGGTCAGCTTCCTCACCATCGGCGTGCTCTGGATCAACCACCACGCGATGCTGAAGGACATCGGGCGCACCGACCACACACTGCTCGTACTCAACCTGATCCTGTTGATGCTCATCGCCTTCCTGCCGTTCCCGACGGCCGTGCTTGCCGAGTACATGAAGGACGGTGGCGATGAGCTGTTCGCCGCGACGATGCTCTACGGCGGCACCTTCACGCTGATCGCCGTCGTCTATGGCGCAATGTGGTTCTACGCGGCGTACGTCGGCTGCCTGATCGACGAGCATGTCACCGACGCGCGGATTGCGAGCCGCACGCGCCGTTACCTGCCGGGCACGCCGTTCTACGCCCTCACGCTCCCGCTCGCCCTCATCACGCCGTGGATCTCGCTCGCGTTGTACGCGGCGGCGGCGATCTTCTATCTGCTTCCTCTCAGTGAGTAACGCGCCTCTGGCGAAGCGGTGCGGGCGCTGGCATCGTTGGAGCATGGGACGCCTCGCCGCCCATCGCCCGCTACTGGCGGTCCTCGCGTGCGCGCTGCTCCTCCGCGCGGCGCTGACGCCGCTGTACGCCTACCTGCCCCACGGCTTCACGGACGAGGGCTTCTGGAAGTTCTGGATGCAGCACATCCACGACGACGGCGTGCTCAACATCTTCCGCACGACGGAGACGGACTACGTGGGCTACCACTGGGTGCTCTGGCTGCTGTCGCTCGTCTACGACGTGATCGGTGGGCCATACGGCAACAACTCGTCGCCTTCGCTCCACATCCTCGTGAAGTGGCCCTCGATCGTCTTCGACATGGCGCTGATCGTCGCCGTCTGGGCGGCGACGCGGACGTTGCTGCGGCGCGAAGGCCTCGCGCCGGCGCGCGCTGACTGGTACGCGCTCGTCGCGTCCGTCGTCGTCGCGCTGCATCCGGCGGTCGTCTACGACTCCGCCGTCTGGGCGCAGACGGACTCGGCGGTCGCGGCCGCGATGCTCGCCAGCGTCGTGCTCGCCGCGCGCGGGCGGCCGGGCTGGGCCGGCGCCGTCTGGGCGCTCGGGTTCATGGTGAAGCCGCATCCCATCGTCGTCGCGCCGGTAGTCGCGGCGCTCGTCTTGCGCCGCGACGGGTTGGCCGGGGCGCTGCGCTCGGCGGGCGCTGCCGTCGTGGTGGCGCTGCTCGTGCTCACGCCGTGGCTCGTACACGGCGAGGCGGGCCGCATCGCGCACGTCTACCGCGCCGTCGCGACGGCCGATTACGGGCGGCTGTCGTCGGCGGCGTGGAACCTCTGGTGGCCGCTCGACGTGGCGCGGCAGCCGCTGCCCGAGGATGCGCCGCTCGGCGCGCTGCCGTGGCTGACGTACCGGACGATCGGCACGCTGCTGTCCGGGGCGGCCGCGCTGCCCGCGATCGCGCTGGTGTGGCGGGCGCCAAGGCTGCGCGAGGCGCTGATCGCGGCGTCGTACCTCGTGCTGGCCTTCTACATGCTGCCTATATCAACGCACGAGCGGTACATGTTCCCGCTGCTCGCGCTGCTGCTGCCCGTCGCGCTGCGCGAGCGCCGCTGGCGCGCGTTGTACTGCGCGCTATCCCTGACGTTCACGCTCAACCTGCTCGTGTCGGCGCCGCCGATCGAGGCGTTCCGCGGGCGCTGGGTCGAGTCGCCCTTGAGTGTCGCCGTCGCCTGCGTCAACATCGCGCTATTCTTCGCGGGCACCGCGCTGCTGCTCGACGAGCTGCGGACGACGCGGCGCCGTCCACTCGCGGGCGAACCGAGGCAGCCGCCGGCGGCGGAGCGTCAGCGGGCCGACGCCTCCGCGCTGACGTCGTCGCCGTAGGTGGCGGCGGTCTGGCTGCTGCCGCTGGCCAGCGCAACGGCATCGCGCAGGTCGGCGAGGAACTCGTCGACGACGAGCCGGTGGCGCGGCGAAGCCATGAGGTGCAGCGCCGGCGGGCCGCCCTGGCGGTCGAAGTGCCAGCCGCGCTGGTTCAGCACATCACCGATGGCGAAGATATCCCGCGTGTGCGAGCCGATGGCCACGACGGTCATGTCCGGCTCGCCCCAGACGTGCACGCCGTCGATTCCCGCCACGCCGTCGATGAGCCGCCGCGTCGCTTCCAGGGTCTCGGCGGCAAGCCGCAGGTAGCCCTCTTCGCCGAGGAACTGCATGACGGCCCAGGCGGCGCCGATCGGCGCGGCGGGCTTCGTGCCCTGGAACGCCTGTGTTCCGTAGATGCCACCCGGCCAGTCGGCGAACTGGTACACCTGATAACGGACGTTCGCCTTTGGCCGGTGCAGGATCACGGATGCGCCTTTGATCCCGTAGCCGTACTTGTGCACGTCGGCGGAGATCGACGTCACGCCGGGCACGCGGAAGTCCCACGGCGGCACCGGCTGCCCGAGCCGCTCGAGGAACGGCAGCATGAAGCCGCCGAGACAGGCATCGACGTGGAAGGGGATGCCGCGCTCGGCCGCGATGGCGGCCATCGCCGGGATGGGGTCCACCATGCCGAACGGGTACGCCGGCGCGCCGCCGACGGCGAGCACGGTGTCGTCGGTCAGGAGCGGCGCCAGGTCCTCCGCGCGCGTACGCAGGTCCTCGCCGAGCGGCATCCGTACCTCCTCGAGGTCGAGCAGGTGGGCCGCCTTGTTGAACGCCGGATGTGCCGTCCGCGGGACGACGATGCGTCCGCGGCGGATGCCGCGCTCCGTGCGCGCCTTATCGCGGGCCGTCTTGACCGCCATGAAGATCGATTCAGTGCCACCCGACGTCATCGTGCCGCCGCAGTCCTCGCCGCCGTGCATGAGGTCCGCCGCGACGGCGACGATGTCGCGCTGCATCTCCTTCAGGCTCGGAAAGACGAACGGGTTGAGCGCGTTTTCGAGCAGCACATGGCCGCCCGCGGCCTGCAACACCGCGTCGACCTCCGGGCCGGCGTTGTAGATCAGCCCCCACGTGCGGGCGTTGTGGTAGTCGCCGTCGCGCCCCTGGAGGGCGCGCAGGCGCGCCATCACTTCATCGAGCGTTGAGCCGCGCTTCGGCAGCGTGCGCATATCGGGCCTCCGTGCGGCTATGGTACGCGACTCACCGGAGCCGACGATGGAACCCGCGTCTCGCCGAGCGCGCCGCAGGCGCCGATCGCCGCGCACGTTACATGCATCGGCAGCACCGCCGGGTCGAGTGGCGTTGCGGTCGTCATGCGTCCGCCCGCGTGTATCCGCCCGTTTCGGGGTCGAAGATGATCCAGGCGCTGCGCTCAGCCGTGTTCTGGCCGCGCGGGTCGAGCTCGGTGCGCAGGATCTGCAGCTCCTCCTCGGTCGGCCCCTCCAGCACGGCGACCTTGTCCGCGACGAGCGGTTTGTGCTGACACTGCGCGAGCACGTCGTCCACCGTCACCCACGGCGCCCGCGCGATCAGGCGCAGGCGGCGGTCGTCGCTGTAGTCGTAGAGCGCCCACGGCGTGACGACGCGGTAGGGGCCGGTGCCGGGCGGGAGGCCGGCGCGCTCGCGGGCGCCTTCCGTGCCGTCGAGGAAGCCCGGCGAGGAAATGAAGTCGACCCGCTCGACGAACTTCCGCGGCTCCTGGTCGGTCATGAGGATCGTCCGCCAGCAGAGCGCGGCGATGGAGTCGGCGCCGCCGGGGCCGCCGAAGCGCCGGGCGCCGGCGCTGTACTCGCCGATCGCGGTGGAGTTGATGTTGCCGTACTGGTCGACCTGCAGCGTGTTGAGGATGCCGTAATCCATGAGGCCGAGCTGCGCGTGGTTGCCGGCGGTGTTCATCGTGCCCCAGGCGAGGGCGCGGTAGCCGGCGCGCGACGACACCATCGTCATCACCGGCTCAAACGGCAACATCGGCTCCGGCGCGATGCAGCCGTCCTCCGTGATGTACTGCGCGCCCTTCGCGTAGAGCTTGATCGCGAGCAGCACCGCGTACATCGGCGAGCCGCCGCCGGCGACCCAGTAGGTGCGGTTGTCCTCGACCATGCGGGCGACGGTGCAGATCTGCATCTCGCGCTCGTTGAAGGACGTGGCGGGGGTGCCGGTGCGGGGGCGAAGGCCAATGTCCCCGGTCATGCGCCTCCTCCGATGCGGTCACGCGGGTGCTGACTGACGTGCTCGAGGACGTCGTCGCGGGAGGCACGCAGCGCTTCGAGGAGCCGCTGTTTGGTGGCGAGCGGGTGTACTGGCGGCATCGCGCTCGTCCTTCCGGCTGAGGACAGGTCTAAAGACCCTGTCCGTACGGCAGTATCTGTCATGGCCGATAGCCCTCGTGGATCGTCTCGTTGGCGCGCAGCTTCTCCAGCCGCTCGCGGCCGACGGTCCGCTCGAACATGGTGACGTCGTCCTCGAACGGCGCGATGTACTTGTCGACGTAGGCGCCGACGGCGTCGCGGGCGATCGCCCCGAATGTCTCGATGACGCCGGGCGTGTCGGAGCCGTAGTAGCCGCCGCAGTTGCCGGGCCAGGCGCCGAACGGCGCGTGGACGACGGCGTCGACGCAGTAGTAGGGGATGCTCGTGCGGCCCGGGTCGCGGCGGATCTCGTCGGTGTCGATGATCTCCTCCGCGGACACGATGACCTTCTTCGAGGCGAGCGCGCACTCCTGATGCGCGATGCCGGTGCCGAACACGCGCGCGTTGCCGTACTGGTCCGCCTGCTGCACGTGGATGAGGGCGACGTCGGGGTTGAGCGCGGGCACGAGCGTGATCGGCTTGCCGGTGTAGGGGTCCTCGACGAGCTTGCAGCCCGAGTGTTCGAAGCCGTCGGTGCCGCCGAACGAGCGCACTGGCAGGAACGGCAGCCCCATCGCCCCCGCCTGCAGGCGCAGCGTCATGACGACGTTGCTGTACTCGTAGACCTGTAGCGTACCGGCCTTGACGGCGTTGTCGATCGTCGCGCCCGGCCAGAAGAAGCCGCAGTCGACCTTCGAGACGCAGCCAGCGCCAACGAGCAGGCCGACGTCGACATAGGTGAACTTGCCGCAGAGCCAGAGGTCCCGCTTCCGCTGGCGGATGACCTCGCGTAGCAGCGTCGAGGGGCCGCGCTGGAAGTAGTTGCAGTCGTACGCGAGATAGTCGCCGTCGGCGACGAAGCGCGCCACGGCCTCGCGCGCCGCCATCAGCTTCGGGACGAGCGCGCGCTGCTTGTGGTCGCGCACGTAGGCGCGGAAGCCGTCGGGGTCGACGGGGAGGTAGGGGGCGTGGCCTTCGGCGAGGACTTGCATCGGCAAGAGCGTATCGATGGGTGGGCGGTCGTGCTAGCCGCGGGCCTCGCGCTCGGCTTGCTCGGCGGCGCGCTCGCGGCGCTCTGCTGCGTCGCGTTCGTCTTCCAGCTGGGCCGCGCCGGCCTCGACGTCGCGCTTGATGTCAGCGGGCGCGGGGATGCGGGCTTCGAGGCGCTCGCCGAGCGTCGCGTAGTAGTTGATGCCGAGGTAGTGCAGGGGCCGCTCCTCGGGGTCGGCGAGGAGCCATGTGCCGTCGAACGCGTCCTTCTCGGCCTGCGCCGCGACGACCTTGCCGACGAAGAGCGTGTGGTCGCCGATGCGGTAGGCGTCGTCGACGCCGCACTCGATCCAGCCGACGCAGCCCTCGAGCAGCGGCGCCTCGACCCTGCGGGCGCGGAAGGTGGGGAGGCGCGTGAGTTCGAGCTTGTTCAGCTCGGCGCCGCTGGTGCTGCCGAGGTACTGCACGTGATGCAGGAGCTGGCGCGTGGGGATATTCAGCGCGAACTCCTCGCTGAACTTGATCATGTCGTGCGTGTGGCGGGCAGGGTGGACGGCGACGCCGACGAGCGGCGGGTCGATGCTGAGGGGCGTGACGAAGGCGCAGGGCATGGCATCCTGGCCGCCGTGCCAGGCCGTCGTGACGATGACGACGGGGCCGCCGCCGAGCAGCCGCCGTGCGTCCATGGGGTCGACCGAGTGGCGCATCGTGTCCCCTTCGCGCTGTTACGTCTGTTGCATCGTACGGCGGCGGGCGAGACCCGCAACCGTCTGGCGTCTCGCGCGCGCCCGGCGGCTGATGCTACGATGCGCTCACCCTGCCTGAAGCCCGGAAGGAGCGCTCAATGCGTCTGGCGCGGCCCGGCGCCGTCTTCGCTGTGTTCATCGCCTGCGCGGTCGTGCTCGGCGCCTGCGGCGACGATGGCGGCGGCAGTGGCACGCCGACCCGCCCGCCCGACACGGTGTACTCGCCGACGTCGGCCCCGGCGGGGCGCACGCCGTTTCCGTCGCCGGTCGTCGAGAACAGCGTCATTACCTCGAAGAAGGGCTACACCGCGACGTTGCCGGAGGGCTGGCGCGTGCGGGCGGACTTCGTCCTCACGGCGGACGGGAGCGCCGACGGCTTCTTCGAGCCGCTCAAGCCGGGCGCCAACGTGCAGGCGAACATCGTGATCACCTGCACGCGGAAGGGGTTCAGCACGGACGATGAGCGCATCACGTTCGAACAGACGAAGACCGCGCGCGAGGGGTTGAACAAGGACATCATCGTGTCGACCCGCACGCTCGCTGGAAGACAGGCGACGGTGCTCGCGTACCGCTTCGAGTCGCAGAACGAGAACACGCCGCCGCTCGACAAGACGGACTATCTCCTCTCCGACGGCCGCTGTGACTGGAAGGTGACAACCACGACGCCGGCAGGGCAGCGCGACGCGTACCAGCCGACGTTCGACATCTTCCTCAACTCGCTCCGGCTGACCTCGTGACGTGAGCGGCGCGGGCGTTCGCCCGCGCCGCTGTGCCGTTGCGGGAGCCTCGACCGGCTAGTTGAGGTTCACGACGCTCTGGTTGATTGATGCCGGCGTCGTCCGCTGGACCACCAGGTAAGACCCCTGGGGCGGCTTGATCTCGAGCGTAAAGGTCTTGTTCGTACCGATGTTGATGTTCGCGTCCTGCGTGAGATCGATCGTCACTTCGAGCAGCTCGCCAGGTTCGAGCAGCTGGTCGGCGTCGCCGGTCACAACGCTCGTCGTGTACGTGAGGTTGTTCTTGACGTAATCCGTGTCGTTGTAGCTGATGACCGTCCGGTTAGATGTGTCTGTCGGGTTGAGGTTCACGGCGTCGCCGCCGGCGGCGAGCGTCAGTGACATTGTCACGGACGTGAGCTTCGTGGTGTTGGAATTGGCGAGCATGGCGCCGGTGAGCTCCATCGAGCCCCGTGTCTTCGCGAGGCCCGCGTAGACGGTCTCCTTGCCCCGCTCGGAGCTGAACAGGCCTGTGCTGAGGACGACGAAGGCGAATACGGCCGCGACCACGACAAAGGCGATCAGGACGATCGCCGTCTCGAGCCCGGTGATGCCGCGGTCCTCGCGGATGCGGCGGACGAGAGCGATCAGGTGTTGCATGGACTCCTCCTCGAAGCCGCGCCGCCTTGACGGCGTCGGTGTTTCCCCTACGTGTCTAGGGTCGTTCCCGTACGACCTCGTACGGATGGCGATTGCACCCAAGTTGTGCGGGTGCGGGCACCCAGGAGCGAACCGCAGGAATAGGGGTTTGCCGGATGCGTCGCCGTTTGCGCCGGCCGAACACATCGATGGACATGCAGAACGCCGACCGCCGCATCCGCGTCCTCGTCGTCGAGCCGGATAACCTGCTACGCGACATGCTGCGCGCCGTCCTCGGTGCCGAGCCGCGCCTGGAGCTCGTCGGCGTCACCGGCGATCACGCGCAGGCCCCGGTGCTTGCGGCGACGGTCGCGCCAGATGTGGCGCTGCTCGGACTTGACGAGGCGGGTGAGCAGGACGCGCTGCGCGCGGCGCAGGCCATGGCGGCATGCGACCCGGCGCCGCGCGTCATCTTCCTCGGGGAGAGTCCTGACCGGCGCACGCTCGCAGCGCTACCGGCGTTCCGCGCCGCTGGATGGTCGTACTTGCTCCGGCAGTCCGTCGCGGACGTGGCGACGCTGGTGCGGGCGATCGATGGTGCGGCCACTGGCCTCGTCATCCTCGACCCGCTGGTGGTCGAGAGCCTCGGCAAGCGGGATTCACGCCTCGCGGCGCTGACGCGACGGCAGCTCGAGGTGCTCTCGCTGATGGCGAAGGGCTACAACAACAGCGCGATCGCGCGCGCGCTGGTGCTCGAAGAGAAGTCCGTCGAGAACCACATCAACGCGATCTTCGGGCAATTGAACCTCAGCCGTGACAACGCGGCCCATCCGCGCGTGAAGGCCGTGCTCCTCTACCTGCAGGAGGCCGCGGGCGGGGAGCCCGAAGCTGACCGAGGCCAGCGCAAGGCGGCGTAGCAGCGTCTGCCCTATTTCGCCCGTATCCCGAACCATCGACCGAACGCGCGTGCGTTGGACGCGCCGTGCAACGTGACCGCCTGCGTCGCTTACGCTGCTTCGGCGCCGCTCGCGGTGGCGCGCAGGCCCGTCTCGAAGTCCACGGTGACCGCATCGCCTTCGATGATGGCGGCGACGCCGGCTGGCATCGCGGCCTGCAACGCGTCGGGCGCTGCGGGCGCGTCGAGTGTCCCGCGGACCGAGAGGAGGATGAAGCCATCCTGCGGACCGACGATGAGGTCGCAGCGGCGAGTGTGACCATCGCGTAGCGCCCGCAGGACCGCGCGCACGCGCCCGTAGAGCGCCGTCCGGTCCGCCTCGCGCAGAGCGTCCCAGTCGACCTCGCCGAGACCCTCGTCAATGCTGATGCCGACCACCATCTCCCCGAACAGCTCCGCCTGCATCGCCTCGAGCGCGGCTGGCAGCGGGAGCGATTCCAGCGCGGGCTCCGCGACGCGCCTCGGGTCAACGAGCTGAGGCGCGTCGTCTGGCGCCGCCGCGTTGTCCGCCAGTTCTGCGAGCGGCGCCGTCGGCACATGCACGATGCACATCGCGTGGTCGCCCTCAACGCTCAACGTGAACGTCCCGGCGTGTGCCTCTACCGTGATCGCGTGTGCGGCGAAGTCGCTGTTTGCGATGATCTCGGTCGCGGCGATATCGCCCTCGACGGTGAGCACCACGGCGGCTGGCCGGCGTTCGAGGCGGAGGCTTGCGTCCGCCGCGCCGGCGAACGCCAGCGCGCGCAGCATATCGTCGGCGATGCGATAGAGGAGGAGCCGCACGTTGGCGGTCAGCGCGGCGCCTGTCGCCTCGCTGCCAACGCGGTCGGCGCGCGGGTCGATGTCGAGCGACGTCTCGATGAGGTCACCAAGCTCGCTCGCGAGGGCGCGTAGCGCCGCGGGAAGGCCCAAGCGCACGTGGCCCGGATACAGCGCGTGGCCCAATGAACGCAGGTCACCGTCGCGCACGGTCTCCAGGTCGCCGATCGCTATCTCATGCAACGAGGCGGCGAGGTCCGCATCGGCGCCGGCGATGCGGAAGGCCTCGTCGACCTGCGTCGTGGCGAGGAGCAGCTTCGCCTGGACGTCGTCGCGGAGACGGTCGGCGAGGCGTGCGGCGCGGCGCTCGTAGGCATCGACGAGCGCAAGCGCGTCGACGTCAGCCGGCGGCAGCAACGGCTTCTCCGGCGGTGCCGCCGGCTCCTCGGGCAACGCCTGAAACAGCTCGTCAAGCGTCACATCTGGTGTTTCCCGGCCGGCGGCGGCGGCCGGCTCGGCCGGCGGTGACTGCCGGCCGACCGTCCATCGCAACGCCACGCCGCCGGCGACCGCGGCGAAGGCAGCGGCGGCGAGCGTCACCAGCCACTGTTTGCCGGTCGCCTGAGAGCGCTCCGCCTGGATGATCGAGGTGGGTAGACAGGAGGCGATGCTGAGGCCGCTGTCCATCTGCGTGTCCTTGCCGATGGGCGCGATACCACAGATGGACGGGACGCCGGCCACGGTGGCGCGCACGCGGCCATCGGACATGAGCTCGCCGTGCCAGGGGAGGCGGAGGAGCGGCTCCGGGACGCCGGCGGCGTACTGCCCCTGGCTGTTGATGATCACGTTGCGGCCGCCGTCGACCGACGCGATCAACGTCTCGCGCCAGATGCGGGCGGGGTCGGCGCGCCCGATGACGAACCCCCAGACGGTGCCGTCGGTGTCGCGGAGCGGTGCCGTGAAATCGACATAACCCGTCTTTCCCGCTTCGGTGAGGATGATGTCGGAGTTCGCCGGGCCGAGGTGGCCGCGCGAGAGGCCGAACGCGACGTTCCCTTCGACCGAGCTGAACGCCGGGTCGGTCGTCGTGAGGACGTTGCCAGAGCGGTCGGCGATGAGGAGCGCCTGGAACTTGTTGACGTTCAGCCCGATGAGCTGGCGGAGGACCTCCTGCTGGGCGGTTGGCGTGGACGCGCGCGAGCGGAGCGTCGGGTCGTCCGCGTAGCGAAGCATCTGGATGTAGCCGTCGAACGCCTCGCCGGTCGCGATGCGCGCGCTGTGTTCGGCGAACGAGGCCGCCTCGTTCGCCGCGCGGTTGTCAGCGGCGCGCCCCGAGAAGATGCGGGATGACGCGTAGGTGATCACCGATACGAACGCGACAGCGCAGAGCAGGATGGTGGCCGCGCGAAGCCACGGGGGCGCCGCGTCCCACCGCCTGCCCAGGTGGCCGACGACCGTCAACGCGCGTGCGCTCTGGATGCGGCGGGCGAGCGCGGGCAGCCCGAGGCGACGTCGGGCGCGGCCGTCGCGCTCCTGCGACGCGTCGCGATTGGCGTTGGCTGCCATAGCCGAGTTGATGATCGGTGCAGGCACCCATGCCAGGCACAGGTGAAACCCCTAATTTGACCCGAGCCGGGTGTCGGCGACGGCGCCCGAGCACGTGTCGGCAGCGCCCTGGCCCTCCCCGTGCGGGCCGCGCGCCCGGGCGGAAGTCCGTACCCGCGCGGTGCGGCGGCCGAAGACGCGATCGCGGGCCGCCCGCCCGGGCGGAGGCGTCCGTCAAGAGCGTCGTCCGTTAACACAGTCCACGTCAGTTCTTAATTGACAGAATCGAAGCGCGACTCCTAAGATCCCCCCATGCCTCCGGTGACGGGAGGCACACACATGCGGTGGCCGTGGCACAGGATGCCCGTGCCCGCGGGAAGCGCGCAGGGACGGCGCACGGCCGCACGGATTGCGGCGAATACCAGCAGTTGGGTCGGGTGTGGCCCGGGGGAGCGCGCTCGCGACAAGCGCTGCCCTTGCATGGCGTTGCGCCGCGCGAGCGGGACGACGCGCGAGCTGGACGAAGGACACCGGGTGGCCCCTTTCTCGCCTCAGGACACGGTTCTCCGGGGTCCGGCGCTGCGCTCGGGCGCTGCCGTCTTCACGCTGGCAATGGCGGGGCTCGTCTTGGCGCTCGCGCTGATCGTCGCGTCGCCACGTGATCACGCGCTCGCCATCAACAGCGGCTCGATGGTGTTCTCGAACGTGCCGCCGCAGGTGCAGCAGGCAGAGCTGTTCACGTTCCAGGTCAGCGGCAACAATGACTCGCCGCTCGGCGCCTTCGACGTCGTGTTCACGTACGACGCGTCGCTCATCACATACGTGAACGGCGCCGGTTCCACGGCGTATCTCGGGAGCACCGGACGCGCCGCCAGCTGCATCGCGCCGATCGTCGATGTGGTCGGCGGCGTCGGCACGGTACGCGTCGGCTGCTTCTCGACCGGTGCGAGCCCGCCCGGGCCGGTGGGGTCCGGTATCCTCGCGAATTTCACGTTCCAGGCGAGCGCCACGAACACGGGCCCGACGACACTTGCGTTCGACGCCTCGCCGGTGTCGGGTTCGGGGATGACGGACGAGCTCGGCAATCCCTACGTCGTGACGTTTACGGATGCGCAGCTCGCCGTGACGGCGGGCGGGGGACCGACGTTTACGCCCACGAACACGCCCACGATCACGCCGACGCCGACGGACACGCCGATCCCGACACCGACGCCAGCCGTCATCCCGCCCCCGGGGACCTGTGGCCCGCAGCTCGAGCTGGCGCTCTGCTTCCAGCCGGCCACCATCGCCGCGAGCGTCAATGTGCCCGCGGACGTCCAGGTGCGCGTCGAGGACATTGCAAACCTGCTCGCGTTTGATGTGACGCTGACCTACGACCGCACCGTGTTGCAGCCACAGGGTGCGACCGCCGGACCGTTCCTGAGCAGCACCGGACGCATCGTCCAGTGCCTGCCCTTCACGGTGCAGCAGGTCGACCTCGTGACTGGAAGCGTGAATTTCAAATGTGTCACGCTCGGCGCGTCGCCGCCCGGCGCCGGCGGCTCGGGACACCTGGCGACGTTCGTCTTCACGCCGCTCGCGCAGACGGACACGACCGTCGCCATTGGTTCCGCGTCGCTGGTGGTGCCGGACCAGAGCGCTGGCGCGCAGCCGGGTAGCGTCACGGTCGTCACACCAGGCATCAGCGAGGTGGCGACGCTCGTCGTTGGCCCCGAGCCGACGCCGACGCCGTGTGGCGGGCCGTGCCCGACCGAAACGTTTACGCCGACGCCGACGCGCACTCCCAGTCCGACGCCGACGCTGACGCCGACGGCGACACGCACACCAACGCCGACGCCCACGCCGTGCGGCAGCGTCTGCCCGATCGATACGCCGACGCCGGTTGCGACGGCGACGCCGACACCGGCCGGCCCGGTCATCGTGCGCATCGAGCCCGTATCACAGACGGTGGCCGCCGGTGACCCCGTCGTCTTCGGGATCTTCATCGACAACGTCACGAACCTCGGCGCCTACCAGATCCGCGTGGCGTTCGACCCGTCGTTGCTCCGGAAGGCCAGCATCGACGACGGACCGTTCCTCTCGAGCACGGGCCGACACCCGGCGTGCTTCCGGCCCGGCGAGATCAGCGCTGACACCACGCCGACGCCGACGGGCACGCCGGCCAGCGGCCCGACGCCCGACCCGAATCCCGGTCTGGTCGCGTTCAACTGCGTGACACTCGACCCGCCGCAGGTGGCGGGCGCGAGCGGCAGCGGCCTGATCGCGACAGTGACGCTCACGTCGCTCACCCCGGGCACCTCGGCGCTGACGCTGCAGGACATCATCATCACCACGACAAGCGCCAACCCGATCCCGATCGGCTCGCTCGTGAACGGCAGTGTCACAATCCTGCCTGCGGCAACGCCGACGCCGTGCCCCGGCGTGTGCCCGACGGCGACGCCGACGCTGACACGGACGCCAACGCCCACCCCCGGTGGTCAGGCGAGCGTCACGATCAACCCGGCGCAGCAGGTCGCTGGCGTGAACCAGAACGTCGACGTCCGCATCGATGTGGCGGGGGTGCAGAACCTCGGGTCATTCCAGTTCAGCCTGAAGTTCCCCTCGAACCAGGTCGGACTTGTCGGCGCATTCGATGGAGGGTTCATCGGGTCCAGTGGCAGGAGTGCGTTCTGCCCATCGGCGGTCATCGTGAACAGCGAAGTGCGCTTCGGTTGCGTTACGAGCGGGCAGACGCCGCCGGGCGCCAGCGGCAGCGGCACGCTGGCCATCGTGCGCTTCCGGACGGCGGCGCAGGGGCCGGTGGACCTGCGACTCACGTCGGTCGACCTTTCGGACCCGAACGCGAACACCATCCCGAGCACGATCATCGACACCGGCACCGAGGAGATCCTCGTCTTCAACAGCACGCCCGTGCCGACGAACACGCCGACCAACACGCCCACGCCGACGCCGACGGCGACACCGCACAACCAGCCGTCGTGCGTGACGCAGCCCGGGGGAAGCGGCACTGCCTGCCTGGTCGTCGACGCCGACCCGGCATCGCCCGGCCTGCAGGACCAGCGCCTCGTGCCCACGTCCGGGTCGTTCGTCGTGGACCTGTACGCGCGCGATGTCCCCGCATCGGCAGGCGGCCTGAACGAATTCACGGTGACGCTGACGTACGACGTATCGTGGCTGCTGGCCTCCGCGCCGACGAGCCCCCTCGTCGCCAGCAACGGCTTCAACTGCTCGTTGCCGCCGCCGAGCGGTCGTCTCGATGAAGGCGACTTTAATGCCGATGGCGACCCCGCGACGGGTGACGCGTTCATCTCCTGCTATAACCCGAGCTTTTCCGGCGGTCCCACGGGCGACGTCCTCATCGCGTCGATCCCGTTCTCCGTCACCGGCGGTGGCGCCTCGGCGTTGGCGTTCTTCCAGTCGCGGATCCTCGATGCCGGAGGGAACGTCTTCGCGAGTTGCCGGCCGGTGTTCTCGAACGCCGGGGCGGGCTGTCTCGATGGCTTCGTCTTCAACGTGCCGGTGACGCCGACCGCAACGCCGACCAGTACACCCACGCCCAGCGTGACGCCGACGGAAACGCCGACGGAAACGCCGACGGAAACGCCGACCGAAACGCCGACGGAAACGCCGACGGAAACGCCGACGGAAACGCCGACGCCGACCGACACGCCCGCCGCGCCGCCGGCGGGCGGGTTGAGCGGCGGCCCGGCGGGCGGCGCGGCGGGGCCGGCGTCGCGCGACCCGCGCGGCGACCAGATCAGGGAGCGGGGCGCATGGATGGCGATGGCCATGGCGACGGGAGCGCTGGCGACGACGCTGGCGTTTGCCCTCGCCGCGATCGCGCGACGTCGCCGCCGCAGCGGTGCGACGCGAGCGCCGATAGGGAGAGAGGGGAGCACCATGCAGCAGCGCCGGCGAGGGTGGCGGTATGCCATCCCGATTGCGCTCGCCGTGGCGGCGGCCGCCGGCTTCGGCCCGCGGCTCGCCAGCGGCCAGAGCGGTGGTGAGGTGCGGACGCTCACGACCGGCACGGCCACGATCTATATCGATCCGGCCGGGTCGGTCGTCATGGTCGGCGGCGAGCCGGTCGTCCTGGACGAGGTTGTGGCGGGTGTGCCATACGATCCGGGCCTCGGGTCGTTCCAGCTGGCGATCGCGTTCGACCCATCGATCGTCGCGCTGGCGATCGACGAAGGGCCATTCCTCGGGAGTACCGGCCGCGCCACGAGTTGCGGCACGACGTTCGTGCTCGAGACGCAGGTGCTGTTCGGGTGTACGTCCGCGGGCGAAGGGCGCGGCGCGTGGGGTGGTGGTGTGCTCGCGCACCTGACGGTGATGCCCTCCGACACGACGTTCCGGCCGACGCCAAACAACGGGGCACTGATACTGATCGACAACCTGCGCGCAGGGACGCGGCTGCTCGATACCGAGCACAACCTGATCACCATCCGGCAGCTGCTCGACGGCCTCGTGGTCGTGCGGGCGCTCGATGGCGACATCACACAGGACTGCATGGTGGACATCCTGGACGAACAGCTCATCAGCACGCACTACAACGCGGTATTCGGTTCGCTGCTGTATCAGCGACTGCTCGACCTTGAGCCTGCCTCGGGCGACCTCGACATCGACATCAAGGACCTGCAGGTGGTCTTCGGGCGAGACGGGAGCAACTGCCAAACGCCGCAGCCCACGCCGCCAGTAAGCGAAACGCCGATTATCCCCACCGTCGAGCAGGTGACGCGGACGCCGACCCCGACGAGCACCGCGACGGTCACGCCCACGCCGACGCGCACGGCCACGCCCTCGACCACCAGCACGCCGACGCGCACGGCGACGGCGGGCACCGCGACGGCGACCAGCGGCACCCGGACGCCGGGCGCGGGCACCAGCACGCCGCGGTCGCCGACGGTGGTGAGCACGGTGATCGGTGGCCGGACGGCGACGGGCGAGACGCCCGTGCCGCAGCGGACCGTGCTCGGGCGGACGGACAACCCGGGGCTACCGCCAACCGGCGGCAGTGGCGGCCTGCTGCCGGACGATGGCTGGGGTTGGCTCGCGACCGTCGCCAGCATGGCGGCCGGCGTCGCGCTCGTCGTCGCGCTCCGCCAGACCGTGTTCCGCCGCGATGAGTAACAGCGCCGCGTCGACGCTCGCGTCAGACGCCGTAGATGCGGCGTGCCTGCGCCCGCAGCTCGGGCCGCATGTCGGGATGCGCGATCGCCGTCAGCGCGTCGATCCGCTGCCGCAGCGTGCGGCCCTTGAGACGCGCGATGCCGTACTCGGTCGCGACGATGTCGGCGTAGCTGCGCGGCACGGTGACCACGCTACCCTCCGGGAGCACGGGCACGATGCGTGAGCGAGGCTCGCCAGCGACGACGGAGGTCGATGGCAGCACGTGCACCGAGCGGCCGCCGTTGCTGTGCAGCGCGCCGACGGCGAAGGCGAAGGCGCCGCCAGTGCCGCTGTAGAGCTGCGGGCCGATGCTTTCGGCGTTGATCTGGCCGGTGAGGTCGACCATCAGCGCGTTGTTGATCGCGACCATGTTCTCGTGCGCGGCGATCACCTGGATGTCGTTCGTGTGGCTCATGCAGTACAGCTCGTAGCGCGGGTCGCCGTCGACGCGGGCGAATTCGTCCGCGGTCAACGGCCCGAACGACGCGCCGACGACTTTGCCAGGGTGCATGGTCTTCCGGGCACCTGTGACGACGCCGGCTTCGACCAGGTCCGGGATACCGCCGAAGACGAGTTCGCTGTGCACGCCGAGGTCGCGCTTGTTCGCGAGGAAGGGCGCCATCGCCGCCGAAACGGTGCCCGTCCCGAGCTGGAAGGTGTCGCCATCGCGCACGACCTCGTCGGCGACGAGCGAGCAGATGACGGCGGCGACCTCATCCTCCTCCGGTGTCTTCGGCGGCCGGCGGAGGAATTTCCACTCGCGCGGCGCTTCGACGAGCGACTCGAAGCGTGAGATGTGGATGCGGTTGTCGCCGCCTGTCCGGATGAAGCGCTCGTTCACCTCGCCGATGAGGTGCTTCGCCTCGCGGGCGACCTCGGGCGCCCCCCAGACGCTCATGCCGAAACTGCACCAGCCATCGTCGTCCGGCGGCGAGATGCCGACGAGAAAGACGTCCGGCGTGCGGTCGAGCCAGTAGCTCTGGTCGGAGCGGGTCGGCGGGGCGATGACGTAGTCGAGCAGCCCAGCCCTGAAGGCGGGGCGGTCGCTCGCCTGGAGGAAGAACGAGCGCACCGTCAGGCCGTTCGGCTTGCCGTCCGGCCACCAGGAGATGAACGTGGCGATCGAGTTCTCAACCTCGACGTCGCGCAGCTCGCGGGCGCGTGCGGCGAGCGCCCGGCAGAGGGCGAGCGGCGTCTGGTAGTGCATGCCGATGACGACGCGGTCGCCGTCCTTGACGACGCGGACGGCGTCGTCCGGGGTCGTGAGTTTGGCCGCGTAGCGCTGGCGCCAGCCTTCGGCGATGTGGGAGGTCATCGGCGTCAGGATATCGGCCGCGGCGCGGACGGCGGGTACACTCGACGCGATGCGCGCGCGCACCATCGCGATCGACGGGCCGGCGGCGTCCGGGAAGAGCGCCGTCGGGCGGGCGCTGGCGGCGCGGCTGGGCTACCGCTTCCTCGACACAGGGGCGCTCTACAGGGCGATCACGTGGCTCGCGCTGCGGCGCGGCATCCGCACCGACGATGCCCAGCGGCTAACGGCGCTCGCCGAGTCAGCACGGATCGAGGTGCGCGACGCCGACGATGCGCTGCAGCCAACGGCGGTCGTCGTCGAGGGCGCCGACGCCACGCCGCACCTTCGCGATGCCGACGTGGAGGAGCATGTGTCCGATGTGTCGCGGGTGCCGGGCGTGAGGCGGGCGCTGGTGCGCGTGCAGCGTGAGATCGCCACGCACGGGCCGATCGTCATGGCGGGTCGGGACATCGGCACGGTCGTGCTGCCGGATGCGGAACTGAAGGTGTACCTCGACGCGTCGCCGCGCGTGCGGGCGCACCGGCGGGCGCAGCAACTGCGGGCGATGGGGCAGGCGGCGGATGAGGCGGCGCTCGAGGAGGAGATCCGCCGACGGGACGCGATCGACAGCTCGCGCGAGGCGTCGCCGTTGACGGCGGCGGCGGACGCGGTGAAGATCAACACGGACGACCTGACGGTCGAGGAGGTGGTGCGACGGCTCGTCGACGAAGCACGCGGATGATCTGGCCGGTGGTACCCGTGACGTACTGGCTCGTTGTCGGCCTGATCCGCCTGTGCATGCGCGTGTACCTCCGCAGTTGGAGCGTCGAGGGCCGGGAGCACGTGCCGCGGACCGGCGGCGCCATCCTCGTGTCAAACCACCTGAACAACGCCGACCCGTGCGTGATCCCCGGCGTGCTCCGACGGCGTGTCGTCACCATGGCGAAGAAAGAGATGTTCCGGTGGCCGGGGTTGAGCCTGCTGTTCCGGCTCATCGGCGCCTTCCCGGTCGACCGCAAGGGGGCAGACCTGGCGGCGCTGCGCGAGGCGCAGGCGGTACTGAACGACGGCCTCTTGCTGCTGATGTTCCCGGAGGGGACGCGGAGCAAGGACCGCCAGCTACACCGCGGCTTCCCCGGCTCGGCGATCATCGCCTACCGCACGGGCGCGCCGATCGTGCCGGTCGCCATCTGGGGCAGCGAGCACGTGAAGTGGCCATGGGTGTTCGTGCGGCCGCTGATGCAGCCGAAGATCACAGTCCGCTTCGGCGAGCCATTCCACCTGCCGAAGGCCGAGCGTGTGACCTCGGAGGCGGCGAAGGCCGGCACCGACGAGATCATGCGGCACATCGCCGCGTTGCTGCCCGAGGAGTACCGCGGCGAGTACCGCGGCGCCGTCGTGCCGCCGGCGGCCACGGCTGCGGCGGAGTAGGGCGACAGCCGCGAGGGGCCGTGGCCGCGCGCCGTCGCGGCCTGGTCGCGCCGAGCGGCCCGCCTATCCGCGGGAACGCAGCGTCGGGGTTAGCGCGCGTCCTGAAGCGCGCCCTCGACGAGTGCTGCGAACCGGGCCGGCGCGAGCGAGGAGGGCGAACCGATACCGCGCAGTGGCCCGGGATCGACGAGGTGCCGTTCGGCGAAGAGCTGCGCGACCAGCGACTTGCGGTCATCGCCATACTCACGGCGTTCCCACTCGGCCTGCTCGGCGAGCACCGCGCCGGCATACACGTCCGCCATGAACTGCGCGAGCGGGAAGAGCGCCATCTCGCCAGTGTCACGGTCCAACGCCTTCCAGCGTTCGATGGCAGCGGCCAGGTCGTCTGTGCGACGGGCCACGATGGATGAGGCGATCGACTCGCCGGCGTTGTCGATTGCCTCACGAAGTCGCTCCATGAACGGCACATCCGCGCGCTCGCGTTCGATGGCGCGCCGGACGTCGAGACAGAGGATGTTGTCGGGCCCTTCCCAGATGGTGTTTACCTGAGCATCGCGCAGGATGCGCGCTACGGGCCATGTTTCGATGTAGCCGTTGCCGCCGTGGATCTCGATTGCGTCGCTGGCCATGGTCACGCCGAGCCGGGCTGCCTTGAGCTTCGCGAGCGGAGGGGCGACCCGAAGGGTGGCGCGTTCGGCGGTAGTCCGCAGCCGGTGGGGCAGCCCGCAGGCGTCATACGCGAGGGTGAGGAACGCCTCGACATCGACGATCATCTCCGCAAGCTTCCGCCGCATCAATGGGTGGTCGATGAGCGCCTTCCCGAACGCATCGCGGGCGCGGGCGTAGCACAGCGACTCCACAAGCGCCCGCCGAGCGCAGCCGAGCCCCATGAAGGCGACGCCGAGACGCGCGGCGTTGGTCATCTGCATCATCCGCGCGAGCCCGTGTCCGTCCCCGCCTGCCGGCTGGCCCTCCGCCTCCGGCTCCGCTGACATCAGAAAGCCTTCCGCATCGACAAATTCGACCTCGCAGGACGCGACGGCCCGTGTCCCGAGCTTTTCCTTGAGCTGCCGGATGTGTATCCCGTTGCGCGATCCGTCGCGGCGCTGGCGCATGACGAGGAAGGAGCAGACGCCTTTGACGGTGTCAGGCGCGCCGACGGGCTTTGCGAGCACGATGAAGACCTGGCCGTTGGCGTTTGAGGCGAACCACTTGAAGCCGTTGATCAGGAAGTGATCCCCTTCAGGAGTAGCCGTCGTCTCCATCGCACCGAGGTCGGAGCCGCCCGTCCGCTCGGTGAACATCTGGGCGGTCTCGCCCTCCCATTCGCCTGACGCGAACTTCTCCTGCACGAACTCGCGGATGTCCTGCGGCGCGAACTTGTCGACGAGGTGTTTGACCATGCCCGTCCCTGTGCCGATGGCGCACGTCATGCCGACCTCGGCCTGGTTGAGCATGTAGGACTCGGCGAGGGCGGCGGCCTGGGTGTCGACGCCGGCCGCCGTCGCCGCCTCAACCAGCTCCTTCGCGGCGAGACGGTGCTGGAGGATGTCCCGCTTCGTCTGGAGCGCGGATTCGGGCATGACGACTTCGCTGATGTCGTTGCCCCACCGGTCGTACTTGACAAGTTGTGGCGGATTGCGGTCCGTACGTTCGGCGCGTTCAGACACCGGGCCCCCGATCAGGGCGCCCCACCGCTCCAGGTGCGGCTGCGCCCATACGAAGTCCGGCTCGCGGCTGAAAAACCGCAGCGTGCGCTGCAGTGAGGGGTCGGACGTATACCAGTTCAGGCCGGTGGCCCCGTGATACCGGTCGGTAGCGTAGCGCTGACGCTTCTCGTCGTTGCTGAATGCGGGTTCTTGCCGGTGGACGTCCGTTTGCTTGCGGACGTGCTTCATCGAGGGTGTCGCCGTGCCCATTTCGACCCTCCGGCTTTCGGCTCTTCCGTGAACGCTTTGTCTGCAAAGGTTAGCCCGGCGTTGACGGATCCACAACGGGTCCTGGATCTCTCCCGTGCTCGTGGGCTGGCGGCACCCGGGCGGGGCTTGTCGTGCGGCGCTCCTCAGGGTCTGGCGCGGCATGCAGGCGGGCAAGACGTCCGAAATGAGCGGGGTGGGGTTCTAGATCTGTACCGGCTTGGCCTCATAAATCGTCATGATCGGCGCCTCCTCCGCGAGCCTCCTGACCGACCTGATGAACTCCGCCGACGCGGGTACGGCGAAATGCGCCGCCAGTGCGTCGCGATCGCTCCAAACCTCGACGAACACGAGTTTGCGATCGGTCTCGAGGTCGGCGTGCACGTCGTGGGAGACGCAACCCGGTTCGAGGCGCGATCTGTGGACGTGCTCGGTGCAAAGCCGTATCAACTCTCCCATTGCGGCGGCGCGCCCAACGACACTGCCTATGACGACGATCATCTTTCACCTCCAACCGAACTCGGTTCAACGTTATGCCCAGGGCCGTGCTACGGAGCAATATTCTGAGTTGGTGCCGCGCGCACTGCGTTCAAGCCGCCTCCTGTCATGGTCACGAGCCCGAGCGGCATTCGGACGCAGGCGCGATCCGCACGGTGACGCCCGCCGTGCCCTTGCGATTGCGAAGGACGAGGGCCGGCGCGCAGGGCGCAGAGACCACATCGGCCCCTTCGACGGTAGTGGTGTATCCATGCGGATAGCGAAGCCCGGGCACGGACACGACAGTCATGAGGCCGGCGGCGGCCGGCCTCCCGTCTGGCGTCATCGTGGAGTACGTGAACTGAAGCTGGGCGCTCGACGGGTCGAAGGACAGGCTCTCTGGCGTCCCGTTCACCAGCAGCGGATACGGCCGCACGAGGGCCGTGAAGGCCTCGCCGTTCTTGAGGTTATCGAGGCCCGCTGGCTTCATCGCGTCCGCGACCATGCCGTTGTAGGCCCACTCGATCCACGGCAGGATCGCGCCGTCCAGCTGGCCGGCCAGCCGGTCGAGCGTCGCAGGGTCTTGCGTCGCACCGAACTCCGTTGCCAACAGCGGCACATCCTGCGCCTCGGCGGCCGCCAGCGCATTGCGGACCACGCCCTGCTCACCTGCGATATCCAGCGCGTAGGAATGGAACGACAGCGCGACCTGGGGCCCAGCGATGGCGGGGACCGACGTCATCGCCTTGCCGAAGTTGAAGAGGACGAACGGCTCCACGAACAGGAACTGGCGGTTGTCGTGTTGGCGGACAATGTCGAGCGCCCGTTGGTAGAAGGGCTTGAGGAGCGTCATCTCCAGGTCGGGGCAGCCGGGGGCGGTCGTGCAGCGCACCCAGTCCGACCCGGGCCACGGCTCGTTGATCGGTTCATAGCCGAGCACCCACGGATTGCCGGCGAAGCGCTGCACCACCGCGTCGAAGCCCTTCATAAAGGCATCCTGGAGGCCGACGCCGTCGGGGCCGGGCGAGTTGGCCCAGAAGTGGTCAAAGGCGCGCTGCATCGCGGGGTTCTGCACGTAGTACAGCGGGAACACGGCGTCCTTCGGATTCGGTTCGCCGTCCGTGAGCGCCATCCAGTCCGGGAAGCCGTTCCCGTTGAACATCGGGGCGTACCCGTCCTGGTGGAAGTCGAGCAGCACGAACATTGAGTGACGGGCGAGCGAGTCGACGGTCTGCGCAAGGTGTTCGATGTAGGCGGCATCCACTGCGCCCGGTGCTGGCATCAGACCCTCCGGGACGACGCCGACGCGGACGACGTTGAAGCCGTTGTCCGCTAGGAATGCTGCGTCATCGTCGTCAAAACCGAACGCGGCTGGATAGTACGGCGCGAGCTTCGATACCTGGTTGAAGCCGTGGAGCAGGACGACGCGCCCACTGGCATCGGTGAGCCAGCGTCCGTTCGACGAAAGCGGACCCTTGAGCGTGGTGCTTGTGTCTGGCTTCGTGGCGCTCGGACCACAGGCGGACCCGATGACAAGCGCGGCGGCAACCGTGAGGACGGGAACCCATGCGCGCTTGGCGCTGGTAGCGGCCACCCGTCAAGTGTAGCGCCGCGAGATTGAGGGCGCGACCGCGTGCGGTCCGTTCGCCATCCGCGCGAGCGCCACGGTCGAGCGCCACGGCTGGCACCGGCCGCGAAGACGCCCAGGATCGCTCTAACCGCAGAGGGGCCGAGCGTGCCGTCGCTGGCGGCGAGGGCCAGCACCGACGGACGGGCGACACATTGTCTTGCTGCTTCCGAAGGCGTACCGGGCGGGTACCGGATGGCGAGGGCGTGTCTGCCCCGCTGGACGCGGCTGAGCCGCGCTCTGCGCGTCAACCTCGTGCGCCGCCGGGGTATCGCGCGTCCGCTACGATCGTGTCCGGAGGTCGCATGCGCATCGCCTACCTCGACTGCGTGAGCGGCATCAGCGGCGACATGCTGCTCGGCGCGCTGATTGACGCCGGCGTCGACCTCGGCATCCTGTCGCGCGAGGTGCAGCGGCTGGGTGTCGGGGGTTGGTCGCTCGCGGCGGAGCGGGTATCACGGGCGGGGATCGCGGCGACGAAGGCGCATGTGCGGCTGGCCGAGGCCCCGCAGCCACACCGCCGGCTACCGGACATCCTGGCGATGCTCGAGGAGTCGTCGCTCTCGGAGGAGGACCGCCGGCGCGCGGCCGATGTCTTCCGGCGGCTCGCGGAGGCAGAGGCGAAGGTCCACGGATGCACCGCGGACGATGTCGACTTCCATGAAGTGGGCGCGCTCGATGCGATCGTCGATATCGTTGGGTCTGTGATCGGTCTGCGTCTGCTCGGCGTCGACCGGCTCTATTGCTCACCGCTCCCGCTCGGTTCGGGCCGCGCGCGCTCGCAGCACGGGCGGCTGCCGGTGCCGGCGCCGGCGACGCTGGCGCTGCTCGAAGCGGCGCAGGCGCCGATTGCACCGGCCGCCGACGATCGGCCGATGGAGCTTGTGACGCCAACGGGCGCGGCGATCGTCGCGACGCTGGCGACCTTCGACCGCCCGGCGATGCGCCTTGAGCGCGTGGGTACCGGCGCGGGCGGACGCGACCCCGATGGCTGGCCGAATGTACTCCGGCTGTGGACGGGCGAGACCGAAGCACAGCTGGCGACGCGCGAGATGTCGCTCGTCGAGACGAACATTGACGACATGAACGGCGAGATCGTCGGATACGTGCGCGAGCGGCTGTTCGAAGCCGGCGCTGTCGATGTGTGGGTGCAGCCGTTGCAGATGAAGAAAGGCCGTCCGGGCATGCTGCTGGCGGCGTTGTGCGCGCCGGCGCGACAGGAGGAGGTCGCGCGCGTGCTGCTTCAAGAGACGACGACGCTCGGCGTGCGCGTCACGCGCGTGTCGCGCTACGAGGCGGACCGCGAGACGCTGGAGTTTGAGTCGAGTCTGGGGCCGGCAGTGGTGAAGGTGAAGCGCCTCCCCGGCGAGGCGCCGCGCATCGCGCCGGAGTACGAGGCCTGCCGGGCAATCGCGCTTGCCACGGGCATGCCGCTGCTCGAGGTGTATCGGATCGTCGAATCGGAGGCGCGGCCACGCCTGGCCGATGAGGGCAAGGGCAGCGTGCGACCATGAATCCGCGCCCGAGCGCGGCCCCACGGTCATCGACGGATCGCCCTACGCCATGCTGGCGAGCAAGCGGTCGAGCGCGTCGTAGGACTCGGCTTCTCCCTGCGCGGCACCGGCATCGGCCATGCCGTCCCGCTCCTGCTGCGTGTGGAAGAGCGCTGTTGTCACGATCTTCGTGCGCCCGTCGCCGAGGTCTTTGAAGGTGACGGTCTCCACGACGACGTGGCCCGGCATGCCATCCCAGTCGAACGTCCTCTCGATGCGCTGCAGCGGCACGATCTCGCGGTAGCGGCCCTCGAAACCGTGCACACCGTCGGGCGCATGCTCGATGTAGCGCCAGTGGCCGCCGCGCTCGAATTCCATCCGCTCCACGATGAGCTTGTTGCCCCGCCCCCACCAGCGGGCGACCAGCTCGGGCTCGCTGAACGCACGCCAGACGCGCTCGAGCGGCGCATCGAAGACGCGCTCGCTGTGGATCTCGCGGTCGCCGACCCTTCTGGTTGTGAGCTTGCCGATCGTCTGTCCGGTTTCGGTCATGAGCTCGCTCCTTTCGTCTCCTGCAGAAACTGTCCGAGGCGGTCCAGCCGTGCTTCCAGCATCTGGCGGTACTGCTCGATCCAGGCGGCGAGGTCGTCGAGGCGCCCGGGCCCGAGGGCGCAGCGGCGGACGCGGCCGACCCTTCTGGTGGAGACGAGGCCGACGTTTTCGAGGATGCAAACGTGCTTCTTGATGCCGGTCAGGGTCATCGAGAACTCGTCCGCGAGCTCGGAGATTGTGGCCTCGCCGCGGCCGAGGCGCTCGACGACCCGGCGGCGGGTCGGGTCGGCGAGGGCGGCGAAGGTACCGTCGAGGGGATGGCTATACTGAACCATACGGTTCACTATAGCCCAGTGGTTGCGTGTGCTGTCAAGACGAGAGGGCGCGTCCAACCGACGCGCCCTCTCGTACACAGGTGCGAGGACGAGGATTAGTTCCGGGGAAGGCCGAGGCCGCGCTGGGCCATGATGTTGCGCTGGATCTCGCTCGTGCCTCCGGCGATGGTGGCGGAGACGGCGTTGACGTAGCCGTAGCCGAAGCGGCCGGCCTGCGCGTATGCCTCGTGGCCGCCGGCGACCATGCCGTAGAGGCCGGTGAGCTTCAGCCCGAGCGCGGCGATGCGCTGCTGCAGCTCCGAGCCGAAGAGCTTGCACATCGATGCCTCATGGTTGGGGATGAGGCCGGCGTTCTGCATGCTGACGACGCGGTAGGACATCAGGCGTGCCGTCTGCGCCTCAATCCAGCGGTCGGCGAACGCCAGCTTCACCTCGTGGCTCTTCGCGCCCGGCGCGATCTGCGGGTGCTCCTTGGCGAAGCGGATCATGCCCTCGAGCTGCTTGCGGATGCCGACGGACGAGCCGATTGACGAGCGCTCGAAGTCGAGCGTCGTCGTGCCGATGTACCAGCCACGGTTTTCCTCGCCGAGGCGGTTGCGCGCGGGGACGCGGACGTTCTCGAAGAAGACCTCGTTGAAGGTGGCGCTGCCGGCCATCGTAATCAGCGGCCGCACGGTGACGCCGGGCGCTTTCATGTCGAGCATGAAGTAGCTGATGCCGCGGTGCTTGGGCGCGTCGGGGTCGGTGCGGGCGAGCATATACATCATGTCGGCGTACTGGGCGCCGGTCGTCCAGATCTTCTGGCCGTTGATGACGTAGTCGTCGCCGTCGCGCACGGCGCGGGTCTGGACGGAGGCGACGTCGGAGCCGGCGTTGGGCTCGGACCAGCCCTGGCACCACTGGACGGAGCCATCGAGGATGCCGGGGAGGTGCTCCTTCTTCTGCTCCTCGGTGCCGTACACGATGAGGGTCGGGCCGAACATCATCACGCCGAAGCCGCCCACGTTCACGGCGCCGAACTCCGCGAACTCCTCGTTCATGATGAACTGGCGCTTGACGTCGAGGCCGGCCCCCCCGTACTCCTTCGGCCAGGCCGGGGCGACCCACCCGCGCGAGGCCAGCGCCTTGCGCCACTGCTTCATCGCGGGGCTCTCGTTCGGTCCGCGGAAGATGCCCTCGCCGTCGCGGGCGCCGCCGCCGCGCTTCAGCTCCTCCGGGTACTCCTTCTCGAGGAAGTCACGCACTTCCTTTCGCCATGCGGCCTCTTCCGGGGTGTCGCCGAAGTCCATGCGTGCCTCCTGTCCCGCCCTGGGGCGGGATGTTTTGGTATGAGCGAAAGAAGTGTAGGCCGTGCGCGCTGGAAACGGTAGCAACGGCTGCTATCCCGCGCGGGCGCCCGTGCGTAGCATGAGGGCGAGGAGGCGCCGATGCGCATCGAGGACCTGCGACCGGGGGCGAGCGTGGTGAGCGCCGACGGCCACAAGCTCGGCCACCTGAGCCGGTTCGTGGTCGACCGGGAGACGCTGAAACTGACGCACCTGGTCGTCGATACCGGCATCCTGCGCAGCGGGGAGCCGCTGTGGAAAGGCGGCTGGGGGCTGTCGCACGACCGCCTGGTGCCGGTCGGGGTGCTCGACGACGCAACGTCGGACCAGGTGCGGCTGACGATGTCGGCTGAGGAGTTCCGCGACCTGTCGGTCGACTACATCGAGGAGGCGTTCGAGCCGATACCGGATGTCGAGCCGGGATGGCCTGACACGTCGGACCTGTACCGGATCGCGACGTCGATCCCCGGCGAGCCGGGGCCCTACATGATGTTCGAGCGCGTGGCGCGGCCGCCGGGCGCGGTTGAGATCCAGAAGGACTCGCCCGTATGGCGGCTGAAGCCCCATCAAAAGATCGGCGAGGTCGAGCGCCTGCTGTTCGACGAAGAGACGGGTACGGTGCAAGCGCTGGTCGTGCGCCGCGGCTTCGTGCTCACGCACGATGTCGTGCTGCCGATGCGCTATGTAACCGAGGTTGTGGCGGACATCGTGCGTGTCGAGATCAGCGACGACGAGCTGCGCGCGCTCGAGCGATACGAGCCGCGAGACTGACGCGATGTCTGCGGACGATGCGGCACGCGTGCTACGGTTGCGCGACCGCGTACTGCCCCTCGGCGCGCGGACGTACGTGATGGCGATCGTGAACCTGACCGACGACTCGTTTTCAGGCGATGGCGTTGGGGCGGATGTCGAGGCGGCGGTCAGGCGCGCCGTGGCGGCGCAGGCGGACGGCGCGGACATCATCGACATCGGCGCGGAGAGCGCGCGCGCGGACGTGCCGTCGCGGGGCGCCGCGGCCGAGGCCGAGCTCGTCGCCGAGGCGGTGCGTCGGATCGCCGGCGAGGTTGACGTTGCGCTGTCGGTCGACACCTACAAGCCGGAGGTGGCGGCGAGCGCCGTGGCGGCGGGGGCGTCGATGATCAACGACATCGGCGGGTTCAAGTACGGGATCGGTACGGCGGAGGTCGCGGCGCGGAGTGGTGCTGCGCTCGTGCTGAATTACACGTACGAGCGGCCGAAGGTGCGGCCGTCGGCGCCGCCGCGATACGACGACCTGATCGGAAAGCACCTCGCATTCCTCCGTGAGCGTGTGCGTGACGCCCTGGCGGCCGGTGTCTCGCGCGACGCGCTGGTCGTCGACCCAGGCATCGCCTTCGGGAAGTCGCATGACGAGGACCTGGAGGTGCTGCGGCGGCTGCGCGAGTTCTCCTCACTCGGCGTGCCCGTGATGATCGCCGCATCGAGAAAGCACTTCATCGGCAGCGTCGTCGGCCTGCCGCCGGCGCGGCGCGATGCGGCGACCGTCGCTGTGACGGCGCTCGCGATCGCGGCCGGTGTCGATATCGTGCGCGTGCACGACGTGGCCGCAAATGTGCAGGCGGCGCGCATCGCGGACGCAATTGTACGCGGCAGGCCGGGCGACTTCGCGGCGACGGCGGCATCGTGGCCGTGGGCGTCAGACGCGGTGCCGGTTCCGGGTACAACGATCGGCGACACGCAGGACGCGCGTTAGTCTCCGGCGCGGTTGTAGAACTCGACAGTCCAGCGCCACTCGCGCCCGGCGTTGTCGTTCCACCAGGAGCGCAGGATCCCCGCCTCGCCACCCGGTAAGAGCACCACCGCGCCGATATCGTCGGCGCCCGGCCAGCCGTCGCTACGCACCACCGTGTCGCCCCGCCGGTCAAGACGCGTCATCGGGAAGTACGGGCCGGCCCGGTCGAGCCGGTCGCCGAAGGCGATGCGCTGGCCGGTGTCGTCGCGCAGTTCGACGCGAAGTGAGTCAGGCGCGGCGTGGAGCAGGACGCCGCCTGCCGGCTCGATGCGGGCGCGGCAGAACGGCAGGCCCTGGGCCCCGCCCCCCGGATACCAGATGTCCCAGACTTCCATGTGTCCTCCGTCGCGTAGTGCGTGTCGTGGCCCACCCGCATATCGTGGGCAGAGTTGCCGTCCGATCATGATCGGGGAGGACCTGCGATGGCAATGCCGACGACGAAGCCGGAGTTCTCCGTACGCAACGCGAGCCGCGGGACGGTGCTCGCCACGCGGGCACGGCTCTACGCGTCGTTCTGGAAGCGGTTTGCCGGCCTGATGATGCGAAGCGGCGTGCCGGAAGGCGGCGGCATCCTGCTGACGAAGAGCAGCTCGATCCATGCGTTGTTCATGCGCTTTCGCTTCGACGCCATCTTCATGGACGACGAGGGTCGCGTGACGAAGGTGGTGCAGGCGATGCGGCCGTGGACGATTGCGTTCGGCGGCAAAGGCGCGAAGCACACGCTCGAGCTGGCAGCCGGCGCCGCCGAGCGCAGCGGCACGGTCGCGGGCGACCGTCTGGTGTTCGAGGACCCGATCGCGGGCGAAACGCCGTGAACGCCATGCGGGCAGGCGATGCCTGCCCGCATGGTCTCCACCGTGGGGATGATGACGTCCGTCAGGGCGCCGGCGTCGGCGCTGGCCGGGAGCGCTGCAGCGCCGTATCGAGGCGGCTTGCGAGCGCCTCGAGCAGCTGGTCTTCGCGCTCCTGCGTGATCCGGCCGCGCGCAACGAGCGCGTCGAGCCGGGTCTTCGCATCGGCGGTGATGGCCGCCTTCACGGCGTCGAGCGATACGCCCCGCTCCGCGGCGACGTCCGCGATTGACGTGCCCGCGCGCAGCTCCGCAGCGAGGTCCTTCGGCTCCATGCCGAGGGCGTCGGCGGCGGAATGTACGATGCCGCGCACGACGCGTGCCCGGAGCGCATCGCGGTGGCTCAGCATGCGACCGATGCCGAGGCCTTCGGTGTTACCGCTTTCGATGCGGGCCTTCGCGCGGTCCGCCTGTTGCTGCGTGATCTGTCCGCTCGCGGCGAGGTCATCGATCGTGTCGAGCGCCGCCTGCTTCATGGCAGCGCGGAGCTCATCGCGGGTGACGCCGAGGTTGCTCGCGAGCCGCTCCACGAAGCCGGCGACGAACGCCCGCCGTGCACCATGTGCGCCGGACGTCGGGGTTGGGGTCGGCTCCTGGGCGTGCGTTGTACTGGCCGCCGCAGCGATCACGAGGCCGCCGGCGACGGCGACGGCGAGTGCGGCGAGGATGATCTTGTTCAGGTTGTGCATGGCTGTCCTCCTCAATCGAGATCAACGGCATTGTTGGCGGCGCCGGATCAACGGCACCGCACCGGGATGTAACTGGCGCGTAAACTCTTCGCCGTGTCTCGCGGCAAGCTCGCCCGATTGAATCTGGACGGCCTCTGAATGGGGCGAGTACAATTCAGGGGCCAGCCACGGAGTCCACGGCGATGCCCACGCGCGAGCCAGACCGCGTCCAGCGCGAGATCGAGGAGTTGCTCGACCGGCTGGACAACTTCATCCCCGAAGAGCGGCTCGTCGCGAAAATCCGCAGCCGGCGCAGGCAGGAAGCGGGGCCGAACGCGCTCGAACGCGCGTGGGCGACGATCAAGGGCTGGCTGGGGCGCATCTCGGTCGGGCACGTGATGCTCGCGGGGCTCGCGCTGATGCTGGTCGCGTCGTTCGCGCCCGGACTGTTCGCCGGATACGCGCGCTTCGCCGTTTACCTCGGCCTCGCGCTGTCGGTCGGTGGCTTCGTCCTCGCGGTGGTGAACCGTGATGCGCGGCGCACGCTCTCGGGCGCGGGCCGCTACGAGAAGCGCTGGCGCGGGCAGGTCATCGAGTACGGCCCGCCGTCGCCAGCGTCGCGCCTCCGCTCGTGGTGGCGTAACCGCTGGCGCAGGTAGGGCGTCGCGTACACTGCCGTCGTCACCCCGCCGCCGTCCGGGAGCGCCTTCTGATTCGACGCCCCTCCGTCCTCCTCTGGCCACTTGCGCTCGCCGTTATCGTCGCCGGCTGCGGCGGTGGCGGTGCACCGGCGCCGACAGCGGTGCTGCCCTCGCCCACCGCCAGCGCGCTGGCGGCGAGCCCGACGCCCGAGGCGCTCGCATCGGCCGACCCGGACGGCGCGCGCGCCCTTGCGCACGTCCGGCACCTGGCCGAGGAGATCGGGCCACGGACCGCCGGGACCGCGGGCGAGCTGGCGGCGCGCGACTACATCCGCGAGACGCTTGAGAGCTACGGATACGACGTCACGGTCGAGCCATTCGCGTTCGACGCGACGGAGTTCCTGCCGGCGCGGGTGGACGTCGGTGACGATGCCGCGCTCACGAACACGTTGGCGTCAGTGCCCGCGATCGCGATGCGCGGATCGCCCGCCGGGGCGCCAGGTGGCCGGCTGGTCGCCGTAACGGGGGCGGGGCGCGAGGCCGACATTCCGGCGGGGTCGGCCGGTGCGGTGATGCTCGTCAATCGCGGCGACCTGACGTTCAGTGAGAAGGCGGCCAACGCCGCCGCGGCGGGCGCGGTCGCCCTCATCGTCGAGAACAACGAGGACGGTTCGTTCGTCGGCAAGCTCGATAGCGCTGCCGCCATACCGGTCGTCGGCGTGTCGCGCGCCGACGGCGAGCAGCTGCGGCAGCGCGCCGCTTCGGGCGCGAGCGTGCGTGTCTCCGTGACGCCGCCGCAAGGGACCGCATACAACGTCATCGCGCGTCCGCGCGGCGTCACGGCGTGCGCGACGGTTACGGGCGGCCACTACGACAGCGTGCCGGTGACCGGCGGCGCCGATGACAACGCCTCGGGGACGGCGAGCGTGCTGGAGGCCGCGCGCGTAATCGCGGCGCGCCATGCCCAGGGAGCGAACTGCTTCGCACTGTTCAGCGCCGAGGAGTTCGGGCTGTTCGGCAGCAAGGCGTTCGTCGCGTCACTCGGCGACGATGGCGTCAGCCGTCTGCGTGCGATGGTTAATCTCGACGTCGTGGGCATGCCGGAGGGCCTGACGCTCATCGGTGACGACGACCTGATCGAGACGGCGCGCGTGGCCGCGCAGCGGCTCGGGCTCGAGACCGAGCGCGCGGCCTTGCCGCGGGGCGCGGGTTCCGACCACCTGAGTTTCGAGCAGGCGGGGGTGCCGGTGGTGATGCTGTATCGCGACGACCAGCAGATCCACACGACGGCGGACGCTGTCGGCCGCATCTCGGAGCGTTCGCTCGAGGAGACGGTCGGCGTGGCGGTGGGGGTGCTGGAGGCGCTGGCGCCGACGGTGCCGTGACATAACGCGGCTATCACGGCGGGGGAAGGTCGGATAGGATCGGCGTGCATCCAATGAACGCCATCCGGTCTGCCACAGCCTGCGCAGTGCTTGTGCTCATCGTGCTCGTGACCGCCTGCTCCGGCGGTGGCGGGGGGCGCGGTTCGGCGCCGGACCTGAAGCGCATTCCGACGGCGACGCTGCCGGCGCAGCTGCCGGAACCGACGGTGCTGGGGGCGGCGGCGGCGGTGTCGGGTGGCGCGACGACGTACGTCGTGCGCGATGGCGATTCGCTCTCGGTGATCGCCGAGCGGCTTGGCGTCAGCGTGCAGGCGCTGCGAGACGCGAACCCGGACATCGCATCGACCGGCCTGATCGCGGGGCAGCGGATCCGGGTGCCGCGCAACGGTTCGCCCGCATCCGAGCCGCCGACACCCGCGCCGACGGAAGCGCCGCCGACCGCGTCCGCGACAAAGGCGCCGCCAACGGAGGCCCCTGCGACGGCGCTCGCTGCAACTCCGACCGAAGCACCGCCGGCCGAGACCGCCACAGTGCCGGCGGGCGCGCGCACCTACGTGGTGCAGGCCGGGGACATCCCGGTCACGATCGCGGAGAAGTTCGGCATCACGGTAGAGGCGCTGCTCGCCGCGAACCCGGGCATCGACCCGCGCGGGTTGCAGGTCGGGCAGGTGCTGATCATCCCGGCGCCTTAGCCGGCCATGTCGTCGGGTGCTGCGAAGCGCTCTCGCAGCAACGCCTCGGCGATCACCAGGTCCTCCGGCGTTGTCACCTTGATGTTCCAGCTCTCGCCCTCGACCATGCGCACCTCGTGGCCGAGCGCCTCCACAAGTGCCGCGTCGTCGGTGGCCAGTACGCCGGCCCGTGTGTGCGCATCGGCGAGCAACGCGCGGTCGAACGCCTGCGGCGTCTGGGCGAGCCAGATCGCGTGGCGGTCGTACGTCTCGACGACACGCGTACCTTCGACTCGCTTCACGGTGTCGCGCGCGCGGAGACCGCACAGCGCGGCGCCCGTGTCATCCGCGGCGTCGAGCGTCCGGGCGACCAGATCGGGCGTGACGAGCGGGCGTGCACCATCGTGCACGACGACGCGCCCGGCGGCGGGGGCCGCATCCAGCCCGGCGCGCACGGACGCCTGGCGATGCGGGCCGCCGGCGACGACCGCATCGACCTTCGTGAAGCGCCATTCGCGGACGAGCGCGCTCGCGTGCACGAACGCGTCGGCCGAGGCGACGAGCACGACGGCGTCGATGGCGTCGCAGCGCTGGAATGCCGCGAGGGTCCAGGCGAGCAGCGGACGGCCGGCGAGCGGCACGAAGATCTTGTCGGTGCCGCGCATGCGCTCGCTGCGCCCGGCGGCGACGACGATCGCGGTGGTGGTGGGCGATGACATGCGTGCATGCTACAGCGCGGCGCGGCAAAGATAGACTGCAGCCATGGAGGAAGACGCCCCGCCGCTGCGCGCCGAGCTGCTCCTCACGCTCTCGAGCGCGGCGCGCCGTCTGGCCGACCTCGTAGCCGCGGCGGAAACGCCGCTGCGCTACGAGGTGCTGCGGCACCTGCTGCGCGTGAGCGAGGAGACGATGACGGAGGTGCTGGAGGAGGCCGTACGCGCGCGTCTCGTGCGCCGAGGCGCCAACGCGTTCACGTACGTGCCCGGGTCGGCCGCCGTCGCGGAGGAAATGCGCGAGGCGCTGGGGCCAGCGCGCGTCCAGCGCCTGCGCACGCAGATCGCGGTCGCCATGGACCACGTCTTCGCGGACTGAGCTCAAAAATCGATGCCGGGCTGCGCTTTGAGCCCCTGCTGGAAGGGGTGCTTCACCTCGCGCATCTCGGTCACGAGGTCCGCGAAGTCGATCAGCTCCTGCGGCGCGTCACGGCCCGTGATGATGACGTGTGTGCGCTGGGGGCGGCCGCGCAGGAACTCGATGACCTCGTCGACCGGGAGCCACCCGTAGGCGAGGGGATACGTGAACTCGTCGAGCGCGACGATGTCGTACTCCCCGGAGCCGATGCGCTCCTTGCAGCGTTCCCAGAGGTCGCGGGCAAGTGCCTTGTCCTTCTCGATGTCCTTTGAGAGCCAGGTGAAGCCGCCGCCGAGCGCCTCGATCTCCATGCCGATCTTCTTCGCCGCGCGGTTCTCGCCGTAGTTGGATGTCGTGCTCTTGATGAACTGCAGCATGCAGACGCGATAGCCGCGGCCCCAGGCGCGGAAGAGCACGCCGAGCGCCGCGGTGGTCTTGCCCTTGCCGTTGCCCGTGTTGACGACGACGAGCGCTGTACGCGCGGGCGGCGCCGCCTGCTCTTCACTCACGATGTCACCTCGATCGTCGCGCCGGCTCGCCGCCGGCCGGCCGCCGTGAGCGCATCATAGTCCGGCAGCACGAGCGGCCGTCCGGTCATCGGATCGCCGACGACACGGACGGCGACACCAAAGGCGCGTCGGATCAGTTCGGGCGTGAGCACCGACGCTGGCGGCCCGGCGGCAATGAGGGCGCCGCTCGCCATCAACGCGATGCGGTCCGAGAATGCCGCGGCGAGCGCGAGGTCGTGCACGACGGCGAGGACTGCGATGCCGTCTGACTGCGCGAGACGCCGCACGAGCGACAGCGTCTCGAGCTGATGGGTGAGGTCGAGGTGTGCCGTGGGCTCGTCGAGCAGCAGCAGGCGTGGGGCCTGGGCGAGCGCCCGCGCGAGCACGACGCGCTGGCGTTCGCCGCCAGAGAGCTCATCGACGAGGCGTGCGCGCAGATGCCAGCAGTCGGTGCGCCCCATCGCATCGCGCACGGCGGCGACGTCAGCCGGGCCTTCAGCGCCGAACAGGCGGAGGTGAGGCGTGCGGCCCATGAGCACGACGTCGAACGCCCGCATGCCCTCAGGCAACGATGCACTCTGCGCGACGACGGCGATGTGTCGCGCACGTTCGGCGGTCCCCATCGCCCCGACATCGGCGCCATCGAGGAGGACAACACCGGCCGCCGGCCGGACGACATGCGTGATGGTGCGGAGGAGCGTCGTCTTTCCGCAGCCGTTCGGCCCGGCGAGGACGACGACCTCGCCGGCGGCGACGTCAAGGTCGACCTGCCTGACGACCTCGCGCCGGCCGTAGCCGGCGGTCAGGCCACGCACGGCGAGCGTCATGGCCGCACCTCGATGGCCCGTCCCTGCCGGCGGAGCAGCAGCAGGAAGCAGGGCGCGCCGATGAGCGCCGTGACGACGCCGATCGGCAGTTCGAACGTCGCGTCCGCGGAACGGGCGATGAGGTCCATCAGGACGAGGAAGCTGGCGCCACAGAACGCGGCGAGGGGCAGCACGCGGCGGTAGTCAGGCCCCCAGACGAGCCGCACCGCGTGCGGGACGATGAGGCCGACGAACCCGATGAGGCCGCTGACGGCGACGGCGGCCGCCGTCGCCAACGATGCGGCGACGAGGACGATGAGCCGCACGCGGTCGACGTCCACACCGAGGTGGCGCGCTTCCGTCTCGTCGAGCTGGAGGACGTTGAGCACACGTCCGAACGGCAAAATCACCGCAAACGCCACCAGGGCGTAGGGGGATGCGATGGCCACCTTCGTCCAACTCGCCGTATTGAAGCTACCGAGGATCCAGTTGAGGATCGCGAGCGTGCGCGTGTTGTACGCGAGCATGAGGTAGGTGACGAGCGAGGTGCCGACGGACGAGACGGCGACGCCGCTGAGGATCAGCGACGCCGACGGCACCGTCGTGCCCACCCGCGCGAGGCCGTAGGCGAGGCTCACGGCGATCAGCGCGCCGGCGAACGCCGCCGGCGGCAGTGGGCTCAGGACGCCCGCGGTGATCGCGAGCGGCGAGACGATGACAAGCGTCGCGCCGACGCTGGCGCCGGCGGCGACGCCCATGATGTAGGGCTCGGCAAGCGGGTTGCGGAAGATCGCCTGATAGGCGGCGCCGGCAAAGGCAAGCGTGGCGCCGACGAGCGCGGCGAGCAGGACGCGCGGCGCGCGGATCTCCCAGACGATGGCGTCGGCGCTCGCGCTGTGGCTGCCGGCGGAGACGCCGAGCAGGTGATCGCCGAGGACGCCGAGCGTCGTGGCCGGCGAGATGCGCGTTGTGCCGAGGCACATCGCGACGACAATGACCGCCACTGTGCCAGTGGCCGCCAGCGCGATCGTCGGCGCGAGGGCGTACCAGGTCAGCGGCGCTGGCTCAGCGCGGCGGCTGGCATGCGCGGCTCGCAGCCGTTCGATGCCGATCACTGGAAGCGCTCCGGATAGATCGCCTTCCCGAGCTGTTCGAGCGCATCGACGATGCGCGGCCCCGGCCGGCTGACGATGTCCGGGTCGATGGCAACGATCCGGTTGTTCTTGACCGCCGCAATGTTCGCCCAGCCGGGCCGCGCCTTGACGGAGTCGATGCTGACGCCGAACTCTTCATCGGCGAGCACGATGACGTCTGGGTTGGCGGCGATGATCGCCTCCTGCGTCATCTGTGGGTACGGGTTGCCGCCGCCGTCGCCGGCGATGTTCCGTGCGCGCAGCGTGCGGTAGAGGTCTCCCACGAAGCTGCCCTCCGATGCTGTGAAGAAGGTCGAGTCCAGTTCGTGATAGACCTTGGGCGATGTCGTCTGATTGATCCCCTGCACCTTGTCCTTGACCGCACGCAGGCGCTGGCCGAGCGTGTCGAGCAGCGCCGTTGCTTGGTCGGTGTGGCCGGTGACGCGGCCGAGCAAATTGATCTGGGTCATCACGTCGTCGACCGTCTTGATGTCGGTGTTGATGTCCGCGAAATAGACGGGGATGTTCAGGCTATCGAGCCGTGCGACGAGGCCGTTAATGTCGCTTGCGACGATGACGAGGTCCGGCTGAAGGGCGGCGATCGCCTCGACGTTCGGCTCGAAGGCATCGACTTTGGTCGGGAAGTTTTTCGCGCCGTCCGGGTAGTCGGCCTGCTTGTCGACGGCGGCGATCTGGCCCTCGGCCCCGATGGCGTAGAGGATCTCGGTGGCGCCGGGCGAGAGCGAGACGATGCGCTTCGGCGCTTGCCCGACGGTGAGGGTCTTGCCGTCGCTCCGGCGGACCTCGATGGGATAGTTCGGTGCGCTGGCCGAGGGCGCACCGACTAGGGTCGGTTCGTTTGGGTTCTGGCGCCTTGATGGCGAGCTATCGCTGCCGCCACCGCAGGCCGCGGCCGCCAATGCCCCCGCAAGCGCGACGGCGAACAACCATCGCCACCAGGTCTGTGAGATACGCACCGGTCCTCCTTCTCATGCGCCCGCGCGTGCGGGCCGGACCGGCTGACGAAAACGCCCCTGCCTGGTGGCAGGGGCGGTGCTCGTCGTGCGAGTGTCCGCGCCTTTACCGCGAAGGCTTGCGACAGATGGGGAGCGGGCGACCTGGCTTGCCTCGTCGGCCGAGGACCACAGTTGCGGGACAGCGCCGGGTTCGCACCGGACTTCGCCGCATCCCCACGTATTCGGTTCTGGACGAGGATATGCGGGAGCGGGCGTCGCGGTCAAGCGTGGCCGCTCGCGGGTTCGACGTCGGCGCGCGGCGACACTTTGTGAATTGACCTACAATCGGGCCGCTGATAGCCTGCGATGGAACCCTGCGCCTGCCTCGACGGCCGCTTGAACGCGCCCGCCGGCCGGTGCAGCGGGGAGGGACGCGTGCCGTTTGACGCGCTGCTCGACAACTACCTCGCCGTCTTCCTGGCGGTGATCGTCGGCATCACCCTCATCCTTACCGCCCTCATCGCCGCGCGGGTGCTCGCGCCGTACTCGAAGGAGCGCGGCAAGGCCGTCTCGTACGAGTGTGGCATGCTGCCGATCGGCCGTGCGCGCTCGCAGCTTCACATCCGCTATTACCTCTTCGCCATCCTGTTCGTAATCTTCGATGTCGAGGCGGTGTTCCTGTTCCCGTGGGCGGCGACGGTGCGTGAGGCGACGAAGGCGGCCTTCTGGGAGATGGTGCTATTCATCGGTATCCTCGCGGCGGGGCTGGGGTACGCGTGGAAGAAGGGAGTGCTGCAATGGAACAAGCAGTAGCCGAGACCACGACGACCACACCCGCGCCCGCCTCGACGCCGGAAAAGCAGGTCGAGGGAGCGCCGGTCGTCGCGCCGCAGCGCGAACAGACGGGCGTCGAGCGGGAAGCCGAGCGCCTGACGCCGGCGCCGTACGAGCCCGGGACAGCGCTGTACCGGCAGATCCTGCCGGGCGTGCTTCAGGTGCCCGCCGACTCCATCCTGGCGCTCTCGCGCAAGTCCTCGCTGTGGCCGATGACGTTTGGCCTGGCGTGCTGCGCGATCGAGATGATCGCGACGTTCATGTCGCGCCACGACCTCGACCGCTTCGGCATCGTGCCGTGGCCTTCGCCGCGGCAGTCGGACGTGATGATCGTGTCGGGGACGGTGACCAAGAAGATGGCGCCGGCCGTGAAGCTGCTCTACGAGCAGATGCCGAACCCGAAGTGGGTGATTTCGATGGGAGCCTGCGCGACCAACGGTGGCCCCTACACGCGGTACGACCGCGTGATGCAGGGCGTCGACAAGATCATCCCGGTCGACGTGTACGTCCCCGGATGTCCCCCTCGGCCGGAGGCGCTGATGGACGGGCTCCTGGCGTTGCAGGCCAAGATCATGGAAGAGCGGCACAAGTAGATGGCGCTCCCCGAAGGGCCGGACGAACAGAATACGCCGGAGGGTCAGCCCTCGGAGGCGTCGCCGCCGGCAGCGGATGGGGCGGCCGGCGGCCAGGTGAGTACGCCCGGCGAGGGGCCGCACGCGGCGAACGTGCTACCGCCACAGACCGGCACACCGCCGGGCGAGCAGCCGGCGGCGGGCGAGAGCGGGGAGAAGAAGGCCGTCGACCCGGAGAAGATCGCCGCAGCGAAGGCGGCTGCAGCGGCGAAGGCGGCCGCGCGCGCGGGCGCGGCCGGCGAACGGCCAGCGCGGCCGGCGCGCGAAGCGGAGCCGAAGGGTCCCGCGCGCAATCCGCCGCCGCCCGGAAGCATCAGCGAGGTGCTCGCGCAGGCCGCCGGAGGCGTGGAGCTGACGGCGTACATGGTGCCGGACATGCGCGGCGAGTCCGTCGCCGTCGAAGTGCCGCGCGACAACCTCACCGCCGTGATGACGGCGGCTCGAGACGACCCGCGCCTCGACCTCAAGTATCTGCGCTGCCTGTCAGGCGTCGACTGGCAGGAGGACGGGCTCGAGGTCGTCTATCACCTCTGGTCGTTCGAGAAGCGGCACAAGCTGACGGTGAAGACGCGCGTGCCGACCGATGACGCGCGCGTGCCGAGCGTCGCCGCGATCTGGCCGGCGGCGGACTGGCACGAGCGTGAGGCGCGTGACATGTTCGGCATCGTCTTCGAGGGGCATCCGAACCTCGTGCCGCTGCTGCTGCCGGAGGACATGACGGACCACTTCCCGCTGCGCAAGGACAACCCGCTGCAGGAGATCGAGGAGTGGCAGGGCGAGAACCTGCGCGAAGGCGCGGGTGAAGGCGACGAGGAATAGCGATGGTGCTCGAGCAGGACCGGCTCATCGAAACCATCGACATGCCCATCAACATGGGGCCGCAGCATCCGAGCACGCACGGCGTGTTTCGCATGGTGCTGCTCATCTCAGGCGAGAAGGTCGTCGACGTCGTCCCGCACATCGGCTACATGCACCGCGGCGGCGAGAAGCTGATGGAGGCGATGGACTACCGCCAGGGCATTGGCTATGCGGACCGGACGGAGTATTTGGCGCAGTTCAGCGCTGAGCTGTGCTACGTCAGCGCCGTCGAGCGCCTGATGGAGATCCAGGTGCCGGAGCGCGCGGAGTACATCCGCGTCATCCTCACCGAGCTGAACCGCCTGACCAGCCACTTCATGTTCATGGGGGCATTCGGCATCGACGCCGGTCTCTTCGGCACGAGCTTCACGTATGCGTTCCCCCAGCGCGAATACATCCAGGAGCTGTTCGAGGAAGTCTCTGGCGACCGCCTCATGTATGCCTACTTCCGCGTCGGCGGGCTCGCCTGGGACGTCACCGACAACTTCGTCGAGCGATGCCATGAGGTGCTCAAGCACTCCCAGGAGGGCATCCGCGACATCGACGACCTGATGACGACGAACGAGATCTTCATGGCGCGCTGCCAGGGGATCGGTGCGTTCACGGCCGAGCAGGCGATCGCGTACGGCCTCTCGGGGCCGATGCTGCGCGCGTCCGGGGTGCCGTTCGACCTGCGGAAGGACGAGCCGTACTCGATCTACGACCGCTTCAGCTTCGAGGTGCCGGTCGGCAACTACGGCGACGTGTACGACCGCTACCTCGTGCGCCTCGAAGAGATGCGCCAGTCGGTGAGCATCGTCGAGCAGGCGCTGGAGCAAATGCCGAAGGACGGCCCCGTCGTCGCCGAGAAACTCCCGCGCCGCTTGCGCACGCCGCCGGCCGAGGTGTACGCGAAGGTCGAGGCGCCGCGCGGCGAGTGGGGCGTCTACCTCGTCTCGAAGGGCGGCGACAAGCCGTACCGCCTGAAGATGCGCTCGCCGTCGTTCTGCAACCTCTCGGGCCTGCGCGAGATGACGGTCGGCCAGTTCCTGGCTGATGCGGTTGTCATCCTCGGGTCGATGGATATCGTGCTCTGCGACGTGGACCGGTGATGACGATGCTGCTTGCGGCCCCCGCGATCGATATTGACCAGCCGTTCCTGAACGCGATCCTCGCGCTCATCGCGATCACGCTCGTGATGACAGTCGCCGTCATGTATGCAACGTGGTACGAGCGCAAGATCGTGGCGCGCATGCAGTACCGCCTCGGGCCGACGCGCACGGGCCCGTTCGGGCTGCTGCAGCCGATCGCGGACACCTTCAAACTCCTCACAAAGGAGGACCTGCGCCCGGCGACGGCCGACTTCGTGGCGTTCGAGGTCGCCGTGTTCGCGATCTTCGTGCCGGCGTTCCTGGCATTCGTCGCCGTGCCGTTCACGGCGAACTGGTTCGTGAGCGCGCTGCCGTTGAGCCTGATCTACCTGCTTGCGGTGTCGGGCCTGTCGTTCATCGGCTTCCTGATGGCGGGCTGGGGGTCCGATAGCAAGTACGCGCTCCTCGGCGGCATGCGCGCGGCGGCCCAGCTCATCTCGTACGAGATCCCGCTCATCCTCGCGGTCATCGGCGTCGTGATGGTCACGGGCAGCGCTGACGTCTACACGATCATCCTCTGGCAGGACAAGGTGCCGCTCATTGTCTGGCAACCCCTCGGCTTCCTCATCTTCCTTATCGCCTCCGTGGCGGAGGTGGAGCGGCCGCCGTTTGACATCCCGACGGGCGAATCCGAGGTCGCCGGCGGTGTCTTCATCGAGTACAGCGGCATCCGCTGGTCGATGTTCCAGCTGACGTCGTACGTAAACATGTACGTGTTCGCGTTGCTCGGCGCGTTCATCTTCCTCGGTGGCTGGGAGTGGCCGTTCGGGACGGACTGGGGCTGGGGGTGGCAGCTCGTGCTCACGACCGCGAAGATGGCCCTGTTCGTCGTCTTCTACCTGTGGATCCGCGCCTCGATGCCCCGCATGCGCGTCGACCAGTTGATGTCGTATGCCTGGAAGGTGCTCATCCCGTTCGCGCTCGTGCAGATCTTCCTGAATGGGCTGGTGATTGTCTATGATCTGCCGGACATCGCCCTGCTCGTGACCTCTGGCATCGCGACCGCCGTGTTCTGCTGGCTCGCCTACGCCGTTGTGAGGCGAGGTGGGCGGCGACGCGAGTTGCAGATGGTGCCGGTGCGCGGCAGCGGGCGGCCGGCCGCAGTGCTCGCGCAGGCGACGGAAGGGAGCACGGCGTAGATGCTCGGCATCCTGAAGAGCATGGCGACGACCGCTCGCGTGGCGCTCACGCGCAAGCCGGTGACGATCCAGTATCCGGAGGTCCACCGGAATATCGCGAACCGCGACCGGGCGTTCCCCATCCTGATCTGGGACGAGGAGCACGATGAGCCGTTCTGCACGGGCTGCCACGCCTGCGAGCGGGCCTGCCCCGTGGAGTGCATGACCGTCGTCATGAAGGACAACCCCAAGCACGCGACGGGCGAGAGCAAGCGCCGCAAGATCATCGACGAGTTCTGGATCGACTACGGGCGCTGCATGCGCTGCAACATCTGCGTCGAGGTCTGTAACTTCGAGGCCATCGGCATGAACAACACGTGGGCCGGGCACGAGCTCTCGCGCTACGACCGCTCGGAGCTGGTGATGGACCTGGACATGCTGCTCTCGCAGTCGAAGCAGGGCAAGGTGGAGCCGGGGCTCCGCGCATGACGCAGGTCTTCTTCGACATCATGGCGGCGACGGTCATCATCGGGGCGCTCGGCGTTGTCTTGGTCCGCAACGTCGTGCACGCGTCGCTGTTCCTGATCATGGCGCTCGTCGGCACCGCCGGCGTCTATCTCCTCCTCTCCGTAGAGTTCCTGGCGCTGGTGCAGGTTCTGGTGTACGGCGGCGCCGTGACAGTGCTGATCCTGTTCGCGCTCATGCTGACGCGGGCGCGAGAACTGCAGGAGCGGCTCGACGGCGACCAGAAACCACTGGCCGCCGTCGCCGCGCTGGCGCTGCTCGGCGCCTTGATCGCGATGGTCAACCAGACGGTGTGGCCGCGCGATATCAACCAGCTCACCGTCGTCCCGTTCAACTCGATCGGCGACGCGCTGTTCAACCGCTGGGCGGTGCCGTTCGAGGTGGCGTCCGGAGTGCTGCTGGTGGCGCTCGCCGGGGCGATTGTGATCGCGATGCAGGAAGAGGGGGAGACCTAGGTGGAGACGGTCACCCAGGAGGTGCCGCTCGAGCACTTCATCGTGCTCAGCACGATCCTCTTCTCGATCGGCGTGTACGGCGTGCTCGCGCGACGGAACGCGGTGCTGATCCTGATGTCGGTGGAGCTCATGCTGAACGCCGTGAGCATCAACATGGTGGCGTTCGCCGTGTACACGGCGCCGACGTTGTTCACGGGCATCATCTTCGCGGTGTTCGTAATCACGATCGCCGCAGCGGAAGTGGGGCTCGCCCTCGCAGTGATCTTGCGGATCTTCCGCAATCGCGGGACCGCGAACGTCGATGAAGTGGACGCGCTGAAATGGTGACCGTTGGAGGCGGTCGGTACGAGTAGCCGCTAGTCAGGGACGCGATCGGGGATCGCCTGCCGCCGCTCCGGGGGAGCGGCGTTCGTTGGAGGGATGGAGATCTTCGGATTCGACATGGGCGACGCGTGGGTGCTGCCGGTGCTGCCGGCGGCGGCCTTCGCCGTCCTCCTACTCATCTCGCCGTGGTTGCCGCGCAAGGGCGACTGGCTCGCCATCGGCGTGATGCTTGTCACGTTCGCGCTCGTCATCGCCATCGGCAAGGACGTCGCGGACGCGATTGGCGACGGCGGCTTCCACGGCGTCGCGCGGAACTGGGAATGGTCGAACATCCCCGGCTTCATCGAGATCCGGATGGGCACGTTCGTCGACCAGATCACCCTCGTGATGATCTTCTGCGTCACGTTCGTCGCGCTGCTGGTGCTGATCTATTCGACCGGCTACATGCACGGCGACCGGCGTTACGGCTGGTTCTACGCGATCATCTCGCTCTTCGTCGCGGCGATGCTGACGGTCGTGCTCGCGGACAACCTGCTGATGCTGTACGCCGGCTGGGAGCTGGTCGGCCTCTGCTCGATGCTCCTCATCGGCTACTACAACGACCGGCAGTCGGCAGCGGAAGCGGCGAAGAAGGCGTTCGTCACGACACGCGTCGGCGACGTTGGTCTGCTCATCGGCATCATCATCCTCTTCTGGCAGACGGGCACGTTCAACATCCAGGCGATCCTGCATGCGGCGGAGAGCGGCGCGATCCAGCGCGAATGGCTGACGGCCGCCGCGGTCTGTCTGTTCGCCGGCGCCTGCGGCAAGTCCGCCCAGTTCCCGCTGCACGTCTGGCTGCCGGACGCGATGGAGGGCCCCACGCCGGTGTCGGCGCTGATCCATGCGGCAACGATGGTGGTCGCCGGCGTCTACCTGGTGGCGCGCATGCTGCCGCTGCTCGAGGCCGTGCGCGGCGTGCCTGAGCTGATCACCGGCATCGGCCTGTTCACGACGTTCCTGGCGGCGTTCATCGGGCTCGCGCAGCGTGACATCAAGCGCGTCGTCGCCTATTCGACGCTGAACTCACTCGGGCTGATGTTCGTCGCGCTCGGCTCCGGCGCGGTCGGCGCGGCGATGCTGTACCTGTTCACGCACGCGTTCTTCAAGGCGCTGCTCTTCCTCGCCGCGGGCTCGGTGATCCACGCGACGGAGGAGCAGGAGGTCGACAAGCTCGGCGGCCTCTGGTCGAAGATGCCGATCACGGCGCCCGTGTTCGTCATCGGCGCCCTGGCGATGGCGGGCCTGATACCGCTCTCCGGCTACTGGGCGAAAGACGAGATTCTCGTCGGGCTCGACCACGGCCCGCTCGGCAAGGGCATCCTCATCATGACGTTCATCTCGCTGCCGGTGACCGCGCTCTACATGACGCGTGTGGTGCTGCTGACCTTCTTCGGCGAGCCGAAGGACCAACACGCCTACGAGCACGCGCACGAGTCACCGCCGAACATGACCGTCCCGCTGCTCATCCTGGCGGTGCTCGCCGTGGTGAGCGGGTTCGTCGTGTTCGAAGGCGTCGGCAAGGCGCTCGGCTTCCACAGCGGCTGGCTGGGGTTCGTGTACAACCTCGCCGAGGGGCCGGAGGAGTACCACTTCGTCGGCTGGATCACGCTGCTGTCGGTCGCGCTCGTGGTCCTGGGCATCGCCGCGGGCGTCGGCATCTGGGGTGGCGCGGCGGAGCCGGCGCGGCGACTGGCGGCGTTTTCGCCGCTCACGTACCGCTTGCTCCTGAATCGCTTCTACATCGACGAGCTCTATCAGCTCGCGATCAAGTACGTCGTGCTCGCCGCGGGGCAGGCGGTGGCTGTGTTCGACCGCGCCGTCGTCAACGACTCCGGCGTCAACGGCACGGGCGAGGCGACCAATTTCCTCGGCTGGGCCGGCAAGCACGCGCAGACGGGCAAGATTCCCAACTACGCGCTCGCCATCGTCATCGGCGTCGTCGTCATCGCCATCGTCGCGTTTGGATACAGGACGTAGCGCATGCATTCAGGCTGGTGGTTGATCGCGACGGTGCTCATCCCGCTGGTGGCGGCAGCAGTGCTGCTCGTCGTGCCCGACGAGCGGCGCGACGTCGTGCGCTGGCTGAGCGCCGTCGTGGGTGCGGCGCTGTTCGCGCTCTCGATGTACGTCTTCTTCGCCTACGAGATCGACAAGGGCGGCGGCTACCAGTTCGTCAAGCGCTTCGACTGGCTGGAGAATGTCGGCTTCCTCGGCCCGCATGGCATCGCGCTGACGTTTGGGATCGACGGAATCGCCGCGCCGATGGTGCTGCTGACGGGCATCGTGGCATTCGGCGGCGCACTGGTGTCGTGGAAGATCGAGGAGCACAACAAGGACTTCTTCATCCTCTTCTGGGTGCTCGTCGCCGGCGTGTTTGGCACGTTCACAGCGCTCGACCTGTTCTTTTTCTTCTTCTGGTACGAGGTGGCGGTGCTGCCGATGTACCTGCTGATCGCGATCTGGGGGTCGAGCAGCGTCTTCGAGCGCTTCGCGCGGTCGAAGGAATACAGCGCGATGAAGCTGACGATCATGCTCGTCTCGGCGTCGATCCTGATCTTCCTGGGGATCTTCGCGACCTTCAAGGAGGCAGGCGCAGGGACGTTCGACCTGCAAACGCTGTACGCGTACTCGTTCGACGAGAACTTCCAGAAGGCGGTGTTCCCGCTCTTCGTCATCGGCTGCGGGGTCCTTGCCGGCCTCTGGCCGTTCCACACATGGTCGCCAGACGGCCACGTCGCCGCGCCCACCGCCGTTTCGATGCTGCACGCAGGCGTGCTGATGAAGCTCGGGGCATTCGGCATCATCCGGCTGGGCATGCAGATG
>Ga0073934_10000827_pt1 | contig 81778 bp, 73 predicted proteins | sample LarsenN4metaG_FD_76834 | JGI IMG/M metagenome (GOLD analysis project Ga0073934, IMG submission 76834) | Hot spring sediment bacterial and archeal communities from British Columbia, Canada, to study Microbial Dark Matter (Phase II) - Larsen... ...
AACAGCCTGCGACCTTACCGCAAAGGCGAGCACAACCTGTACGCGGTGCGGAAGGGCGATGGATGCACGGTGAAGTACGTGGAACTGCAAGAGGCGGCCCCGGGCGCGCCTGGCCCGGCGGGCTTGCTGGTTCTGCGGCCACACAACCAGGAGTACCGCGTCGAGGTCATCCCCATCGAGGAAGGACAGACTTACGCCGACCTGATCGTCGGGCGCGTGGCGCACGTGGCGGTGGAAACCTGAGTTGACCAGTTAAAGAGTCGAAGAGTTCCAGAGCAAAAGGAAAAAGGGGCGCCACTTCTTGCGCCCCTTTTTGATTTGACTAGGACTACTTGCGACGCCGCCTGCCGCCCTTCTTGGTCTTTTTGCCGCGGCGGGCTTTCTTGGTGCGAGGTTTCCTGGCCTTCCTGGCCTTCTTTTTCGGCCCGGTTTTCTTGGCCTTTCTCTTGGCGGGCTTCTTTTTGGGTAGGGCCGGCGGCGGAGGCGGACCCGGGGCGGGGCGGTCCTCGACCAACAACTCTTCTTCCGCTTCCTCCTCGACGGTCTCCTCGCGGTCGCTGCTGATTTCCTCTTCGTCCTCAAAGCGGGCAATGTCGTTTTCTTCGTCGCCAAAGTGATTGACTCGGAATGGCATCATGACCTCCGGGTCCCACGCGATCTTCCTGGCGCGGAACCGTTTCTGCACACCGCGGTGCGGAGCCGTGCCGGTCTGGCGCAACGGCGCTCGGACCCACCGTCGGGCATTTATACGGAGTTTCCAACCGTTGTCAAGACAAACTAGGACGCCTGTTAGCCCGGAAGTTTGGAGCGGAGAGGCTCGGAAAGAGCCGGGAATGGGGGGAGAGACAATCGGTGCCCACCCTGTAACTACTTGTGACGTAAGCTGTTAGGCTCCGAAGGAGGTCGTTAGCGCGACTGCAGCACGACGACTTGGTCACCAGGGCGCAGTGCGCGATTGGCCAAGAAGCGATTGGCGCGGCGCAGGTTCTCCACGGTGGTCTGATAGAACCGGGCGATGGACCAGAGCGTATCGCCGGACTGCACCACGTGGATCGTTCCCTGGGGGTCGGCTGGCGGCGCCGCCTGCTGCCTGGTGGCCTCGCGCTGGGTGCCGCTCGAGTTCTCTGTTTTCTGCCGCACAGGAGTTGAGCGAGTCGAGCGGCGCTGCGGCTGCCCGCCCGGGTAGATCTTCAGAGTTGCGCCGCGGAGCACGCGGTCGGAGCCCAGGCTATTCCAGCGCTTGATGTCTGCCGCGGTGACGTTGAACTGCTCGGCAATCAGCGGCAACGTGTCCCCGCGGCGCACGCGGTACCGCACCAGCTTGCCCAAGCCCGTCGGCGCGGGAGCCGTGGCAGGGACGACCAGCTTCTGACCCACCTGCAGCACTGCACCGGACTCGAGCCCGTTAGCAGCAGCGATGGCCTTTGCGTCGGTACGATACTTCTTTGCGATGGCGCTCAGCGTGTCGCCCTCCCCGACGCGATGCCGGCGCCAACTGACCCACCTTTCTGAAGGTATCTCCGCAATCTCCGCGCAGAATTGCTCGGCCGTCCCCTCCGGGAGGCGCAGCTCGAACTCCGGGTCAGGCGGCGTGACCATGCGCAGCAACTGCGGATTGAGCGCCTTCAACTCCTCGATGCTGACGTCCACAGTCTCCGCCACTAGGCGTAGATCAATCGGGTGGCCGGGCCTGACGATCTCGGCGCGCAGGGCGGGCTCTGGATCCACGTTAAGGCCGTAGCGGGCTGCGTCCTTGGCAATCAGTGTGAGTGCAATGATAATGGGCACATAGTTCTTCGTTTCGCGCGGCAGCACATTGCGCTTGTAGAGTTCCCAGAAGTCTGCATACCCGGTGCGCGCAACCGCGCGCTGGACGTTGCCGGGACCGGTGTTGTACGCGGCGATGGCCAGGTACCAGTCGCCAAAGGCGTTGTAAAGATCGCGCAGGTGGCGCGCAGCGGCGCGCGTGGATTTTTCCGGATCCTGACGCTCGTCCACCCACCAGGTGCGTTTCAGCCCGTATTCGCGGCCCCGCGAAAGCACGAATTGCCACATGCCCAGCGCGCGGGCGCGGGAGAGCGCGAGCGGCTTGAATCCGCTCTCTGCTTGCGCGAGATAGATCAGATCCTGGGGCAGCCCTTCCTCGCGCAGGACGCGTTCGATCATTTCCCGGTAGCGCCCGGCGCGCTGCAGCCCTGTCTCCACGATGGCCCGGCCCCGCGGGGTCTGGAAGAAGTTCAGGTAAGAAAGCACATGGTCATTGACCGTGAGGGGCAGGTCGTGCGGCAGGTTCAACAGCTCCGCTTCGATGCGCTCCTTGAACTTGGGGTCCACGGGGAAGGTCATCTCCGCAATCTCGTCAATCGGCGCGGGCTCTGCACGCTGCTCGGTGGAGCCTTCGCCTTCGCGGAAGGCGGCCAGCTCGTAGGAGTGAATCGTTTCCACCATGCGGTCAAAGAGCCCCTCAAGTCGTGGGTCGGACTGCAGGTCAATCCCGCTCGATAGCAACCAGTCCAGGGCGCGATCGAAATCGTGCCGCGCCTTTTCCCGGTGGCCTGCTTTGTGGCTTAGCTCCCCGGCCCGGAAGGCTGCCTCGACGCGCTGGATGAGCACATCCACCGCAGCCGCCGGCGGCGGCATCAGTCCTGCCGCTAGCTCGGCGCGGTTGGAGAAGGGAAGAGGCGGAGGCTCTTGCGGTTGAGCAGTCTGGACTTCGGGCACAGGAGCGCGAACCGTGCGCTTGGCGGGCTTGGCGCATCCTGCCAGCACGAGCAAAAGTCCCAACATGAGAACCAGTGCGCTGATTTTGAACTTCATGAATTTCTGAACACGTGTGCCGATCGGCCTGCGCGCGGCGCCGGGGCCCATCACGCACTTAGTCGCATCTCCCCCATTGGGGGGTATCGGCGAGTTTACGGATGGAACTGAGGAGGGTCAACCGGAACCCGCGCGGGGGAGTGGCATTTCGGAACAGCGAGTACTATGCCAGCGCCTGTCGCAGATCTTCGATCAAGTCGCGTGGGTCTTCGAGTCCGATGGAGACGCGAATCGTGCCCGGCGCTACGCCCGCCCCGGCCAGTTCTGCGGCGCTCATCCTGTAGTGCGAAGTGTAGATCGGCAGCACGACCAGCGATTCCACGCCGCCCAGGCTCGCCGCCAGCAAAAACACGCGCACGCGGTCGCACACGCGCCGGGCCGCTGCCACTCCGCCCTTCATGTCAAAGGCCAGCATCGCGCCAAAGCCGGACATTTGCTTCTTGGCCAGCGCATGATCGGGATGCGAGCGCAGGCCCGGGTAGTGCACACGCGCAACCTTCGGATGCTTTTCCAGAAACCTTGCCACGGCCAGCGCCGTCTCGCACTGCCGGCGCACGCGCACTTCGAGCGTCTTGATCCCGCGGATCAGCAGGAAGCCCACTTCGGGATCCATCGAACCACCCAGGTAGATGACCATGGTCCGCGCGGCCGCCACCAGGTCGGCGCGCCCAGCCACGGCACCGGCGATCAAGTCGGAATGCCCGCCGAGATACTTCGTCGCACTGTGCAGGACCAGGTCAAAGCCCATCTGCAGAGGCTTCTGCAGCACGGGCGTCGCGAAGGTGTTGTCAATCATCGAGACGAGCCTGTGCCACCGAGCGAACTGCGCCGACTTGCGCAAGTCCACCAGCCGCAGCGTGGGGTTCGTCGGCGACTCGGTGTAAAAGACCCGGGTCTTCTCATTCACCAGCCGCTCGATTCCCGCAAGATTGTTTTCGACGTGGTGAACCTTGATGCCCAGCCGCGGGAAGATATCGCGCATCAGGCGGTAGGTGCCGCCGTAGAGCTGGCGGGTGGCGATCACTTCGTGGCCGGATTTCAGCACGCCGAGCAACGCGCTGGAGATGGCCGCCATGCCGGAAGAGGTCACCACCGCAGCTTCGCCGCCCTCGAGCGCAGCGAGCTTTTCTTCCGCCACGCTGAGGGTGGGGTTACCATAGCGCGTGTAGATGTAAGCTTTGCTCCGGCCCTCCGCCCAGCGCTTCATCTCCGCCGTGCTGGAAAAAGTAAATGTGGAAGAGCGCGCGATTGGTGTGGTCACCGGCGCGCCGATGCCGTGCTTTCTTTCGCCGCCGTGAATCGCGCGCGTAGCATCCTGCCAGGTGTTTCGGGAGTCTTTTTTCATGGAGTCGTATTAGGGCAGACGAAGAGCGCCGCCGCAAGGACCAATTTGACCGCATGGGGGCCGGGCGTCCCCCCGCAGTAAGCTCCCACGGGCTACGCCTCCTCTTCCAGCACTTCTCCTGCGCGCGCGGCCTTGGCGGCGGCGATGATCTTTTCGGCCAGTTCGCCGGGCACAAAATCGTAGTGGCTGAATTCCATCGTGTAGCTCGCCCGGCCCTGTGTCATGGAGGTCAGGTCATTCGCATACGTCAGCATTTCTGCCAACGGCACCTGAGCCTTCACCATCACGCTCGAGCCTCGCGTCTCGCTGCCGCTGATGCGACCGCGGCGTCCGCTCAGGTCACCCATGATATCGCCGGAGAACTGGTCGGGGGCGTACACCTCGACGTTCATGATGGGCTCAAGCAGAGCGGGACGCGCCTGCTTCATACCCTCCTTGAAGGCGAGCGCCCCGGCAATTTTGAAGGCGATATCGGATGAGTCCACGTCGTGATACTTGCCGTCGTACAGGCTGACTCTAAAATCCACTACGGGGTAGCCGGCCAGGTAACCCCGTTCGGCGGCATCCTTGATGCCTTTCTCCACTGAAGGAATCCAGTTTTTGGGGATGGCGCCACCGAAAATGTCGTTTACGAACTCAAAGCCGCCACCGCGCGGGAGCGGCTCCATCTTGATGCGGCACACGCCAAACTGCCCGTGCCCGCCGGTCTGCTTCTTGTGCTTGCCTTCGGCGTCGGCCTTGCCGCGGATCGTTTCGCGGTAGGGAACCTTGGGCGGCTTCAGGGTCACGTCCACGTGGAAGCGCTTGTGCAGTTTGGCCACCACGACCTCGATGTGCTGCTGGCCTGAGCCGGCCAGCAGGAATTCCTTTGTCTGTGGGTCGCGCGAGAAACGCAGCGCCAGGTCTTCTTCGAGCAGTTTGTGGATGGCCGTGCCGATCTTGTCTTCGTCGGCACGCGACTTCGGCTCGATGGCGAAGGTGATGGAAGGCTCCGGAAGCCGCGCGGGTGGGTAATAGACTGCTGCCGCCTTGTCGCCGAGCGTGTCTCCAGTGAGCGTTTCCTTCAGCTTGGCCACCGCGCCGATATCGCCCGCGTTCAGCAGCGGCACTTCGGTGGCACTCTTCCCCTGCATCACCTGGATGTGTTGCAGCCGCTCCAGTGTGGAACGGTTCAGGTTGGCCAGCGTGGCGTCGTTCTTCAGTACCCCGGACATCACCTTGAAGTAGTTGATGCGCCCGGCAAAGGGGTCGGCCAGGGTCTTGAACACGAAGACTGAAACGGGCGCGTTCACGCTGATCTTGCGCTCGACCGGGGTCCCTTTGCGGTCCGGTTCGCTCCATCCGCTCACGGTGCCGCGGTCGGCTGGCGAGGGCATGAGATCCACAAGAAAATTCAAGATGGCATCGCTGCCGATGTTTCGCAGCGCGGAACTCAGCAACACAGGGTAGAGTCGCTTGGCATGTACGGCCGTGCGCAGGCCCTTCACCAAGTCCTCAGCGGGCAACGTGCCTTCCGCAAAAAACTTTTCCATCAGCGCGTCGTCGCCTTCCGCCACCATCTCCACCAGCCGCTCATGCGCGGTCTTGGCCGATTCGGCCAAGTCGGCGGGGATTTCTTCGAAGCTGGCTTTGCCGTCGCCATCCGGCTTGTAGACCAGCGCTTTCATCGTCACTAGGTCCACCACGCCCCGGAAATTCTTCTCCTGGCCAATGGGCAGATGGATCGGCACGGCCGCCCGCCCAAATACTTGCTCGACCGAGGCCATGGCGCGGTCAAAGCTGGCGAGCTCGCGGTCCAACCAGTTGATTACGAACGCGCGGGGGATGTCGTATTCGGTGCAGTAGTCCCAGACTTTTTCTGTCACCACCTGCACGCCGGCCACCGCGTCGATCAGGATGAGTGCGCTGTCCGCGGCGATCAGCGAAGCCTTCGTTTCGTTTACAAAAGTGCTGTAGCCCGGCGTATCGAGGAGATTGATCTTGGTTTTGTCGGATTGACCCGGAGCGGTCCATTCCGCATAGGCCAGGCCGGTCTGGATGGAGATCTTTCGCGCGATTTCTTCCTCGTCCCAGTCGGTCACCGTGTTGCCTTCGGCGACCTTGCCCAGCCGATTGGTCATCCCGGCCGTGAACAGCAACGACGACACCAGCTGGGTCTTCCCGGCGTCGCCGTGACCTACAATGCCGACATTGCGGATCCACTCGCTGCCATACGTTTTCATGTTTTTTCTCCCGGGTCCGTAGTGGCGAACGTTCCCTGCGAGGCTTATAAATCTGCGACCCGGAGCCCCGGTGACCTGCCAGCCCCGAGCCGAAAACCCGCATGCTAGCACAGCGCAGTCAGAGCGTTCAACGCAGGCAGAAGGCTACTCTCTGAAGAAGGGGCGTTTGGCCGTACAACGCTAGACTGCGGTGACGAACGAGCCGTCGGGGGCCACGTACCCGTAGGCCATGTGCGGCGTGCTGTGTGCGAAGCCGGGGCGGCCTTCCTTATCGAGCAGGATCAGCCCGGCAGTGCCTTTCGTGCGCCCGGCCAGCAGCTCCACCGCGGCCTCGGCGGCCTGCTGTGCAGTCATGCCGGAGCGGAGGAAGTCCGCGGTGGTTTTTGCCATCACGATTTTCATGATGCCCTCGCCAAAGCCGGTGCAGGAGATCCCGCCGGCCTCTGCATCCGCATAGCAGCCACAGCCGATCAGCGGGGAATCGCCCACGCGACCGGGGAATTTGCAGCACGTCCCGCCTGTGGAAGTGCCGGCGACGATGTTGCCTTGCGCGTCCCGCGCGACTGCGCCCACTGTGCCGGCCTGCCCGCCATAGTGAAAACCGAGTTTGTGCTCGCCGCTCTGGTGGCACTTCTCCCATCCAATCCGTTCGCGCTCGGCCACAAGTTCTTCAGGCTGGCACAGGGAGATGCCCTGCTCGGAGGCAAAGAGTTCCGCGCCCGCGCCGACCAGCATCATGTGTTCACTGGCCTCGAGCACCTTGCGCGCCAGCCGAATCGGGTTGCGCACCCGCTCGACCGCCGCCACCGCGCCGGCCTCGAGCGTGTGTCCGTCCATGACGATGGCGTCAAGCTGTGCGCGCCCGTCGCGGTTGAGGTGCGAGCCGAAGCCCGCATCAAACGTCGGGTCGTCTTCCAGCACGACGATGGCTGCCTCCACGGCATCCATCGCGCTGCCGCCGACCTGGAGCAACCGCCAACCTGCTTTCAGCGCCTGCCGGCAGCCCGCTTGGCAATCGGCGATGGCCGCGTCAGGGATACTCCACGCCCCGCCATGGACAATCAGGGATGGTTTCAAGAAGTTGTCCCCGGAATTTTACCTAGAGAAATGAGTTTTCACCGGAAGTGCATCTACCCGCCGCGCCTGGAGAGCCAGACCAGCGCGAGTCCTGTCCAGAACAGCATTGGTGCCACAATCAACACCAGCAGCAGCCCGATGGCCATTTGCAGCGTGTGCTTTTTCTCGGGCTGCCGCTTCATTAGTTCGAGCGGAGCGTGCTGAGGATCCTTCATGCCGCGGACCGAAAGCCGCAACAACCGGAAATATTCTTCCAACCAAAAGAGCACATCCTCCCGGGCCTGCCAGATCATGTGGAGCCCGGCGAAAAACGTGAGCACGCCGACCAGGCCCACCAGTTCCCAGAGGCTTTCCAAGCCACCCATCGCTTGCCACTAGCCTCCGCGTTCCCGGGCGATACTCGGGATCAAATCCTTTGGCGCGTCCTCGGCAGTCTTGTTCTCCGGCGGCGCTTCTGCCTTCGAATCTGGCGCAGCAGCCTGCGCTGCGGGGACAACTTCCACCAGATGACCCGCCTGCATTTCTTTCCAGGTGTGGACAATCCGCTGGATCACGGAGATGTTCGGTCCGATGGCCAGAAGCCACAGCGCCGGCGCCATCTTGTTGGCAAGTGCGCCGATGATGAGCAATACGATCCGCTCTGGCCTTTCCCAGAATCCCGCCTTACATTCGGCAATGAGCGATTCCGCGCGTGCCCGCGAGTAACTGACCATCACCGACCCGGCCATGGCCACGCCGACGAGCACGGCGTAACGGTTGCGGCTCACGCCGACATAATAAAAAAGTAGACCTAGGTACAGCACTAGGTCGGAATAGCGGTCAATGACGGAATCGAAGAACGCGCCGAATTTTGTCACGCGGCCCTGCGCCCGCGCCACCCGCCCATCCACCATGTCGAACAGCCCGGCCAGCAGCATCACCAAGCCAGCAACCTGGAACCGCCCCGCCGCGAACAGCAGCGCCGCCTGAATATTGATGACCAGTCCGAGGAAGGTCAACAGGTTGGGATGGACACCGGTGGCGGCCAGCAGGTGCACGATCTTGTAGAGCACCCACCGCAGAGCCTCGCCGATTTTGCGTGTCACCATGTGGTCGCTTGGGCGCGGCTGCCCAGTCGGAGTCCGTCCTTACGCTTCCTCGTGGATGGTCCGCAGGCGGACAACCTCGAATTCCTTCATACCCGTGGGTGTGTGCACCTTGATTTCGTCGCCCACGCGCTTCCCCAGAATGGCCTTACCGATCGGCGACGACGTCGAAATCAACCCCTGTGCAGCGTCCGCTTCCTCCGGCGTCACCAGCTTATACTCCAGTTCCAGGGATTTTTGTACGTCCAATAGCCAGACTCGCGAACCATAGCCCACGCGGTCCGTCGGCAGGTTGTTCAGGTTCAGCATGGCCACGTCGGCCAGCCGCTTCTGGAGTTGACCCAGCCGCGCGGAAAGGTATCCCTGCCGCTCCTTGGCGAACTTGTATTCCGCATTTTCCGAGAGGTCGCCGTGCGCCCGCGCCTTCATCAGTTCCTTGGGCAGCTCGTGGTTCAGTTCGTGTTCGATGGTACGGAGTTCTTCCTCGAGTTTCTTCCGGATTCTTGATGCGGCGTCGGTCATATTTTCTCTGCGCTCGGATCAGCAGGGAACGCGACCCCCTCTGCCGGCGAATGCTTTCAGAACGATACATCCACGTCCAAATCTCGGCACACACGCACGCGCCGAGCCCCGCCACACGCGGAACAGCTTGAATTATAGAGGATTTGTCGCGGCCCGCGCAATGCAGCCTCCACAGCGCCGACCTGAGGCTGCTCTTACCGTTTGACTGCGAAGCTAGGTCTTAACTGACTATGGCGAGGAATGGCGGAGAGGGGGGGATTCGAACCCCCGACACCGGTTTTGCCGGTGTAACTGCTTAGCAGGCAGCCCTGTTCGGCCACTCCAGCACCTCTCCGCAGGAAGAAACACCCCAAGGTGGCCGCCTGCCTTGGCTGATTATAACATCACTTCCCACCGCTTCGGATGGCGAGCACGGCAGGGACGAAGCGCAGCGTCTCCTGTGGCAGTAGGCGCAAGTCCACTAACCTCCAAAAATCCCGTGTCCCCGCGCGCTCGATCGCATCCGCCACGCGCCCCTCGCCAGCGTTGTACGCCGCCAGCGCCAGCGGCCAATCCCCAAACTGGTCGTACAACTCGCGCAGATACCGCGCCGCCGCGCGCGCCGCTCGCACAGGATGGATGCGCTCGTCCGTGCGCCGGTCCACGCGCAGCCCGAAGCGCTCGGCTGTTGCAGGCATCAGTTGCCACGGCCCGCGTGCGCCCTTCGGCGAAAGCGCCAGCGGGTTGAAGCCGCTCTCGATTTCCGCCACCACCAGCAATTCGAGCGGCACGCCTTCCTCCAGGAAAATCTGCGCCGCGTCCACCCGCAAGCCGAGCAGCCGCTCCCGCGCCAGATTGACGCGGCGGAGGGAAACCTCAGGCGCAGATATCGTAGAGGAATCTGTGGACGTTTTTACTGCGACGGATGCCGTCGCCCGGGCAGGAGAACCCGCACGGATTTCTTCCAGTTGTGTGTCAACAGCCCGCGTCAGACGACTGTGCACTTCGGCGAAGGCGTCGCTAGCGTTGGCCCGTGTCTGCGCGATCGCCGGCGCGGTCAGCGCCAGCAGTCCAGCAAGCACGGCCACTAATCGGCGGTGTGGAGTTTTGATTGTCATTGTTCCTTTTCATCCATGGTGACCATCTGCCAGTCGCCCCGGATGATCGCTTTCCGGATCTCCGCCGGCTTCTTTCCTGCTCGGGTCATGCGGTCCGCAAGGAGGACCTCCTTGACGCAGATCGCTCAACCCGCGCCGTGGTCTGTCGCAAAGCAGTCGAGCAGGTTGCCATGGCCGAACTTGTCGCACCAGCAGTAGCACGGCTGCTGCGCCAGCACCGTCGGGATACGTTCCGCGATGCGGTAGGCGCGCGCCACGATCGGATAGGCCTTGAATTCGGAGGCCGAAAGCGTCGTCGGCAGTCTTCCCGCCGCCTCGGCCTCACTGTAGTACGGCGGCACGCGTTCGACTGCCGGAGCCACGGCTTGCGGGGCTGGTGGCGTGGCGACAGGCTCAGTCGTACCGGGCTGGGGCTGCGCGGTCTGGTCGCTCGTCCGGGAGATGAACAGCCCCGCAACAACGATCAGCACAAGCGCAACCAGAATCAGGTTTCGAGTTCGCATTTCGATCTGCTCCTGACTAATGTTTGTGCGGCGGCGTGCCCGGGGCATGGCTGTGTGTCTTAGCTGCTCCAGGTGTTTTCTGCTCGCCTTCACCGCGTGCCATTCGCTCCATCAATTCTTTCTCCTGCGCGGAAAGCTGCGGCAGCCGCCGGATGAATGCAACCAGTTCCCAGATGGATTGTGGACTGTCTTCGCCTCCCCAGGCGGGCATGCCGGTGAATCGCACGCCGTTGGAAATGATGTAGTACAGCTCGCCATCGCTCATCTTCTGGGTTTCCATGTCCCGCATGTCGGGAGCCTTGGGGTACAGGTTGCGTCCGATTGTTGTGTTGCCGCTCCCGTCTAGCGCATGGCAGGACGAGCGATGGGCCACCCAATGTTCGCGCGCCGCCGGGAGACTTTCTTCCGTCAGCGGGTGCGGGTTTCTCAGCGCCTTCGCACCTGCCGGCGTGACGATTCTCCGGACGTGCCGCGCCAGCATCTTCTCGTACCAGGCAGGCTCTTCCCGCGCGCTGAACCCATGTGCGTGCAGCCAAACCGCCAGGGCGCCGAGTCCCGCTATGAGGATCAACAGAATTGAAACTGCCGCTTTCTTTCCTGTCATTCAAGTCTCCTGTGCCTGCTTTAGGGTTGCGCCTCTGCCGCCAGGCGTGCCTCTCGTTTCATCTCGTGCTGCTTCCAGATGGCGTAGATCGGCGGGTACACCACCAGCTCCATCACAAATGAGCTGAAAATGCCCCCGATCATTGGCGCGGCAATGCGCTTCATCACGTCTGCGCCGGTGCCCACCGACCACATGATCGGCACCAGCCCGAAGAACATGGTTGCCACGGTCATCACCTTTGGCCGCAGTCGCTTCACGGCGCCGTGGACGATGGCCTCCCGCAGGTCGTCCCAGTTCCGCAACTGGCCTTTTTGCTTCGCCTCCTGATGGGCTAGGTCTAGGTAGAGCAGCATGAAGACGCCCGTCTCCGCATCCACGCCGAGCAGCGCGATCAATCCCACCCAGACGGCGATACTCATGTTGTAGCCGAGCATGTAGAGCAGCCAGATCGCCCCCACGGCGGAGAACGGCACGGCCAGCACGATGATGAACGTTTTCACCAGCGAGCCGGTATTGAAGTAGAGCAGCAGGAAGACGAGGAACAGGGTGATGGGCACAACTAGGAACAGCCGCTCCTTCACGCGCTGCATGTTCTCGTACTGCCCGCTCCAGGCCAGCGTATAGCCCGGCGGCAGCTTCACTTTGTCATGCACGATGCGCTTGGCTTCGTCCACGTAGCCGCCGATGTCGCGGCCGGAAACGTCCACGTAGATGTAGCCGCTCAACCGGCCGTTCTCGTTGCGGATCATGCCCGGGCCGGTAACCATGCGGATATCAGCGAGTTGCGCGAGCGGGATCTGCGCGCCGTCGCGGGTGGGCACCAGCACGCGCTCCAGCGCGCCCACGTCGCTGCGGTAGCCGCGCAGGTAACGCACGTTGACCGGATAGCGCTCGCGGCCTTCGATGGTGGTGGTCACCTGCTCCCCGCCGACGGCGGAGGTGAGCACCATCTGCACGTCGTCCACCGTCAGCCCGTATCTCGCTAGGTCGTCGCGCCGGAGCTTGAAATCCAGGAAGTAGCCGCCCACGGTGCGCTCGGCAAAGACGCTGGCCGTGCCGGGCACGTCCTTCAGCACCGCTTCGATGTGCTGCCCGACCTCCTCGATTTGGGCCAGGTCCGCGCCGAGCACCTTGATCCCGAGCGGCGTGCGAACGCCGGTGGTCAGCATATCGATGCGTGCCTTGATGGGCATCGTCCAGGCGTTCGTAGAGCCGGGGATCTGCATTGCTTCGTTCATGCCGCCCGGCCCATAGATCAGCTCCTGCGTGCTCTTGTGGTCGGGCCACGCGCGCCGCAGGATCTTCTGCAGCCACTCGGGCGCCCGGTCCGAATACCAGCGCTTCTTCTTCGGCCATTCGGAGGGCGGCTTCAAAACGACCACGGTTTCCATCATTGAGAAGGGCGCAGGATCCGTAGCCGTCTCGGCACGGCCCGCCTTGCCAAACACGCGGTCCACTTCCGGGAACGTCCGGAGGATCTTATCCTGCACCTGCAGCAACTGTCCGGCTTCGGTCACAGAAATGCCCGGCAAGGTGATGGGCATGTAGAGGAGCGTGCCCTCGTCCAGCGGAGGCATGAACTCGCTGCCCAGGCGGAAGAAGACGGGGACCGTCAGCGCAAAAATCAGCAGCGCGGCAAGAATCGTCGTCCAGCGGTACTCCAGCACGAACTCCACCACCGGATGGTAGAGCTTCATCAGAGGCCGGCTGATGGGATGGTTCTCCTCGCTGTGGATCTTGCCCACCAGGACCGCGTTCGTCACGCGGGCCAGCCACCGCGGGCGGAACTCGAAATTCTTCATATGGGTGAACAGCAGCCGCAGCGCTGGGTCCAGCGTGATCGCCAGCAGTGCGGCGATGATCATGGAGAAATTCTTGGTGTACGCCAGCGGTTTGAACAGGCGGCCCTCCTGCGCTTCCAGCGTGAAGACCGGCACGAACGATACGGCAATCACCAGCAGCGCAAAGAAGCTCGGCCCGCCTACTTCCTTCACGGCGCCGATGACGACGCTGTGATAGTCGCCGGGGCGCCCGGCGGCTTCCCAGTGCTCCAGCTTTTTGTGCGTTTGCTCCACGACGACGATCGCCGCGTCCACCATCGCGCCGATGGCCACGGCAATCCCACCGAGTGACATGATGTTGGCGGTCAGTCCCATGGCCTGCATGGGAATGAAGGAGAGCAGTACCGCGATCGGGATAGTCGCAATCGGGATCAGCGCGCTCGGGATGTGCCACAGGAAGACCAGAATCACCAGGCAGACGATGACGATTTCTTCGATCAACGTCCCCTTCAGGTTCTCGATGGAGCGCTCGATCAAATCGGCGCGGTCATAGGTGGTTACAATCTGCATGCCTGGCGGCAGCGTCGGTTTGATCTCCTTAATCCGCTCGCGCACACGTTCGATCACCGCCTGCGCGTTCTCGGCGAAGCGCATGATCACCACGCCGCCCACCACTTCGCCTTCACCGTCCAGTTCGGCGATGCCGCGGCGCAGGTCCGGGCCGAGCGTCACCGTGCCCAGATCGCGCAGCAGGATGGGCGTTCCGGTCTCCGGGTTGCTGGCCACAACGGTTTGTTCCACGTCCTGCACGGAGCGGATGTAGCCCCTCCCGCGGACCATGTATTCGCGCCCGGTGAATTCAATCAGCCGCCCTCCCACGTCGTTATTACTCTTCCGGAGCGCCTCAACGGCTATGTCCGTGGAGATGTTGTAGGCCAACAGCCGGTTGGGGTCGAGGTTCACCTGGTATTGCCGCACGAAGCCGCCCACCGGAGCCACTTCCGCAACCCCGGGAATGGACTGCAACTGATAGCGGAGGTTCCAGTCCTGATAGCTTTTCAGCTCTTCCAGGCTGTGCGTTCCACTTGTGTCCACCACCGCGTACTGGAAGATCCAGCCTACCGCCGTGGCGTCCTTGGCCAGCTCCACGTTTACGCCCTGTGGCAGCCGCGGCAGAATTGTGCTGAGGTATTCCAGCGTGCGCGAGCGCGCCCAGTAAATATCCGTGCCATCCTCGAAGACGGCGTACACGTAGGAGTAGCCGAAATCGGAGAAGCCCCGGATGTCCTTCACGCGCGGCAGGCCCAACAGCGCCGAGACGATCGGGTAGGTCACCTGGTCTTCGATGATGTCGGGGCTGCGGTCCCATCGCGAGTAGATGATCACCTGCGTGTCAGAAAGGTCCGGGATCGCGTCCAGCTTGATGTTCTGCATGGCATGCCCGCCAAGGAGCACGGCCACGCCGACGAACAGAAAGACCAGGAACTTGTTGTGTGCCGAAAATTCGATGATGCGATCAATCATGGTTTCCTCACGCTCCCGGCGTCCGGCGGCGCAGCGGCGGGCGGAGCACTCTGCTGCTCCGGAAATTCCTTCATCAGCTCAGCGAAACTCAGCACCATGCCGCCGTTCTCGGCCGCGAACGACTCCGCCTCTTCACGGCGCGCGAAGGCGTAGACGCTCGGCTCACAGCGGTCGAAGACGCGCGGCTGGGCGTGCTTGGTCTCGTCTATGCGTGGCTCGTGGGTTTGGCAGAGCACGATACGGCTCCCTTCCACGAAAGCCGCATTCGCCGGGGCCAGTGCTTGGCGCCGGAGGTAATCGGTCACTTCGACCAGACGAACGGGCTTGTGTTCCTGGACGTCGAGCGTCATCGCGCAACGCACGCAGCAGACTGCCTCCTGCTTTCCGTCCACTTCGACCACGGCCCGCGCCGCCGCGTGGATTTCGCGCCGGCATACTTTGCACTCCACCGGTGCCGTCCGTTGGAGCAGCCAGTAGCCTCCGGCGGAAAGAAGCGCCAGCACGACGATGCTGATCACTGTTTTAGCCAGAATGGATCTGGGCATGGGCGTTCTCCCTTCGCCTCAGTGCTGGTGCTTCGGGCCAGCCGCCGGGTTTTTCAGCCGGCTCTCGGAGTCAATCAGGAAGTTCCCGGAAATCACGATCGTCTCGCCCGCGCGCAGGCCGGAAACGACGATCACCTGTTCGCCGCCCGCGGCAGCGCCGACTGCTTTCGGCAGGCCGACTAACTTCGGACCGGTCTTGATGGCCCGCGGCTCGAAGTAGCCTTCGCCGCGCGCGACAAACACCACCTGCTGCGTTCCAGAATCGAGCACCGCTTCCTGCGGCACCACGATCTGCGCGCCATAATCAATGGCCAGCTCCACGTCGGCGTACATGTCCGGCTTTAACTCGAGGCCAGGATTGGGCAGCTCGATGCGCACGCGCACTGTGCGCGTCTTGGGATCCACGCTCGGGTTGATGAAACTCACCGTACCCGTGTACACCTTTCCCGGCGTGTAGCTCAGGCGCACCGTGGCCTTCTGGCCCACGTGGATGTACGGCACCTCATACTCAAAAACTTCCGCGAGCATCCAGATGGAGGAAAGGTCGGTGATGACGTAGAGGTCCATCTCCGGGCTGACGTACCGGCCGTGTTGATAAGCGGCGCGTTCGGTGACGATGCCGCTCGCCGGTGAGTGGATGGTCAGCTCCCGCTTGACCTTGCCTTCCCTTTCGAGCGCGGCAATTTCTTCCTCGCTGACGTCCCACAACCGCAGCCGCTCGCGCGCCGCCTTCACCAGCGATGCCGCGCCGCTGGACACTTCGGTGTAAGGCGCGTCCTTGAGCTCCCGTTGCGCGCGCACTGCGATCAGGTATTCCTGCTGCGTGGAGACCAACTCGGGGCTGTAGATGGTGAACAGCGGATCCCCGACCTTCACTTCTTTGCCGATGAAGTCCGCGAAGACGTGTTCGATGTAACCGGATACTTTCGTGTGCACGTGCGCTACGCGCGTTTCGTCAATGCCGATGCGGCCGACGACGCGGAGCATGCGTTCCACGCTTTGTTGCTCCACTTTGCCGGTGCGCACGCCGATCAGTTGCTGCCTGTCTGCGGTGATCTGCACGGTCCCCGGCGGCAGATTCCTGACAGCGCTTTCCTCATCCGCGTACTTGGGCACCAGGTCCATGCCGCAGTCGGGCGCCGTGCCGGGCTTATTGGACTTGTAGGCGGGATGCATCGGGTCGTACCAGTAGAGCACTTTCCGTTCGCCGGGCGCGGAGGGCTCCGCTTGCTCGGCTTCAGCCGGCATGTCGTGGCCCGCGTGTGCATTTTGCGCAACGGCTGGCCCCGCGGGCGTAGCCGCAGGCTTTGCATCGAGCCATGCGGCAATCGAGCTGCGGTAGAACCACGCGCCGCTGGCCAGGATGACAAGCAGGACAAGCGCGGAAATGATTTTGGCTTTCATGGCATCCTCACTTCCTGGGTGCTGCCGGAGGCCCCGTCGAGCTCGATTCCGGTGAGTTCCTCAAGTCGTACGAGAGCCTGCTGATAGCGAGCGAACTCCTCGAAGTAGCTCGTCTCGTAATCGAGGACGGTGATGAAATTGGTGAGCAGGCTCAGAAAATCCAGCGACCCCACCTGGTAGGCGGCCAGGGATGATTCCAGGGCGAGCGCGGACTGCGGCACAATCGCTTTCGAAAAAAGCGTCAACAGCTCGTCGGATGCTTTCGCCGCAAGATATTGCTCCTTGATCTGGAACAGCAGCACCGTCCGCACGGACTCCCGCATCTGCCGCGCGCTCGACTGCATTTCATTGGCTTCGTTCACGGCCGCATAGCGGCGCCCCTTGTTGAAGAAAGGCAGGTTCATCGTCAACCGCAGGCCGTACATCTCTGGCATGCCCGACGTGCGGTTCTGATAGTCCCACGCGACGCTGAAGTCCGGGTAGAAGTCGCGGCGCGCCAGGCTCACCGCCAGACGGCTCTGCTCGATCAGTTCTTCCTGTCGGCGGATTTCCGGCCAATTCTCCACGCCCTTTTGAACCAGTTCTCCAAGGGAGTAGGGGACACCGCCCTTGCTCAATTCGGAGGGCAGCGGCCCGAGCGGAGTGTCCTCCGGTCGCAGCAGCAGGCTGGCCATCTGGGCTTCGAGCGTGCGCCGGCGCTGTTCCAGCAGCGTCTGGCGCTGCCGAATGCGCGTCACTTCCACTTGTGCCCGAAGCACGTCCTGCTGCAGGCCCTTGCCGAGCTTGTAGCGTTCTTCGGCAATGCGCGCGAGCTTTTCGAGCAGCTCTTTGTTTTTCCCGGTGATGTCGAGTGCCTTGCCGACGCCCCACAGCTCGTAGTAGGCCAGCTTGACATCCGCGCGCACGCGCCGCCGCGCTGCTTCCACGTTCCAGATTTCGGCATCGGCTTCCTTGGCGGCAATTTTCCCGCGCAGGTCGCGCTTGCCCGGATACGGGAACTCCTGCATTACTCCAAGCGTGCGGTAGCTTGCCGGATCGTTTTTCTGGTTCTTGAAGGGCGCGATATCGCCCATGTACCCGACGGACAGTTGCGGGTCGGGCAACGCCCGCGCCTGTGCGACACGCGCGCGTTTGGCATCTACTATCCGCGCGACCGCCTGGATGGACGGATGGTTGCGCTCCGCCTCCGCCACAAGCTCCGCAAGCTTGATCGGTGCAGGGCCCGGCATTTGCGTCTGCTGTGCTCTTGCTGGAGCAAAACTGCACGCTGTCAGTACAAACAATACGGTCAAACGAAATCTCGCTCGCATACGGAAAAACCTCGTCCCCTCCGGGGGTGTTCGTTTCAGAAAAGCAGTAGTCGCCTGCGTCCCGAGACACCAGGACGCCTTCTGAATCTCTTCAGGCGGGAATTAGATCAGGAAAGTGCAGAGGAGTGGTTGTCGTTCGGAAGGAGAGACAATCGGACCCTGGCTCGCCTGCGGAATCGGCTCGGGGGAAACAGGGGAGAGGTTCGCCGATTCGCTTTGCTTGGACAGTTCGGGTGCGGAAGCGGTGACTGTGCTGTTGGCGCCGGTACTCGTGTCCGGCACGGGAGCCGCAGTCAGGGAGCAGCAGGAACGCTCCGCCGTCCCCGCCCAGCGCGCAGCCTTCTCGTTCGATGTCGCAGTGGCGGACTCTACCATCTGCTCGCAGTGCGCGACCTTGGCCTTGCCCTCGGCGGCAGGCGCTGCTGGCCAGCAGTCTGCGGGCAACTGCGTAAGCATGGCGCAGGCCGATAGCGGCACGGGGGCCAACCCCGCCAAGCTCGCGCAAATAACAGCGATCATCAGCCTTCGCAACATCTACCTCATTCTAGCAAACTGCTTGCCGAAGCGCCATGCCCCCAAGTGTCCTTCTGGTAACCACTTGCGAGAATACGCTCTCCGTCTCCTAGCATTAGATGCGAGATCTGGAGCCCGCGTTCGCGGAAATTTGCGCGCCTACTCGATGGGGGGCGGAGAGGGTGGACGCAGGATGGCTGGGGGCTCACTCGGTCTCGGCGGGTCCACAATCTTGGCCAGATCCCGCATCAGTCCATGCAACAGGTCCCGGGCAGCGGGGTCGTCATTTTCAAGGGCCGCGCGCAGCGGGTCACTCTTTTCCAGGATGGCTTCCAGTTGGGTCTTGTACTTCGCCATGTCCGGACGCGAAACGTACGCGCGGGCTTCGACAACGAACTGAATGAGCAATGCGTCCGACCGCTTCTGTTTTTTTTGGCCGGTTTGCTCCAGGATGCGGAGCAACAGCGTCTGCAAGTGGCCAATGCGCAAGCGGCTTCGCGCATCGGCTATCTCTCTGTCCGCGTCGCGCAGGTCCGCTCGCGCGCGCAGATAGCGCTGGCGTTCCGGCCAGTAGCCTGCCAGGAAGGCAAAGACCGCAACGCTGAACAAGGTGAGAAGAGTGAGAACCCTTCGGTTCATGGTTCTGCCCTATTGAATTATCGGCTCCTCAGGAGAGAGAGGAAGAGGTTGGAAAGGCTGTGCCCGCCTGGTAATTGGCTGCCTGTGAAGCCTCTCGGCTCGAGTCGCCAGGGCGCGTGGTTCGGCTGCGCTCACCGCAGCAGGGGACGAACCCCGCGCACTATCCGCGTCTCTTAGTCGGGCTTCTTGATCTCCCCCACCATGCCCAGAGGTTCCCCCTGGCTGACCGGGGGTGTAGCCACAATGTAAAGAATCACACCGGCGAAGGGTGCCCGGACTTCCTGAATCGTGTTTCCGAAGAAATCCGTCAGCAGGCCAAGTACGGTGCCTTTGGCAACGGTGTGGCCAGGCTCGACGCGCGCGTGGAAGAGACCGCCCACCGGCGCCCGGAGCACTTCGTTCCGCGATATCCACACGGGGTTCTCAACCCGACGCGGCTCTCCCGGCAGCATCTTGAAATGCCGCAGCATGTTGAGGGCACCAGCCTCGGCCAGCTCCACGCTTTCACGGTCCGCCCGGCCCAGGCCCCCGGTTTCGGTGGTGATGGCGGGCTTGCCGCGGGTTACCGCCGTGTTGGCCGTGTAGGCTGATCTTGCCGGATCGTTGCTGCGCTCGCTATCAATCACAATGTGATCCAGCCCGAAGGCCAGAACCATCTCCTTGGACTTCGCGTTCACCTCCGCCGTGCCGCTGGTCATCCAGTAGGAGTAAGGCCGCAGCGCCTCGTTCCCGTCGCCGCAGTGCAGGTCCACCAGATAATCCGACTTTTCGATCACCTCTCGCGTGATCGTGTCGGCAACCCTTTCCGAGAGAGTTCCCCTGGGATTGCCGGGATAGACGCGGTTCAGGTTTTTCCCGTCCACCGGACTGTAGTACACCGTGCGGCCCAGGAACGACGGCATGTTGGCCACGTGAACCACGATGACCGTTCCCGCCAACTCCTTGGCGTCCACCTTCGTGGGGAACCTCTGCATCGCCACGATCGGCGCGTACTCGTAGCCGTGTGTCCCGGCCACCAGACCCAGCACTGGTCCCGGCTTCGCCCCGTGGATCACTGTTACCGGGATCCGCGTACCCTGGTCCCCGCCTGCCGTCGGCACTTCTAGGAATCCAGATGCCCGTGTTCCCGCTGCTGCCGTCACCTGGCCTACGGAAAAAGCTGTTTTTTGCGCGAACGCGGTTGCGGGAAGGAACACAGCGAGAAGAAAAAAACCTAGAGTTTTCGTGGCGCATCGGTTCATGCTTGGTCTCCTTGTTTCACGGATCGGTTGTCGCTGCTAGATCGGCGTGTCTTGCGCCGTGGCCGATCGGTTTTCGCGCGTGGCCCGCACGATGCCGGTTTCGTCCGTATAGAAATTCCGATATCCCCAGTTGCGCGGCCTTGCAGAAAGGGTGTAGCCGGGGATCCTGCCGCTTGCCTCCGCGGGTTTCGCTTCGTATTCGAGCTGGTAGCCTTCGGCGAGCGCCTCTCTCGCCGCTTGCCGCACTCGCTCTGCGTTTTCGCCGGACAGCACTTCGAGCGCCGCAGGGAAAGCACCGTTCTGTGCGCCGGAGTAGGCCGCCAGGGCCGCCCCGGCCTCGCGCAGCGCCGTGATGGCGCGTTCCTCGGCTCGCTTGACGGCGTCGGCGCCCCTCCGTTCGGGCAGAACATACCAGAGGAACGCCCAAATGGCAGCCAGTAGAACTGTGTACCGCACCACCGTCCGCATGAACTTCGGTTTCTGCGACCGTTTTTCTCCGACTTGGGGCTCCACGGAGAGATCTGTGCCGCAATACGGGCAGACTTCTGTCGCCTGGTTTAGTTCTCGCTCACATTCCCGGCAGGTGTACATGCACCGTGCATTGTACCCTCTGCGTTCGCCGGCGGCCAACGGCGGGGGCTATGTCGTCCGCTGGTTCGGCTACCCTCACCACAGGCATTTCGGTTGAGGCGGCGCCTGTAACCGTGCTAGCTTGCCCCCGCAAAGTGTGGTCGCAAGCAGGCATTGCGCCTCATGTGCTCCGGTGCAAACATTCCCGCTGCACGATTCTGAGGATTTGGGAGGAATTCCATGAAGCGTACGGTTGCGCTCCTGGCTGTCTTTCTGCTGTTGACGTCCAACTTCACATCGTTGGCCGCCCAATCGAAAGCAAAAAAAGAAGCGGCAAATCCCGAGTCGCAATTGACTCTCGAAGCCATCTCGCGCGACGCTGGCAAATGGGCTGGCACGGCTCCAGCGGCGATCCGCTGGGCTGAAGACGGCAGCAAGCTCCACTTCCAGTGGAATCCGGAGCGCGCTGACCGCGCGGAGCTTTACGAACTCCCGTTGGGTGACCCCAACGCTAAGCCACGCAAGGTCGCTGACGACGAAAAGCGATGGCTTTCTTCCAATCCTGGAGAGCGCAACAAGGCCGAAACGCTCAAGGTCTACGCCTTCCAGGGAGACATCTACCTGCACGATCTTCGCGCCGGCAAGACCCGCCAGATCACGCTCACCTCCGACGCCGAGTCGAATCCTCGCTTCAGCTCCGACGGCAAAGGAATCCTCTTTGTGCGCAGTGACAACCTGTATGAATGGGTCATGGAGACTGGAGAAACGCGCCAGCTCACCGACTTCCGCAAAGGCAAGGACCCCGAGGAGAAACCCAAACTCAGCAAACAGGACGAATTCCTCGAAAAGCAGCAGCTCGAGCTTTTCGAGTTCATCAAGAAACAGGACAAGGACGAAAAGGAGCAGAAGGAACGCACCAAGCGTGAGCGAGGCCCTTTCCCTGAAACAACTTACTTGAAGGATACGGAATCCGTCTCCAACCTGCAGCTCAGTCCGGACCGCAGCATGGTTACCTTTATTCTCACCGACCGCGCCGAATCCAACAAAGCCAAGGTTCCGGAGATGCCCAAGTACGTGACGAAGAGCGGCTACGTCGAGACGGAGCGTCTTGGAACGCAAATCGGAGGCGCCGGCCGCGTGAAGGTCGGCGCGGCACAGCTCGTCCAGAAGCTCGGCGTGATGAACGCTACGGACGGCAAAGTGAAGTATGTGGATATGGGTCTCGAGAAGCGCGAGTTCGGCTTCCAGCTTGTGGGCGGCGAGCCAGCGGCTTTTTTCGGCGGGGTCCATGCCGTGGCCTGGTCCGACGACGGCAAGAACGCGTTCTGCGTCCTCCGCGCGCGGGACAACAACGACCGTTGGATCATGCTGTTGGACTTGTCCGGCGCGAAAGCGAAGATCCTCGATGCTGAACACGACGACGCCTGGATCCTCAGCACCGGACCGTTCGGCTGGCTGCCCGACAACCAAACTATCTGGTTCCGCAGCGAGCGCGACGGCTACTTCCACATCTACACTCTATCTATCGCCGACGGCAGCAAGCCCAGTCCTCTCACCTCCGGCAAGTGGGAAGTCACCAGCGTGCAGATTTCAAAAGACAAAACGAAGTTCTACCTCACCACCAGCGAGACCCACCCCGGCGAACGGCACCTCTACTCCATGCCAGTCACCGGTGGTGCACGCACGCGTGTCACCTTGGGCGACGGCGTTTATGCCGCCACGCTTTCACCGGATGAAAAGTGGCTTGCGGTGACCTACTCAAGTCAGGACAGTCCTGCCGATCTCTACTTGATGGAAAACAAACCCGGCGCGGTGGCCAAGCGGCTGACTGATTCCTACACCGACGAGTTCAAGGGCTACCGCTGGAAGAAATTCGAGGTGGTCACCATCCCTGATGCCGAAAACATGGCCCTCTACGCGCGCCTCTACAAGCCGGAAAAACCTCATCCCGCGCGGCCCGCGGTCATCTACGTCCACGGTGCGGGCTACGCGCAGTCCGTCTTCAAAAACTGGGGCGGTTTCGGCACCACACCGTTTTTCAATGTTCTCCTTCAGGCTGGCTACACCGTGCTCGATCTTGACTACCGCGGCTCCGCGGGCTACGGCCGGGACTGTCGCACGGCCATCTACCGCAACATGGGTGGCAAGGACATTGACTCTGCCGTGGCCGCGGCGAAGTGGCTGGTCTCATCGCAGGGTGTGGACGCGCGCCGCATCGGCATTTACGGGGGCAGTTACGGCGGCTTCTTCACACTGATGGCGCTCTTCAAGCATCCCGGCGTTTTCGCCGCCGGCGCTGCGATGTATCCCGTTACGGACTGGGCACACTACAACCACCCCTACACCTCGAACATCCTCAACCTGCCCTACGAGGATGACGAAGCCTACAAGCGCAGTTCGCCGATCTACTTCGCAGACGGCCTGAAGGACCGCCTGTTAATCCTGCACGGCATGTTCGACCGCAACGTCCACTACCAGGACACCATTCGCCTCGTCCAGCGATTGATTGAGCTGAAGAAATCGGGCTGGGAGCTGGCCACCATGCCCATCGAGGATCACGGATGGCAGAACGAATATTCCCGGCTCGATTCCTTCCGCCGCATGTTCGGTCTATTTGAGGATGTTCTGAAGCGCCCGCTGCCTGCCGAGCCAAAGAAGGCGGCGAAAGGGCAATAGAAATCCCGGAAAAAGAAAGCGGGGCCTATATTCGGGTCCCGTTTTCTTTTGCGTTCTTAATCTTATGTGGGCAAAGCTCACGCCTCAGGCGCGTGGCCCACCACGACAAGCCCCAGCAACAACTGCGTTGGCGCGCCGCCCGCCGATTGCACTTGGATGCGGAAGTAGAGCACCCAGAGGTTTTCTTCTTCCTGGTGCACTAACGTGGGCAGGTCGGGTCGTTCTGCCTCGCTGGCCGTCAGGCTCCACACGGACGGGTGGTTCTGGCCTATCGCTTTCTTGCTCAGGTTGACCGTATCCACCTTGGATTTGTTCTCCACTTCTGCGTCTTCGCTCGTCGGCAGGAGCAACAAGAAATCGCGGATCGGTGAAACTCCCATGTGGTTCCCGTCCACTGGATGCAGCGCGTACCGCATCGTGTACACGCCGGGCTTCACCAGTTGTTTCCGGAAATCGCGTGCCTCTCGCAGGATGCGCAGGGCTCCGAAGAGCGTGCCCTCCTCAAACTGCGGATGGGCGACGCCCATTTTCTGCGGGGCGTCGGCTTTGGCGGGCACGGTCCCGCGCAGCCAGATCTCGCACAGCGGGCCGTCGAGTCCGACCACGCGGACACCCGCGCTGCCCAGTGCCTCCCGGACCGGCGCCGCAAGCTCTGCGGGCGGCGGCGCATCAAACGTCTCCGTCTTGAATTCCTGCGCCCACGCTGGAGTCGCGATGAGTAGCCCAATAAACGCCGGGATGACGATGGAAGAAGTCCGAATCGTCTTGCGCATCATTTTCCCGCGGCCCATAAAAAAGCCCGCTTGCGACAGGCGGGCTTTCCTATTCTCTCCATTTGCGCGGATGAAATCTACCGCGAAAATATTCCCACGAACGCGCCGCGCCGTTGCGCCTCTTTCCAGGTTTTTCCGAGGTGCTTTCCCTGGTAGCTCGCGTCCACGGCGACAACAGGCATGGCGTGCATCAGGTCACCTGCCAGCGGGGGGTAGAACACTTCTTCGTTGTGGCAGATCGAGTCACTGCTGCGGATGGCGCGAGTGGTGATCTTGGCCAGGTTGCCGGCCTCGAGCGTCGCGTACCCGTGCTGCCCGTCCACGTCCACTGCAAAGCGGATCTCCGACGCTTCCACCGCCACGATATTGTTCAGCAGTCCGGCCGTCTGCGCCTGTACGAAATTGATGAGCGCCGCCTGCTGTGCGGGGTTTGCCCGCGCGTCCACGATCAGCACCGCCTTCGCCGGCAGCGGATTGGAATACGGATCGCCCAGCGTGGCATTGGCTTGCACCACGGCCACCACGCTCAAGCCGTCCAGTCTCGTGTTTCCCCACGCGCCCTTCTCGATGCGCCACGCCAGCACGGCCTCGTGGCCCGTCAGGCTCACTTCGCCGTTGGCAAAGCAGGGTCCCGTATAGACGTCCGCCGTTCGCACTTCGATGTAGTCGCCGCTGATTTGAGCCATCGCCGGAGCTGAGGTCAGCACGGCGATCGCCAGGACGAGAAGAATGCCCTTCGCCTTCATTTCCTTGTCTCCCGGTTTTCTTGGATGCGCTACGCCTGCGCGCAGTCTGTATTTTCCCACGCTTGGCCCGTGGAAGCAAAGGCAAGAATTTCCGCGGAGACAAACTCCAGCAGAAACGCCCCGGCAGAGCGAAAGCACCTTTTTCACCCTGTCGGGGCGAGCAAGTTCAGTGTCGAATGAGTCGCCCTAGGCCGTTTCGCAACACGACCGGCCCGGGCGGCACCGTTCCAGGTCCACGGCCTGTCCGTCCGGCCCGAGCAGAGACTGCGTCTGCACGCACCACAGGTTCCCGTACGTACGCGCTTCGGCCACGGATGGATCGCCCGCCTGCTCCAACCCTTCGACCTGGTAGAACATGGTCTTGGCTCGCAGGCAGCAGCAGAGCTGGCCCGCGGCGATCATCTCGTTCAGGCTAGTCATGGCGCATACCCTCCATTCCATGGGCGATTGCCGCAAGCAATGCTCGCTTCACAGCCACTCGCGCGAGCTGGACCTTGTACTTGTTCCCGCTGAGTGGTTTCGCGCCGCGCACCGCCGCGTCGCCCGCCTTCGCGGCCAGTTCCTCGGTTACGGCCCTGCCGGCCAGAAGCTTTTCCGCCTCCGCCGCCGGCCACGGCACGGGCGCGAGGTGACCCATCACGATCCGCGCGCTGGTCACTTTGTCGCCGGTCATCCGTAGGGCTACCGAAGCAGTGGCCAGCGGCCAGTCCAGCGCCTCTCTCTGCCGCACCTCGTAAGTGGCATTCTTTGTTCCTTTGGAGGCCGCGGGAATGATGATCTCCGTCAGGATTTCGTTAGGCTTGAGCACTGTCTCGCGGTCCGTGTCGGTCTTGGGCACCACAAAGAAACTTGCCACGGGCACTTCCCGTTGGCCGCGCAGGCCGGCGATCCGTACCTTGGCCCCGAGCGCGATCAGCGCCGGCGCCAGGCTCGACGGATTCACGAAGTAAGCGCCCACTCCTCCACCGGCGTGCCCGAAGATCGCGTGGTAGCGGTTGTCGCCCGTGGGCACCAGCGGTTTGCCGCTGGCGTCCTTTGCCAGCAGCCCGAAGCCGTTGCGGAAATACCAGCACCGCGGTCGCTGGCACAGGTCGCCGCCCACTGTGCCCATGTTGCGGATCTGCATGCTGGGAATGCTGCCCACGGCGTGCGCCAGCAGGTGGAACTCATCGTGGATGGTCTTGTCGTCGTGCAGCTCCTGCAATGTCACCAGCGCGCCGATGCGCACTTCCTTGGCGCCGGAGGTAATCCCGCCGAGTTCCTTGATGCCTTTGATGTTCACCACACGCTTCGGCATCACTACGTAGTTCTTCATCAGGCTCAGCAGGTCCGTGCCGCCCGCCAGGAGTTCCGTCTCACCCCAACGCGTGGAGAGCAGCCCGATGGCCTCTTTGATCGTCGTCGGATTTGCATATTCGAAGGCGTTCATTTAGGCAGCGCCTCCTTTCTTCGCGTCCAGCGCGGCCAGCACTTTGTCCGGCGTAAGTGGCAACGTCGGCACGCGCACGCCGATGGCGTTGGCCACGGCGTTGGAGATGGCCGCCCCGGGCGAAACCACCGGCGGCTCGCCCAGACCGATCACTCCGCGCTCGTCGTACCCCGGTCCAGTCATCATGTGCACTGTGAACTCCCCGACGTCTCCGATCCCGGCCAGCTTGTAGAACTCCATGTCCGGGTTCAGGCAGCGTCCGGTCATCTCGTCCATCAGCTTTTCTTCGTAGAGGGCGTAGCCCACGCCCATGATCATGGCCCCATAGACCTGACTGGTGGCCGTCTTCAGGTTAATGATCAGACCGCAGTCCTGCACCGCGACGAATTTCTCCATCTTCACGATGCCTGTCTCGATGTCCACTGCGACTTCGGCCATCTGCATGCCGCCCACGCCGGAGGAGATCAATTCGTCCGGGCCGCGCGGCGCGCGCTGCCCGGTAGCGGTAATCGGCGTGGCCCCCAGTTTCGCGCACGCCTGGTGCCAGGCGATGGCCTTGGTCGGATCGTCAATCACGCGGATCGTGCCGCAGGTCGCTTCCAGCTTATCCGGTGGGGTGGCCAACGCCGGCGCCACTTTGGCCAGCAGCTCGTTGAGTGCGTTGGTGGCCGCGCGACGCGTGGAAGCGCTCACGCCGCCCACCGTCGTCGAGCCGCCGGAGGCGCCCGATGGAGGATACTTGCTGTCGCCAATGTTCACCTTCACCGCCGACACCGGCAATCCCAGCGTTTCTGCCGCGACGATGGCGATCACCGTGCGCGTGCCCGTGCCCAGGTCCTGGCTGCCGAGCGTCACTTCCACTGAGCCATCCGCCCGGATCGTACAGGTGCAGTTGCTGGGGTGTCCGCCGCCGCCCCACGTGTGGATGGAAAGCCCTAGCCCGCGCTTGATGGGGCCCGGGGTTGCGTCTCCGCGCGGGTGCCACTTCTTTTTCCACTCCATCAGTTCTGCGCCTTTCAGCAACTCCTGGCGGTAGGTCTCCGCGCGCTCCGGGACAACCAGCGGGAGGTTCTTCAGGAACAAATCCAGCGGATCCATCTGGAGTGCGGCTGCCAGGTCTTCCAATGCCGACATGGTGATCAGGCACATTTGTGGATGGTTCGGCGCGCGCCAGGCGCGGGCCGGGCCGATGTTGGTTTCCACGCGCGTGTGCCGCGAGCGCCGGTTGGCGATGCGTGTGAACACGTAGGGCAGGTTTGGCGTGCCGCCCCCGGTGCCGATCCCGCCAGTGCCCCACGATTCGGACCACCACGCAGTAATCGTCCCATCTTTCTTCGCGCCTAGGCGCACCTTGGCATAGATGGAAGGACGCGCCCCGGCGGCCATCAGTTCGTGGTCGCGTTCCAGCATCATCTTGACGGGGCGCCCGGCTTTCTTCGCCAGTCGCGCGCACGTAACTCCCCACGTGTCCGCACCGAACTTCGAGCCGAAGCCTCCACCCATCACGGGCGTAAGGATTTGGACATTTGAAGCGGGAATGTTGACCCCCGACGCCTTCAGGCCCTCCGCGATCTCGCCACTGATCCCGGAGACGTTTTGCGTGGAGGCCCAGTAGCGCAGGTTGTCGCCTTCCCATTCGGCCACTTGCCCGTGCGCCTCCAGGCAGCAGTGCGTGATCACCGAGCAGCCGTAGGTTCCTTCGCTGGTGACCTCCGCCTCGCGGAAGCCCTGGTCTGGGTTTCCGACCACTTGTTCCGCCAACGGTATCGCGCGGCTGCCGGCCTTCTCCGGGGGAGCGTCACTGACGAAGTGCGGCAACTTTTCGAACTGGATCTTTACAGCGCGTGCCGCGTCTCGCGCCTGCTGCTCTGTTTCGGCGGCGATGGCCAGAATCTCCTGTCCCTCCCATTGCACTTCCTTGCCGGGCTCGATCATCACCTGGATGGCTTTCACGCCCGGCATCTTCTCCGCCGCGCTGGTATCCAGACTCACGATTTTGGCGTGCGCGTGCGGCGAAACCACCATCTTCCCGTGGAGCAAACCGGGACGGTTCACGTCATAGGTGTACTTGGCTCGGCCGGAGGACTTGGCCGGACCGTCCAGCCGCGCAATTCGTTTGCCGATCAGGCTGCGCTTCCCGGCTTCGGGCCATTTTTCAGAGGCCATGGCTTATCGCCCTCCTTTCATTCGCACGGCGGCGTCCAGGACGGCCGCTCGCACGCCGATGTAGGTTCCGCACCGGCACAGGTTGCCGCCTAGGGCCTTGTTCACTTGCGCCGCGGTCGGATTCGGATTCTTGTCGAGGTACGCCTTGCAGGTCATTACGAAGCCCGGCGTGCAGAACCCGCACTGCTGTGCATCGTTCTCGACGAAGGCGGCCGAGATTGGATGAAGCTCGCCTTCCGGCGCTAGTCCTTCGATGGTCAGGATGTCGCGGCCCTGCGCATCAATGGCCAGCATCATGCACGCATAGACCGCTTTGCCGTCCACCAGCACCGTACAAGCTCCGCACGTGCCCAGGTCGCACACCCTTTTTGCGCCGGTCAGATCCAGGCGGTCGCGCAACGCATCCAGCAGTGTCACCCGCGGCTCGACGCTCAGGTCGTGCGTCTGTCCGTTGATGCGCAGTGTGATGGGTACTTCGCCCGGGCCGGCGAACTTACCCTTCGGCGGCTCCTGCGCCTGGAGCAACTCTGCGGCAGTGCCGCTGATCACGCCGGCCGACACCGCAGCTCCAGTGCCTTTCAGAAAATCCCGGCGTGAGACACCCTTTCCCTCACTTGTTTTTCGTTTGGACATTGCTTCCTCCAACCCTGGCGGCCGGCCCGCACGGGGCGGCCAGCCGGAAACCGACCCCGCGCATCATACTCCCAGGTGGCGCCCCGAGCATAGAAAATCGTTCCCGGAATTCGGCAGCGGGGGTCGCTGAGGAGTATGATTGGGTCTTGGCATCGAGCCTGAACAAATGTCCCGTGCTCAGCAGCTAGTTGCGGAGCATGCCCGCCTGATCGGTCGTCTCTACGAGAAGATTCGACCCTCCGCGGCGGCGTACGGCGGCATATCGTACGGGCAGTTTGAGCAGGCTCTCGGTCGCAGCGTCGAGCATCGTTTTCGCGCTGCCTCTCCCTCGCCCTCGGACGTCGCAGCCTACTTGGGGTCGCTGTACTTGGAAGATTTGGCCCTGGCCGCTGCGCTTGCCAATGCCTCTGAACCTGCCTGGGACTATTTTGTCTCCCAGTTTCGCCCGGGACTCTACGCTGCGGCCCGCGCCATTTGCCGCCAGGACGAGTCCGTGGCCCGCGAAATGGCCGATTCTCTCTATGCCGAACTGTTTGGCGTTGGCCGCGGATCGGTCGAAAGAGAGAAGGGAAGTGCAGAGCGTCGGTCGCTTTTTGACTATTTCCACGGCCGGAGCAAGCTCTCCACTTGGCTGCGCGCCATCCTTTCCCAGCGTTTTGTGGACCGCATCCGTGCTTCCCGCCGCATGGAATCTCTGGATAGCGACGACCGCCACAATGATGTTGCAGCGCGCACAGGCACGATGCCAGAGCCGAGTGTTTCTGCGCCCGACTATGACCCGGACCGCGAGCGGTATTTGAGCCTCTTGCAGCTTGCCCTGGCCGCGGCGCTGGCGGCGCTGGCCCCGCGCGATCGCCTCCGCCTCGCCTACTACTATGTTCAGGATCTGACCTTGGCCCAAATTGGTCGGCTGCTAGGTGAGCACGAAGCCACCGTTTCGCGGCAGCTTGAGCGCATCCGGCGCGAATTGCACCAGGGGGTCGAGCGCGCCCTGCGCGCCGAAAAACGATTGAGCGACGCCCAGATTCGCCTGTGCTATGAATACGCGTTGGAGGAATGGCCGTTTGACTTGACTCGGGCGCTTACCGAGCGCCATTCGGTGTAGCGGCGGCCCCCTCCCGCTGTCGCGGGAGGGCGCCGCAAGGATTGCGGCTCCGCCCGTTCCAAGTAGGGAGAAAGAAGTTGATGGACGAACGCGACAAAGAGAAAGCGATGGCTGCCATGCTCCGCCAGAAGAGCGCTTGGCCCTCCGCGCCCGCCTCGGACGTCTGCCCCGACCCCTCGATTCTCGCTGCTTATATCGACCGCGCGCTTTCGGCGACGGAGGTCGAGAGGTGGGAGACACATTTTTCTCTGTGCGCGCGCTGCCAGGAACAGATTGCCTTCATGGCCAGGTCAGAACCAGCCAAGGGCGCAGCGGCGGCGCGGGCTAGAAAGCCTGCTTCTAGCTGGTTGTTCGATTGGCGCTTTCTGGCACCGGTGGGCACAGCCGGCGCCGTGCTGTTGGTGGCTGTCGTGCTCCGTGAAAGCAATTTGCGGACGGCTGGCCCGGCGGAAACGCGCGAGACCCAGGCAAAGTTGGAAGAGCGCCGCGAACCCCTGGTTTCCACGCCGGCCATTCCTTCCGAGGCGGTTGCCTCTCGAGCCAAGAGATTGCAGGATCGGGGACGCGAGGACGTGCTGAAATCGCAGGATCGGGCTGTGAGCGCGGAAGGTCGAGCCCCAGTGGAGACCGCTGAATCTCGACTCGCACTGAAAACCGAGCCCGCCCCGCCGGCGGAAGTAAGTCGCGACGAACTCGCACGCCGCGAGAGTGAGCTGCAAAAACCCGCGGAGGGTATTGTTTCGGCTGGTGCCCGTGTTGCTCCGGTGGCGCCTGTGCCCGCACCGGATGATCGAGCAAAACAGGCGCAGCAGACCGTCGTCGTAGCGCAGGCGCCCACACAGGTGGTCGAGCCCGCAGCTCCGGCCGCAGTCGGTCGCCACGTTGCTCCCCAGGCGCAAGCCGTCGCCGAGCAAAAAGAGGGCGCCTCCCAAGCAGTCACCGCTGCTGCTGGGGCCGTGCAAGTTCCTCCGCCGTCAAAGCAACCTGCGAAAACTACGCAGGAATCCAAGGCGGACCAGAAGCTGGCCATGAGCGATTCCTTACGGATGCGAGCCGGCTTTGGCTTTCGCCACGATCAGGTCTTACTCTCAACGCCGGACCGCATGACTTCTTGGCTGATTGGGCCGGACGGAACGATTCGACGCACCGAGGATGGCGGCAAAACCTGGACGGTTCAGCGCAGCACCACGCTGGAAAGTCTGCTCGCAGGATCGGCGCCATCGGACAAGATCTGCTGGGTGGCCGGCAGGAAAGGGATCATTCTTCGAACCACCGACGGCCAGACTTGGGAGAAGATGCCCTCACCGACTACGAGTGACATCCTTTCCATCCAGGCACATGACGCTTCTAGTGCGACCATCACCGCGGCCAACGGTCGCGTCTACCTCACGCGCGATGCCGGCCTAACTTGGACCCTCCGCTAGATTCTCGCTTCCCTAAGAGCGATTTCCGGAGCATGCCTTACATGCGCGCCTCTGTCTGCGGGGCTGCAGCATGCTGCGCCTATTGCACTTACGCCTCCGCGCAAGAAAACCGGAACTCTTCGTTCTAACTGTGAAAGGAAGACATCTTACGGAGGAACGAAATGCGATTCGGGATCTTGAAACAGCTCTGCTTGGCCGGGCTGCTGGCCGCCGCCCTGCTTGCTGCGCCAACTCTCTACGAAAAGCTGGCCACTACGCCGGCCACCGCTGCAGCCCCCACCAGCGAGGAGACACACCCAACAACAACGCTCGACGACCAGGTGGATCTCGCCGTCACCGTCTATAACTCCAACATTGCGCTCGTCCGTGACGTCCGCCAGATTGGCGTCCCCGCCGGTATTTTCGACTTGCGCTTCATGGACATCGCCGCGTCGGTCAATCCCGCGACGGTGCACTTCCGCTCGCTGACCGAACCTGCGCGCCTCGGCGTGCTCGAGCAGAACTACGAATACGACCTGCTCGAGCCCCAGCGGCTGCTTCAGAAGTATGTCGGCCGCGAAGTCACCCTGGTCCGTACGCGCCAGGACAATGGCACGACAAAGACCGAAGAGGTTAAGGCGCTGCTGCTTGCCTACAACAACGGCCCCGTCTGGAAGATCGGCAAAGAGATTGTCACCGGAATGAACGCCGACCACATCCGCTTCCCCGAGTTGCCGGACAACTTGTACAGCCGCCCCACGCTGGTCTGGTCACTGGAGAACACCGGTGCCCGCCGCCATCGGATCGAAGCGTCCTACCTGGCCGGCAACATGGCCTGGAACTCCGACTACGTGCTCACCGTCGGCCGCGACGATAAGGCTGCCGACCTCGATGGCTGGGTCACCCTCTCCAACAACAGCGGTACCGCTTACAGGAATGCCAAGTTGCAACTCGTTGCCGGCGATCTCCACCGTGTCATGCGGCAGTACGGTGTTTCCAAAGTCGAGGCTGCCCGCATGGTCGCAGATGAAGCCGGACGGGAGCAGTTCGCGCGCGAGGCCTTCTCCGAATATCACCTCTACAGCCTCGGCCGGCGCACTTCGATCGCAGACAAAGAAACAAAGCAAATCAGCCTGCTTACCGGGACCGGCGTTCCAGTGGAGAAACTCTTTGTCGTGGAAGGTCAGCAGTTCTACTACCACAACTACCAGCACCCCGGTTCGCCCCTGAAGGATCAAGTGAAGGTGTTCTTCAAATTCAAGAACGACGAAAACTCTGGCTTGGGCATGCCTATGCCCGCCGGCATCGTACGCGTCTACCAGGCCGATTCAAAAGGCGGCGTGCAGTTCGTCGGCGAAGACCACATCAACCACACGCCGAAGGACGAGATACTCAGCCTCCACATCGGCAACGCCTTCGATGTTGTCTGCGAACGAAAGCAGACCGACTGGAAAAAACTGAGCGAGCGGCTCTACGAGATGGAGTTCGAAGTCACCCTGCGCAACCACAAGGAAGCGCCTATCACCGTCGAGGTCAACGAGCCCATCGGCGGCGACTGGCAGATGCTTGAGTCCACTCACAAGTGGACGAAGACCTCTGCCTGGGCTGCTCAGTTCAAAGTGACGGTTGTCAAAGACGGGACCTCGGTCCTGAAGTACCGCATCCGCGCCCGCTGGTAGCTCCGCGGTCGCCGATCCGTCTAGCACTGGGCCCTGGCGCTTGCGTGGACATTTACAACAGACGTGCTCTGCTCCGCAGGGTGGATCATCCACCCGCTGAGGAGCACGCTCAGATGATAGAGGACGTAGAGACAGAAGAGCGCGAAGAATTGCGACAGGTTGCGGTGCAGGCTGTTGTCTTGTCCCGTGAATATGCCGCCGCCGTAGTAGAGCGAGACCACCGGGCCCATCAACTGGACAAGGAACAAGAGGTGCACCAGGGAGTTGAACCGCAGCCAACTCCTCCTGTCATTTCTCATCCGATAGGCCACGCAGCCTGTCAGCAACACCGCCGGCAGTGACAGTTGAAGAAGAATCTGCGATCCGATTCCAAAGACAGACCGGTAGTCATATTCGAAGTAGGGGTTCAAGAGCTGCAGTCGCTTGCCTTCGATAGTTTTCAGGTCGAAAAACCCGTTCAGGCCAAAGAACAAAAACAGGATCCCGGCCATAACCAACGCCGCCAGGAGGACCGCAGAGGAGCGCCGCTCGCTCGATCGCCGTGCGCATGCGGATAGAGCAGCGGCTGCCAGCGCCACGACCGGGAAAAAATATGCGGGCATCAGCAACGGCGCAACGGCGAGGACCGCCAAGGTCAGAGCGGCGTAGCTGTCCCGCGCAGCGCGCCTCCTGGAGAAAGCCTGCTGCAGCACGCACGCCGCAATGAGCACGTATGCGGCCGGCAACGTCCGATTCCACACAAACGCGCGCAGTAACTGCGTGTATAGACCGATCAAGAACAGGAGCCATGCCGCGGGACGAATCTCGCGCCATGCGATGGGCATAACAAACCACTGGGCACGGCCTGGCAAACCTGGATAGAGGACATGAAGCACATAGCCGGACGTCAACAGGAAAGCTACGATCGCCAGCAACGGAAGCCATACTCCAAAGTCTTGCAAGTACCATATTTCCAGTGTGCTCACGCGGCGCGCGAGCGATGAAACGACGAACAGGCTGCCGAAAAGAACAGCCTCAAGCATCAACTGCTTCCGCACCAGCGACCGCCAGCAGAATGCAGCCAGCCCCGCGAGCGCGACCCATTGGAAAAGGTCGTGGGCTTGCCACGTGGCGCCGAAGAGCGCAGCAAACAGACTGAGTGCCACCAGTCGCCAGGTAGGCGGCCATGCGGACACATTGATTTTTCTTTCTACCAACGGCACTGCCAGGCACACTCCACAGAGTGTCAGCGCGACTTCCTTCCAGTGCGCCACCAGGAACGGATATCGGAATGGTGGGATCAGCCAGAATGCCTGCCCCTGATATTTCGCAGACAGAAACCAGATACCCAGGCAGCCCATGAGGAAGATAGGCCAGGCCCAGGACCGGGCCATGCCGATCCTCTCTCTCATCGTCTTCTTCGCATGGCTTGCTAGCTCGGGTCCCTCTCCATTCGTCGCCGCGAGCAGTATCACGGTAGCAACCGAAAGGCCCAACACCAGCGCCATGGCGAAATGCCAGTGGGACTGCTGCAGGCGTGCGGCGGCGATCTGCTGGGTGTTCGTCTGCTGAATCTGATCCGCCATGGCGATTGCTCTCGAATAGTCGGCCTCGGCCAGCGCTTCTTGAGCCTGTTGCAGGACGCGCGTCCCCGCGGCGCTGTCCAAGCCGGCTACTTCCAAGGCGCGGAGCCGTGCGGCGGCGTAACTGGTCGCCCACTTCGCCTTTACTTCCGGCGCCGCTTTGAGAGCCGCGAGCAACAAGCCGCCCTCGGACTGCGTGGGAAAGTCCAGGCCGAGCAGCGCGGCCAGCGTCGCTGCAAGATCCATCTGGTGAATCTCCAGGCCGGATGCGCGCTCGATGCCGCTGCCCGCCAGGACAAACGGTGTGTGCACCACTTCGTCGGTCAAATCCCAGTGGAATCCTTCGTCGGTGATTCCGTGATCGGAGGTGACCAATATCGCCGCATCCGACCGGGCCAAGCCGATCAGTTCACGGATGTACGCGTCTATCTGCCGCAACGCGTCGGCGTAATGGCCGTCCCGTGCGCCGTGGTTGTGCGCGGTCATATCCGCGTTCAAATAGTGCACCACAAGAATCTGGTAGCGCCCCTCCAGCAGGTAGCCTTTCAGGTGTTCCTGGGCGTCCCGATCGTTCGGTGCCTGATCAAATCCCTGCCGCTTGTGCGAAAAGAAAACCGTGAAGTGCTTCTGGAACGACCGGACCCATTCCGGCGGGCCGGAGAATGCGACATTCATTTCTTTTTGGCGCGCGCGCAGAAAGAGAGAGTCTATCCCCTGGTCCATCCCCCAAAAATTGGTCAGGACTTCGCGCGCCGTGAAGCCCCCGCCGGTTGTCAGCGCTTTCAGCGCGGGAAGAGAAAGCGTAACGCCTGATGTGTGCGCTGTTCCCGAGGTGCCCTGTTTGGCGAGTGACGCAACGGTGGGCATCACCAAAGGATCAAAAGCGAAATCCGCGCGCAGGCCGTCCACATGAAACCAAAGTAACTGCTTTGCCAGTGGTTCCCCCGGCTGCGACCGAAAGCTGGTGTCCTGCCAGGAGATGCCCGGCGTCAGCATCCGGTATACGATCGCCAGAAGAGCAAAGGCCGCCAAAAGGTACCCATTGAGTAGCAGCATTTCCCTTCGCCAGATGGCAGGTTTCTTCATCTGCACATTCCCCAAAGAACTCGACAAGACCGTTTGTGTTCGCGAGGAGCGGCTACGTCCTTCTCAACCCAGCAACTTCCAGGATCATTTGAGACTTGATTAACCGAGGCGGTCGCAACACTACAGGGAAGGCAGGGAAAGGGTCAAGCAATTCGTTGCTGGCGTCATCCTGGAGGCAGACGCTGCCGCGCCGAAAGAGCTTCGCGAGATCACACGTAACCCTCTCCGCTCGCCTCTGGCAGGCTCTCCGAAAGAACTAGAGGTTATCGAGGAAGAACTGCGTCACGCGGCGCCACAGGTGCAGCCGCGCCGTTGGATCGCTGATGCCGTGCCCGCGGCCGGGATACACGAACACCTCGGGATATTTTCCGGCCTTGATGAACTCTTCCACGAGCTGCACGGTGTTCGCGTAGTGCACGTTATCGTCGCCGGTGCCGTGCGCGATCATCAGCTTTCCTTTCAGTTTCGCGGCGTGCGTCACGGGCGAGGACTGCTTGTAGCCTTCCGGGTTGTCTTTTGGCAGGCCCATGTAGCGTTCGGTGTAAATTGTGTCGTACTGGCGCCAATCCGTTACCGGCGCGCCCGCAAATCCCACCTTGAATGCCTCCCCGCCGTTCAACATCGCGTAACACGTCATGTACCCGCCGTAGCTCCACCCGTGGATGCCGATCCGCGCGCCATCCACGTACGGCAGGGATTTCAGATACGCCACTCCTGCAAGCTGATCGGCCAGTTCGTTTTCGCCGAGTTTGCGGTGGACCTGCGCTTCGAACAGGTGCCCGCGCCCGGCGCTTCCGCGGTTGTCCAGGCTGAAGATGGTGTAGCCCTTTTGCGCCATCATCTGGTGCCACATGCTCATGGCGCCCCAGCCGTTGCGCACGACTTGCGCGTGCGGTCCGCCGTACGTGTACACGATCACTGGATATTTCTTCGACGGGTCGAAGTCCGGCGGCTTCAACATCATCGCGTAGCGCTCCGTCCCATCCGCGCCGCGCACCTTCAGATACTCCACTGGTGCAAGACCGTAGTCGGCCAGCTCGGGTACTTTGTTCTCGTTGATCACCAGCACCCGTGTGCCGTCCGTACTGTGAAGGTCCTGCCGCGCCGGCGTCATCACATTCGAGTAGGTGTCAATGTAGTGCGTTGCATCCGGCGACAAGCTGATGCTGTGGCTTCCGTCTTCCTTGGTCAGCCGCGTCATTCCGGTGCCGTCCAGGCTCACGCGGTAGAAGTGTCGCTCCAGTGGGTTCTTCTCCGTCGCTGGGAAATAGACGTAGCCGTTCTTTTCGTCCACGCCGGCAACGCTGGTTGCCTCCCATTCGCCCTTCGTCAGTTGCTTGAGCAACTTTCCTGAGATGTCGTAAAGGTAGAGATGGCGGAAACCGCTCCGCTCGCTTGACCAGAGGAACCGCTTGTCGTCTTGGAAGAAGTACAAATCATCGCTCAGGTTGATCCAGTACTTGTCCTCTTCGGCCAGAATGACTCGCGACTTGCCTGTGCTGGCTTCCGCGACCAGCAAATCGAGCTTCGTCTGCCCACGGTTCAGCCTCTGGATTGCAATCTGCTTCGAATCCCGCAGCCATTCGACGCGTGGAATGTAGATGTCCTTCTCCGTACCGATGTCCATCCACCGCGGCCTGCCTCCCCTCACGGAAATCACCCCCACGCGCACAACCGGATTTGCATCGCCAGCCTTCGGGTAGCGCATCATCTCCGTCTCACCGGTGTAGGTGAGGAAGTTCACCACCGGATAGCGCGTCACCGGCCGTTCGTCCATCTGCAAGAACGCGAGCTGCTTTGAATCCGGCGACCACCAATACGCTGTCCGGATGTCCAGCTCCTCGGGATACACCCAGTCGAGCTTCGCGTTCATCAGTTCTTCGCGGCCGTCCTTGGTGAGCTGCACGGTCTTTCCCGTGGCCACCTCGACCACCCACAGGTTGTACTGCCGCACGAAGCTCACCCACCGCCCGTCTGGCGAGATCTTCGGGTCTTCGGTAGTTTCCTTGCCGGCCGTCAGCCGCTTGCCCGTCTCCGCTTTCAAATCGAACCAGAACAGATGGCCCTGCGAGACGAAAAGCAACGCGTCACCCTTCGGCGACCATTGATAACGCTGCGGCGAAATGCGCCCTAGGCCGGTCGCCTGGCTGCTTGTGCCCGGCTGCTCTGCGGCCGACGGTGCCAGCGCCTGGATCTTCGCCGAATCAAGCAGTAGGCGGCGCGCGCCGCTCGCCACCTCTAAAACCCAGATGTCCGTCTTCGCCTCGCGGCCTTGGCCCGTCCGCTGCACGTAGCTCAGCAGCTTTCCGTCCGGGCTCCACTGCAATCCCTGTGTCAGTGATCCGCTCAGGCTTGGCCCCGGCCCGTAAATGCGCTCCACCGTTAGCGGCTTGCGCGTCTGTTGCGCCTCAATCGGTGTGGCGGCCGCAAATACCACCGCGATGAAAACAAACGCGCTGGTGAGCTGCATCAGGAAACGGCGATTCATCAGTCCCTCCATGGAATCTGCGGGATTGTATTCCAGGTTTTCAGAAGTAAGGTAGGGGAGCCTTTAGTCCGTCCTCAGGCCCGGATCATCGTCAACACCATCTTGAACCGCGTGATGGCCTTCAACGCATGTGGCTCCTGCGCCGGCATCAGAACCGCCTCTCCTGCTTTTGTCCTGATCGGCTTTCCCGAAATCGTGATTTCCGCCTCGCCGTCAATCACCTGCACCAGCGCATCAAACGGCGCTGTGTGCTCCGTCAGCCCTTGCCCCGCGTCGAACGCGAACAGCGTCACGTTTCCCTTCTCGCGCTTCAGGATCTGCCGGCTCACCACGGCCCCTTCCTGATAATTCACGGTGTCCGTCAGTCGCACAGCTTCCGCTATAGGCACGCCTCTCGGCTCTGCACTCTTTTCGGTTTCCATTCGGATTCCTCCGGGAGAGGAATGCCGGCGCGTTGGGTTCGTCATGTAGCGCCGGATCGAAGACCCGGCATGTTCCCTCGCTAAAAGCTCGGCGCGCCGGAGGATGCCGGGCGCGGCCTCAGCTCCTCGGGTGGCTCCACGACGAGCCGCAGACGCTGGAGATAGCCCTGCCCGAGCGACATCAACCCGGTGTAGAGATAGCCCCACACAAACAGCAGCAGGAAGGGTACGGTCGCATAGTTCTCGTTCTGGATGGCATAGAGCACCGTGGCCGCGAAATAGATCCCAAGCGTGATCTCAATATAGGGCAGCCAGCCCGACGGCTTGCGGTATGCCTTCTTCGCCCAGTTGTCTTTCTGTCCTTCAATCCGGTACTTCGGCGTGCGCACGAATTCCGATGGTTTTCCAAAGAGCGCCTCGATCACCGCCAGCGCATTCCGCGGCGCCAGTCCGATGCCCACGGCCATGACGAACGGCAGGTAGAGGATCGTCCGCTTCCATGTCTTCGGCCGAATCGTCCGTTGCGCCGCCAGGTAGAAGCTCGAAATCGAAAACGTCGAGGCCAGGAACAGCGGCAGGTCAATCACCAGCATCTGGAACCAGCCCTGGTAGAAGCGCACGATCATCGCCGGCAGCAGCATCGTCGAAAGCACGATCATCAGCGGGTAACTGATGTTGGCCGTCAAGTGAAAGAACGCCTCCGCCTTCACGTGCCACGGCTGGTTCGAGTGGAACACTCGCGGCAGGATCTTCTTGGCCACCTGGATCAGGCCCTTGGCCCACCGCGCCTGCTGACTCTTGAACGCGTTCATCTCCACCGGCAATTCTGAGACGCATTCAACTTCCGGCAGGTAGAGGAACTTCCAGCCGCGGAGCTGCGCGCGGTAGGAGAGATCCGTATCCTCCGTCAACGTTTCGTGTTCCCAGCCGCCGGCGTCCTCGATGGCCATGCGCCGCCAGACGCCTGCCGTGCCGTTGAAATTGAAAAACGTCCCGCGACGCGAGCGCGCCCCATGCTCGATGATGAAATGCCCGTCCAGCAAGATGGTTTCGATCTCAGTCAGGGCCGAATAGTGGCTGTTCAGATACGTCCACCTCGCCTGCACCATCCCCACCCTCGATGCATCCGAAGTCAGCGCGCTTGGCGCCAGGAAGTACGGCAGCGTCCGTCGCAGAAAATCCGGCGGCGGCAGGAAATCCGCGTCAAAAATGGCGACGAATTCGCCTGTGGCGGTCTTCATGCCCTCTGTGAGCGCTCCCGCTTTGAATCCCTCCCGATTCGTCCGGTGGTGGTAGCTGATGGGCACGCCCAGCGCCTGGTGTCGCTCGACGCACGCCAGCGCGACATCTTGCGTCTCGTCTGTGGAATCATCCAGCACTTGGATCTGAATCAGTTCGCGCGGATAATCGAACCGCGCCACGGATTCTACCAGCCGCTCAATCACATACCGTTCGTTGAAGATGGGAAGCTGTATGGTAACCTTGGGCCACTCTGTGATCTCGGACGGCGGGCCGGGAAGGTTGTTTCTGTATTTGAAGAAGTTGTACACGAGCCAGTAGCGGTGCATCCCGTACATGGCCAGCACGCCCAGCACGAGAAAGTACGGGATCATCACCGCGAGGTCGAAAGAGTTCAGTTGATAAAGGCCGCGAAACGGGTCGGGACCAAACACCTTGCGGAAGTAATCCGCCGCCGGGTTTTGACCCGGCTGTGAAAGCATTGCAAAGCTATGTACCCACCACACTGCTCATTCGCTCCCAGATGCTAAGCCGTCTTCGTTCTCTCGATCCCGCCTTGCGCCTCTCCCTGGCTCACCGCCAGGTGCCCATCGCCCTTGCTGGCCTGTTCAGCCTGGGTGTTCTTTTCCTGTTCCTCAACCGCCTCGTCGATCTGAAACTCTACGTCGTTGAAACGATTGGCATCGGGCTCGCCGCAGGCGTTATCTACCTCATCGCCTACTACCTGCTCGACGCTTCGGACGACTCTCCCGCCACCCTCTGGCTCATCCTGTTCGGCGCCATCGTATTCCGTCTGACCCTCTTTCCTTTAGCCCCCACGCTTTCCGACGACATCTACCGTTACCGCTGGGATGGCCGTGTCCAGGAAGCCAGCTTGAATCCCTACGCCGTCAAGCCCAGCGACCCGCTACTCGCCCACTTGAGCGACCCACAGGGGCCGGCCATTCCCGGCCGCGACATCCCCTCACTCTATCCCCCGCTGCTCGAGCTTACTTATCGCTTCACCTATCGCTACTTGTCGGGACCGGTAGCCTTCAAGTTGCCCTTCCTTCTTGCAGACCTGCTCATTGTTGGGATGCTGGCAGTTTGGATCCGGTCCACCGGTGGCAGGAATTCTACACTTGCGCTTTATGCATGGAACCCGTTGGTCGTCGTCGAGCTCGCTGCCAGCGGCCACAATGACGCCCTCGCCACTGCTGCCGTTTTCGCCGCCAGCCTGTTGATTATACGGGGTCGGGGCACCCTGTCAACGCTGCTGCTGGCCGCTGGCGCGCTCTTCAAGGTGTTCCCGGTTGTGTTGTTTCCGTTCTGGTTGCGCCGCGGCGGATGGCCGCGCTCAGCGTGGAGCTGGATCAATCTCCTTGCGGCCGCCGCGCTTGCAGCCGTTTGCGCTTGGCCGTTCCGTTCCGCTTGTGCGCGGATTACTGAGACCCTCGCCTACTACGAATCCCGCTACCAGCACAACAACGCCAGCCTCTATGCGCTGCTCGCCTGGTTCAGCGGCTCGACGGACATTGCCGCGGGCATCGGTGTGGGGATCGTTGCCGGGCTCTCCTTGTGGGTCGCCGTGCGCCGGCCAGACACCATGAAGGCCGCCTCTCTTCTCTTTGGCGCCATTCTTCTGCTGACGCCCAATGCTTTTTCCTGGTATTTCACCTGGCTCGTGCCGTTCCTGTGTTTCTTTCCGAACCCGGCCTGGCTCCTCCTCACGGTTCTGCAGTTCCTTTCCTACCACGTCCTCATTGACTACCAGGCGAGTGGCGCCTGGCATTTCCAACCCTTCTTCCTCTGGCTAACCTACGGCCCCTTCTTCGCCTTAGCGCTTTGGCGGTGTCTCTGGCCGGAGATGACAGCGGAATCGTCTGGCCGGCCTGCATGGCAGCGAGCTTCCTTCGGGTAACTTTTCTTCCTGGCGTGTAAACCCGGATGCGCGAAAATCGTCCATACTAGAGTGAACGCGGGCAGGGACTCGTGGACGCAACGCTGAGCGGGCTGGCCGTGGCCTCGTCCCGGAATGTGCGGGCAGCCATAGGCCTGCGTGCCGAGCAGTTCGAAGAAATTGTCCGCCAGCATCAGCGCCGCATCTTCCGTGTACTGCTTTCGTTCGTGCGTGACGCTGATGCCGCCGATACGCTCACCCAGGAATGCTTCCTGCGCGCCTATCGGATGCGGGCGAGCTTTCGCGGCGAGTCGAGCATTGTCACCTGGTTGCTGCGCATCGCGGTCAATCTCGCCAGGGACCATCGCAAGAATCGCCGTCGCGCCTTCTGGTCCCGGCTGTTCGGTCGGGATCGGATGGATGTCGCCGCGGAGGCTGTTCTTGCGGTGTCCGACCCGCGGCCGTCTCAGGAACGCGCGCTGCTTGCGAGTGAAGAGCTTGCAGTAGTTTGGTCGGTCGTGGATGCGCTTCCGGATCGCCAGCGCACCGTCTTCCTGCTGCGTTTCGTGGAAGAAATGAGCATTGAAGAGATCGCGCACTCCACCGGACTGGAGCCCGGCACGGTGAAATCCCACTTGCACCGCGCCGTCCACGCCGTTCGCGTGCGCCTGGGGCAACGGAGCAACACATGACAGATCACCTCACGGACGAACAAATCACCGAGGCGCTGTTCAACGGTGCTAGAGAGTCTGCGGCGGCGCATCTGGGGGACTGCGAACAATGCCGTGAAGAACTCAACCGGCTCTGCGCAGTACTCACGGCTGCGCGCCGCCAGGCCGATGCAGACGCGGCGAGGCCTCACGGCTTCTGGCACCAGCAGCGTCTGGCGATCAGGGAACGAATATGGGGCACACAGACTCGGGGCTTTTTGTGGGCGGCGGCCACTGCCGCATTGGTGCTTGTTGCTATGCTTCTGTCTCTGACGGAACCCGCGCGTGAACCGCTGGCCTCAAATTCAGATCAGGGCCCGGCCACTGTTAGTCAAGCCGCTGACTCGGATCACGCTTTGCTCGTGGAAGTAGAGCGCTCTGTGCGCCGCGGCGTGCCTCGTGCGCTGGAAGCTGCGACGCTGATCGCCCAGGAACTGCAGCGCGCCACCGAAGCCAGGAAGGAGCAACGGAATCCTTAGATTCTCAATTCCCTCTTGTGCCGGGGAATTGTCTTGGTTGAAGTCGCTGAAACACATTTCCTTCGGCCCCTGGATGTGGTTCGAAGAACAAGGGAGGACACTAACCATGAAACGTGTTGTGCTGATCGCAGCTCTCTTGTTTCCACATGCGGTTCCGGCGCAAAGACCCGCCTCGCCCCCCGCTCCCGAGCCGGGGATTGTCATCGCGCCCGGGGAGCCTCAGGTCCCGGCACCGCCCGTTGCCCCCGCCCCTCAGCCGCCGCGCGATCTCGGCAAATGGTGGAAGAATTCGGAAATCGTCCGCAATTTGCAGCTCACTGAGGCGCAGATTGGCCAGATCGTGCAGACCTTCCTCGAGCATCGCCTGAAGCTCATTGACCTGCGCGCGGAAGTGGAACGCCAGGAAACCAGGTTGCAACCACTCATCGAGGCGGATCAGCCCGACGAAGCGAAGATCAGCGCACAGCTCGATCTTGTGCTCGGGGCGCGCGCGAAACTCGAGAAGGCCAACGCCATGATGATGCTGGCCATCCGCCGCGTCCTCACGGTCGAGCAGTGGAAGAAGCTGGAAGCCATCCGGGAGGAGCGCGAGCGCTTCCGCCGGCAGCCCATGGCTGCGCCGGGTGCCGGCCCTGCGGGCACACCTACCCCTCGCCTGCCTCGTCCGCCGGAATTCGGCAACTCCTAGTCAAAGCGGCTGCAGGGGCACGACAAATCGTGCCCCGCAACTGTCGCTCTTAGGCGGGAACTTTCGGAGAAGCCTCCGGCAGAAACTTTAAGACAGGCCTACAGAAGAGCTCGCAAGAACGTGTGGCAGGAATTTGCGTTCCAGTCCGCCGAGCCGATGCGCTTCAGCACGACCGTGCCATGCCTATTGACCACGAAGGTGGCTGGTATGCCGCGCGTGTCAAACACCGGCGGCACTTTTTCCGTGGTGTAAACAGGGAAGGAGTATTTCCCGCCTTCGACGAAGCTCCGCACTTCGTCTGCTTCCTCTTCAGACACCAGCACAAACGCAACGCCTTCCTTTCCAAGAGTGTCGTACAGTGCCTGGATGTTGGGCATTTCGTTCCGGCAGGGACCGCACCACGTGGCCCACACGTTCACGAAGACCACTTTCTCGCGGAACTCCCCAAGGGAGAACTCCGTGCCGTCCAGCTTCTGCATCGTCCAGTCGTAATCGGCCTGGCCGTACGATGAGTGTTTGGGAGTATCCGGACATCCCTTGGGCCCAAGGACACTTCCCCACGGTCGCGTCCAGCGCCGGCGCTCTGATTCCGGATGGGTCTTCACCCACACGTAGTCGAGAACAAGAAGTCCCAGCAGCAGAAGGAGCGAAATCCTCAAGTAGGAGGCGGTGCTTGGTCGCCGCATCATGCTTCCTTGGGCACGAGGCTACGTCGCGCACCCGCCCGCGTCAAGGCTGCGAGCCTTACCATCTCTTGAACACGAAGAACACCGCGCCGATCACGAGGCAGAACCCGACCAGGTAATTCCATTTCAACTCTTCTTGCAGGTAAAAAACCGAGAAGGCGCAAAACACCGCCAGCGTGATTACTTCTTGAATCGTCTTCAATTGTGCCGTGGAGAAGTGATAGCTGCCGATGCGGTTCGCCGGCACCATGAAGCAATACTCCACAAAGGCAATCATCCAGCTCGCCAGGATCACCCGCCAGAACGCCACCGCCTTGTATTTCAGGTGGCCGTACCACGCGAATGTCATAAACACATTGGAGACCGTCAGCAGCGCGATTGCCTTCATTTGGTTCTTTCTTCCTCCGAATTCGCCCAGTCGCACTGAAACGCGAAAGTTCAGATTGGCCGAACAGACAGAGATGGCCAAGCGGGCTTGCCGCGCGCGTCAACACCAGCGGGGAGGCTCGCCGCCACACCGGCCGGGGTGGAACCCCGCCCCTACAGGTGCTCTCTCGAACAGAGTACCCGGCACGTGTAGCGGCGCCCTTCAGGGCGGCACATATTGCGCTCAGACGTTCAACGTGAGGGTAACGAGGGAGGCCTCACCGCTCTTGCGGGCGGTCACTGGCGGGAGTTTCGACCGGTCCAGCGGGTTGTAGAGCGTGTCACGTTCCACTGGCACACGGCCCGCTTCGCGGATCAGTCGCTCCAGTTCCGCACGCGGTGTGAACTGCTCGGTCGTCGCACCGGCGTCGTGGTAAATCTTCTCCTCGATCACCGTGCCGTCAATGTCGTCCGCGCCGAATCGGAGCGCAATCTGCGCGATACGCGGCGTCAACATCACCCAGTACGCCTTGATGTGGTCAAAGTTGTCCAGCAGCAGCCGCGACGCGGCAATGTTTTTCAAATCGTTGAATCCGGTTGTCTTCGGCAGGTGGCTCAGGCCCGTGTTTTCCGGATGAAACGCCAGCGGGATGAACGCCACAAAGCCGTGCGTTTCGTCTTGGAGTTGTCGCAGTAGCAGGAGGTGCTCCACGCGTTCCTCTTCCGTTTCGATGTGCCCGTAGAGCATGGTCGCGTTCGACCGTAGCCCGATTTGGTGCGCCATGCGCGCGATGCTCAGCCACATTTGCCCCGAAGTCTTGTGGTCGCAGATCACTTTACGCACGCGGGGGTTGAAAATTTCCGCGCCGCCGCCCGGCAGCGAATCCACGCCGGCCTCCTTCAGCGCTTTCAACGTCTCCAGGATCGGCATCTTCGCCAGCTTCGCCAGATACTGCACCTCGACCATCGTGAACGCCTTCAGGTGTACGTGAGGGAAGCGCTGTTTCAGCCCGCGGATCAGGTCAGTGTAATAGCTGAAGGGCAAATCTGGATGTAGCCCGCCGACGATGTGGAACTCGGTCGCGCCCTCTGCCACGCCCTGCGCCGCGCGTTCCCATACTTCTTCGAGCACATAGGTATAGGCGCCCTTCGCGTCTGGATCGCGGCCAAATGCGCACAGCCGGCAATGCGCCACGCAGACATTGGTCGGGTTAATGTGTCGGTTGGTGTTGAAGTAGCAGATGTTTCCGTGCCGCTTTTCGCGCACGTAGTTCGCCAGCCACCCCACCGCCAGCAGGTCGCTCGTGCGGTAAAGCGCGACGCCCTCCTCCGCGCTCAGCCGGTCTCCCGCCAGCACTTTTTCTGCGATTGGTTTCAACCGCGCATCGCCAATGTGTAGTTCTGCCATCTCTTATCTCGGGTCCCCTAGGGATGTGACACGTAGATTGCCGCGCCCCAAGAAAGTAGGAACACCATACTAATATAGCCGTTCACGGTGAAAAACGCAGCATCCAGCTTGCTCAGATCATTCGGCTTCACAAGTTGATGCTCGTACGCCAGCAGTCCGGCCACAGCAGCGATTCCTGCCCACGCCGGCCACGGCAATCCGAAACTCCATGCCAGCCACCCCAGCAGCGCCACCATCAGCAGGTGCATCCCGCGCGCGATCAGCAGTGCCCGCGCAATTCCAAACCGCTTCGGGATCGAGTGCAGCCCCACCTGCTTGTCGAACTCCACGTCCTGGCAGGCGTATAGCACGTCGAACCCTGCCACCCACAGCGTCACCGCCGCGCAGAGGATCAGCATCCGCGCGTCGAACCCGCCAGAAATCGCAATCCACGCCGCCGCGGGCGACATCCCCAGGCAAAATCCCAGCGCCACGTGTGACCACGCCGTGAACCGCTTCGTGTACGAGTAGAAAAACACTGCGGTCAGTACCACCGGTGATAGCTTCAGCGCCAAAGGATTCAGTCGCCACGCGGCCACAACGAGCATCGCCGCCCCGACCAATGTGAAAACCCACGCAAACTGCAACGTCAATGCGCCCGTCACCAGCGGCCGGTTCTGCGTGCGCGGGTTCAGCCGGTCGTAGTGCAGGTCGGCGATGCGGTTCATCGTCATCGCTGCCGACCGCGCCCCCACCATCGCTACGATGATCCATGCGATCTGTTGCCACGTCGGCCAAGCCGGTGCCGGCCCGGCGTACCGCGCCGCCAGCAGCGCCCCGGTCAGCGCAAACGGCAGCGCAAACACGGAGTGCTCAAACTTGATCATCTCCAGCGTCGTTCTCAGCTTCCCCATTCTTGTCACTTGCCACTAATCACTCGCCACTCTTCTTCCCCGTCCACCGATACTGATCCTCCTGCGGAAGCCCCATCTGCGCCAGCACGCGATAGACGTATTGCGCCACCAAATCCTCAATGGTCTTCGGTTCGTGATAGAAGGACGGGATCACCGGCATGATCACCGCACCGGCCGCCTGCGCCCGCAACATGTTTTCGATGTGAATCCGGTTCAGCGGTGTCTCGCGGATGCACAAAACCAGCCGACGATTTTCTTTCAGGCACACGTCCGCTGCGCGCGCCAGCAGGTCGTCGCTCGTGCCGCAGGCAATTGCGGCCAGCGTCCCCGTCGAGCAGGGAATCACCACCATCGCATCCACCGGGTAACTTCCGGAAGCAATTGCCGCCCCAATATCCTTATTGCGGACGTATTCGAATTTGGCAGCCTGAGTGCCGGTGATCAAAGCTGGCAACCGCTTTGGCTCCTGCGCAACAATTCCCAATTCTGTCGCCAGCAGCCGCTGTCCCGCCTCGGTCACCACCAGGTGTACCTTGCCCACACGCGCATCCGCATCCAGCAGACGCAACATTGCCTGCGCCATGACCGCCCCGCTCGCCCCGGTCACACCCACCGTGATGACTCTGCCCTCTGTCTGTTTCATCTCCGCTCGCAGAAACCGCCAGTCTAGGCAGCCGTTTCCAGCAAAGTCAAGATATCCCCGCCGCTCCAGGAAAGTGGCCCAGCGGAGTCAACGAACGGTTTAAAGTGAACGAAATGATAGAATCCTTGCACCATGGACGAACGCGACGTCCGCGCGCTTCTGGAAAAGCTCCGCGGGGGACGGCTGACCGCCGATCAGGTCCTCGACCGCCTGCGTCACCTGCCCTTCGAAGACCTCGGCTTCGCCAAGATTGACCACCATCGCACGCTCCGCCAGGGCTACGCCGAGGTGATCTTGGGTCGCGGCAAGACGCCGCAGCAGGTCGCCGCCATTGTCCGCGGCATGCTGCGTGTGAAGGGCTCCAAGCACAACGTCCTTATCACCCGCGCCGACCAGCGGATTTACGCTGCCGTCCGCCGCGTCAGCCGTACGGCAGAGCTCCACCCACTCTCGGGGACTATCTCCATTCGTCGCAGCGCCGCCATCGTGGGGAAGGGAACGATTCTCGTCGTTTCCGCCGGCACGAGCGACATCCCTGTAGCCGAGGAAGCGCTGGTCACTGCTGAAACGATGGGCAACCGCGTCGAAGCACTCTACGACGTCGGCGTCGCCGGCCTCCACCGCTTGATGAAGCACCGTGAAAAGCTGACGTCGGCTCGTGTCGTTGTCTGTGTGGCAGGAATGGAAGGAGCGCTCCCCAGTGTCGTCGCCGGCCTGGTGGCCGTGCCCGTAATCGCCGTGCCCACCAGCACCGGCTACGGCGCCAGCTTCGGTGGCCTCACCGCGCTGCTGGCCATGCTGAACAGTTGTGCCTCCAACGTCAGCGTCGTCAACATTGACAACGGCTTCGGCGCCGCCTGCGTCGCCAGCGTGATCAACCGCCTGTAGTTCGCCCTGTCATCCTGAGTGAAGGCCCGCACCCACTGCTGCGGGGCGTAGCGAAGGATTTCTTCTCATGCCTTGAGCACCACCTTCATCACGCCGGACTCTTGCGCGTAACGAATTGCCGCTGGCGCTTCACTCAGCGGAAACACGCGGCTGATGAGTGGCCTCGGATCTACCTTGCCGCGGCGCAGCATTTCGAGCGCCGGCCGGAATGGCCCGCACCGCGAGCCCACCATGTTGATCTCGTTCACCACGATCGGCCACGTCTCCAACTGTGCAGTGCCATGAAAGGTGGACTTCAGCACCAGGGTCCCTCGCGGCGCGAGCATGGTCAGCGCCTGCTGGAGCCCCTCCGCCGACCCAGTCGCCTCTACCACCATCGTCCAGCTCTTGTGCATCGCGCGCGACGTGCTTCGCTTGCGCTCCACCATCGCCGTGGAGATGCCCACTCTTCGCGCCAGCGCCAGCTTCTCTGCATGTTTGCCGAACATCGTTGTCCGCGGCTCCGCCGTGCACAGCACTCGCGCGATGAGCTGCGCCAGCTTCCCATCGCCCAGCACCGCCACTTGGCGATGTTCTTCAATTCGCACTTGTTCTAGGATCTCGCACGCTGCCGCCAGCGGCTCGGTGAATACGGCCTGTTCGTCGCTCAGCATGTCCGGCACTCTGTGCAAGTTGCACAGCGGCAGCGTCAGGTATTCGGCGAACGCGCCATCGTGGGCAACGATCCCCAGCACCCGCCGCCTCTCGCAATGCTTCGGAATCCCTCGCAGGCAGTAGTCGCACGTTCGTTTGCTCCGCAGTCCCTCGCATGCAATGTTGATTTCCCCCACCACGCGTCGGCCAATCCAGTGCTGTTCGGCGCATTCAACCACTTCGCCGACAAACTCATGTCCCGGCGTGCCGTGAAAGTTGTGGTACCCGCGGAGAATCTCGATATCGGTATTGCAGATGCCGGCCAGCCGCGTGCGGATCAGTGCCCAGCCCGGCCGCAGCGCCGGGATGTTTTTCTTTTGCGCGTGCAGTTTTCCGCTTCGAACGACGAAGGTGAGCATAGAAGTAGTTCAGCGCAGCGCGTTGCGCAGCGCTGCGGCGAGTGCCGGTTCCTGGCCGGGGAAGACGGTGCGCAAGTCCATCGCCAGCCGGTCGTCCTCGACGCGCGCGACCACCGGTACAGGCTGCCATTCCTCCTGCAGCCGCGCCTCGAGCTGCGCCGCCGAATAGCGCGCGCTGGCAATCGTAATGAGCTTTGTTGCAATCTGTTGCTGCGGAGTGGACCCGCCTCCGACCACCGACCAGCCGTCGCGCATCTCGATCTCCACCTCGCCGGCCGGCAATTCGGGTTTTAGCAGTTCGATCAATGTGCGAGCGCGGCGTTCGATTTCCTCCACGGGCATGCGGATCATCTTTAGCGCGGGGATTTCATCAAGCGCGCCGCGTACATAACCCGTCAGCGTTGCTTCCAGCACGCTGATGGTGAGCTTGTCCACCCGCAGTGCTCGGAACAGCGGGTTTTTCCGGATGCGCTCCACGTATTGGCGCTTTCCGGCGATGATCCCCGCCTGCGGCCCGCCCAGCAGCTTGTCTCCGCTGAACGCCACCACCGACGCGCCCGCCGCCAGGCTTGCGCGTGGCTGCGGCTCGCTGAAGCCATAGGGTGAGAGATCGGCTATGCAGCCAGAGCCTAGGTCTTCGAACACCGGCAGGTTGTGCCGCTGGCCCAGTTCGACTAACTCCTCCAGTGTCGGCTGCTCCGTGAAGCCGACCACGCGGAAGTTCGAGGGGTGCACACGCAGCAGCAACCGCGTCCGTTCGTTGATGGCGCGCTCGTAATCGGCCGCGCGCGTGCGATTCGTCGTGCCCACTTCTCGCAGCACGGCCCCGCTCTCCACCATGATTTCGGGGATGCGGAAGCCGTCACCGATTTCGATCAGCTCGCCCCGCGAGACGATTACTTCCGCGCCCTTGGCCAGGGCGCTCAGCACGAGAAAAACCGCGGCGGCGCAGTTGTTCACCACGATTGCGCTTTCCGCGCCAAGCAGCCGCGTCAGCAGGTGCGCCGTATGTACATCCCGCTTCCCGCGCGCCCGGGCTGCCAGGTCGTATTCCAGATTGGAATACTGCGTCACCGTTTCCCGCAGGTGTTCGATGGCCGCCGCGGGCAGCGGTGCCCGGCCTAGGTTTGTATGCAGCACCACGCCCGTTGCATTAACGACGGTCCGCAGCGAGAACGTCAGCGCTCGCCGCACTTCGGTTTCGATCTGTTCTTCGATGCGGGGAAGTTCGAGCGCACTCTCCGTGTTCTCAGGCGTGCGCTGGATGGCTGTCCGGATGCCCTCGAGCACGCGGCGTGCTGTTTCCACCACCAGTGCGCGGCCGGCCTTCTCGGTCAAGGCTCTCAGCGCGGGCCGCCCCAGGAGTTCATCCACTGAGGGAATCTGACGGTAGAGGCCCTCGCGTTCAGTCTGGCGTTTCACTGTGCTTGTATTTCAGCACACCGCAGGAAGCGCGTGCAACCTCGGAAAGGAAAACGTCGTCTGAAGTTAACGGTTGACGCTTTGCGACGCGGGCACTAGCATCTTCTTGCATCCAGAAGGGCGTATGGCAACAATAGACGAAGACCTGAGCCAGCTCGAGCGTGACATCCGCCAGTTGAGGATTGAGTACGAGATGTACTTCAGCGGCGGGCGTCCGCGTCCTCCTTCCGATACGCAATGGCGTGCCGAGCAGTTGATCAAACGCTATTCCGAGCGCGGCGCGGACATGAACTACGGGCAGCGCTTCCGCTTCAACAACCTTACGCAGACCTACGCCAAATACCAAGAAGTCTGGCGCAAGCGCCTGAAGCAGAAAGAAGAAGGCATCGTTCAGCGACATTATGGAGCCGCCGCCAAGGCCATCGAGGCCCAGCGCGAAAAAGAGCAGGCAGCCAACCCGGCTTCCCCTCCTGGGCGGCCCGAATCGCGGCGCGCCGGCGCCCCTCCGTCCGTCTACCAGGTGGCCTGTTCGGATCCCGATCGCGAGCCCGAAAAAGTTCAGCAGCTCTATCAGGCGCTGGTCGAGGCCAAGAAGCAGGCAGGCGAGGATACCGAAGCGCTGACGCTCAACAACTTCCAGGAGTTCGTCCGCATCAAGACCCAGCAGCTCAAGAAGCAGCAAGGTGTCAAGCAGGTGGAATACGCCATCACGGTGGAAGATGGCCAGGTCAAGCTGAAGGCCCGCACCAAGTAGCGGTTATTTCCCCCCGAACCCCGGTTTGGAATCATTCCTGCTGCGGTTCGCCACTCCCTCGACCTCCGGACGATCTCCGCCTGTCACACCGGCGCCTGCGCTTTTTTGTTGGTCATTGCTCACTCCTCGCATAAACTACTTTGCTTTTTTTCATAAACGCCTGGGAGGTCAGTGTGGGCATCGAAAGAGCACTCATCAGTGTTTACGACAAAGCAGGCATCCTAGAGTTCGCTCGCCTGCTGGTCGAACTCGGGACCGAAGTTGTCTCCACCGGCGGTACCGCAAAGCTGTTGCGGGACGCGGGTCTGCCCGTGCGGGACGTCGCTGAGCTCACCGGCTGGCCGGAGATGCTCGGCGGTCGCGTGAAGACTCTTCATCCACGCGTGCACGGTGGGATCTTATTCCGCCGGAACAACCCCAACGACCTCAGCCAGGTGCTCGAACACGGGATTCCCCGCATTGACCTGGTCGTCGTCAATCTCTATCCTTTCGAAGCCACCGCCGCGAAAAAGGCTCTGACCGTGGCAGAACTGATCGAAAATATTGATATTGGCGGCCCCGCCATGGTGCGTTCTGCGGCGAAGAACTTCGAAAGCGTCGCTGTCGTAACGGATGCCGCCGACTATGACGCAATCGCAGCCGAACTGCGCGGCTCCCGCTCGATCAGCTTGTCCACCCGGCTGGCTCTTGCGCGAAAAGCCTTTGCCACAACCTCCGGCTACGACGGCCTGATCACCACGCAACTCGAGCGGCTCGCCGTGGAAGGAAATGAAATCAAGCTTGGCGAGTGCGCTGCTCTGCCCGAGCGTCTTCATCTTGCTCTCCAGCGCCGTCAGGCGTTGCGTTATGGCGAAAACCCCCATCAGCAGGCGGCTCTCTACGTCCCCGCCGGCAAGCCCGCTGCTGGCCTGGCTGGCGCATTGCAACTCCAGGGCAAGGAACTCTCTTACAACAACCTGGTGGACCTTGATGCCGCGTGGCGCCTCGTGGAGGAGTTTGATCGCCCCGCTGCGGTGATCATCAAGCACAACAATCCCTGCGGCTCAGCGGAGCAGGATTCCCTCGTGGATGCCTACCGCAAGGCCTTCGCCGGCGACCCGGTTTCCGCCTTCGGCGGTGTTCTTGCTTTCAATCGCCCTCTGGACGCGGCCACGGCCGAAGAAGTCTCCAAACTGTTTGTGGAATGTGTCGTCGCGCCGGACTATGAGCCCGCCGCCCTGGAAAAGCTGGCCTCCAAGAAGAACCTCCGCCTGATGCGCATGCCGGGCAGCGATGATCCTTCGGCGCTGGAAATGAAGCGCATCTCCGGCGGCGTGCTCGTTCAGAATCCAGACCGCCACCGGCTGTCGGCCGCCGATCTCAAAGTGGTTACCGAACGCGCGCCGAGCCCCACTGAAGTGCAGTCGCTTCTCTTCGCCTGGAAGGTGACCAGCCACGTGAAGTCCAACGCCATCGTCTTCGCGCGCGAAGGCCAGTCGCTTGGCGTGGGCGCTGGCCAGATGAGCCGCGTGGATTCGGTGAAGATCGCCGTGATGAAAGCGGCCACGGCGGGTCTCTCGCTTGCTGGCAGCGTCGTGGGCTCGGACGCTTTCTTCCCGTTCCCCGACGGCGTCGAGGAAGCGGGGCGCGCGGGCGCAATTGCAGTTATTCAGCCCGGCGGCTCGGTGCGCGATAACGACGTGATTGCCGCGGCCAACAAGCTCGGCATGGCCATGGTGTTTACCGGCATTCGTCATTTCCGCCACTAGCCCGCATTTCTCACCAAGCCGAGCGCCAAAGGCGCGAAAGAACCACAGCCCAGGGCGCAAGCTCTGGGTCAGGATGCCAAAAGGAGAGTAACCCCTGAAAGGGCGAAAGATCGGCCCCGAACACAAGCCGTCTACTTTCACCCCGGCGGGGCTCCGGATAGGAGGAACGCAGGAACCCAGGGCGAGCGCCCTGGGCTAACAATCTGTCGCTCCTCCGGAGCTTAGAGCGCAACACCCTGATGAGAAATCCAGGCCAGGACGTCTCGGAAACGCGCTGGAGGAGCCGCTTTGACCCGCGCGCGAGGCTATAGGATAATTCCTGTTTGGTGACTCAATGAGTCTTGACTTTCGCAGTCCGGCGGCTTCGTTGGCGTGTCTGCTGGTGCTCTCCAGTTCCGTATTTGCTCTTCCTCCGCAGGAGCGGCCTCCTGCTCCGCCTGCTGACAAGCAATCTGAACAATCCGTGCCCCTGAGCGAAACAGATCGCCGCGCGCAGGCTTACTACAACTTCGCGCTCGGAAAGTTCTACGAGGAGCTCTATGCAGATACGAGCCACTCCGAGTACGCCACCCTTTCCATTGACCATTACAAGAAGGCCTACGCCCTTGATCCACGCGCGTCCGTGATCGGCGAGCGCCTCGCCGGCATCTATGCCAAATCGCAGCGCCTGCGTGACGCCGTTCTCGAAGCCCAGGAGGTTCTGAAGCGCGACCCGGACAACCTGCCCGCGCGCCGCTTGCTCGCGCACATCTATGTTCGCACGCTGGGTGAGCGCAGCGCGCCCGTCGGCTCCAAGGAGACGGTCACGCGCGCCGTTGAGCAGTATCGCGAAATCTTGCGGCTCGATCCCGCGGATACGGAAGCCTACCTCTGGCTGGCCCGCCTCTATCGTTTCCAGAACGACCACCAGGGCGCGGAGAAAGTCCTGCGCGATGCCCTCGCCCGCGAACCGGAGCACGAAGACCTCCTTCGCCAACTCGCGCAACTCCTGCTCGACCAGGGCAAGGCGGAAGATGCTGCCGCTTTGCTCGACAAGGTCGTTGAGCGCACTCCTTCCCCGGACCTGCTTTCGCTTCTCGGCGACGCGTACTCGCGCATGAAGGATTACGAGCGAGCGGAAGCGGCGTATCGCCGGGCCGTGGAAGCCGAACCGCAAGAACCCGAGCATCGCCGCGACCTGGCCCAGTCCCTTCTCTCTCAGGGCAAGGCGGAAGCCGCTCTCGAACAGTACCAGAAGCTGGCCGAACTCGAGCCCACCGAGCCCCAGCATTACCTCCGCATGAGCCAGATCTACCGCCAGATGAAGAAACTCGACCGTGCGGAGGATAGCCTGCTGCGCGCCAAGCAACGCGCCCCGGGCAGCATTGAAGTGATTTATAGCGAGGCGCTTTTGTACGAAGCCCAAGGCCGCTTCGAGGATGCCATTCGCGTGCTCTCCGATTCCGTCGCGGCCGTGAAGAGCAATCCGGGCGGCGTTTCTGATCCCCGCCGCACCCTGGCCATCCTCTACGAGCAGCTCGGGCGTCTGTACCGTGAAGTGGAGAACTATTCCGCCGCGGTCCTGACTTTCCGGGAAATGCTCAAGCTCGATGCCGAGACCGACAAGCGCGCCCGCGCGATGATTGCGGACACCTACCGGATGTCGAAGGACATCACCAGTGCCCTGGAGGAATCCCGCAAGGGCCTCGAGCTGTATCCGCAGGACCGCGGCCTTCAGATTACGCACGCGCTCCTGCTCGGCGAAAGCGGCGCTACCGACAAAGCCGCTGAGTTTCTACGCGGGCTTTTTCAAGCCGGCGCAGGTGATCAGGAGTTGTACATCACCCTCGCTCAGGTCTATGAGCGCGGGCGGCGCTTCGAGCACGCGGAGCAGGCCGCCCGCACGGCCGAAAAGCTTTCCGCTGGGCCCGCCGAGAACGAGGGAGTCTGGTTCCTGCTCGGCGCGATCTTCGAGCGCCAGAAGAAGTTCGACATGGCTGAGGAGCAATTCAAGAAAGTCCTGCAGTTAAACCCCCGCAACGCCCAGGTCCTGAACTATTTCGGTTACATGCTGGCTGATCGAGGCATCCGTCTGGATGAGGCGGTGGAGCTTGTCCAGCGCGCGCTCGAAGAGGACCCCTACAACGGCGCCTATCTCGATAGCCTCGGCTGGGCTTTCTTCAAGCAGAATCGCTTGGCGGAGGCGGAATCTTATCTCCGCCGCGCTATGGAGCGCAGCCGGCACGATCCCACCATCCACGAACATCTGGGCGACGTTCTTCTGAAGGCGGGCCACGTCGAGCAGGCCGCCACTGCGTGGGAGAAAGCCCTGGCCGAATGGCAGCGCGCCCTGCCTACTGAACTCGAAGCGGATCGCGTCGCCGCTCTGGAAAAGAAGCTCGCGGGCTTGAAACATCGCCTCGCGCAGAAGTCCGCTGCCGGGGCCAAGCCAAAGTAGCTCCCTGACCCATGCGAACCTTGCGCCTGCCGGCGTTTGCCAAGATCAATCTACTCCTGCGCATTCTCGGCCGCCGCTCGGACGGTTACCACGAAATTCGCACCATCCTGCAGACGATTTCTCTGCATGACACCCTGGAACTCTCTCTCACGCGCGATCCCCGCATCGTGCTGGAGGTGGACGACGCCGCGCTTCCCGTCGGGGCGCAAAACCTGGTCTGGCGTGCGCTCCACTCCCTGCGCCGTGAACTCCGCCTGCGTCACGGGGTCCATGCCGTGCTGCACAAGCGGATTCCGGTGGGCCGCGGCCTTGGCGGAGGCTCCAGCGATGCTGCCGCGGCCCTGATCGGCCTGCTTCGCCTGACGCGGAGCAAGTTGCCCGCGCATCGGTTGATGGAGATCGCTTCTGACCTGGGCGCTGACGTGCCCTTCTTCCTTCATGGGGGCCGCGCGCTTGGCGTCGGCCGTGGCGATGAAGTCTACCCTCTGCCGGATGTCCCCCGCCGGGGCATTCTCGTCGTTTCCCCTGCCTCCATAGCGGTGAGCACGCGCGACGCTTATGGCTGGGTCAGTTCCCATTTGACAAAGCGCAGGTCTGCCCCTAGTATATTTAGTTTCTGCGCTCTGTGCTGGAGCCCGCAGTGGACCGGCCTCGCCAACGACTTTGAGGCGCCGGTCTTCCAAGAGCACCCCCGCTTGCGAAAGTTGAAGCGGGAATTGCTCCGGCGAGGAGCCGCGGAAGCCACGCTGGCGGGTAGCGGTTCGGCGGTGTTCGGTGTATACCCCGACCCAGCGCAGGCGCGCCGAGCCGCGCGTTCGTTTGCGGACGACCGGGTTTTCCCCGTCGCGACGCTATCGAGAAAGCGATACCTTCAGGCTCTCGCTTGGCCGGGAGTCGGCTGAGGGGTTCCTTTGAACGACGATAAATTCAAGATTTTCAGCGGCAGCGCACACCGGCCGCTGGCGGAAGAAATCTGCCGCCACGTGGGTGTGCCGCTTGGAGAAGCCGTGCTGGGCAGGTTCAGCGACGGCGAAATCCATTTCCAGATCTTGGAGAACGTGCGCGGCGCCGACGTTTTTGTCGTGCAGCCTTGCTGCTATCCGGTGGATTTCCACCTGATGGAGCTGTTGCTGATGATTGACGCCTTCAAGCGCGCTTCGGCTTGGCGCATTACCGCCGTCATGCCCTACTACTGCTACGCACGCCAGGACCGCAAGGATAAGCCGCGCGTCCCCATCTCCGCGAAGCTGGTGGCGGACTTGCTCGAGACCGCTGGCGCCTCGCGCGCCCTCACCTTGGATCTCCATGCGCCTCAGGTGCAGGGCTACTTTACCGTCCCGGTGGACCATCTCTATGCGCAGCCGGTTCTGATCGAGTATTTCCGCCAGAAGATCAGCGATCTCGGCTCCGTCACCATCGTTTCTCCGGACGCCGGCGGCGTGGAACGCGCCCGCTACTTTGCCAAGCGCATTGATGCTCCACTGGCCATTGTGGATAAGCGTCGCGTGGATATTGACGTCAGCGAGGTGATGCACTTGATCGGCGATGTCCGCGGCCGCGCGGCCGTCGTCATTGACGATATCATTGACACTGCTGGCACACTTGTGAAGACCGTGGAAGCGCTGCGTAAGGAAGGCGCCACGCGGGTCTATGCCGCCTGCACCCACCCGATTCTCTCCGGGCCGGCGGTGGAGCGCCTGCGCAACTCTGATATCGAAGAAGTCGTGGTCACTAACTCCGTGCCACTTTCCGCGGAGGCGAAGAAGCTCTCCAAAATCAAGGTGCTCAGCGTGGGTGAGCTTCTCGCCCGCGGCATCCTCTCCATTCATGAGGAGACCTCGATCAGCGAGCTATTCAACTGATTTCGCCGGCCCGGCACTTGCGGGCCAGGATACAAGGAAGGACGTATGCAGCAATTCGTTGTCGAAGCAAGTCGCCGGGATGAACGTGGCAAGAACGCCGCGCGCCGCATCCGCCGTACAGGCCAGGTTCCAGCCATCGTCTATGGCGGAAAGAGCGGTCCGCTCTCCATCTGTGTGAATGCCAAGCAAGTCGTCGCCATTCTCAAGTCCGAAGCCGGGCACAATACGATTTTCACGCTGAAGATCGCCGGTGATGGTGAGGAAAAGACCATGGTCAAGGACTGGCAGTTGGATCCCGTCCGCGGTGACCTGCTTCACGTGGATCTTCTCCGCATCGCCATGGATGTGCGCATGCGCGTGAAGGTGCCGGTTCACACCTACGGTGAGCCGCAGGGTGTCAAGCTGCAGGGCGGCATCTTCGAAATGGTCACCCGCGAGGTGGAGATTGAATGTCTTCCCACCGACATCCCCGAAGAGTTCAAGATGGATGTGACCCCATTGATGATTGGTAAGCAGCTCCGCGCGGCGGACTTGCCTCTCGACCCGGCCAAGATCAAGTTGATCACCGACCCGCAGCGCGTCCTCGCGCACGTGGTCGCGCTCCGCGCCGAGGAAGAGAAGCCGGCCGAAGTTGTCGCTGCCGAAGCGGCGGCTCCGGTAGAGCCCGAGGTCATCAAAAAGGGCAAGAAAGAAGTCGAAGAAGGCGAGGCAAGCGAAGCCGAACAGGAGAAGAAAAAGTAGGCTGCCCCGCTCTGCGGGCAGCCTGCGGCCGGAGGCACTGTGGACTCGCGCATGCGCTTGGTCGTGGGCCTCGGCAATCCCGGTTCGGAATACGCCTGGACGCCCCATAATCTGGGTTTTCTCGCGTTAGATCGCTTGGCGGAGCTGGCTGGTGCGCGCGTCGAGCGCCCGGAGGCGCGCTCGCTGATCGGTCGCGGGCGACTGGCGGGTCGTGAGGTGCTGCTGGCCAAGCCGCAGACCTACATGAACCTGAGCGGCCCCGCGGTGCGCGAACTGGTCCTGCGTTTTGAGTGTGACCCGGCCGAGGCCATTGTGCTCTTCGACGATGTCGCCTTGCCCTGGGGCATGATTCGCATCCGGGAGCGCGGCACGGCCGGCGGGCACAACGGTATGAAGTCCATCATCGCCGCCCTCGGTACGATAGATGTGATCAGGGTGCGCATGGGCGTTCAACCCGCGCATCCTGTCGGCGATCTTGCGGCCTATGTGCTCCGGCCCATGCGCCGCTCCGAACTCGAGAGCGCTGCGGAAATGGTGGAGACGGTGGCCGAGGCCGTCCAAATGATGTTTGTGGAGAGCGTCGGCCGGGCCATGGCCCGGTTCAACCGCCGCGTGGAATTGCCGGAGCAGGACGCCGGCTAGTTTGGGTTCGGGAAAGTTTGGCTGCATCAGGGAACTGAGAAAAGAGGAGACATGGAAGAGCGCTTGTACGATCTGATTTTCATCTGCCGGCCCGACACCCCCGAGGCCGAGGTGGACAAGCTTGTGTCTTTGCTCGATCACTCCGCTGTGGAGAAGGGCGGCAAGGTTGAGAAAGTCGAAAAGTGGGGCCTGCGACGTATGGCCTACCGCGTGATGAAGTACGGCGAGGGCCAGTATGTTCTTATGCAGCTCCGTGGTATCCAAGGCGAAATGATCAAAGAACTCGAGCGCCGGTTGAAGGTGGCCGACCCCGTAATCAAATATCTCACCATCCGTCTCGATGAGGAGATGAAGCGCCAGAAGAAACTTGTCCAGCGCCGCGAACGCCGCGCGGCGCGGCGCCCGCGCAAGTCTGCGCCTGCCGCCCCGGCTGTCGGCGAACAAACCTCGGCGGCGAGCTGAGTGAAAGGAAACGACATGAGCGAAGGAACCCCAAGAACACCGTCCGCAAGTCCGGGCCCGCCCAGGGAAGGCGGTCCCTCCGGCCCGCGCCGCGGCAAGCGCCAGTACTTCCGCAAGAAGAAGGTGTGCCGCTTCTGCGTCGAGAAGGTGGACTACATTGACTACAAGAAGTCGGATGTGTTGCAGTCGTTCGTGCAGGAGCGCGGCAAGATCCTTCCGCGTCGCATGACGGGCACCTGCTCGCGCCACCAGCGCTGGCTCACCGTGGCCATCAAGCGCGCGCGCAACATCGCGCTGCTGCCTTTTGCCGCCAAGATGTAGTTCAGCTTTGTCGGTCTCTGCGCCGCGTCGCGCCCGTTGCCGGAAGGGCTCGATCTGCGCGTGCAGGCCGCCGCTTCACCGATTCTGTTCGATTGAGGAAATAGCCATGAAGATTATTCTGCAGGAAGAAGTCGAAAAGCTCGGCCATCGCGGCCAGGTTGTCGAGGTCGCGGATGGTTTCGCGCGCAATTACCTCCTCCCGCGAAAGCTCGCTCTCCAGGCCACCGAGGGCAACCTGAAGCGCTTGGAGCAGATTCGCTCTCATTTGGCCAAGCGCACCGCCACGGAAAAGGATTCTGCCCAGCAGGTCGCTTCCATGCTCTCCACGGTCGTCATCACCTTCACCCGCAAAGCCGGCGAAACAAACCAGCTCTTCGGTTCCGTCACGTCCGCAGACATCGCGGAGGGCCTTGCGGCCAGGGGTTTCGCCTTGGAGAAGCGGGACATCCATCTCGAGGAACCCATCAAGATCATTGGTGAGTACGACGTTCCAGTGAAGCTCGCCCACGGCGTCACCGCTGCCGTGAAAGTGATCGTCAATCGCGAAGAGTAACCTGCCTTTTCTCTCCGGGCGTCCTCCGCTGCCCGGCGCCCTTTTTTCTTCTTACTTTTCCACGGGCCATCCGCTTCTTTTGCACAGCCTGTGGGATTTCCACCGTTCTCACAGCCGTCCACAGCAAACCGAAAATACGGGCGTTGACGCCCCCCGGACAAGGAACCACAATACTCCGTCGTTCCGGCACCCTCTCTGCGCAAGCGGGAGCATTTTTCCGACGATCTGCCTTCGTGGCGGCCTTCGAGAAAATGCTTGCCAACAGGGAACCGTATGGCGAAAATAAGGCGAACATAATATGGCTTCTCAACCCGTTCTTGAACGCCCGCTGCCGCACAATCTGGATGCTGAACGCAGCATCCTCGGCGCGATTCTCCTCGATAACCACGCCCTCGATCTGGCCAGTGAAAAGCTGCGCCCCGAGGAATTCTTCCTCGACCAGCACCGCCGCATCTACGAACGGATGGTCACCCTCCGCGAGGGACAGCACGCCATTGACCTGGTGACGCTGACCGACGACCTGGCCCGCCGCGGCGAGTTGGATGCCGCGGGCGGCCCGGCCTATCTGGCGCAGTTGGTGGACGGTGTTCCCCGCGTCTCCAATATCGAGCATTACGCTCGCATCGTCCGCGAGAAAGCGCTTCTGCGGAATCTGATCCACACGGCCCACACCATCCAGCAGCGGGCGCTCGAGGCCGAGGAAGATGCCGACGATCTCCTCGACGATGCCGAGTCGCAGATTTTCCAGCTTGCAGAGGAGCGCATCCGCGCAGGCTTCGTTGGCGTCAAGGATGTGGTCAAGGAAAGTTTTGAGCGCCTGCACCGCATCCTCACGGAGGGCCGCAAAGTCACCGGCCTCTCCACCGGCTACCAGCAGCTCGACAGCCTCACTTCCGGCTTGCAGGACTCCGAGCTGATCATCGTTGCTGCGCGGCCCTCCATGGGGAAGACCGCACTCGCCTTGAACATCGCCGAAAACGTCGCCGTTCGCGCCGAAGAGCCTCGCACAGTAGCCATTTTCAGCCTGGAAATGTCCAAGGAATCGCTGCTGCTGCGCATGATTGCCGCGAACGCCCAGATTGACGCGCACAAGTTCCGCACCGGACGCTTGAGCCATGCTGACTGGGCAAAAATGACTGGCGCGCTGGGAGGCCTTGGTGAAGCTCCCCTGTGGATTGATGACAGCGGTTCGGCCACCGTCGTGGAAATCGGCGCCAAGGCTCGCCGCCTGAAGCGCGACAAAGGCCTTTCCCTCATCATTGTGGACTACCTTCAGCTCATCTCCGGCCGCGGCCGCTTCTCCAATCGCGTTGAGGAAGTTTCCGGCATTTCCCGCGGGCTGAAAGGCCTCGCAAAAGAATTGAAGGTTCCCGTCCTGGTCCTCAGCCAGCTCACGCGCGCTCCGGAACGCGAAGAGCGCAAGCCCCAACTCGCCGACCTGCGCGAATCCGGCGCCATCGAACAGGACGCCGACGTCGTCATGTTCATCCACCGGCCCAACTTCTATAAGCCGGACCTGTCCGAGGAAGAGCGCCGCCGGGCCGAACTCATCATCGCCAAGCAGCGCAACGGCCCCACCGACCGCATCAATTTTGTCTTTTTCGAAAAGTTCACCCGCTTCGAGGAAGCCGCGCCGGACTCCTGGACTCCGACGGAATAACGCAACACTGCCGCGGGCTCGTTCTGCATCATCTTGGCCTGTCCGCTCGAGGCCACACCCGTGTAGTTTCTGCCGCGTAGATGGCCAGAAGATACCCGCAACGGTACCCAGCGCCCGTTTGCCCAGGATAACCATATGCCCGCAGTTTGAATGGCTTACGTCCTCGCCCGAGACCCGTTTTCCACTCCGATCGCATTGGCACCTTGCGTGCTTCCCCCGCTCACGGCGTATTGACCATCTGGAACGAGTGTCGCCGCGGCGAGTTTCCGCGCGCATCGTTTTGGCTTAGGCTGGAATCCTAAAAATGGTGACATCGAAAGTTCAATTTAATGGACGTCCCGTCTGGGCAGAGATTTCCCTCAGCTCACTCGCCCACAATCTCCGCGCCATTCGGCGCCACGTTGGCCGTCGCCGCAGAGTTTTGGCTATCGTAAAAGCGAATGCCTACGGCCACGGTGCCGTGCCCGTGGCGAAAACACTTGGCAGGGCTGGCGCGGATTGGTTCGGTGTTACCTCGACGGCCGAGGGCGTCGAGTTGCGCGAATCCGGTATCCGTCAGCCGATCTTGGTTCTCTCCGGCTTTTGGCCCGGCGAAGAGCGCCTCTTGGTGGCCCACCGTCTGACTCCAGCGATCACTCAAATCGAGCAACTACACCACCTGGAACGAGCCGTCGCGGGTGCAGCCCGCTCGCAACGTTTTCCGGCGCGGCCCTTTGATGTCCACCTGAAGATTGACACGGGCATGAACCGCCTCGGTATTCCTCCGGCCGATTTGGGCAAATTCGTGCGTGCCTTGGCCGATTGCCCGCGCCTCCGCCTCGACGGCACCTTTACTCACTTTGCCTCTGCGGAAGTTTTCACCACCGACCAGACCGAACAGCAGGAAGCTCTTTTCCGTAGTGCGCTCGATGGCCTGCGCTCTCTCCGTGTTGACCCCGGCACCGTGCACTTGGCCAATAGCGCGGCGATTGCCGCTCGCCCCGATACTTGGGCGGACATGGTTCGCCCCGGCGCTCTGCTTTACGGCTACCACCAATTCTTCGAACCGGCGGAAAGGAAAACAGAGATGGAGGAAAAGCTGCCCTTGCGGCCCGCCTTCAGCCTGCGCGCGCGGGTTATTTCTCTGCGGAATGTCCCCTCGGGAGTCGGCGTCGGATACAGCGCCCGCTTTGTTACGGGCCGCCCCTCGCGGATCGCCGTGCTCGCCGCCGGTTATGCCGATGGCATCGTCCGCTCCCTCACCAATCGGGGACGTGTTCTTCTCCGCGGGCGATGCGCCCCGCTGGTGGGCGTTGTTTCGATGGATTTGACCATGGTCGACGTCACCGAGCTGCCTGAGGTTCGCCTGGGCGACGTGGCTACGATCTACGGCATTGCCGGCCCGCAAGGACCCACCATCTGGGCATCCGATGTTGCCCGTCTTCTCGGTACGGTCACCTCCGATTTGCTCTGCTCCGTCGGGCACCGCGTCCCTCGCTTCTACCGACCATAGTTTGTTTTTGCTTGCTTGACCCCGGTGTTATACTTGGCTTGTAGATTTTTCCGTATTTTCATAACCCGGTTATGTAATCGGATTTCATCAATTCATTCTGGGAGCAGAACCAAATATCTTTCATAGGCCCAGAGCAACGGGGCTCGATTCATCGAGAAGTTCGCTGATCATACGAGGTTCATATGGCCCGCATTCATCCCAGGCCCTCCATTCCAGGAGGGATAGGCCGCACGGAGCACGTTTCTTTCAAGTCTGCCGACCTCTCGCGCCAGTCCGAGCCCACCTTTGGCAACTGGGCTGATGTTCTGAGCGTTCGGTTCGCCTTCCTGGCCGTATGTGTCGCCGCTTCCATCTACTTCCGCCCCTTCTCGCTTTCCCGCGAGATGTCGGCCATCGTGGGATTCCTCTTCTCGCTGGCAGTCGTTCTCTTCGAGATACGCCTTCGCCGCGCCAGCCTGAAGCGCCTCCTTGGCGCCGCCACCGGCTCGATTCTTGGAATTCTAGGCGCGTACTTGATGAGCCTTGTTCTCGCCCAGACCAGTATGCATGAGGACACGCGTTCCTTCTTGAGCCTGGCCATCCTCCTGGTCATGGCCTATGTCGGCCTGGTGGTCGGCGCGAACAAGGGCGATATGCTGAATCTGCAGGCCCTCGGCGGCCTGTTCGGTGCCGAGCGTTCTTCCCGGCGCCAGGTGAAGGTTTTCGATACCAGCGTCATCATTGACGGCCGCGTCGCAGACATCTGCGAAGCTCATTTCCTGGATGGCTCCCTCCTGATCCCGCAGTTCGTTCTGCGCGAACTACAACTGGTGGCCGATTCCGCCGACGCGCTCAAGCGCCAGCGCGGCCGCCGCGGCCTCGAAGTGCTCCAGCGCATCCAGAAGATGTCACACTTGCAGGTGGAAATCGCCGAGGACGACTTTCCGAGCGTCCACGACGTAGATATGAAACTCATAGAGCTGGCCAAGCGTTACGACGCCAAGATCATCACCAACGATTTCAACCTGAACAAAGTGGCCACCCTGCAGGGAATTGACGTCCTCAACGTGAATCAGCTTGCCAACGCCCTGAAACCGGTTGTCCTGCCGGGCGAAGCCATGCGCGTCTTCATCCTCCGCGAGGGCAAGGAGTACAACCAGGGCGTTGCTTATCTGGACGACGGCACGATGGTTGTCGTGGACGGCGCCCGGAGGATGATCAACAAGACGATAGATATCACCGTTACCTCCGTTCACCAGACGACCGCTGGCAAAATGATCTTCGGTCGCTTTGACGAACGCTCTGAACAGCATCCCCGCTCGGCTCCCTCGCTGGCTGCGGAGGGCAATGCTGCTCGCCAAACTGGTACCGCGGAAGGTCAATCATCCGGCGAAAGGCCGCTTCGCCCACCCAATCCCGATCCGTACCGTGAATAGCCCCTTCTTGCCGGGCTTTGCAGCCCCCGGCCCGCGGCGGGCTTTTTCCGTTCTGTCGTGACTGGTCTTGGGGTAAACTTTTTCGCCCTTATGAATCGCATTGCTGCCATCATACCGGCTGCCGGAATGGGCACCCGCATGGGGGCCGAGACCCCCAAGCAATTCCTCGACCTGGATGGCGTGCCCCTGGTGATCTTCACATTGCGGCGCCTTGCCGCGAGCCCGGAAATCTCCGATTTCTTGATTGCCACGCGCGCGGACGAAGTTCCCTTGCTGATCGAGCGGGTTGCGCAGGAGAAGCTTGATCGGCCCGTTCGCGTGGTCCGCGGTGGCGGTACCCGCCAGGAATCGGTTGCAAACGCACTGGCCGAAGTAGATCCAGCCACCGAGATTGTCCTCGTCCATGACGCTGTCCGCCCCTTCGTCACCCGCGAGCAGACCGCGCGGGTAATTGCCGAGGCCCGCCTCCGCGGCGCGGCCATCCTCGGGATTCCGGCGATGGATACGGTCAAGGAAGTGAAACGCGCCAGCCTGCCCGAAGACGTGGCCCTCATCAACGCCACTATTCCGCGCGAGCGCATCGTCCTGGCCCAGACGCCCCAGGCCTTCTCCTTCTCGCTCTTGAAAGAGGCCTTTGCCAACGCGACCCGCGACGGTTTCACCGCCTCCGACGAAGCTGCTCTCGTCGAACGCTTGGGGCACGATGTCTTTGTCGTGCTGGGCTCCGAGCGCAATATCAAGATCACTCGCCCGGCAGACATGGAATTGGCGCGCTTCTACCTGGCGCAGGAACGCCAGGGCAAATGATTATGAGTTCCGAACTTCGATTCTCGCGTTTCTGGTCATGACTCGCTGCGGCATCGCTTACGACATCCATCGCTTTGCTGCCGGACGCAAGCTCATCCTCGGCGGCGTCGAGGTGCCTTTTGAAAAAGGCCCTGTCGGGCACTCCGACGGCGACGTGCTGAGTCACGCCATTTGCGACGCGCTGCTTGGCGCAGCCGGACTGGGCGACATTGGCACGCATTTCCCGGACTCCGACCCGAAATGGAAAGGCGTCTCGAGCCGCCTCTTCCTGGAGCAGGTTCACGAGCTGCTCGATAGCGCTCATTTCCGCATTGCCCATATTGACGCCGTCGTCGTGACCGAAGAGCCGAAGCTCGGCCCTCACTTTCCTGCCATGCGCAAAGCCTTGGCCCAGGCGCTGGGCATTGACGAGCGGCAGATCAATCTCAAGGCCAAGACGAACGAGGGTGTGGACGCCGTCGGCCGCGGCGAGGCCATTGCCGCCCACGCCATTGCCACCATCGAGGGCTGATTCTCTTATTCGGCGTTCTCCGCGTCTCTTCGTTTAGGCCCGGTTCGCTTTGAAGTAGGAACTTCAGCGTATGCAGCCGGAAAACTCCGTTGACAGCGCACCCCTTGCGAGCGCTCCGTGTTCCGCCGAGGATGTAGCCGCCATCGTACGCGAGCAGAAGTGGCTCCAAGATGCTTCGTGCCCTGCATTGGAACTGTGGCTTGCGGGGGCTGCCGCCCTGCTGGCGCCGCATGCCCTGCATCGTGCTGCTCTCGCGGACCTGCTGCGTCTGATTTTTGAGTACGACGCTCGCCGGATCTTGCAGTCGCCGGAAAGCCACGCGGTCCTCGCCCGCGAAGGAGCCCGCGAAGTGCTCCGCTCTCTTGCCCATCTTGTCCTCGACGGCCCGGAGATTACTTCTGACCGCTACAAAGAGATCATCGCGAGCTTGAAGAAATCTCTCGGCTATCGGGGCAGGGAACTCTTCTATCCGATTCGTCTTGCCCTGGCGGGTCGCGCCGGAGAAGGCGAATTGGATCGCGTCATCCTGCTGCTCGACTCCGCCGCTGCGCTCCCCTTCGTGGTGCCCGTGAAGGGAACTCATCGCCGCATGCTGGAGTTCTGCTCGGCGCTCGATTGACTTTGTGTAGAGTCCGCCTTTCGAGAGCACTTTTAAGGATTCTATGAACCGTTTGATAGGCATCCATGCCGTCCGGGAAGCGCTGCTCGCCGACCGTCCGCTGGAGCGTATCCTCGTTGCGCGCGGCTTTCACGGCGAGCGCATCGAGCAAATCGTGGCGCTCGCCCGCGAACGCAGCATTCCTGTGCGCTTTGAGGAGCGCCGCCAGCTCGATCGCCTGGCTGCCCGCGACAACCATCAGGGCGTGATGGCCCTGGTGGCGGCCCAGACCACGCTGGACTTGGATGTCTTAGTCAGGCGCGCGGCGGGAAAGACCACCGGAAAGCCACTTCTCGTTTTATTGGACGGTATCGAGGATCCGCACAATCTCGGCGCCATTGTGCGCACAGCGCTGGCGGCCGGCGCAGATGGCGTCGTGATCCCGGAGCGGCGCTCTGCCGGGCCGACGGAGACCGTAGCGCGCGTATCGGCAGGTGCGCTCGCGCATCTTCCTGTTGCGCGGGTGAAAAATCTGGCCCGAGCGATGAAGGAGTTAAAGAACGCGGGCTACTGGCTGGTCGGTCTGGACGAGCACGCCAAGCAGAGCCTCTCTGAGGCCGATTTCAGCGGGTCTGTGGCTGTTGTCCTTGGCCGCGAAGGCGAAGGCTTGCACGAACTGACCCGCCAGAACTGCGACTTCCTCGTCTCCATCCCTACCGTGGGGCCGGTTCGTTCTCTCAATGTTTCCGTAGCTGCGGGAATCGTTCTTTTTGAAGTTGTCCGCCAGCGCCAAACGTGAACGAGTCAGGTCTTCCGATTTCCTTGGTCCCGCTCCCTTTCTTCTTACTTGTCGTACTGAATCAGTGAAAACACATCCAGACCGGGCAGTTTCGACCGGCCGTTCAGGAAATTCAATTCCACGGCAAAGCATGCGCCTACGACGTCGCCTTGCAGTTGCCGCAGCAGTTGGACGGTGGCGGCCGCTGTCCCCCCCGTTGCCAGCAAGTCGTCGCAGACCAGCACCTTCTGTCCCGGGCGCACCGCATCCTCGTGGATTTCCAGCGTGTCCGTGCCGTATTCGAGCGCATAGGTGACCTTGCTTGTCTTCCAGGGCAGTTTCTTCGGCTTGCGGACCGGCACAAACCCTGCGCCCAGCCGGTACGCCAGCGCCGGCGCGAAGATGAATCCCCGCGCCTCGATGCCCGCGATCACGTCAATTGCCTTGCCCTGATAGTGTTCGCACAGCCGCTCGATCAGCGCGTTGAGCCCCTGCTTGTCTTTCAGCAACGTCGTCAGGTCATAGAACAGGATGCCTGGCCTCGGCCAGTCGGGGACTTCTCGGATCAGTTTCTTCAGTTCCTCCATCCTTTTTCCTCCGCTCTACCAGTCATGCTCGATTGAAAACCCGCCCGCATAACGTCCCAGCACCTCGGCCTCGGCCTCGTTCACGTTGGAGACCATCGCCGCGCGCGGCCCGCGCTCGAGTTCCAAGCGCAGCACCCTCAGTTGCTCCGCCGTGCCGATGGCATAAACTTCCACGCTGCCGTCTCTCAGGTTCTTCACGTAGCCTGCGGCTCCAATTCGGTCGGCCACCCGCTGGGCGAAAAAGCGATACCCCACGCCCTGCACCTCGCCGGATACGCGGAAACATTTGGCTTGGAGTTGCTCCGCCACGGCTGCTAGCACGCACGCGCCCTGCGCCTCTGCTTCAGCGCGGCACGCGATTCTACCAGAATTCCTCCCCCGGCGAACGAATGGCAAAGGCCCCGCCAGCACATTTGCGGCCAGCGATGGGGGGATTGACGCTGCGTTCTCCCTCGCGTATTGTAAAGCGTCTGATCGCCCCCTCGCCGGTGGGAACGGGCGAGGGGGATTTGTTTTCTGGGTCCCATTGAATCTCACAAAGAGGAGTAACAGATCGAATGTTTGCCTTTGGGGTTTTCGCCGGGGTCATCGTTTTCGGATTCCTGATCTCCAGGGTTCGCAGCCGCGGCAACGACAAGCCTTCCGTCACGCGTTTGATGCCTCCCAAGCACTAATCGCTCCGACGGCTTATCACTGACGCCGCCGCGATTCTCCGCGGCGGCTTTCTCCTCTTGCGGAAACCGGTTGTGTGTTCCGTCAGGGAACATCACATGTGTCTCTGGGTGCGGCAGGTTCCTGGCCTTCATTGCTGTAGCAGTCTGAGCCGCGCTCGTGTCAAAATCCCTGCGGATGCTTCGCGTGATCCCTAGCCGCCACGTCGGGCTCGTCTTCGTGCTTTTTCTGAGCTGCGCTTTTCTTTTCGGACTTCCCGGCCCTGCCACGGAGCAGCTTTCAACCCCAGCGTCGGAGGAAATCAGACGCGCCAATCGCGAACCTTCGCCCACGCGAGGTGTGGAAATCGTTCAGCACGGTGGCTACCCGGAGTTTCGCGTGGATGGAAAGCCCTTTTTCATCCATTCCGCCGCCTTCTTCTATTACCGCATTCCCCGCGATCTCTGGGCCCGCTCCCTCGACCGCCATCGCGAACTCGGCATCAACACCATTGATCTCTACATCCCCTGGAACTGGCACCAACCCCGCGAAGGCGAACTCGATTTCGACGGTCATTCCAATCCTCGCCGCGACCTGCGCACCCTCCTTCGGCTGATCTCGGAAAAAGGTTTCAAGCTGATTGCCCGCCCGGGCCCCGTGATTCTCAATGAATGGCGGCACGGCGGCTATCCCGATTGGCTGCTTGCGCGCCCGGAGTACGGGATGGATCGCCTGGATTGGTTGGAAGGGCGCTACACCCCGCTCTCGAATCTGAATGCCCGCGACGCCGAAGGTGCGGCCAGAGGCTGGCTGGAGAACCAAACGCACATGCGCTACGCCGCGAAGTGGCTGGCTGCGGCGGCGAGCGAACTCGTGCCCTATGGCCCGCGTCGCACGCTGCGCGTCAAGGTTCCCGCTGGCAAGAAAAATGAGCTACAGGAGAAAGACATCAGCGGCCCACTTCTGTTCGTGCAACTCGATGACGATCTGGCCATCGGCCGCGCCAATTACGCCGGCCCGGCTTTCTGGCGCTACGTGGCTGAACTTCGCAGAATGTCGGAGGAGGCCGGGCTCGACGTGCCCTTCTACATCAATCCCACCGACATGAGAGTCACGGCCGCCGGCTTCGGCCTCGATCGGCCCATTGGCGCCATGGGCCAGTGGTACCTGCGGCCGCCGCAACCCGCCACCGAAGCCGCTTCGGCGGAGCGCAGGATATCCGCCAGCGATGCATCCACCATGGAGTTCTTCGTCGAAACCCTGAAGACCCAGCCAGCCTTCCCGCCGATGATTATCGAGTATCAGGCGGCCTGGTACACTCCCGGCGACGACACGCGCGCGTTCGAAAGTCCTATCGCTAATACGCTGCTTAGCTCGCGCCTCCTTCTTGCGCATGGCCTGCACGGCCTGAACTATTTCCCTGCTCAGGACACCATCACGCCCGCAGGCTACTCCACTCCTTGGGCCAATCGCCACTACCATTGGGACGCCGCGCTGGACGTTGCCGGCAACCGCCAGCATCGCGCCCGCGCCGTGCTTCGCAACGGAGTGGTTGTGGATGCCTGGGGCGAGTTTCTCGCCTCGTCCCACAAACGCGCCGATTTCGGTTTAGTGTATCCGCTCGGCGCTTTTCCGCAGGAGCCTCTCGCCCGTGACGACATCACGCGCGTCTCCCAGACCGTCATGCGCATCGCTCGCGTGGCGCAGCTCGCCGGTCTTTCCTGCGAGTTGCTCGACCCGCAGTATCAACCTCTGGAGCAGTTTCTCCGCCACCCGCTTGTACTGCTCCCGGTTCTCGACTCCGCGGAAGGAAAGTTCCGCCTCTCCGAAAATGCGCAACATGTAATCGTGGAATACGTCCGCCGGGGAGGGACACTAGTCTTCTTCCAGGCGCGTCCCCAGGGCAGCGTGATCGAGCAACTGTGGTCTTCTCCTCCGCTGTCCTCCGGAGTGTCCCCCGGCTCGGCAGCCCCCGCTATCTCTGTTGGGTGGACGCTGGGCCAGGGCCGCGTCTTCGAATCATCCAAAGACTTCTATACCTGGATTTCACTCGACGACAGCTTCACCGTCAACCGCGCACAGTTTGAAGCGGCCTGGGCCATGCAAACTCTCCGCGAGTTCCTCGAACGCGCGGGCGTGCGGCCAGCCGTCAAACCGGCGAGTGCGCCATCTGGCACGGCACAAGAGTCTCCCGCAGAGCTGGTCGTTACCCAGCTCGTCAGCAATGCGGGTACGGAGCCTTTCGGGGCGCGTCGCACGGGCAGCGCATTATTGAGTGTGACGAATCTCGACTACGACTCCTCGGTCGAGCAGACCTTTGAGGTCTTGTCCCCGCGCGTGTCTTCCCGCGCGGGAACCCGCAATGCGGCGGAGGACTATCTCACTGTCTCCGCATCTTTGCCCCCGCGCGAATCGCTTCTCCTGCCGCTTCGTTACCCACTCTGTTCCGCTGCGTTGCCCGGCGAACATTGCGAGGACGAAGTCACTTCCGCGGGTGCGGAACTCCTTTGGGTGGAGCGCAGCGGCAGGACTCTGGAGCTGACTTTCTATGCCCCTGCCCGCGCTACGGTTGCGCTGCGTCTGGCCAAGGAGCCCAGCCGTGTGCTGATGGATGAAGACTACAGGCTGCCGACCCGCTGGATCAAGGAACGGCACCGGTTGGAGGCGGACCTGCTCCGCGGCGCCGCCCCGGATTTCCTGCGCGCCCTGAGGGTCACGCTACCCTACACGCCCAAAGTCGCGGAAAAGCCCGACTCCTCGAAGCAGCCGCGCCGCGAGTTTGAATATTCTATCGTGGACTCTGTTCGGCTCCCTTTGGCCGAAGATGCCTCGCTGCCCAGTGATCCTCCGCTCGTCGTCCTGAACGAGAGCCGTGAAGGAAAAATGCTTGTTCAGGGCACCAACTACGACGACCTCGGGCGTGAGATTGATGTGGAAATCGAAGGCTATATCCACGGCTCCGGATACGTCTCGCTGGATGGCAACGATACTCGCCAGTCGGCAATTAATCTCAAGCCGCAACGCATTTCTGAAGTGATTGCCGATGGGGCCACACCCGGTCCGGACGGGCTGTTGCGCAGCGTGCTTCAGGTGCGCTCCGGACGTGACCGCCGCACTTCTCCGATTCTCTTTGCCCTCGTCGGTGAAAAGAAAGTCGCTGGCTATCAGTACGATTTTGACCGCGACGCCGCCCCGGAGTGGATTCTTGAGAATTCCGGGCTCCGGCTGATTGTCTCTCCCGAGTCGGGCGGCCGTGCCCTCGCTCTGGTGGACAAATCTACTGGTCTCAATCTCGCCACCAGCGTCGGGGCTTTCCGCGACCATTTTGCGTTCACGCCGAATCCGCCTTCCGTCCGCCCGGAGCGTGCCCGCGGCCGCTATGGCTTGTTCAATCGCCCCTATCGCGCGGAGTGGTTGCCTGTGGAATCCGGCAGCGCGCTTCGGCTCACCTACGAGGCGCCGGACACCTATCCTTCCGGCTCACAAGTCTCCAAGACTTTCCGCCTCGCCGGCCCGGACCAGTTGGAAGTCGAGTACGAAATCCGTTTGAACACCCCAGCCGCAGGAGACTCCGCCACGCCCGCTTCCTCCTCTCCCGCGCAGGCATTCATCGCTGTGAATTCCGTCCCCGTCGTCTTTGGCGGCGATCGCACCACGCAGATCTGTTGGCCAGACACTTCTGCGGACAAGGCCCAGGCGCCTCAAGGGGAGGGAACTCCACCCTTGCACTGCGAGGCTTTTGTCCCCGGCGGTGAACCACTCGTGATCCCGGAGTCCGCGAACCGTTTGGAACTCCGTACGCCGGGGCGTTTTGCTTTGGCTCTTGAATGGAAACTTGGCAGAATAAACGTCGAAATGAAGAGTTTCTCGGCCCTGCTGAAGCTGCAGTTTCCGGATCTGCTGCCCGGGGGTGAGCCTGGAAAATATTCGGTCCAGTTTCGATTGCTCCCCATGCCCTGAAGCATGCAGGACGCCCCGCGACCCGGCTACCATGGCGACCGGCAGCCGCATCAAAGTGCAAGAAATGAGAGGGGAGAACTTATTTCGCCGGATTGGACAGGCTTTTTCGCCCTCGAAACGCCTGCCTCCATTCTTGCTCTTGATCTCCATGCTGGGAGCATTTGCCTTCGCCCGGAGCCCACAGCAGGGACCCTTGACGCCCCCGCCCAAGCGCGAAGTCAAGCGCATTCCTATTGACGCCACTTCCGCGCCGCCGCCCCTTCCGCTCGAGGAAATCGTTCGCCGCGTCAGTGAAAAGGAGAGCGAGATGATCCGGGCGCGCAACACTTCCGCGTATCAAATCTCGCTCCGCATCCAGGAATTTGATGAGAAGGGAAACGCCGACGCAGAGTTTCAGATGACCTCGGAGGTATTCCCCGCCTCCGACGGGAAGCTGTACGAGAAGCACACCATTCCAACGCGCTCCGCGCTCAAGCGCCTGGCGCTGCTTCCAGAAGAATTGGCCGACCTCAGCCGGCTTTCTCCTTTCATGCTTCCCCCTGCTCAACTTGCTGACTATGAGCTGACCTACGCCGGCCAGCAGGCTCTGGACGAACTCACCACCTATGCGCTGCGGGTCAACCCGCGTCGCCTCGAACGCTCCCGCCGGCTTTTCGAAGGCGTGATCTGGGTGGACGACCGCGACTTCGCCATCGTGAAGACCTACGGCCGCATGGTTTCCGAAGTCGAACAGAACACCGAGCTCGAGCCGTTTGTTTTTTTTGAGACCTATCGTGAGAACGTGGAGGGGAAATACTGGTTCCCGACCTTCATGCGCTCCGAGCAAGTCCTGAAGTCCCAGGCCGGCGAAGCAAAACTCCGTCTCACCATCCGCTACGTGAATTACAGGATTGGCGCTCGCCCTGCTCCGGCTCCTCTTCCGCGCTGATTCCTAGAGGGAGCGCAACGCTCTGGGCAATTCTCTCAACGACCTCAGCAAGGCGTTCGCCCCGGCGGCTCGCAGCCGCGTGCGATTCGGGAACGGCCCGAATACTCCGATGGCTCGCGCGCCGGTCCGCCGCGCCATTTCGACGTCCGCCGGCGAATCACCCACGTACACGCAGACCCCGGGCTTCACTTTCAACCGCTGGAGCGCCAAGCGCAGGGGTGCCGGGTGCGGCTTTCGCCGGCGGAGGTCTTCAGCGAAGACGCACGCCGCGAAATGCCGCGTGAATCCGAATTTCCGGAGTTGTTTGCGCACCCGCGCCCCATTGCCGCTGGTCACCAGCCCGAGCCGGTAGTGCCGCAACAATCGCTCCAGCACCCGCCGGGCGCCCGGCATTAGCGCAGGATTCTGGCTTCGGTAATGGCGCTGCCACAGCCGGTCTGCTTCTTCCCAGCGGCTTCGTGGGATGCCCGCGGCGCGATAGACGCGATGCCAGTTCGGCGAATAGTGCTTCTCGAGTTGCCGGGTGCTCCACTGGATGCCAAGCGACTCAAACATCTTTTCGTATGCGCACTTGTCTGCGTGGTAGGAGTCCAGCAGCGTGCCGTCCCAGTCAAACACAACCACTTTCACCGGTGCAGCACGCAAGCTCTGCTGTGCAGCCAAGGAAGACCTCTTTGCTTCGAAGCGTGTCGGGGGAACCTCAAAAGAATTCCCGGTGGCACCTTTCGGAGCATGCCACCGGGATGAGTTTTGCACAAAAGCGGGGCGCACGGCGATTCGCCCCGCCTGTTCACCTGCGATTTAGAACGTGATCTTCACCGCCACCTGCACCTGCCTCGGATCGCCCACACCCTGCCGCAGGAACCCATCGAAATTGAACAGCGCGGGCGTGACCAGCGGGTTCACGTTGTTCTTGTTGTTGAAGGTGTTGAACATTTCGATCATGGGGATGATCTCGAAACGTTCCCTGATCTTGAACGGCCGCACCAGCCGCCAGTCCAACGAGAAGAACTCGTTGTCCTTTCGCAGGGTGTTGCGGTCGCCCGGAGTCGTCCGCGGGCTCGGCGAAATCGGCTGTGCCGAGCGCGCCTGCATCCGCACATTCACTTGGAACGCCCACGGTAATTCCGCGTACGTGAAGAAGTTGAACTTGTGGCGGATGTCGCGGTCCGAAAAGCCATAATCTGCCCTCAGGTTGCTCAGGGTGAGAGCGCGGTCTGTGAAGGGATCGCGCTCGTTCGAGTCGTCGTCGTAGTCCCCGGAAAGAACATAGTTCCATTCCAGCTGGTAGCGATTCGAGAAGCGCTTCCGCATGCCGATCGTCCAGCCACGGTACAGGGATTGGCCGAAGCTCGTTGCCGTCATTATTTCGTCCAACTGCGGCGCAAACAATCCAGTGCGGCCATAGTTGAGGAAGCGGGTCAGAAACACGCCCTTCGACCAGCTAAAGTCTGTATAGAACGACCAGTCAGGATAGATTTCCTGCTCGTAGGTCACGTTCGTCGCATAGATGCGCGGGTTGTGGTAATCCTTGTGAAACACGCGCACGCCTGTGAACAGAGGAAACGTACCGGGTGGGAGCGCCGAGGGCGTGATGACGTTGGGCCACACCGGCGCGGGCGCACCCGAGGCGTTAATCGAGGTGTTCCGGAAGATGGTCTGCTGCTGCACGCCATTGGTAGTGATCGAGCCCACCTGCGTGAGCATGTTCTGCCTGGCGTTGAAAATGCCGGCGTTCCAGCGCAGCACCGACTTCTGGTTCTTCGTGATGTCCCACGCGAAGCCCAGCCGCGGCTGGAACATCTTCTTCTGGTTCGGCAAGGTGCCGTCCGAGGGGAAGGCCGGGTTGCTCAGGAAAGGGCCGTAGGCCGTCTGGCTTGGCGGCACCACAGGATCCGGGAACAACTGCGCTTCCCATCGCAGCCCGTAGCTCAGACTGAAGTTTGACCAAATCTGCCACTTGTCCTGTATGAACAGGGCAAATTCTTCGTTAGCTATTTTCGATGCGCCGGTCGCGTCCGTAGCCACGCCGGCCCGGTCCGCGCCCTGCAAGTAGAAGAGCAGCGGGCCGCCCGTCGGCGTAGCCGGGGCGGTGCAAGTGGTCGGGGCAGTCACATACGTTCCGTCCGAGCATCCCACCGTCAGCGGCCCGAAGCCCCCGGCCGCCGCCGGCGAGGCATACCGCAAAAATCCCACTGCGCTGTCGAAGAGGTAGCGGCCGGTGAAGAACCCGCGGAAGACCTGATCGTTCAAGCTGTGGATCCACTCACCCCCAAACTTCATCGTGTGTTTCCGCCAGACGATGGAGAAGTTGTCTTTGATCTGCGTGCGCCAAAAGAGTTCGTCAATACTCGGTTGGAGGAAGAACGGATTGCCGAAACGGAAACTCGGGCTGAACCCCGCGCCCGTATCGGCCGGCACGTTCGACGGGACTGCCGCGCGCGGCCGTTCCTCGCGCAGGTAGGTGAAGTGCCCCTCGTTCACCATCGTGGAAGAGATTGAACTGAACAGATTGACGTTGAAGACATGGATCTTTGTGAAGTTGCCTTCGATGCCGTTGGCCGAGTTTCCGTAGGTGGCCACGTCAAACGTCTCGTTGATTTTCTTGGAGGCGTTGAAGTTGTAGGAGAACACGAGCTGGTTATTCGGTGTGATGTTCCAGTCGGTCTTGCCCAGCAGTGCCGTGCTGTAGATGGGACGCCGCACCGGCAGCCCTTCCTCCTGCGACCGCATGGTGCGGATGAAGTTGATTAGCGCCAGGCGCTGGCAATCCGGGTTGGAGTTGATGAGAGCTTCGTCCGCCGGAACCGTTGGTGTGGCTACCGGGCACGGCGTTGAGCCGATCGGCGCGCTCAGGTTATCCCTTTGCAGGTTGCCTGTAATGCGCTCGATGGCGAAGTAGTAGAAAGCCTTGTCGCGCACGAATGGTCCTCCGATGGTGCCCCCGAACTGTTCGCGGTGGAAATCCTTCAGTGGTTTGCCGTCGGAGGTGTTCGAACTCAGATTCTCGTGGCGCTGGTAGTGGAAGAGGCTCCCGTGCACGTCGTTCGTCCCCGAGCGCGTGATCACGTTTACCACACCGCCGGCGGTCCGCCCGAATTCCGCGTTGGCGCCGGTCGCCACCACCTGGAATTCCTTGACTGCTTCCAGCGTGATGTCAATCGCCACGCGCTGCCCGCCGGCCTGCTCGCCGAAGAACCCGTTCATGAAATCGCCGCCATCCAGGCTGAAGTTGTTGAAGATTCCGCGCTGCCCGCTGAAGGTGATCTCGTCGCCGTCGGGCCCCTGTACGACGCTCACTCCGGGCGTAAGCGTCAACAGGTCTTCAAACTTCCGCCCCAGAATGGGTGTCTGGCTGACCGTGATTTCGCCCAGCGTGGTGCTCATTTCTGTTTTGATGGTGTCCACCGTCGGCGTCGCCGTCACCGTCACGGTCTCCGTGGTGGCGGCAACCTTCATGTTGACGGTTATCGTTATCGTTTGGCCCACCGTAAGGCTGAGGTTCTCTTGGACCAGTTTGGCAAATCCCTGCTTGGTGATTGTTGCTGAGTAACGACCCGGAGGGAGTTGCAGCGCTACGAAGCGACCATCTCCGTCTGTAGTAATCGTCCGGGTGTAGTTCGTATCCAGGTTCTTGACTTCTACCGTTGCGTCGGGCACCACGGCACCCGTCGCGTCGAGCACGGTTCCTTGGATCACGCCGGTTGTAATCTGTGCCTGGCCCCACGCATTTGCCGCCATGGCCAAGGCCACAGCGAGCAAACATACCACCCCCAGTACCTTTCTCATCGTAACCTCCCGATTCAGATCGTGAACACATTCCAACGTGAACAATCCGGAACGATATCGGTGGCCCTGAAGCGTCTGTGGGAAGAGATGCGGATGCCGTTCCAAGGGCAAACTGACGTGCCAGCCGATTCGCGATGGACGGCCGTTTTCCATTCCGCTCAGTAGGCAGAATTATAGGTGGGTTTGCGGACAAAGCAAGTGCCGCACCTGTGGAAAGTGCGCGGACCCACGTGCTACACGGTTGGCTTGAGGGAAAATAAACGTCGGACCGCCGGCTACTTGAGGAAGCGCGCCGGCAGCGCCTCGTCGCGCTGGAAGGCGATGTCATCAAATCGTGCGGCGGTGCCGTGCCACCCCGGTTCCGGCGACTCTTCCGTGCGCACCACGTGCGCCAGTGTTCTCAGCCGCACTCCGCCTTTCCCTAGCGGGCGTTCCACCAGCCCTACCTCTAGCTCGATGGCTGTCCCCGGCTCGATCCGCTTGGGGGACAGGAAGTACACCCCGCTCGAACTGATGTTCTTGGTCAGCAGCGTCACGGGTACGGGCTCGGCTTGCTGGTTCACCTGCGTTAGTCGCAGGGGCAGGCGCAGCGCCGCCCGCGGGTGCATTCGCCGCTCTTGGGCCATTCCGAAGGCGTGGGTCGGCACACGCGCAAATACGCGCGGCTTCCCTTGTAGCGCCTCTTCCGCAGAAGTACGAGCCGGCAAGCTCGGCTCACTGGCTGGGCTCAGGGTGGACAACGGCTCACTGATCGGTGCGACACCCCGGAAATTCTTTTTTTCACGGGCTGCTGACATTGCGGATGCCCCCAGATCGCTTTGGTGCCCAGGACTGACACCGCTTCCCTCCGCCCCCCGGCGGAAGAAAGCTCCCGTCACCGACAGAAGACGCACTGAAACAGCCCCGCCACTATCGCTAGAGAGGCGCCTCCGCGTCAATTCCGCCGCTTGTGGACGTGTCCTAAAGGGCAACTCCGCCGGCCCAGGCCCCCGCGTTCCGCCCGTTGGACCCTTCACCCCAGAATTCGGCGTCCGGCCTCCCGAAATCGGACCAGCTTCGCCGCGTACTCCGCGGCTTTCCCTTTCCCGTTGTAGAGCGCCGCGAAGCGCAAATAGTCTTCCTGCCGCAACGCTTCCACCATCGGTCCGGTCGTCTGTCTGGGCCCCGCGTTCACTCTCTTCCGCGTGCCGCTGATGAATTTGAACATGGCCTCCACCTGGTGCTTTTCCCCAACCTCCGCCTCGGAGAACTTTGCGAACATCTTCCCAACCGACGCGTACCCTGCTCGCAGATAATGAAAGCCCATCAACTGTGCGCATCCCATGCTCGTCGAGCACAGCGCCTCCGCATCGTTCATGGCGCGCGCAATCTCGAGCACCTCCCATTCCGCTGCCTGCTTTTGGTGCCCCACAAGCCACGCGCTTTCGGGCGATGTGCCCTCCGCCTGCCCGGCTCCGGACATGCGGTACATGTGTCCCAGCCACCTCTTCTGCGAATTGAACCGGAAATGTTGATGGAAGCGTGCCGCGTTCGCTTCGCTCTTGCTTCCCCAGCGGTCCCAAAACACGTGGTTCTCAAAACGGATCAGTAGCCGCCCGTCCGGTCCAAATCCTGTCCCCCCGGATTCAACGCACAGCACGGCCAGCGCCGCCGCCGGGGTTATCCCCAGTTCTGCGGCCAGCGGGCCCAGCAGTTCCCCGCACCGCTTCCAGCCGTCCCGCGCGAGCCTCTCCTCCGGCCCCTCAACTCGGGATTCCCCGTGCCGGGACTCTTCCGGAACCTGCTTCTTCGGGTTCATACAATGGGAAATTGGTGGCGAAATAGATTAGCATATTGCTATACACCGCGGCAACAAAAAAGAGAGGACCGCCCCGCCCGTCCTTCCGGGCTGTGGGGGCCGTCCCCTTCAATCCCGCGACTTCCTTTAGCGATGTCCGGCGAAGCCTGCCTCGCGGTACTTGGACACCGCTGGCCGGTGCCGCCGCGAAAGCGGGGCCGCGCGCGTCTCGCGCGCGCTGCGCTGCGGCACTGCCGACGTGACCGGCCGCATCTGCCCGTTGCTGTTGGCGTGGCCGGCCTGGTAGTTTGCTGCGGACCGGCCGGGCGCTGCCTGCGCGGACGTCACGTGATCCGTGATCGCCTTCAATCGCTTTAGGATCCAATTCCACTGCTCGCTGTCGAGCTGGCGCAGATAGGGCCGAACGCCCTGGATGAACGGGTCCTCCATCAGCAGCTCCCCGTTTGACTCCGGGATAAAGAAGCGGTTCAAGCCCACTCCTAGCGCCTCGGAGATTTTCTCCAGGGTGCCCAGGCTCGGCGTCATCTGCCCGCTCTCGATCCGCGAGAGGTACGAGCGGGAGACTCGTGACCTGGCCTGCAACTGGCTCTGCGTCATGCCCCGCGATTCGCGGAGTTGACGGATGCGCTGGCCGATGTTCTCCACCGTGTCCCGGTTCGGCCAGTTTTCGAACAATTGCCGGTCGTCGCCGGGGAGCTCTTGCGGTGCCGGCGGCGGGAGGAAAGACTCCACCCGCGGTGGCAGCAAGCGCAAACAGCGCCGGCAATTGCCCGTGCGGGTCCGGTATTGGACCAGACCGCACGTCTTGCAGCGAATTACTTCCCGGTCTTGGTCTGTTGTCGTCTTCTTGCCGTCATAATCCGACACGAAAGTCCTCGCAGACTCTTCCGGCGTGCGAACGGGAGGGACTCATTACTGGGGGAAGGCAAAGACTGGCGCGACGCCATTGTCAACATCGTGCCGTCCCGTGTCAAGTCTTTTTTTGCCGGAATGCCAAAAATACAAGGACAAAACTGGTAATCTTCCCTGAGAAAAGACAAAATACCCCGTACCAAACGCGCCAGTCGGATCTGAAACGATGGGAGGTCTTCAACTCATGCCCACACGTGAGGACGCCTGGGCCCTGCTCTGCGAATTCACCCAGAATGACAATCTGCGCAAGCACGCCCTGGCGGTGGAGTCCTGCGTCCGCGCTTACGCTCGCAAGTTCGGCGCCGACGAGGAATTCTGGGGCATCACCGCGCTGCTCCACGACTTCGATTACGAGCGCTGGCCCAACGCAAACCAGTTGCCGGACCAGGAGCACCCCACCGAAGGCTCCAGAATTCTGCGCGCGCGCGGTTTTCCCGAGGAGATGGTCCGCGCCATCCTCTCCCATGCGGATTTCACCGGCGTGCCCCGCCAGTCGCCGCTTGAGCACACACTCTTTGCCTGTGATGAGCTGGCCGGGTTTCTTACCGCCTGTGCCCTGGTGCAGCCCTCGAAATCCATCCACGACGTCAAAGTGGACTCCGTGAAGCGCAAGTTGAAAGACAAGGCCTTCGCCCGCGGGGTCAATCGTGACGATGTTCGCCGCGGCGCCGAAGAGCTGGCTATCCCCCTCGAAGAACACGTCAGCTTTTGCATCGAGGCCATGCGCTCCATCGCTCCCCAACTCGGTCTTGCCGGCAATTCGTGATGCGCGCTTGGCCGTGCCTCGCGTTACCTCGCGTGGAATCTCTTCTCATTGACCTCCGCGGATGTCGGCTCGGCCGCTGTGCTAGAATCCAGCCTTTATGAAACCTGCCGGGAAAAGCCTGTGGTCTGCCCTGCGCCGGGTCGCTCGGCCGGAGAAGCCCTTGGATCTTCTTGTTGCCGTCTGGCCGCTGATGGTTGGCCAGCGCATGGCCTCCCACACTCGGCCTGTGGCCTGGAACAAGGGGCGGGTTGTCGTTGAGGTGTCCGAGGCGAAATGGCAGCGGCAA
>Ga0073934_10000828_pt1 | contig 81734 bp, 72 predicted proteins | sample LarsenN4metaG_FD_76834 | JGI IMG/M metagenome (GOLD analysis project Ga0073934, IMG submission 76834) | Hot spring sediment bacterial and archeal communities from British Columbia, Canada, to study Microbial Dark Matter (Phase II) - Larsen... ...
CAGCTCGGCCGGCGGCTCGGCCCTCGCCCCGAAGGCCGAGCGCCAACTGCGCTTGTCCGACAGGGCGAAGTCGGCGATGTCGAACGCCCACCAGTCGCGCATATACATCGCCGGCAGCCGGTGGACCACCACGTTCAGGAAGCTGCCCACGCACAGGCCGAGCAGCGCGAGCACCCAAGGCGAAAGCAGCAGGACCACCCAGTCCGCTGCCGCACCCGCGCCTGAGGCGCCGGGCATCAGACGACGGCGCCCAGCTTGAAGATCGGCAGGTACATCGACACCACGATGCCGCCGATGAGGACACCCAGGATGACGATGATGAAGGGCTCCATCAGGCTCGACAGTCCCTTCACCATCTCGTCGACCTCTTCCTCGTAGAACTCCGCCGCCTTGCTGAGCATGTGGTCGAGCGAGCCGGACTCCTCGCCGATGGCAGCCATCTGCAGCACCATGGTCGGGAAGACACCTGTGGCTGTCATGGCCGTCGTCAGTGCGGAGCCGGTGGAGACGTCCTTCTGGATCTGCTCGGTGGCCTCGGCGTAGACGGCGTTGCCCGAGGCGCCACCGACCGAGTCGAGCGCTTCGACCAGCGGCACGCCGGCGGCGAACATCGTCGACAGAGTGCGGGTCCAGCGCGCGATGACCGACTTGTTGACGAGGTCACCGAACACCGGGACCTTCAGAAGCAGGCGGTCCATGGACTTCTGCATCTTCTCGGAGCGTCTCCAGCTCTCGAAGAAGAAGTAGGACCCACCGCCGATCAGCATGAAGATCGCCCACCAGTAGCTCACGAAGAACTTCGACATGCCGATCACGAACATCGTCGGTGCCGGCAGGTCCGCTCCGAAGGACTTGAAGACTTCCTCGAAGGCCGGGATCACCCAGATCATGATGACCGTCAGCACGACGAAAGCGACGACGACCACCGCCACCGGATACATGAGCGCCGACTTGATCTTCTGCTTGATGGCGAGGGTCTTCTCCTGGTAGAGGGCCAGCCGGTCGAGCAGCGCCTCCAGGATGCCCCCGGCCTCGCCGGCCTCGACGAGGTTGCAGTAGAGCGAATCGAAGTGCAGCGGGTGCTTCCGGAAGGCGGCGCTCAGGCTCGTGCCGGTCTCGACGTCGCTGCGAATGTCGTTCAGCAGCTTTGTCATGCGCGGGTTCGTGGCCCCACGTGCGACGATGTCGAACGCCTGCAGCAACGGCACGCCGGCCTTCATCATCGTCGCCAACTGCCGCGTGAAGATGGCGATGTCCTTCTGCTTGATCGCGCGGCCGCCGCTCGTGCGCCGCTTGCGGATCTTGTTGACAAGGATCCCCTGGCGCCGGAGGCTCGCGCTGACCACGGCCTCGCCGCCGGCACGGATCTCGCCACGAACGATCTTGCCGTTCTTGTCCTTGCCTTCCCACTCGAAGATGGCTTCCTTCGAGGACTTGGCCAGTGCTGCAGTTGCCATGGATGTGCTTGCGAGGGAAGGGTTGCGGGAGGCGCGCGTGACGGGCGTCACTCGTTCGTGACGGTGATCACCTCTTCGAGCGTGGTGACGCCGGAGCGCACCTTGACCAGGCCGGACTGGCGCAGGTCGCGCACGCCTTCGATCTGGGCCTGACGCGCGATGTCGAGGGCCGTACCTTCGCCGAGGATGATCTTCTGTATCGACTCGGTGATGGGCATCACCTGGTAAAGACCAACCCGGCCTTTGTATCCGTTGTTGCAGGACGAGCAACCGACGGCTCGGTAGGGCTTCCAGTTCCCGTCCAGATCCTCGGCCTGGAAGCCAGCCTTCAGCATCGACTCGCGCGGATAGTCCGCCGGCTTCTTGCAGTTCTCGCAGAGCCGGCGCGCCAGGCGCTGCGCGGTGATCAGCAACACACTGGCCGCGATGTTGAACGGCGCCACGCCCATGTTCATCAGGCGAGTGAGCGTCGTCGGCGCGTCGTTGGTGTGCAGGGTGCTCATCACCATGTGGCCCGTCTGCGCGGCCTTGATGGCGATGTCGGCGGTCTCCAGGTCGCGGATCTCGCCGACCATGATGATGTCGGGATCCTGGCGCAGGAACGCCTTCAGCGCGACCGCGAAGTTCAGCCCCGCCTTGTCGTTGACGTTGACCTGGTTGATGCCCGGCAGGTTGATTTCCGCCGGGTCCTCCACCGTCGCGATGTTGACACCGGGTTGGTTGAGTATGTTGAGGCAGGTGTACAGGGACACCGTCTTGCCGCTGCCGGTGGGGCCGGTCACGAGCACCATGCCGTAGGGACGCTGTATCGCGTTGAGCAGGCGGTCGCGTTCGATCTTCTCGTAGCCCAGCGCCTCGATCCCGAGCTTGGCGCTGCTGCTGTCGAGGATCCGGATGACGACCTTCTCGCCGAACAGCGTCGGCAGCGTGCTGACGCGGAAGTCGATCGCCTTGGTGCCGAACTTCAGCTTCATCCGGCCATCCTGCGGGACGCGCTTCTCGGCGATGTCCATGCGGCTGATGACCTTGATGCGCGATGCCAGCTTGTCCTTGATGGCCAGCGGCGGCTGCGTGATCTCGCGCAGTTCACCGTCGACCCGGAAACGGACACGGTAGTTGTACTCGTACGGCTCGAAGTGCAGGTCCGACGCGCGCATGTTGATCGCGTCGATCAGCATCTTCTGGAGGAAGCGGACGACGGGCGCGTCCTCGACCTCCGCGGTGACCTCGGCACCCTCGGTGGCGGCGGCGTCTTCCTCGGTGACGTCGAAGTCGAAGTCGGCCGTCGCCAGCGACTCCAGCACTTCGTTGGCCGTCGCGCCCTGGGTCTCCAGTTCCCGGGCGAGCTTGTCGTACTCGACGATCACCCACTCGGGGGTCAGCTGGGTGGCGAACTTGATCCGCTCGACTGCCTCCTGATCGGTGGGGTCGGCCGCGCCGATGAAGAGCCGGTTCCCGCGCTTGCCCAGCACGACGAGCTGGTACTGGTTCGCGATCTTCGGGTCGACCAGGTTCCGCGGCAGCTTCTGCATGTCGACCGCGGCCAGATCGACCAGCGGCAGCGCCAGCGCCGTCGAGAGGGTGTGGGCCAGTTCGTCGGCCTTCATTGCACCGCCGGTGACGACGGCGGCGACGAAACTGCTCTTGCGCTCCCGCGCTGCCTTGCTCAGCTCCTCGGCCGTCTTGGCGTTGAGCTTGCCCGCGTTGACCAGGACCCGGGCGACGCCAGACAGGGTCGAAGGGGGAGTCTCGACGATCGTCTCGGCGGCCATCGGTCGGTCAGCTGGCGATTCAGGTCAATGTCGAACTGGACAGAACATCATCGCCGATCCACCCTGAGGTGTAAACGGCCCTGCCAATGCGTCGCGCGCGCATTCTTCGCCAGTTTGACCGGGTACGGCTGCGCTCGCGGCCGCAGGAGACTCCGGGCCGCGGGCCCGGGATGGTCGGGGTGAGTGGATTCGAACCACCGGCCTCTACGTCCCGAACGTAGCGCTCTACCAGGCTAAGCTACACCCCGATTCGGCCGTCGCGAGGATGGCAGGTGCGACGCACCGGTATCCCCGCCTTCGCCCAGGTCAAGATGACCTGTGCACCGAACGAACACACAAGTCTATCAGAGCCTCGCGGGCCCTCGACGGCGGGAGTGCCAGCGCGCGGGAGCGGGCCTTCTCCGCCTCCTGCTGCGCCGCTGCGCGGGTGGCGTCCAGGGCGCCCGTGCGGCGTACCACCGCAAGAATCTCGGGCAGGCGCTGCTGCTCGCCCTCCTCGATGGCCCGGCGGATGAGCGCCCGCTCCTCGGCGCTGCCTTGTTCCATCGCCAGCAGAAGCGGAAGGGTCGGCTTCCCCTCGCGCAGGTCGTCGCCGACGTTCTTGCCCAGCGCCGCCGTGTCGCCTTCGTAGTCAAGCAGATCGTCCACGAGCTGGAAGGCCGTTCCCAGGCAACGGCCATAGTCGGCGCACGACTCCTCCAGCGCGGCGTCGGCGCCGCCGAGCACAGCGCCCAGGCGCGCGCTGGCTTCGAAGAGCTTGGCCGTCTTGAAGCGGATGACCCGCAGGTAATCCTCGACCGTGAGGTCGGGGTCGTGCATGTTCATCAGCTGCAGGACCTCGCCCTCCGCGATCACGTTGGTGGCGTCCGCCAGCACCTCAAGCACGCGCATGCGATCGACCGACACCATCATCTGGAAGGCACGCGAGTAGAGGAAGTCTCCCACGAGCACGCTCGCCGCATTGCCGAACGTCGCGTTCGCCGTCGCACGCCCCCGCCGCAGCGCCGACTCGTCGACGACGTCGTCGTGCAGCAGCGTCGCCGTATGGATGAACTCGACGATCGCGGCCAGTTCCAGGCGCTCCTGGCCGTGGTAGCCGAAGGCCTCCGCGAACAGGAGGACGAGGCGGGGCCGTATCCGCTTGCCCCCGGCATTGATGATGTAGGCGGAAATCTGGTCGATCAGCGCCACTCGCGAGGCCAGACGCTGCCGGATGAGTGCGTCGACCTCCTGCATGGCCAGTTCGACCGGGTCCGCGGCGGCGGGCTTGGAGGCAGTGGACTCGATCACGCGGCGGGCCGGTTTAGCGACTGCGGATTATAGGAAGCGACCCACCTGCGGCCGTCCTGCGCGCGCCACCGCGCCTGCCCAAGGGCGCGGGGAGTCTGAAGGTGATATACTGAAAGGCTGCTTCTGCGAAGCCGGGCGACCAGTAATCAGGTAGCTTGGCCAGGAGCTTCCTTGCAGAGAGAGGGTCTTTCATGTACGCGGTCATAAGCACCGGTGGCAAGCAATACAAGGTTGCTGCCGGCGAAAAGATCAAGGTAGAACAGATTGCTGCGGACGTGGGCCAGGAAGTGACGATCGACAAGGTGCTTGCCGTGGGCACTGGCGCCGAGTTGAAGGTCGGTTCTCCCTGGGTCGCGGGTGCGAGCGTCAAGGCCACCGTGGTGGCGCATGGCAAGCACGACAAGGTGCGCATCTTCAAGATGCGTCGCCGCAAGCACTATCAGCGGCACGGCGGGCACCGCCAGCAGTACACCGAGCTGGCCATCAGCTCGATCAACGCCTAAGGAGCAGCCACCATGGCACAGAAGAAGGGCGGGGGCTCCACCCGCAACGGCCGCGATTCGCAGCCCAAGATGCTCGGCGTGAAGGTCTTCGGCGGTCAGCAGGTGAACGCCGGCTCGATCCTCGTTCGGCAGCGCGGGACGAAGTTCCACCCGGGATCGAACGTCGGCATTGGCCGCGATCACACGTTGTTCGCGCTCGTCGACGGTGCGGTCCAATACGAGACCAAGGGTGCTCTGAACCGCCAGACCGTGAGCGTGAAGCCGGCCTGACAGGTCACTTCGCCGGCCTGCGAAGCCCCGCGTAGCCGGGGCTTCTTCGTTCTGGGCGGCTGCAGACGTCCCCTCGCTAACATCCCGCCATGAAGTTCGTCGACGAAGCCGTGATCGACGTGGCCGCCGGTCACGGAGGAGCCGGCTGCGTCAGCTTCCGGCGCGAGAAGTTCATTCCCTTTGGCGGGCCCAACGGCGGCGACGGAGGGCGCGGCGGCAGCGTCTGGGCGGTCGCCGATCGCAACATCAACACCCTGATCGACTATCGCTATGCGCGCCGCCACGAGGCGCGCAACGGCGAACCGGGGCGCGGTTCGGACCAGTTCGGTGCCGCGGGCGCCGACATCGAGTTGCGCATGCCCGTGGGCACGATCGTGCGCGACGCCGAGAGCGGCGAGGCGCTCCTCGAGCTGCTCGAGCACGGCCAGCGGGCGCTGCTGGCGAAGGGCGGGGATGGCGGTTTCGGCAACCTGCACTTTAAGAGCAGCACGAATCGATCTCCCCGCCAGAAGACCCCGGGGTGGCCCGGTGAAGCACGAAGGCTGCGGCTGGAACTGCGCGTGCTCGCCGACGTCGGCCTGCTGGGGATGCCCAACGCAGGCAAGAGCACGCTCATCGCGGCCATCTCGAATGCCCGGCCGAAGATCGCCGACTACCCGTTCACGACGCTGCATCCGAATCTCGGGGTGGTGCGTGTCGGCCCGGAGCAGAGTTTCGTCGTCGCCGACATCCCCGGCCTCATCGAAGGTGCCAGTGAAGGGGCCGGGCTGGGCCATCAGTTCCTGCGCCATCTCCAGCGCACGCGGCTGCTGCTGCACCTCGTCGATGCGGCGCCGTTCGACGAAGGGGTGGATCCGGTGCAGCAGGCGCGCGCCATCGTCGCAGAGCTCAAGAAGTACGACCCGGCGCTTGCCGCCAAGCCACGCTGGCTGGTCTTCAACAAGCTGGACATGGTGCCGGAGGAGGAGCGCGAACGCCGCGTCAGGGAGTACGTGCGTCGCCTGCGATTCAAGGGCCCCGTGTTCGCGATCTCGGCGCTGGCCAGAGAGGGGCTGCAGCCGCTCGTCGAGGCGGTCTACGCGCACGTGTCCCGCGAGAGGCGCGAGACGCCGCTGCCGGACCCGCGATTCGACATGCCTTCGGACGACCAGCGCATCCCCGGCGGCGAGGCTGCGCATGGCTAGCGTCCTGCCTTCTTCTCGCCGCCTCGTCGTCAAGGTCGGCTCCAGTCTCGTCACGAACGAGGGGCGCGGCATCGATGCCGAGGCCATCGGCAACTGGGCGCGGCAACTGGCGGCGCTGGCCGCGCAAGGGCGCGAGCTCGTGATGGTGAGCAGCGGCGCCGTCGCCGAGGGCATGAAGCGGCTCGGCTGGACCAGCCGCCCGCGAGAGTTGCCCGAGCTGCAGGCGGCAGCGGCCGTCGGGCAGATGGGTCTGGCGCAGATCTACGAGACGAGCCTTGCCCGACACGGGCTTCACAGTGCGCAGGTGCTGCTCACGCATGCCGACCTGGCCGACCGCGAGAGGTACCTCAATGCGCGCTCGACGCTGCTGACCTTGCTCTCGCTCAAGGTCATCCCGGTGATCAACGAGAACGACACCGTGGTGAACGACGAGATCAAGTTCGGCGACAACGACACCCTGGGTGCGCTGGTCGCGAATCTCGTGGACGCGGACGCCTACGTGATCCTCACGGATCAGCGCGGGCTGTTCACTGCGGACCCGCGAAAGGACCCGGCCGCCCGGCTGGTCGAGGAGGCGCAGGCCGGTGACCCCAACCTGGAGGCCATGGCCGGCGGTGCGGGCTCCGGCATCGGGCGCGGCGGCATGCTGACCAAGGTGCTCGCCGCCAAGCGTGCAGCGCGCAGCGGCACCAGCACCATCATCGCCTGGGGGCGCGAGCGTGACGTCCTGCTGCGCCTGGTGCAGGGTGAGTCCATCGGCACGCAGCTCACGGCCGGCACGGCCAAGATGGCGGCGCGCAAGCAGTGGATGCTCGATCACCTGCAGCTGCGAGGGGCGGTTGCCGTCGACGCCGGTGCGGCAGCGAAGGTCCTCGACGAGGGCAAGAGCCTCCTGCCGATCGGCATCACCGAGGTGCAGGGCGACTTCGTGCGCGGCGACGTGATCGCGGTTCGCGATCCCCAAGGCCGGGAGATCGCACGCGGCCTCGCGAACTACTCAGCCGCCGAGGCGCGGCTCGTCGCAAGGAGGCCCTCGACGCAGATCGAGGCGCTTCTCGGCTATGCGAACGAGCCCGAGATGATCCACCGCACGAATCTCGTGCTGGTGTGAGGCGCCCCGGCCCGGTCAGTCGTTGCCCAGCCCCTCGTCGCTCACTTCGCGCGCGGCGGTAGACCCGGGCTGTAGGCCGGTTTCATGGCGCTGCGCCCGCAGGCCAGCACGCAGGAAGCGGTTGTGGTGGTTCACGCGCGGGAGGAAGCGCGCGAGCTCCGTGAGCGCCATCTCGTAGACACCGCGCTTGAACTCGATCACGACATCCAGCGGAACCCAGTAGTCGTTCCAGCGCCAGGCGTCGAACTCCGGATGGTCGGTGGCGCGCAGGTTCATGTCGCTGTCGCGGCCGAGCAGGCGAAGCAGGAACCAGATCTGCTTCTGGCCCTTGTAGTGCCCGCGCGCGTCGCGGCGGATGTACTGCTCGGGAACCTCGTAGCGAAGCCAGTCGCGCGTCCGCGCGATGATCTGCACGTGTTCGGGCCGCAGACCGACTTCCTCGTGCAGTTCACGGAACATCGCCTGTTCGGGCGACTCGCCGTGCTTGATGCCCCCTTGAGGGAACTGCCAGGAGTGAGTCCTGAGGCGCTTGCCCCAGAAGACCTGGTTACGCGAGTTCAGGAGGACGATGCCGACGTTCGGCCTGAAGCCGTCCCGGTCGAGCATAATCAGACCCCAATCTTTGACTGATTTCATTATTGCACCGGCGTCGTGCGGGAGGCGAACCCTCGCTAACCCGCACCGCGCAAGGCCCCTTGGCTCGGGGGTCGATGCAAAGAGGCCCGGCGTGCGCCGCCTCAACGGCGTCCGGTGCGGACATGGCCACGCACCCCACGCCGCACGATGAAAGCCTCGCAGACCTTCGTCTCCACCCTGAAGGAGGCCCCCGCCGACGCCGAGGTCGTCAGCCACAGGCTGATGGTCCGCGCCGGCATGATCAAGCGCCTGGGCGCCGGCATCTACAACTACATGCCGATGGGCCTGCGGGTCATCCGCAAGGTCGAGAACATCATCCGCGAGGAGATGAATCGCGCCGGCGCCATCGAGTTGCTGATGCCGGTGGTGCAGCCCGCCGAGCTGTGGATGGAGACCGGCCGCTTCCAGAAGATGGGCCCCGAGTTGCTGCGCGTGAAAGACCGACACGAACGCGACTTCGTCATCCAGCCCACCAGCGAGGAGGTCATCACCGACATCGCGCGCCAGGAGCTGAAGAGCTACAAGCAACTGCCGCGGAACTTCTATCACATCCAGACCAAGTTCCGGGACGAGCGGAGGCCGCGCTTCGGCCTGATGCGCGGGCGCGAGTTCACGATGAAGGACGCGTACTCCTTCGATCGCGACGTCGAGTCGGGCCTGAAGAGCTACCAGGCGATGTTCGCGGCCTACTGCGCCATCTTCGATCGCATGGGGCTGACCTATCGTGCGGTGGCCGCCGACTCAGGCGCCATCGGCGGCGATGCCTCGCAGGAGTTCCAGGTCATCGCCGAAACGGGCGAGGACGCGATCGTCTACTGCCCGACGAGCGACTACGCGGCAAACATCGAGCTTGCCGAGGCGCTGCCCCTGTCTGACCGGCGCCCTCCTGCGACGAGGCCCCTCGTGAAGACACCCACGCCGGGCAAGGCCACGTGCGAGGACGTGGCGGCGCTCCTGGGCATCCCGCTCGCGACCACCGTCAAGTCGCTGGTGCTCGCGACGGACGAGGTCGACGACGACGGCGGCGCGGCGCGCAAGACGACGCTGTGGCTGCTGCTCGTGCGTGGAGACCACAGCCTCAACGAGGTGAAGGCCGGGAAGCTGCCGGGGCTGAAGGGGGGCTACCGCTTCGCGAGCGCGTCCGAGATCGAGGACCACTTCGGCTGCAGGCCCGGGTACCTCGGTCCGATCGGCATGCGACGGCCGGTCAAGGTGGTGGCCGACCGCACGGTGGCCGCGATGCATGACTTCGTCTGCGGCGCCAACGAAGCCGACTTCCACTACACCGGCGTGAACTGGGGCCGCGACCTGCCCGAGCCCGACCTCGTGGCCGACATCCGCAACGTCGTCGCCGGAGATCCGTCTCCGGACGGCAAGGGCGTTCTCGCCATCCAGCGTGGCATCGAGGTCGGCCATGTCTTCCTGCTCGGCACCAAGTACAGCGCCGCGATGAATGCGAACTACCTCGACGAGGCCGGCAAGCCGCGTCCAATGGTGATGGGCTGCTACGGCATCGGCGTCACGCGGCTGCTGGGTGCCGCCATCGAGCAAGGGCACGACGACCGCGGAATCATCTGGCCCGACGCCTTGGCGCCGTTCACCGTGGTCGTCTGCCCGATCGGCTACGACCGCACGCCCGAGGTCAAGTTGGCTGCGGACCGCCTGCACGACGATCTGGTTGCTGCCGGTGTCGACGTCGTGCTCGACGACCGCGGCGAGCGCCCTGGCGCGATGTTCGCCGACTGGGAGCTGATCGGGATCCCGCAACGCATCGTGGTCAGCGAGCGGGGACTGAAGGCCGGAACGGTCGAGGTCCAGGGCCGGCGCGAACCGGCGGCCACCGCCGTGCCGGTGGCGGAAGCCGCGGCCTTCGTGCGAGGCCGCATCAGGGCATGACGGGCGCGCGGCGCCGGCTCCTGCTGGGTGCCGCCCCGGCCGGGCTGTTCGTCGCCCTGGGAGTGCCGCTGCGTCCTGCCTTCGCTGGCGCGCAGGTCGAGGAACCGCTGGCCGACGCCGTGCGCACGGCGCTCGCCGCTGCCGTGGCCGAGGACGCGCCGCCGCGGCCGACCTTCGATGACATCGAGGAGCGGCTCGCGTACCTCAAGTGGCTCGCGGCGGCGAGCGAACGCCTCAGGCGCCGCAAGGCCGACCACCACACGCGACGCGAGTTCTTGGAAGCCCTTTGGTACGAAAGCAAGCGGGCCGGGTTGGAGCCGGCGCTCGTGCTCGGCCTTGTCCAGGTTGAAAGCGGCTTCCGCAAGTACGCCATCAGCGTGGCGGGGGCGCGCGGCTACATGCAGGTGATGCCGTTCTGGGCCAGGCTCATCGGCGATGGCGACGTGCACCGCCTGTTCCACCTGCAGACCAATCTCCGCTTCGGCTGCGTGATCCTGCGCCACTACCTCGAGCGCGAGCGTGGCGACATGTTCATGGCCCTCGGCCGCTACAACGGCAGCCGGGGCCGCCCGGAGTATCCGAACGCCGTCTTCGCGTCTCGGCGTCAGTGGGACATCAAGCTCGCGTGACCCGCTGAGATCTCCGTTCAGGCGCAGGGCTCAGGTGCCGGCGCGCAGGCCTTGCCAGGGCTTGGGATGGGCGCCGCCGATGCCGGCCAGTTGGAGCACGCGCTCTACACCGTCGTCCACGATCTCGTCCACGCTGGCCGGGTGGTGATAGAAGGCCGGCAGCGGAGGAAAGACCACGGCGCCCATCTCGGTGGCCGCGGTCATGTTCCGCAGGTGCGCCAGGTTGAAGGGCGTCTCCCGCACCATCAGCACCAGCCGCCGGCGCTCCTTCAGCGTGACGTCGGCGGCGCGCGTGAGCAGGTTGTCCGACAGGCCATGGGCCACGGCGGCCAGGGTACGCATCGAGCAAGGCGCCACCACCATCGCGGCGGTGTCGAAGCTGCCGCTGGCGATGCACGCGCCGACGTCGCCCGGCGCATAGGCCACGTCGGCCTGCCGCTCGAGCGCATGGCGGTCCAGGCCGACCTCGTGGTGGACGTTGAGCAGGCCCGCCGGCGTGACGACGAGGTGCGTCTCCACGCCCAGCGCACGCGCCCGCTGGAGCAGCCTGACCCCATAGAGCGCGCCCGTGGCGCCGCTGATGCCGACGACGAGGCGCGCCGGTCGGGGCTGCATGACCGCGGCGGCTTCCAGTACCTCAGGCCTTTGCCAGCAACTGCTGCAACTCGCCCGACTGGTACATCTCCATCATGATGTCCGAGCCGCCGACGAACTCGCCATTCACGTACAGCTGGGGGATGGTCGGCCAGTTGGCGTATTCCTTGATCCCTTGGCGCACCTCCTCGTCCTCGAGCACATTGAACGTGCTCAGGTCGTCCACGCCGCAGGCCTTGATGACCTGCACCGCGCGGCCGGAGAACCCGCACATCGGGAACTGGGCGGTGCCCTTCATGAAAAGCATGACCCGGTGGCCTTTCACCATCTGGTCGATGCGTTGCTGCACGTCGCTCATAGCCGGGGCCTCTGTCACGATTGGGATATCAGACCGCACAGTATGCGGCATGCCCGTCCACCGTACCGGCGCGGGGCCATGCGTGGCGGCCTCCCGAGCGCTCGCGAGCCCGGCGGCTCTCGCCGGCTAGAAGCTGTACCGCACGCCCAACTGCAGCACCGGGGCCAGGCGGAGGTCTCGGACCGCTGCATCCATGCCCTGGTTCCCCAGCATGGCGCGGCCGAGGCCGGACAATCCGGCCGGGCGGCCGGCGACCAAGCCGACATCGGCGCTGACCGACAGGCTGCGCCACAGCAAAGGGCTGCTGTAGCCCATTCCCAGATAGGGCAGCGTGGTTGGACCCTCGGCGGCGTTGCTGCCCCCGAGGGCGCCCAGGTCGAGCACGGTCACACCCAGTCTTGCCGTGGGTGCCGCGCTCAGCATCGGGGTGCCGCCGGGGCTGCCCAGCAGCAGGCCGCTGGTGGCGCGGAAGCTTCCGAAGTTGGGCGTGGCGAAGACGTAGTCGCCGAGCAGCGATCCGCCTTGGACGCTGCGCATGGCTGCCGCACCGGGCTCCGCGAGGCTGGTCAGCCCCACCGGCGCCAGGGTCGCGGTCTGGATCGTGATGCGCGCCTGCAGTTGCGGCCACAACCAGTCGCCGGAACCTGCGACCAGCCCTTGCGCGGTCTGTGCGGCCACCGGTGCCGCGACGCCCAATGTCGCGACGCCGACGGCCGCTGCCAGCCGCCGAATCGGACACCGACCCGACTTCTTCACTTTCGGCCCCCTTGCTGCGGTGCGCCCTCATGATGCGCCTTGCCTCGGCGGCTCGACATCCCCCCAATGCGGCAACGGCGGCAACAGTTGGCAGCCGCCGCGAAGCCCGGCCGCCCGGGCTCGCTCGGCGTGGCGAACGCGAGACGCTCGGCGGCGTGCGCAGCGCCCAGGCCGGTGGCGGCCGCCGCCGGGGCCTCAGGCCGCCCAGCGACCGCCCGTCAGGCGCGCGTGCCCCGCGAGGTCGCGGCGCGTCTCCGTCTCGGCGAAACCACTTGCCCGCAGGAGCGCGGCCACGGCGTCGGCCTGGTCAAACCCGTGCTCGACCAGAAGCCAGCCGCCATCGGCCAAGTGTGCCGGCGCGCCAGCGACGATCTCCCGCAGCGAGCGCAGGCCGTCCGGGCCGGCGATCAAGGCCGTCGCGGGCTCGTGCCTCAAGTCGCGCAGGTGCGGGTCCGCGTCGGCGACATAGGGCGGGTTGGCGGCGACGATGCCGAAGCGCTGCCCGGCGTATGGCGCCCACCAGTCTCCCTCCAGCCAGGTCACTTCCAGCCCGAGGCGCCGACCGTTCTCGCGCGCGACGGCCAGCGCCGCTGCGCTGCGGTCGCTGGCCCAGACGTCGAAGCTGCCGGCGCTGCGCTTGAACGCCAGCGCGATGGCACCGCTGCCGGTGCCGAGGTCGGCCAGGCGGGTCAGCGGGGCACGGGGCGCCAGTTCGAGCGCCCACTCGACCAGGCCTTCGGTCTCCGGCCGGGGCACGAGGACGTCCGGCGTGACCCTTAGCGAGAGGCCGTGGAACTCCCGTTCGCCGACCAGATAAGCCAGCGGCACGCCGTCGGCTCGCCGGGCGAGGTCGGTGCCGGCCCTCCCGGCGACCTCCGCGTCGAGAGGGTCGAGGTCGTGCGCCAGCAGCCAGGCGCGCGTCCGGCCAAGGTGGTGCGCCAGCAGCACCTGGGCATCGAGCCGCGCCACGCCCGAGGCGCGCGCGTACTGCAGCCACTCGCCTATGCGCATGCCGCGCAAGCCCCGGCCGCGCTCAGCGCGCCCCGGCCTCGAGCTGCCCGAGCTGCTCGGCCGCGCGCGCGGCCGCCAGCGCGCGCGTCACGTCGTCGAGGTCGCCGTCCATGATCTGCCCGAGCTTGTACAGCGTCAGGTTGATGCGATGGTCGGTCAGCCGCCCCTGCGGGAAGTTGTAGGTGCGGATGCGGTCGCTGCGGTCGCCGCTGCCCACGAGACTCTTGCGCGTGGCGGCTTCCTTGGTCGCGCGCTCGCTGCGCTCCTTGTCGCGGATGCGCGCCACGAGCACCGCCATCGCCTTGGCCTTGTTGCGGTGCTGGCTGCGGTCGTCCTGGCACTCCGCGACGATGCCGGTGGGCAGGTGCGTGATCCGGATGGCACTGTCCGTCTTGTTGACGTGCTGACCGCCGGCGCCGCTGGCCCGGAAGGTGTCGATGCGCAATTCGGCCGGGTTGAGCTGCACTTCCTCGGCCTCGTCGGGCTCGGGCATCACGGCCACCGTGCAGGCGCTCGTGTGGATGCGACCCTGGCTCTCGGTGGCCGGCACGCGCTGCACGCGATGGCCGCCAGACTCGAACCGCAGCTTCCCGTAGGCGTGGTCGCCCTCGACGCGCAGCACGAGCTCCTTGTAGCCGCCGAGCTCGGCCGGGCTTTCGCTGAGCACTTCCGTGCGGAAGCCCGAGCGCTCGCAGTATCGGAGGTACATGCGCGCCAGGTCGCCGGCGAACAGAGCCGATTCATCGCCCCCCGTGCCGGCCCGGATCTCGAGGAACGCGTTGCGCGCGTCGTCCGGGTCCTTGGGCAGCAGCGCCGTCTGCAGCTCGCCGTGCAGGCGTTCGAGGTCGGCGGCCGCGGCATCGGCTTCCTCGCGGGCCATCTCGGCGAGTTCCCCGTCCGGCTCGTGCTCGCGCATCTCCAGGGCCGTCGCGAGATCGCGTTCGCGCTGCTGGTACCGGCGCCACGTGTCGACGATGCCCTGCACCTCCGCCTGCTCGCGCGCGAGCGGGCGGAAGCGCTTCATGTCGCCAGCAACGGCCGGGTCGGCCAGCGTCGCGTCGAGTTCGGCCAGGCGCAGCGCCAGCCGCTCGAACCGCTCGCGCAGCGCGGCGTTCAGGCCGCTCATCGAGGCGTGGGCCCGCGGCCGCCGCCGCCGGGCCCGCGCGAGGGGCTCACACTGCCGCTGCCGCGCAGGAACAGGCGCGACACGGTGTCGGCCAGCCGCTCCCGGTCGGCACCCTCCGCGCCATGCAGCTCGGCCAGCGTGCCGTGCAGCATCTTGCCCGTCAGGCCGCGCGCCAGGGCCTGCAGCACGTGCTCCACGGGTTCCCCCTTGGCGAGCAGCTTGCGGGCGCGTGCCAGCTCCGCGGCACCCCAGTCGTCGGCCTGGCGATTCAGGGCCTGGATGAGCGGAACGGCCGCCCGCTGGTCGAGCCAGTGCGCGAAGCTCTGCACGCCGGCGTCGATGATGGCTTCGGCCTGCTGCACCGCGGCCTGCCGCTTCTCCCCGGCGCTCTGCACGCGCTCCGAGAGATCGTCCACCGTGTAGAGGTAGATGTCGGCCAGTTGCCCGACCTCGGGCTCGATGTCTCGCGGCACCGCGAGGTCGACCATGAAGATGGGCCGGCGGCGCCGTGCCTTGAGTGCCCGCTCCACCGCCCCGAGGCCGATGATCGGCAGCGTGCTGGCGGTGCAGGAGATGACGACATCGAACTCGTGCAGCCTCTGCGGCAGGTCGGCCAGCCGAAGGGCCTGCGCGCCGAAGCGGCCGGCCAGCTTCTCGCCTCGCTCGAGCGTGCGGTTGGCCACCGCCATGCTCCGCGGCTGGCGGGCGGCGAAGTGCGTGGCGACCAGTTCGATCATCTCGCCGGCGCCGACGAACAGCACGTGCAGCTGCCGAAGGTCCTCGAACAGCTCGCCGGCCAGTCGAACTGCCGCGGCCGCCATGCTGATGGAGTGGGCGCCGATCTCGGTGGAGGTGCGGACCTCCTTGGCCACCGAGAAACTGCGCTGGAACAGCTGGTGCAGCGTGGTGCCCAGCGTGCCGGCTTCATCCGCCAGGCGAACCGCCTGCTTCATCTGGCCGAGGATCTGCGGCTCTCCGAGCACCATCGAGTCGAGGCCGCTGGCGACACGGAACGCGTGCCGGGCCGCGTCGCGGTCGTGCTTGACGTAGGCGTGCTGCTGCAGGTGCTCGGCGCTGACGCGGCCCTGCTCGGCGAGCCAGTCCAGCGCCGGCGCGACCGCCGGCGCGGCGGGGGTCGCGCCCACGGCCAGGTACAGCTCGGTGCGGTTGCACGTCGAGACGATCGCCGCCTCGGGATCGATGCGCTCCAGCCGCTGGTTCAGGCCGCGCAGGGCAGGGGCCAGTTGCTCCGGCGTGAAGGCCAGCCGCCCGCGCAGGTCCAGCGGGGCGGTCTGGTGGTTCAGGCCGAAGGTGATGACGCTCACGTCCCGCATTGTAGATTTCGCGTCTCGGCCGGAGACCGGCGGCGACCCATGATCCGGGTGGCGGCCGGAAAAGGCGTCTCTTCAGCCCCCCTGCCCCGAGCCATGGGACCGCTTGCCCTCCTCAATCACCTCGTGAACCTGCTGCTGCCGGCCGTGGCGCTCGGCATGGTCGCTGCGGGCTTGGCCAAACTGGCCTGGCGTGGGGATCTGGCAGCCCAACCCTGGTGGCGCCTCGCCGCCCTCGCCGCGGGGGCGAATGTGCTGGTCACGCTGGCCGGGCTCGCCTGGTACGGTGGCGACGGCCGGATGGGCACCTACCTGGCGATGGTGCTCGCGACCACGGTCACGCTGTGGTGGCGGGGGTTCGGTACGGGCCGGCGCTGAGGGCCGGCGTGCCCGGGAGGGGCGTGCCGCGCAGCGAGTGCGGCAGCGCCTCCGTGATGGTGACGTCGATCATCCGGCCCGGCAGGCTGGCGCCGCCTTGCGGCCCGGCGTCGAAGTTGACGATGCGGTTGCACTCCGTGCGCCCCATCAGCTCGCGCGGGTCCTTCCGAGAGGGGCCCTCCACCAGGATGCGCTGCACCGTCCCGACGCGGCTGGCGCTGATGCGCCGCACGTTCTGCTCGAGCAGGGCCTGCAACTCCTGCAACCGCTCGAGCTTGCGTGCCTGCGGCGTCTCGTCGGCCAGCGCGGCGGCCGGCGTTCCCGGGCGCCGGCTGAAGACGAAGCTGAAGGAGCTGTCGTAGCCGACCTCTTCCACGAGGCGCAGCAGGCGCTGGAAGTCGTCCTCCGACTCGCCCGGGAAACCGACGATGAAGTCGCTCGAGAGGCTGAGTCCAGGCCGCACCGACCGCAGCTTGCGCACGATGCTCTTGTACTCCATCGCCGTGTAGCCCCGCTTCATCGCCATCAGGATGCGGTCGCTGCCGTGCTGCACCGGCAGGTGCAGGTGGCTCACCAGTTGCGGCACGCGGGCATAGACGTCGATCAGGCGCTGCGTGAACTCGTTCGGGTGGCTCGTCGTGTAGCGGATACGCTCGATGCCGGGGATCTCCGCCACGTACTCGAGCAGCAGCGCGAAGTCGGCGACCTCGCCCGAAGCGGACATCGCGCCGCGATAGGCATTGACGTTCTGCCCGAGCAGGGTCACCTCCTTGACACCCTGGCCAGCGAGGTCGGCCACCTCGGTCAGCACGTCGTCGAAGCGGCGGCTCACCTCCTCGCCGCGCGTATAGGGCACGACGCAGTAGGAGCAGTACTTCGAACAGCCCTCCATGATGGAAACGAAGGCACTGGCCCCCTGCGTGCGCGGCGGTGGCAGATGGTCGAACTTCTCGATCTCCGGGAAGCGGATGTCCACCTGCGGCCGCCGCTCGGCGCGGCGCGCCTCGATCATCTGCGGCAGCCGGTGCAGCGTCTGCGGCCCGAAGACGAGGTCGACATAGGGCGCGCGTTCGATGATGGCCGCGCCTTCCTGGCTGGCCACGCAGCCGCCGACGCCGATCAGCACCCCCTTCTTCTTCAGGTGCTTGACACGCCCGAGGTCGCTGAAGACCTTCTCCTGCGCCTTCTCGCGCACCGAGCACGTGTTGAACAGGATGAGGTCGGCCTCTTCCGGGTCTGCGGTCGGCTCGTAGCCCTCGGCGGCACGCAGCACGTCGGCCATCTTGTCCGAGTCGTACTCGTTCATCTGGCACCCGAAGGTGCGGATGAAGACCTTCATGGCCGGGTCCAGGTCTGCGCCACGGGGTCGAACGTCCATGCCGCAGCCTGCTCGCGAGTCGTCGGCCAGGGCTGGCGGGCGCGCTCGGCGGCGGTCAGGACCCAGATCTCGCCGATCAGGCCCGAGATGTCGACGGTGTAGTGCACGACCAGGCGCTGGCTGGTCAGCGCCCCGCTCACCATCATCAGGTTGTTCTCGCCGCGAATTCGCACCCCGGGCGAGAGGCGGGCGGGCCGTCCGTTGAGAAGCAGCTCCGGCGGCTGCTGGACCACGATCTCGCCGCGCAGTGCGGTGGCCGGGAAGTTGCGCACCTGCTGGCCCGCGGCCGGGGCGGCGCAGAACGCGAGGGAGGCCACCAGGGCGGCGGCCGCCAGGCGTGGCCGGATGGAGGCATCGGGGGGGGCACAGCGAAGCATGGTGTGGATCCAGAGGCTGTGAGGGGCCTGGGTGGAGGCCCGGTTGGCGCGATCGCCTGCGAGATCCGAGAACTCCGCTCCAACGCAAAGGGCCCGAGCGCATGGCTCGGGCCCGGGAGTCTGGTGGCGCTTCAGGGACTTGAACCCCGGACCTGCGGATTATGATTCCGTCGCTCTAACCAACTGAGCTAAAGCGCCAAGAGCGCAGGATTATATCGGCCTCGCTTCACCGCTTCGGCCCCGCCAGACATGCGCACTGCGCCACCGGGAGGCGGTGCCAGGATCCGATGTTCAGTTTCTTCCGCAAGAAGCCGCCGGCAGAGGCGGCCGATGCCGTCCCGCCACCCGGCCATGCCCCCTCGCCGGGCGAGGGCCCGCCGCAGGGCAGCGAGGTCGTCGCCAAGGGTGACTCCGGCTGGTTCCGTCGCCTGCGCGAGGGCCTGCGCAAGACCGGCGGAAGCATCGCCTCGGTCTTCACCGGCACGAGGATCGATGCCGCCCTCTACGAGGAACTCGAGGCGGCCCTGTTGATGGCCGACGCCGGCAGTGCGGCGACGCAGGCTTTGCTGGAGGAACTCAGGCGGCGCGTCAAGGAGGCCCAGGCGACCGACCCTGCCGCCGTGAAGGGGCTGCTGGCCGAGGCCCTGGCGGCGCAACTCGCGCCGTTGCAGAGGCCGCTGGTGCTCGGTGAGCACCGGCCCACCGTGATCATGGTTGTCGGTGTCAACGGCGCCGGCAAGACCACGAGCATCGGCAAGCTCACCCGCCACCTGGCCGAAGGTGGCTGCAAGGTGCTGCTGGCGGCGGCCGACACCTTCCGCGCGGCGGCCCGCGAGCAGCTGGCCGTGTGGGCCGACCGCGCGCAGGTGCAGATCGTCAGCCAGGAAGGCGCCGATCCCGCGGCTGTCACCTTCGATGCGGTCAGCGCCGGCCGGGCGCGCGGCTGCGACGTGGTCATCGCCGACACGGCCGGTCGCCTGCCCACGCAGGTGCACCTGATGGAGGAGCTGAAGAAGATCCAGCGCGTCATCGGCAGGGCGCAGGAGGGCGCACCGCACGAGGTGCTGCTGGTCGTCGACGGCAACACGGGCCAGAACGCGCTCGCCCAGGTCAAGGCCTTCGATGCGGCGCTGGGGCTGACCGGCCTCGTCGTCACCAAGCTGGACGGCACCGCCAAGGGCGGCGTGCTGGCGGCCATCGCGCGCTGGGGCGCCGAGCGTGGGCGGGTGGTGCCCGTCTACTTCATCGGCGTCGGAGAGAAGCTCGAGGACCTGCAGCCGTTCGACGCGCGCGAGTTCGCCGAGGCGCTGCTGCGCTGACCGCCGCTGGCTGCGGCGGGGCAGGCCCGTCAACGCTTGATCGGAAGTGCCTCGAGGTCGTCGAAGTAGTCCGACGACACCGGTTCGGCCATTTCGTGCGTGCGTGGCCCATAGACGGTGGCCGCGAAGCCGCGGTCGTCCTCCGGGAGCTCCTCCATCTCGGCGACCGGGATCAGCGGCATCGGTCGCGACGAACCGGGCTTCGCCGCCGCGCCCTCGCGCTCCAGGATCGGCGCGAGCTGGGTGCGAGCCTCCTGCACGCTCGGCAGCTCGCCTTCGCGCCAGGTGAGGACCTGGATGCCGGTCTGGCGCAGCACGCGCGACATGCGCTCGTGGCGGCGCTTGGCGCGTTCACTCTCGGTCGCGCCACGGATGTCGATGACGGCGATGACGCTGGAGCCGGCGTCGCAGATCAAGAGATCGGCGCTGAGCGACCCGACACGCTGCAGCCACTCGGTGTAGCTGCGCCGCAGAGGCACGCGGACGAAGCGCGACAGCGGCACCTGTGCGAGCACGAGGTGGTTCGGGCAGGCCCGGCGCAGCACGTCGTAGGCCTGGCGCTCGTCGATGGTGAGGACACGTGCCGCCTCCGGCGGCCAGCCGGCCACCGTGTCGATGTTCTCGCGGCCGTCTTCGCCACGCGACGCGCGCTGGCGCAGGCGCATGGCTGCCCAGAGCAGGATCAACGCAAGCAGCGTTGCCGGCAGGGCATAGGTCGATAGGGAGTCAAGGCTGTCCATGCGTGCGGTGCTGGCGTGCGGCGGATGGGTTCCGACCCCGAGCCTTCAGGCCGCGGTCAACCCATACGATCGGCAACAAGTGCCGTCCGGACCAGCCCCAAAGCGACAAGAGACGTATCTGGCGGTGACAAAAGGCTTCCGGCTCCACCCCTCGGGGGAGCCGGCGGCCGGCCTTCATCGCGGCGGCAGGCCGGGGAAGCCCCCGCCGCCCATGCGGCGCATCATCTTCATCAGGCCGCCGCCCTTCATCTTCTTCATCATCCCCTGCATCTGCTCGAACTGGTTCAGCAGGCGGTTGACCTCCTGGACCTGCACGCCGGCGCCCGCGGCGATGCGGCGCTTGCGGGTGGCCTTGATGATCTCGGGCTTGCGGCGCTCCAGTGGCGTCATCGAGTTGATGATGCCTTCCATCCGCCGCACATCCCGCTCGGCGCGACCCATGTCGGCGCCTGCGGCCTTCTCGGCCAAGGCCGTCGGCAGCTTGTCGACCAGGCCCGCCAGACCGCCCATCTTCTTCATCTGGGTGATCTGCGCGAGGAAGTCGTTCAGGTCGAATCCCGAGCCGCTCTTGACCTTCTCGGCGAGCTTCTTGGCTTCGTCGAGGTCGACGCCCTTCTGGACTTCCTCGACCAGCGCGACGATGTCGCCCATGCCGAGCACGCGGCCGGCATGGCGCTCGGCGTCGAAGACCTCCAGGCCGTCGATCTTCTCGCTCACGCCGGCGAACTTGATCGGCGCGCCGGTCACCTGCCGCACCGACAGCGCCGCGCCACCGCGTGAATCACCGTCGAGCTTGGTCAGCACGATGCCGGTCAGCGGCAGCGCCTCCTTGAAGGCCTTGGCGACGTTGACCGCGTCCTGCCCTTGCATCGCGTCGACGACGAACAGCGTCTCGACGGGCCGGACGGCCGCGTGCAGGTCGCGGATCTCCGCCATCAGCGCCTCGTCGATCGCGAGGCGGCCGGCCGTGTCGACGATGAGCACGTCGAAGAAGTGGCGCTTCGCGTGGTCGAGCGCCGCCAGCGCGATGTCGCGCGGCTTCTGATCGGGCGTGGACGGGAACCACTCGGCGCCCGCCTGCGCGGTCACCGTCTTCAGCTGCTGGATGGCGGCCGGCCGGTAGACGTCGGCCGAGACGGTGAGCACCTTCTTCTTGCGCCGGGTGACGAGGTGCCGCGCCAGCTTCGCGGTCGTCGTCGTCTTGCCCGAGCCCTGCAGGCCGGCCATCAGCAGCACCGCCGGCGGCTGCGTCGCGAGGTCGATGTCGGCCGGCGGCTTCAACGCCCCGGCGCCGTCGACCTCGCCCATCGTGGCGGCGAGCTCCTTGTGGACGATGCCCACCAGCGCCTGCCCGGGGTTCAGCGAGCCGACGACCTCCTGGCCGAGCGCCTTCTCCTTGACGCGTGCGATGAAGTCGCGCACGACCGGCAGGGCGACGTCCGCCTCGAGCAGCGCGAGGCGCACCTCGCGCAGCATGTCCGCGACGTTGCTCTCGGTGATGCGGGCCTGGCCGCGCATCGTCTTGACCAGGCGCGACAGCCGTTCTGACAGGGTGGAGGCCATCGCCGTCTTGCCCGGTCACCCTGCTTGCGAACGCCGGCCCGAAGTGGCCGCGGCAGGGTGGAGGACGGGGCTGGTGGGTAAACTGTGACGATGATTCTATCGAGCGGTCCGGCCACCCTGGCCCCCGGCGGTGCCCTCGTGCTCGCCGGCGTCACGCTCTTCCTGTACGGATTGGCCGCCGTGCCTGCGGCCACGGGCGGAGAGGCCTGGCGCCGCCTGGGGGCGGCCGCCCTGGTGGGCGCCTTCGTGCTGCACCTGCTGCTGCTGCTCATCGACATCGGCGGGTTTGCAGGTGGCACGGCCGGGACCGGTGGCATGCGTTGGGGATTCGGGCCGGTGCTGTCGATGACGGTGTGGCTGATGATCGCGGTGCACCAGGTCGAGAGCCGCCTGCTGCCGCTGCCGGCCGTACGGCTTGCACTGGCGGTCGCCGGGGTCGTCGGCGTCGTCGCGGCGGTGCTGTTTCCCGGTGACGCTCGGCACGGCGTGACGCCGCTCGCGCCGCTGCACTTTGCGCTGGGCGTCGGGTCCTACGGCCTCTTCGCGGCGGCCGTGCTGCACGCCAGCCTGCTCGACCGCGCCGAGCGGCGCCTGCGGTCAGGGATCGCGCTGGCGCGCGCGGCTGGCGGGGGATCCTCTGGCGGCGGGGGCGGGCCCACCGGCCTGCCGCTGCTGCAACTCGAGCGCCTGACGTTCCGCTTCGTCGAGGCCGGCTTCGTCGTGCTGACGCTCACCCTGCTGCTGGGGGCCTTCACCGCGGCCCAATGGCGCTGGGACCACAAGTCGGTCTTCTCGCTGCTGGCCTGGGGCGTGTTTGCGGCCCTGATCGTGGGCCGGCGCCGTCGGGGCTGGCGCGGCCGGCAGGCGACCCGCTGGCTGTACGTAGGCGCGGCGTTGCTGCTGCTGGCGTATGTCGGCACGCGCTTCGTGCTCGAGGTGATGCTCGGGCGCGCTGCGGGGTGAGAGCGGCGGCCCGCCCGGTGCCGTGCGCCCGCTCGCCCCGGTGGCGCAGCGGCCAACGGCTGGCGTTTCGCCGCGTGCGAGGCGCCGCAAGAGAGGTGCAATGCTCAGGTTCCTGATCCTGTTGGCGGTGGTGGTCGGTCTGGCGATGTGGCTGCTGAAGGGCCGCCGCACCGGCGCCCCGCCGACCCGACGCGACCCCGGGCCGGCGGGCACGCAGCCGGCCGCGATGGTGGCCTGCGCCCATTGCGGCGTGCACCTCCCCAAGCCGGAGGCCACCTTCGACGCCGAGGGCCGCTCCTACTGCGGTGAGGCGCACCGCGTGGCCGGGCCGCGTTGACCCGCAGCCGATTGCCGCCCCGGCCACGGGCAGGACGCCCGTGATCATTGCGGCGCGCATCGGCGAGTGACGCCATGACGCAGGCCAGCGGCGAGCGCCGCCGTGCCGATCGGCGCGGCACCGATCGCCGGCGCACGGGCGGCCGGCGCCGCGACGATGCGCTCTTTGCCGGCACGCTCAGCGGCGAGAGCCACCCCAGCGAGTCGTTCTTCGATCCGGGCTGGCTCGCCGCCGGCGAGATGCCGCCGGACAGCCGGCTGCTGTTGCGCCAGGTGCGGCGCATCGCAGCCGCGCAGGACACGGCGCTGGTGCGCGTGTTCCGCACCTATGTCGCCGCGCGTGCGGCGATCGGGGTGAGCCTCGTCGCGGCCCAGGGCGTGTCCAGCCTGCTGGGCCTGCGGCACGCCGAGCTGCTGGCGCTCGTGAGCGTCGTCTATGCGGTCCAGGCGATCACGCTGTGGGTCCTGCCGCGCTTCCGCCCGCTGGCCGAGCCGAAGCCGCTCGGCCATCAGCGGCGCCGACAGTGGCTGGCCACCATCGGCGTGGACATCCTCGCCTTCTTCACGCTGCACGTCATCGAGGTCGGCTCCAACTTCAACTATGCGGCGCTGCTGGTGCTGCCGGTGCTGATGGCCGGCGTGCTCACGTCGCGGCTGCTGGCCCTCGGCACGGCCGCGGCGGTGGCGCTGCTGCTGCTTGTCGTCGCCTGGGGCGCGACGTCGTTCGATGCGCTGGCGCCGGGCCTGATGCTGCAGTCGGGGCTCGCCGGGCTGGGCCTGTTCATCATCACGCTGCTGGCCGGCGAGCTGGCGGGCCGCCTGGCGCGGGAGGAGCTCGCCGCCCGCGGCAGCCTCGAACTGGCGCGCCAGCAGGCGCAGCTGAATCGGCTCGTCATCGAGGAGATGGCCGACGGCGTGCTGGTGGTCGACCGCAGCCTGCGCGTCAGGGCGGCCAACCCGGCGGCGCGTTCGCTGCTCGTGGACGAAGGGCTGGCGCCGCAGGCGCCTTTCGGCCTGGCCGAGCGCGCGGCCTGGCGTGCGTTGCACGACGGGGTGGAGCAGCTCTTCCGCCGCGGCGGCCATGACGACGGGCCGGCACCCGGGCCCGGCGGCGACCGGGACGCGGCCGTCGCGGGGGCCTGGCCGGAGGCCGGTCGCGACGTCGTCGTGCGCTTCGCCGACGGCGTCGCGCGCACGCTGCGCGTGCGCGTGCGCTTCATGCGCAGCAGCGCGCTGGACCCGGGCGAGCAGGCGGGCGCACCCGCCGGCGAGGCGCCCGACGAGCCCTTCGTCGTGCTGCTGCTGGAAGACGTGCGCACGGCGCAGGCGCGGATCCGGCAGGAGAAGCTCGCCGCGATGGGCCGCGTCTCGGCCGGCATCGCGCACGAGATCCGCAACCCGCTGGCCGCCATCGCGCAGGCCAACGCGCTGCTGCTCGAGGACGACCTGGCGCCGGCGCAGCAGCGATTGGCGCGCATCGTGGCCGACAACGTGGCCCGCCTGGACCGCATCGTCGACGACGTGCTCGAAGTGGCGCCCGGGGCCGAGCCGCTGGCCACGGCCATCGACGCCCGCGCGACCGTCGGCGCGACCACCGCCGAGTGGGCGGCGACGGCCCAGTTGCCGCTGGCGGCGGACAGCCGACTGCGCGTGGACATCGCGGAGCAGCCGCTCGGCGTGTTCTTCGACGCCGAGCACCTTCGCCGCGTGCTCGTCAACCTCCTCGACAACGCCTACCGCCATTCGACCGACGGCCCCGGGGCGATGGTCGTCCGCCTGGGGCCGGCCGACGAGGGCGCGCGGGTGCGGCTGAGCGTCGCCTCCGACGGCCCGCTGATCCCTCCGGAGGTCGAGCGCTACCTGTTCGAGCCGTTCTACTCGACGCGCAGCCGCGGCTCGGGCCTCGGCTTGTATATTTGCCGCGAGCTGTGCGAGCGCTACGGCGCGAGCATCGAGTACCGCCAGCGGCCGGCCGGCGAGCGCGCGCGCAACGAGTTCGTGGTCAGCATGCGGCGCAGCGAGTTCGCCGGCGCACCCAGCACGCTGCCGCTCGAACCGTGACCGTGTGAATCCGCCTCCGGCTCCCGCATTCCACCGACACGCCGACCCGCATGAGCGCCAACACCGCAGCCGCCCCGCCGCCCAACAGTGGGCCGCCGCGCCTGCTGGTCGTCGACGACGAGCCCGACCTGCGCACGCTCTACGAACTGACGCTGCTGCGCGAGGGCTACGACGTGGAATGCGCGGGCAGCGTCGACGAGGCCTGGGGCATGCTGGCCGAGCGGCCGTTCCACCTCGTCATCACCGACATGCGCCTGCCCGATGGCACCGGGCTGGACCTGCTGCACCGCATGGAAACGGTGGGCCGAGGCGAGAAGGCGATGGTCATCACGGCCTACGCGTCACCCGAGAACGCCGTGGAGGCGCTGAAGGCAGGCGCCTACGACTACCTGACCAAGCCCGTGGACCTGCGGCAGTTCCGGGCGGTCGTGGCCTCGGCGCTCGGGCGCACGCCGCAGCCGCCGCGCGAGCGCCCCGCCGAGGGCCGCGGCGCGGCGCCGCGTGCGGGGACGGCGCTGTCGCGCCTGGCCGGCGAGTCGCTGGCCATGCAGCAGGTGCGCTCGCTGATCGAGAAGGTGGCCCGCAGCATGGCGCCGGTGCTCGTGACCGGCGAATCGGGCACGGGCAAGGAACTGGTGGCGCGGGCGATCCACGACACCTCGCCGCGTGGCGCGGCGCCCTTCGTCGCGGTCAACTGCGGCGCCATCCCCGAGGCATTGCTCGAGGCCGAGTTCTTCGGCTTCCGCAAGGGGGCGTTCACCGGTGCGCACGAAGACCGCGAGGGCTTCTTCCAGATGGCGCAGGGTGGCACGCTCTTCCTCGACGAGATCGGCGACCTGCCGCTGCCGATGCAGAGCAAGCTGCTGCGCGCGATCCAGGAGCGCGCCGTGCGCCAGCTGGGTGCCGCCGCCGAGGTGCCGGTCAACGTGCGCATCGTCAGCGCGACGCACAAGGACCTGGGTGCGGAGGTCCAGGCCGGCCGCTTCCGGCAGGATCTCTACTACCGCCTCAACGTGATCCGCATCGCGGTGCCCCCGCTGCGCGAGCGCATCGCGGATCTGCCGGCCATCTGCGCGGCCGTGCTGGCTCGCATCGCGCGCGATGCCGGCGTGAGCCCGGTGCCGAGCCTCGCGCCGGAGGCGCTGCAGCAACTGCTGCGGCATCCCTTCCCGGGCAACGTGCGCGAGCTGGAGAACCTGCTTCATCGCGCGCTCGCGTTGTCGACCGGCCCGGCCATCACGCGCAGCGACCTCGGGCTGATCGACGAGGGCGGCGAACCGGCGGCGGAGGAGACGCCCGCGGCCCGGCCGGTCGGCGCGGTCGCTTCGCCGGCGCCGAGGCCGCGCGCCGACGCCAGCGCGCCGCTCCCGAGCGACCTCGCCGCCCACCTGGACAGCATCGAGCGCGACATCCTCGAGCGCGCGCTCGTGGCACATCGCTACAACCGGACTGCCGCGGGGGCCAGCCTCGGTCTTTCGCTGAGGCAGATGCGCTATCGGATGGCGCGCCTTGGCGTGCTCGCGCCCGAGAGCATGGGTGATCGCGCCGAACGGGCCGAGCGCAACGATCGCGGCGAGCGGGGTGACGGCGGCGAAGGCGGCAGTGCCTCCTGAGCGCGCGCTGCGCCGGGGTCCCGCATGACCCGGCGCTGGCAAGACGGGTGGTGGCCCGGTGCCCGGCGCATCGACTCGCCCAACCAGGGGCCGCGGCCGCCGGGCGTGGCGATCACGCTCGTCGTGCTGCACTCGATCAGCCTGCCGCCCGGCCACTACGGCGGCGACGCGGTCGAGCGACTCTTCACCAACCGGCTCGACCCGACGGCGCACCCCTCCTTCGCCGGCCTCGCCGGCCTGCAGGTGTCGGCGCATTTCTTCATCCGGCGCGACGGGCGTTGCGAGCAGTACGTGTCGTGCGACCGGCGCGCCTGGCATGCCGGCGTCTCGTCCTGGCGTGGCCGCCCCAACTGCAACGACTGGTCGATCGGCATCGAGCTCGAGGGCCTGGAGACGCGTCGCTTCGACGCGCGCCAGTACGGCGAACTGGCACGGCTGCTGCGAGCGCTGAGCCTGCGCTATCCGCTGCAGGAAGTGACCGGCCACGAGCACGTGGCCCCGCAGCGCAAGCATGATCCGGGTCCCGGATTCGACTGGACCCGGCTCGAGCGCATGCTGCGGCGGCGCCGACCGGCCCTCGTGCCGCGCGTCGCCTGAACCAGGCGCGGGAGCGCACCATGCGGTGGCGTGCGGCCACAGTCGCATGCCATCGAGGTTAACGCTAGCGCTAGTGCCTTGAAGGGTGGGGCAACACCATATATAGTGCCCGCCGGGCGCCACGAAGGATATCGCCGGACCTGCCCGGAGCGTTGGGCGGCAGGTCCCGGAAAGCGGTCGACAGACAGTCCATCCCGAGAGAGGACGCGAGACCGAACGGTGACCCGAAAGATCGAGGCCGTGTTCATCGCGGCAGCGGTCGACTGTCGATCCGCCCTCTTTTCCGGCGGGTCCGCGTAGAGCCGTTGTCGCCACCCGAGCACTGCCCAACCCTGTCGTCGATCCGACTCAGCGCCTCGAGCAGAGGCGGTGAGCGCCGTGGTCGACCCCGAGAAGACGCCACCACCGACAAGCAAAGAGAGGAACCGCATGCAATCTGCCGTGCCCACCGCCGCCGCCAACCCATCGCATCTCCAGGCTTCGGGTCGAGCCATCCAGGCAACGCCGGCCGGCGGGGCCACGGCCTATGCGGGCTACCAGATCATCCGGCGCAACGGCGCGGTGGTCGGCTTCGAGCCGAACAAGATCGCCGTCGCGCTGATGAAGGCCTTCCTTGCGGTGCACGGCACCCAGGGCGCCGCCTCGGCCAGCGTGCGCGAGACGGTGGAGATGCTGACCGAGGTGGTGGTGCGCGGCCTGTTGCGTTCGCGCCCGGGCGGCGGCACCTTCCACATCGAGGACGTGCAGGACCAGGTCGAGCTCGGCCTGATGCGCGGCGGCCATCATGAGGTGGCGCGTGCGTACGTGCTGTACCGCGAGCGCCGCGCGCAGGAGCGCGCCCGCCAGGGCGTGCCCGCGGTGGCCAAGGCGCCTGAGCTCTTCGTGACCGACGGCGGCGCCCGGCGGCCGCTCGACATGGAGGCACTGCGCGCGCTCGTCGAGTCGGCCTGTGCGGGCCTGGGCGGCGAGGTCAGCGCGGAGCCCATCCTTGCCGAGACGCGGCGCAACCTCTACGACGGCGTGCCGATCGACGAGGTCTTCAAGGCGGCGATCCTGGCCGCGCGCACGCTGATCGAGAAGGATCCGGCCTACACGCGCGCCACCGCGCGGCTGCTGCTGCACACCATCCGCAAGGAGATCCTCGGCCGCGAGGTGACGCAGGACGAGATGGGCGAGGCCTATCCGGAGTACTTCCCGCGCTTCGTCAAGCAGGGCATCGCGGCGGAACTGCTGGACGAGAAGCTGGCGCAGTTCGACCTGGCCCGGCTCGGCGCGGCGCTCAAGCCCGAGCGCGACCTGCAGTTCGACTACCTCGGCCTGCAGACGCTCTACGACCGCTACTTCCTGCACGTGGACGACGTGCGCATCGAGCTGCCGCAGGCCTTCTTCATGCGCGTGGCGATGGGCCTGGCGCTGAACGAGATCGACCGCGAGGCGCGCGCCATCGAGTTCTACGACGTGCTGTCGACCTTCGACTTCATGAGCAGCACGCCCACCCTCTTCAACAGCGGCACGCGGCGCAGCCAGCTCTCCAGCTGCTACCTCACGACGGTGGCCGACGACCTCGACGGCATCTACGAGGCGCTGAAGGAGAACGCGCTGCTGTCGAAGTTCGCCGGCGGCCTCGGCAACGACTGGACGCGCGTGCGGGCGCTCGGCAGCTACATCAAGGGCACCAACGGCAAGAGCCAGGGCGTGGTGCCCTTCTTGAAGGTGGTGAACGACACCGCCGTCGCCGTCAACCAGGGCGGCAAGCGCAAGGGCGCGGTCTGCTCGTACCTGGAGAGCTGGCACCTCGACATCGAGGAGTTCCTCGAGCTGCGCAAGAACACCGGCGACGACCGGCGGCGCACGCACGACATGAACACCGCCAACTGGATCCCGGACCTGTTCATGAAGCGGGTCATCGAGGGCGGCCACTGGACCCTGTTCTCGCCCTCCACCTGCCCCGACCTGCACGACAAGTTCGGCAAGGCCTTCGAGGAGGCCTACACCGGCTACGAGGCCAAGGTCGACCGCGGCGAGATCAAGCTCTACAAGCGCATGCCGGCGAAGGACCTGTGGCGCAAGATGCTCTCGATGCTGTTCGAGACGGGGCATCCCTGGATCACGTTCAAGGATGCCTGCAACGTGCGCAGCCCGCAGCAGCACGCCGGCGTCGTGCACAGTTCCAACCTGTGCACCGAGATCACGCTCAACACCAGCGACACCGAGATCGCGGTCTGCAACCTCGGCAGCGTCAACCTGGCGCAGCACCTCAAGGAGGGGGGCATCGACCAGGAGAAGCTGAAGAAGACCGTGTCGACGGCGATGCGCATGCTCGACAACGTCATCGACATCAACTACTACTCGGTCAAGAAGGCGCGTGACAGCAACCTGCGCCACCGCCCGGTGGGCCTGGGCATCATGGGCTTCCAGGACTGCCTGTACCGGCTGCGCACGCCCTATGCCAGCGTCGAGGCGATGGAGTTCGCCGACCGCTCGATGGAGGCCGTCTGCTACCACGCCTACTGGGCGAGCACCGAGCTGGCTGCCGAGCGGGGTCGCTACACCAGCTTCCGCGGAAGCCTTTGGGACCGAGGCATCCTGCCGCTGGACAGCGTCGACCTGCTGGCCGAGCAGCGTGGCGGCTACGTCGAGGTCGACCGGTCGAGCACGCTCGACTGGGATGCGTTGAGGCAGCGCATCCAGGTGCACGGCATGCGCAACAGCAACTGCGTGGCCATCGCGCCGACGGCGACGATCAGCAACATCATCGGCGTCGACGCCTCCATCGAGCCGAGCTTCGGCAACCTCTCGGTGAAGAGCAATCTGTCGGGCGAGTTCACGGTGGTCAACGAGTACCTCGTGCGCGACCTGAAGAAGCTGGGCCTGTGGGACGACGTGATGGTCATGGACCTGAAGCACTTCGACGGATCGCTGCGGCCGATCGACCGCGTGCCCGAGGAACTGAAGCGCCTGTACGCCACTGCGTTCGAGATCGACCCGAGCTGGCTGGTCGAGGCGGGAGCGCGACGCCAGAAGTGGATCGACCAGGCGCAGAGCCTGAACATCTACATGGCAGGCGCCTCGGGCAAGAAGCTCGACGAGATCTACAAGCTCGCTTGGCTGCGCGGACTGAAGACCACGTACTACCTGCGCACGACCAGCGCGACCTACGCCGAGAAGTCCACCGTTGCGCCGGGTGCACTGAACGCGGTGCCCAGCGCGGCGGCCAAGCCCGAGGTCGCGGCTCCGGCCGCCGAGCCGGCGAGCGACATCAAGTTCTGCTCGATCGACAACCCGGATTGCGAGGCGTGCCAGTAGCGAGCCACGTCACGGCCGCACGAGCGGTCGGACCCGTCGCGACGACTCCGGCACTGTGGGCATCGGGTGGTGTTGTCGGGCATCGCGTGCGCGCGGTTCGCTGCAAGCGAACACGCGCCGCGCGATGCGATGCCGCAACAACATGAGGCCCTTCATGTCAACTAGTGCTTGGTGTTCGCGCACAACACTTGGATAATTCCGAACTGCAGGAAGCACTCACATGCTGGTCTGGGAAGAAGACACACGCACCCCAAGCAACCACGCGCCCTCCATCCAAACGAGGAGCGCGCACGCGGCCCCGTCGCTTTCCTCGGGCACCGCGCCGGGCCTGAAGCCCACCATCGATCAACTGCCCGCCGCGGCGCTGCAGTCCGCGGTGGCGGCGTTCGCGCCCGCATCAGCCCCCGCATCAGCCCCCGCATCAGCCCCCGCATCAACCTCTGCGTCCGTCGCCAAGACAGCCGCGCGCCCTGCGGCCGCTGTCGAGCAGCGCCGGGTGAACGTCGCCGACAAGCGCATCATCAACGGCCAGACCGACGTCAACCAGCTGGTGCCCTTCAAGTACAAGTGGGCGTGGGAGAAGTACCTCGCCACCTGTGCCAACCACTGGATGCCGCAGGAGGTGAGCATGTCGCGCGACATCGCCACCTGGAAGGACCCGAACGGCTTGTCGGAAGACGAGCGACGCATCATCAAGCGCAACCTCGGGTTCTTCGTCACTGCCGACTCGCTGGCCGCCAACAACATCGTGCTGGGCACGTACCGGCACATCACCGCGCCCGAGTGCCGCCAGTTCCTGCTGCGCCAGGCGTTCGAAGAAGCCATCCACACGCACGCCTACCAGTACATCGTCGAGAGCCTGGGCCTCGACGAGGGCGAGATCTTCAACGCGTACCACGAGGTTGCGTCGATCCGCGACAAGGACGAGTTCCTGATCCCGTTCATCGACGCGATCATGGACCCGGCCTTCCACACCGGCACGCCCGAGGCCGACCAGACGCTGCTGAAGAGCCTGATCGTGTTTGCGTGCCTGATGGAAGGTCTCTTCTTCTATGTCGGCTTCACGCAGATCCTTGCGCTTGGCCGGCAGAACAAGATGACCGGCGCCGCCGAGCAGTACCAGTACATCCTGCGCGACGAGTCGATGCACTGCAACTTCGGCATCGACCTCATCAACCAGATCAAGCTCGAGAATCCGCACCTGTGGACGCCGGCGTTCAAGGCCGAGGTGAAGGCGCTTTTCGAGAAGGCCGTGGAACTCGAGTATCGCTACGCCGAGGACACCATGCCGCGCGGCGTGCTCGGGCTGAACGCCTCCATGTTCAAGGGCTATCTGCGCTACATCGCCAACCGGCGCGCCACGCAGATCGGCCTGGACGCGCTGTTCCCCAACGAGGAGAACCCGTTCCCCTGGATGAGCGAGATGATCGACCTGAAGAAGGAGCGCAACTTCTTCGAGACCCGGGTCATCGACTACCAGACCGGCGGCGCGCTGGCGTGGGACTGAGCAAGGCAGTCCCATGACCGACGTCCTGCCCAAACGCCTGCCACCGCCGCGCCATGCGCCGGCGAGCGGGCGCATGTGAGAGATCAAGAATGGCGGATCACGGCTGGCCGAACAAGAGCCATCGCCGCCTCGGCGCCCCGAATCACGTCGGGGCATCGAGGAAAGGAGCCGGATCCGCGGCCCCATTCACTGCACCGGGGCTGCCAACAAGGACTCTTCGGGGCCCCAAGGCAGACCAGCGGGCAGTGAATCTCCGTGCGGCATGCAGCCGTCCGGAGCCTTTTGCAACTTGATCAAGGAGATCGTTATGGCAACTGCGAAGAAAGCTGCGAAGAAGGCGCCCGCCAAGAAGGCTGCCAAGAAGGCTGCGCCGAAGAAGGCGGCGGCCAAGAAGGCGCCGGCCAAGAAGGCGGCGGCCAAGAAGGCGCCGGCCAAGAAGGCGGCGGCCAAGAAGGCCCCTGCCAAGAAGGCCGCAGCGAAGAAGGCGCCTGCGAAGAAGGCGGCTGCGAAGAAGAAGGCCCCTGCGAAGAAGGCGGCTGCGAAGAAGTCGCCTGCGAAGCGGCCTGCCACCAAGAAGGCGGCGAAGAAGCCGGCGAAGAAGCCTGCTGCCCCTGCCGCCCCTGCGGCCCCTGCGCCTGCAAAGACCACGCTGAACCCGGCAGCTGCTTGGCCGTTCCCGACAGGGAACAAGCCGTAGCAGCAACTGCGGGAGCGATTGCTCCCGCGCTGATTGCGTTGAGCCCGGCGACCCCGGGCTCTTTTCATTCCATGATCGCAACCTTCACAGATGTCGCCGCGACTGGCTGGATCACAATCCAGACTGCCCAGAGCAGAAGGGAGAAGGCCGCATGTCGAAGCTCCTATCGGGCCTCGAGGCTGAGATTGCCAAGACCACGGATGAGGTTAGGCGAGGTGAGCTGACTGCGAAAAAGGCAGGCTACCTTGCTCGTCTAGGTTCCTTCGAGGACGCGCAGTCACTCCTTCAGCAGTTGCGCTCCCAGTTCGGGGAAGGGCAAAGCCCGCGAGTGTCAATTTGGCTCATGCTCGCCGAGGGGCTGCTCCACACATTCCGCGAGATGTCTGATGAGGGTGCAGATCGAATCATGCGGGCGAATGTCCTCGCAAGTGCAACCCGCGACCGGGCCCTGATCGCGGCAACATCTGCTTGGCGTGCTTTCACTCAGTCGGAGCGGTCGGAGTTCAGGGGGATGGTGCGGTCCCTCGACAACGCGTTCGCGAACTCGAATTCAGACGACCATGAAGTTCTGGCTAGGCTGTACATGATCCTGGCAAACGCTCGAATGTCCGTTGGGGAACGAGCGGCAGCCCATGACTTGTATATGTACAGCCGGCATCATGCCCTTGAATGCGGCGACCAAGCGACTATCGATGCACTCATCTACAACAAGGCGGCCTTCTCCTTGGCGTGGCTGAGAGCCAGGAAGGCGCTTGGTGACGATGAATCGGACCTCTTGCGACAACTCCGCCTGGAGTTGAACTCAGCGAAGACCTATCAGCAGATGGTCGGCGTCTCCGCGTTCAGCAACTTTGTCTACCTCTGGGAGGCGCGGCTCTCGTTGCTTGCCGATGAGTTCGCCCCAGCGGTTCACGCGCTCGACCGGGTGCGCTCGATGCAGCCATTCGCCAAGTACAACTTCCATGAGTCTTTGGTTGCCCTAGAGACAGGCTACTGCCTAATGCGAATGAATCGCCTATCCGAAGCTGAGGAACGAGTACGACCGGCCTTAGCAAGTGACCTTAGTGCGCTGCACGATGATGACAGGCTCTTCGCTGCATGGCTTCGATTCAAGCTCATCGAGGCCATCCCAGATCTGGGTGAACTCCCGTCGAGCATCGATGCACTTGATTCGGCAAAGAACGAGTTCCTCGCCGGGTGCGACGAACTCCGTGCGGCGCTCGCCACTCTGGGCCTGCACGAGCACATCGTGAAGCCCTCGGTGGCTAACCAGAGACCCAGTCCGTGAGTGATCGGAGCCCCAACCCCAAAGTCGCCCTCCTCATGGGCTCCTCCTCCGACTGGGAGACCCTGCGCCCCGCGGCAGAGATCCTGGACGAGCTCGGCATCGCCTACGAGGCGCAGGTCGTCTCGGCACACCGCATGCCTGACGACATGTTCCGCTTCGCCGAGCAGGCCGAGGCCCGCGGCCTGCGGGCGATCATCGCCGGCGCGGGTGGCGCCGCCCATCTGCCGGGCATGCTCGCGGCGAAGACCACCGTGCCCGTGCTCGGCGTGCCCGTTCCGAGCCGGCACCTGAGCGGGCTCGATTCGCTGTACTCCATCGTCCAGATGCCCAAGGGCGTTCCAGTGGCCACCTTTGCCATCGGTGCGGCCGGCGCAGCCAACGCGGCGCTCTTCGCCGCGGCCATGCTGGCCCCGGAGGACGAAGACTTGCGGCAGCGCCTGCATGCCTTCCGTGCCCGGCAGACCGAGGCAGCGCGCGCGATGTCGCAGGACCTGCGGCCGCGATGACGCCAGCCTCCACTTCGGCGGCGCCTCTGCCGGGCGCGGCATCGCCGAGCCACGGCGGCAAGGCGTCCACGCGCCGTGCCAGCCTGGGCATCCTGGGGGGCGGCCAGCTCGGCCGCATGTTCGTCCACGCCGCCCAGCGCCTGGGCCACCGCGTCACGGTGCTCGACCCGGACCCCGCGAGCCCCGCGGGCGCGGCGGCCGACCGCCACCTGGTCGCCGCGTACGACGATGCGGCCGCGCTGCAGGAGCTCGCCGCCTCCTGCGAGGCCGTCAGCACCGAGTTCGAGAACGTGCCGGCCGCGTCGCTGCGGGCGCTGGCCGAGCGCGGCTGCCGCGTCGCTCCGTCGGCCGAAGCCGTCGCGGTCTGCCAGCACCGCCTGCGTGAGAAGGAACTGTTCGGGCGCGCGGGCGTGCCCTGCGCACCCCATGCCGGCATCGAGCGCGAAGCCGACCTCCTGCAGGAGCGGCTTGACGCGCTGCTGCCCGGGATCCTGAAGACGGCCACGCTCGGGTACGACGGCAAGGGGCAGATCGGTGTCGCCACGCGCGCCGACCTGCCGGCCGCGTTCTCGGAGCTGCGCCGTGCGCCGTGCGTCCTCGAGCGGCGCCTGCCGCTGGCGGCCGAGCTGAGCGTCATCGTCGCGCGGGGTCGCTCGGGGCAGGTCGTGCACCTGCCGGTGCAGGGCAACGTCCATCGCGACGGCATCCTCGCGGTGACCGAGGTGCCCGCGTCGGCCGTGCCGGCCGGTGTCGCGGCGGCGGCGGTGGCGCATGCCGGCCGCCTGGCCGAAACGCTCGGCTACGTGGGCGTGCTGTGCGTCGAGTTCTTCGTGCTCGACGACGGGCGACTGCTGGCCAACGAGATGGCGCCGCGCCCGCACAACTCCGGCCACTACAGCATCGACGCGTGCGACCACTCGCAGTTCGACCTGCAGGTGCGCGCGCTGCTCGACCTGCCGCTGCCGCAGCCGCGCCTGCACTCGAGCGCCGTGATGCTCAACCTGCTGGGCGACCTCTGGTTCGACGCGTCGACCGGCGCGGCGCGCGAGCCGGCGTGGCCGGCCGTGCTGGCCCTGCCGGGCGTGCACCTGCACCTGTACGGCAAGCACGAGGCCCGGCGCGGGCGCAAGATGGGCCACCTCACCGTCACCGCGGCCGACCTCGGTCAGGCGCGCCGCGTCGCCGACGAGGCTGCACGCGTGCTCGGGCTGCCGCCGCTCGCCTTGCCCGACCCGGCACCGCACGGTGCCTGACCGCGCATGACCGATACGGCGCGCGCGGTGGACGAAGCGGCCGACGCGCTGGCGCGCGGCGAGCTCGTCGCCATCCCGACCGAGACCGTCTACGGTCTGGCCGCGCGGGCCGACGACGACGCGGCCGTCGCGCGCATCTTCGCGGCAAAGGGCCGCCCGTCGGACCACCCCCTCATCGTGCACGTGGCCGATGCGGCCGCGGCCGAGGCCTTCGCCGCCGAGCTTCCGGCGTCGGCGCGGCGGCTGATGTCCGCCTTCTGGCCCGGCCCGCTGACGCTGGTGGTGCCCCGCCGGCCCGGCATGGCCACGGCGGCCGCGGCCGGGCAGGCCACGATCGCGTTGCGCATGCCCTCGCACCCGGTCGCGTTGGCGCTGTTGCGTGCCGCGGCCACCCGCGGCGTGCGCGGTGTCGCAGCACCGAGCGCGAACCGATTCGGTCGGGTCAGCCCGACGCGGGCGGAGCATGTGCGCATGGAGTTCGGTCCGGCGCTGCGCGTCCTCGATGGCGGGCCCTGCGAGGTGGGCATCGAGTCGGCCATCGTCGATTGCACGCGCGACCCGCCGACGCTGCTGCGCCCGGGGCAGATCGAGCGCCAGCGCATCGAGGCCGTGCTCGGCCAGCCGCTGGCCGAGAGGGATGCCGCATCGCCGCGAGCCTCGGGCACGCTGGCCATCCACTACGCGCCGAGGGCCGCGGTGCGCGTGCTGGGCAGCACCGAACTGGCCCGCCGCGTGCAGGCGCCGCCCGGGCCGGCCGACAGGGGGGTGGCGGTATATTCCCGGCTCGTTCCCGCCCAGGGCTGGTTGCACCGGCGCATGCCGGAGGATGCCGCCGCGCTGGCGCAGGAGTTGTTCGCGGCGCTGCGTGCGTTCGACGAGGCGGGCGCCGAGACGATCTGGCTCGAGTCCCTGCCCGAGGGCGGTGAATGGGAAGGCGTGCTCGACCGCATCACGCGTGCTGCCGCCGCGGCCCCGCCTGCCGGGCAGTGATGCCCATCCGCGGGTGCGCAGATCCTTCGTTCATCGTTCATCGCACGTCGTCCCTCGTTCACGCTGCCAGCGCGCGCTCCCGCCCCTCGCCATTCCGTTCGTCCCTTCCGTTCGCCCGGGCCGCCCGCCCGCCCCGGAGTCCCGATGCTTCCTGCTCCTCCTTCCTCCCCGATGGTCCGGCGCCTGCGCGGCACGGCCGGCGCGCTCAGGGCCGTCGTCGTCGCCGGCCTGATGGCCTTCGCCGGCTGTGGCGGCGGTACTTCGCAGTACGACCCGTTCGTGCCCGAACGCCTGCTGGCCTTCGGCGACGAGATGACGGCGTTGACGACCGACGCGCCGCGCGGCCGCACCTGGGCGATCAACGGCATCAACGACAACGGGACCACCGACGACACCACCGACGACTTCGAGGACTGCGAGCTGCACCCGAACTGGGTGCAGCTGCTTGCCTCGACCTACGGGTTCGCGTTCGCCGAGTGCAACCCCGACACGCTCCCGGAGAAGGCGCTGAACCGGGCCGCGGCGGGCGCGCGCGTGGCCGAGGTCGCGGCACAGGTCGAGGCCCAGGTGGCCGCGGGCGGCTTCACCGAGCGCGACCTCGCGGCGATGATGGTGGGCGTCAACGACCTCGTCGAGCTGTACGGCCTCTTCGACGGCACCAACGAGGTCGCGCTGATCACCGAGGCGCAGCGGCGCGGCCAGCAGGCGGGGCTGGTCGTCAACCGCCTCATCGCCCTGGGGGCGAAGGTCATCGTTGCCAACGTCCCCGACCTCGGCGTGACGCCCTTCGCCGTCAAGCAGGAAGCCGCCTTCCCCGGCGCGGGCCGCCCGGGCCTGCTGTCGCGGCTGTCGCAGGCCTTCAACGAGCAGCTCGGGGTGACCATCCTGCTCGATGGCCGCTACGTGGGCCTGGTGCAGAGCGACCAGCGCCTGCTCGCGATGGCCCGTTCGCCGGGCAGCTTCCTACTCGCCAACGTCACAGAGGCGGCCTGCACCACGCCGCCGCCGGCATGCACGACGGCCACGCTCGTGGCCAATGCCACCGCGAGCAACTACCTGTGGGCGGCCGACCTGCTGATCGCGCCGCGCGGGCATACGGAACTGGCCTCGTCGGCCATCGCACGCGCGCAGCGCAACCCGTTCTGATCCCGCCGGCGCGCGCGCATGGGCGCCCGCCTGTCTAGCGGGCGGCCGGCCCGGGTGCGGCCCCGCCGGGCGAAGCAGCGCGGGCGCGCGATCGTTCGACGCGCACCTTGGTCCACAGGATCGTGGCGGCCAGCGCCAGCGTCACCGCGTTGGCCACGATCACCGGCCACTGGCCGATGGCGATGCCGTAGAGCAGCCAAAGCGCCACGCCGACGGTGAACGCGCCGTACATCGACAGCGAGATGCCGCTGACGTCGCGCGTGCGCAGGGTCAGCAGCGCCTGTGGCACGAACGACGAGGTGGTCAGGAAGGCGGCGAGGTAGCCCACGGCGTCGGGCAGGTCGGGCAGGGTCATGGCAGTGGCGGGTGCGGAGGCGCGGCGCATGATCGCACGGCTAAACTGAATGCATGGCCTCGACTGCGCCGTCCTCCGTGCCCGGGGCCATGACGGCCAGGCTGTCGGCGCTTGCGGTTCTCGTGATCTGGGTGAGCTTCATCCTCGTCGCACGCGGGAGCGCGCGTGCCACCCTGACGCCGCTCGACATCGCCTGGCTGCGTTTCGCCTTCTCGGGCCTGCTGGTGCTGCCGTTCGCCTGGCACTTCCGGCGCGCGCTCGTGGCAGGCCTTGCTGCCGGTTCGCCCGCCGGGGCGGAGGCGCCCGGCGCCGGCCGCGTCGCCCTGGTTCGAGCGCTGTCGCTCGGCCTCTTCGGCGGCCTGGGCTACTGCCTGTGTGCCTACAACGGCTTCTTCCACGCCCCGGCATCGCACGCGGCCGTGCTGCTGCCCGGCAGCCTGCCCTTGTGGAGCACGCTGGCCGCCCTGTTGATCCTGGGCGAGCGCCTCACCGTGGCCCGCCTCGTCGGGCTGGCGCTGATCCTCGCCGGTGGCGCGGCCGTCGCGGGCGGCAGCCTGCTGGAGGCGCTCGGTGGCCAGGGCACGTGGCGCGGCGACATCCTCTTCATCGCAGCGAGCATGTGCTGGGGAATCTACGGCGTGCTGTGCCGGCGCTGGCGCGTGGGGGCGCTGGCCGCCACGGCCGGGATCGCGCTGGCCATGTTCGTGCTGGCGGTGCCGGCCTACCTGCTGGTCGTGCTTTCCGGGCTGGCACCCACCCGGCTGGGCAGCGCCCCGGCCGGCGAGATCGCCTTCCAGGCCGTCTACCAGGGCGGCCTGGCGATGCTGGTGGCGGGCGTCGCGTTCACGCAGGTGGTGGCGCACTACGGTCCGGTGCGCACGACGATGTTCACGGCCATCGTGCCGCCCTTGGCCGCGCTGGCCGCGGTGCCGGTGCTCGGCGAGCCGCTCGCCGCGACGGCGCTGCTCGGCCTGGCTTGCGTGACCCTCGGCCTGCTGGTGGGCAGCGGTGTCATCGATCCGAGGCGGATGGCCGTTGGCCTTCCGCGCTGAACCTCCTTGTTGTGGCGTGGGGCGGGCACGATGATGTCGACGGAGACGGACCCCCGTGCAGGGGCCGGCGAGGCGGCCGGGGCTGCGGTCGCCGACCCCTCGGCGGCGCGACTGCTGGCCTTCGACACGAGTACCGAGGTGATGGCCGTGGCCGCGGCCGGACCGGACGGCGGCTTCGCCTGGAACGGGCCGGGCGGAGCTGCCGCATCGGCGCGGCTCCTGCCGCAGATCGATGCCGTGCTGGCGCGTGCCGGCCTCGCCCTCGCCGACGTGCAGGCGATCGCGTTCGGCCGCGGGCCGGGCGCCTTCACGGGCCTGCGCACGAGCTGCGCCGTCGCGCAGGGGCTGGGTTTCGGCCTCGGTCGGCCGTTGCTGCCGCTGGACAGCCTGCTCATCGTGGCCGAGGATGCGCTCGTGGGGGGAGTGGTGCTGTCGAGCACCGAGGCACCCGTGCAGGTGGCCGTGGCCATGGATGCGCGCATGGACGAGATCTACGGTGGCGTCTACCGGTGCTCGGCCACCGGCTGGTCCGGCGTGCGCGATCCGGCCCTCTATGCACTCGACGACTGGAACGCGGTGCTCGAGCAGGAGCATGCCACGCAACTGCTGGCCGGCACGGCGCTGGCCGTCTTCGGCACGCGCCTGCATCGGCCGCGAGGCATCGTGCTGCAGTCCGGCGAGACCGACCGCGCAGCGGCGCTGCTGCGGCTTGCGCGCCAGGCCTTCGCCGAAGGCCGGGGCATCGATGCCGCGCTGGCGCTGCCGCTCTACCTGCGCGACAAGGTGGCGTTGACCACCGCCGAGCGGGCGGCCGCGCGCGCATCGGCCGAGGCCGGTGCCGGTGCCGGAGCGTCGGCGTGAACGCGGCGGTCGAGGCGGACACTCCGTGCACGCCCGTGCGGCGTGCGATGACCGTCGGCGACCTGGCCTCCGTGATGGCGATCGAGGTGCGGGCCTACAGCCACCCCTGGAGCCAGGGCAACTTCGTCGACTCGCTGGCGGCCGGGCACCTGGCCGAGGTCCTCGTCGCGGACCGGTTGCTGGGTTACTTCGTCGCCATGCCGGGCGTCGACGAACTGCACCTGCTGAACCTGACGGTCGGCCCCGAACACCAGGGGCAGGGCCACGGCTCGACCTTGCTCGAGGCGGTGCTCGGCCTCGCACGCGCGCACCGGCTCCCGACCGTGTGGCTGGAGGTCCGCGCGAGCAACGAGCGGGCCCGGGCGCTCTACATGCGCCGCGGCTTCGAGGAAGTCGGCCTGCGCCGGGGCTACTACCCGGCCACGCGAGGGCGCGAGGATGCGGTGGTCATGCGGCGGCAGCTCGAGCCTGCCGCCCCGCCACCGGCCGCGGCGGTCACCCCCGCGAGGGAGGACCATGCCCTGGACTGAGCGGCAGCAGGCGATGCTGCGCGAGATGGGGTTGAGGGTGTGGCAGGGCGCACCCGGCGCCGGCGCGCCGGCCGCTCCCGCGGCCGAGGAGCCCGCGACGGCGGGCTCCGCCCGGGCGGCTTCGATGCGGGCGGCGGAGGTCGCGGCCGGTTTCGCGCCTGCTGCGCCGGTCGTTGCGAGGAACCGCACGCCCCCGCGCGATGCCTACGCCGAGGCCACGGCGGCTCCCGCCGCCGTTGCGCGCGAGGTGCCTCCCGTCGTTCCGGCCCCGGCCGGGGCCGTGGCGGCGGCCGGGCTCGACTGGCCGGCGCTGCGCGATGCCGTCGCTGCGTGCCGCGCCTGCGGCCTGTGCGAAAGCCGCAAGCAGACGGTGTTCGGTGTCGGCCACCCGCAGGCGCACTGGATGATCGTCGGCGAGGCGCCGGGCGCGCAGGAGGACGAGCAGGGCGAGCCCTTCGTCGGTGCCGCGGGCCAGCTGCTCGACTCGATGCTGCGTGCGCTCGGCCTCGACCGCGCGGGCGAGGGCGACCCGGCTGCCCACGTCTACATCGCCAACACGCTCAAGTGCCGGCCCCCGGGCAACCGCAATCCGCAACCCGAGGAGATGCAGCGCTGCGAGCCGTTCCTCGTGCGCCAGATCGAGCTGGTGCGGCCGCGCCTGATCCTGGCGATGGGGCGGTTCGCGGTGCAGGCGCTGCTCCGGACGACCGAGCCCATCGGCCGTCTGCGCGGGCGCGAGCACCGTTACCAGGGCGTGCCGCTGATCGTGACCTATCACCCGGCCTACCTGCTGCGCAACCTGCCCGACAAGGCGCGCGCGTGGGAGGACCTGTGCCTGGCGGCCGAGGTGATGGCGCGGCAGGCCGCCGCCGACGGCGCGCACGCACCGGAGTCGGCATGAGCACGCCAGGATCGTGCCCGGCGCCCGGTGCGGGCCGCAGCGTGCGGAGGACCGCCCCGTGACGACCGAAGACCGAAGCGACGAGGCGGCTGGCCCGGCGTCGTCGCCGGCGACCGAGCTGGCACGCTTGCAGGCGGAGCTGGCGCACCTGCGCCTGCTGGCCAACACGGTGCCCGTAGCGATCGCCTACTACGAGGCCGAGGGTCGCACCTGCCGCATGGCCAACCGTCGGTATGCGGAGATGTTCGGCTTCGACGAGCGCAACATCGTCGGCCTGCCCCTGGCGACGATCATCGGCGAGGCGGCGGCGGAGGCCATCGAGCCATACCGGCACCGCGTCGTCGAGGAGCGCACCGCGGCGGCGTACGAGCGAGAGGTCACCGGTGCCGACGGCATCAAGCGGGTCGTGGAGGTGCGGCTGCTGCCGCACGTGGACGAGAACGGCCGCAGCCTCGGCGCCTTCGTGCTCATCGCCGACATCACGCACCATCGCCGGGCCGAGGCGGCGCTGCGCGAGAGCGAGGAGCGGCTGGCCAAGTTCATGCACGCCAGCGAGGAAGGCATCGTCTTCCACAAGGGCGGCTACATCACCGACGTGAACCCGCCGCTGCTCGAGCTGCTCGGCTACACGCTCGAGGAGATGCTGGGCCGGCTGACGCTGGAGTTCATCGCCCCCGAGGCGCAGCAGAAGGTGGCCGAGGTGATCGCCGCGGCGCCGGAGACGAGCTACGACAGCGTCGCGATGCGCAAGGACGGGACGCGCATTCCGGTGCAGTTCATCGTGCGCACGATGCAGCACCAGGGGCAGACGCAGCGCCTGACCATCGTGCGCGACATCCGCGACCGGCTGCGGGCGGAGCAGCGCATCCAGCACCTGGCGCACCACGACGCGCTCACGGGCCTGCCCAACCGCCTCGCCTTCGTCGAGCGGCTGGAGCGGCGCATGGCCGAGGCGAGCGCCAGCGGTGAGACGCTGGCCCTGATGTTCATCGACCTCGACCACTTCAAGCGCATCAACGATTCGCTCGGGCACGCCGTCGGCGATACGCTGCTGAAGACGGTGGCCACGCGCATCACCGACGCGCTGCGCACCGGCGACATGGTGGCGCGCTTCGGCGGCGACGAGTTCCTGGTGCTGCTGGCGCCACGCGCCGGTGCCCCGGCCGTGGCCGAGGTGGGCGCGCGCCTGCTGGCCGCGATCGGCGCGCCACTGGCGGCCGGCAGCGTGTCGATCTCGGTGACGCCCTCGATCGGCGTGGCGCTCTTCCCGCAGGACGGCCAGACCTCCGCCGAACTGATCCAGCACGCCGATCAGGCGATGTACCGCGCCAAGGCCGGGGGCCGCGCGCGCTGCCGCTTCTTCGAGCCGGGCATGGCCGAGGCGGCGCTGGCCGAACTGGCGCTCGAGAGCCGGCTCGCGCTGGCGATCCGGGAGCGGGAGTTCGTGCTGCACTTCCAGCCGCAGCTGGCGCTGGCGTCTGCCGCCGGCCCGGCCGGCGGCGCCACCGGGGAGGGCGGCCGCCTGCTTGCCGTGGAGGCGCTCGTGCGCTGGGCGCATCCGCAGCGCGGGCTGATGGCGGCGGACGAGTTCATCCCGCTGGCCGAGGCACGACGCCTCATCCTGCCGATCGGCGCCTGGGTGCTGAAGGAGGCGCTGGCCGCCGCGATGCGCTGGCGTGCGCATGCCGCCGGGGCGGGCATCGGCGCAGCCCCGGTGGCCGTGAACCTCTCGGCCCTGCAGTTCCAGGCCGCCGGTTTTGCCGACCTCGTCGCCGAAGCCCTGGCCGAGACCGGTGCCGACGGCTCGATGCTCGAGCTCGAGCTCACCGAGCGCATGCTGATGGCCGACCTCGGCGAGGTGCGCGCCACGCTCGGTCGCCTGCGCGAGATGGGCGTCACGATCACCGTCGACGACTTCGGCACCGGGTTCAGCTCGCTGGCGCACCTGAAGGACCTGCCGCTGCACCGGCTGAAGCTCGATCGCAGCTTCGTTGCCGGGCTGCCGGGCGACGCCGGCGCGATGGCCATCTCGCGCGCCGTCGTGCAGATGGGGCACGGCCTGGGCCTGCAGGTGGTGGCCGAGGGCGTGGAGACCGAGGCGCAGCGCGAGGCGCTGCTGGCGATGGGCTGCAACGCGCTGCAGGGCCACCTGTTCGCGCCGCCGATGCCCGAGTCGCAGTGGCTGCAGTGGATCCGCGGGCGCGCCGGCCCCGAGGCGTGATGCCGCGCCCGCTCGCCCGAAGTGCGCCCGCCGGCGCGCTGCTCAGGCCTTCTTCTTCTGCGGCCGCTTCCAGCCGCTGAACGACATCTGCTTGGCGCGCGCGATGGTCAGCTGGCCCGCGGGCGCGTCCTTGTTGATCGTCGAGCCGCCGCCGATGGTGGCGCCGTCGCCGATCCGGAGCGGTGCCACCAGCACGCAGTTGCTGCCGATGTGCACGTCGTCGCCGATCACCGTGCGGTGCTTGTTGGCGCCGTCGTAGTTGGCCGTGATGCTGCCGGCGCCGTAGTTCACCCGCGCGCCGACCGTCGCATCGCCGAGGTAGGCGAGGTGGTTGGCCTTGGCACCGGCCGCCAGCGTCGAGTTCTTCACCTCGACGAAGTTGCCGATGTGCACCTCCGGCCCGAGATCGGCGCCGGGCCGCAGGCGCGCGAACGGGCCGATCTCGGCGCGCGCGCCGACGACGGCCTGGTTCATGTGCGTGAACGGCTGCACCTGGGCGCCCTCGCCGATGCGCGTGTCGCGGATGACGCAGTGCGCGCCGACGCGCACGCCGTCGGCCAGGTGCACCGTGCCCTCGAAGATGCAGCCGACGTCGATCTCGACGTCGCGGCCGGCGGTCAGCGTGCCGCGCACGTCCAGCCGCGCCGGATCGGCGAGGCGCACGCCGGCCTCCATCAGCGCTTCGGCCTGCGCACGCTGGTAGGCCCGCTCCAGCTCGGCCAGCTGCAGCGGGCTGTTGACGCCCGCCACCTCGGTCTCGCTGGCGGCGCTCTCGGCGACCACCGGCACGCCCTCGCCCACGGCCATCGCGACGACGTCGGTCAGGTAGTACTCGCGCTGCGCGTTGTCGTTCTTCAGCGCCATCACCCAGCGCTTCAGCAGGGCGGTGGGGCCGGCCATGATGCCGGTGTAGGTTTCGCGGATGGCCCGCTGCGCGGGCGTCGCGTCCTTGTGCTCGACGATGGCACGCACCTGGTCGCCTTCGCGCACGATGCGGCCGTAGCCGGTGGGGTCGGCCAGATCGATCGTCAGCAGCGCCAGCCGCCGGCCGCCGCAGGCGTCGACGAGCTTGCGCACCGTGGCGGTGCTGATGAGCGGCACGTCGCCGTACAGCACGAGCGTCGTGTCGTTGGCGTCGTCCAGCGCCGGCGCGGCCTGCTGCATCGCGTGGCCGGTGCCCAGCTGCGGCTCCTGGCGCACGAAGCGCACCTCGCGCCCGGCCAGCGACGCCTCCACCATCTCGGCACCGTGCCCGGTGATGACGACCGTGCGCGACGAACCCAGCGCGGCGGCGGCCCGGGCGACGTGCTCCAATAGGCTCACGCCGGCGATCCGGTGCAGGACCTTCGGGATGGCGGACTTCATGCGGGTGCCCTTGCCCGCAGCCATGATGACGACGTTGATTGCCATGCGTGGTTCGTGTGTGCGCCGTGGCGACGGCGGAGGCGGCGGCCGGGACGGCGGCCGGAAGCGCGGACAGGTCGGCCGCGCCGGAGGCCGCGGACCCGCGGCGATTATCGGCAGCCTGCTGCTGCTGGTGGCCGCCCTGCTCGGCGGATGCAGCGCCTTGCGCGTGGCCTACAACACGGGCCCGCAGCTGGCGTGGTGGTGGCTCGACGGCTACCTGGACTTCTCCCGCGAGCAGACGCCGCAGGTCAAGGCGTCGATCGAACGCTGGTTCGAGTGGCACCGCCAGACCCAGTTGCCGGGCTATGTCGCGTTGCTGGCCGCGGCGCAGGCCCGCGTCGGCGAGCCGATGACGCCGGCGGCCGCCTGCGACTGGAACCGCCGCATCGTCGACGCGGTGAACCCGGCGCTGACGCGTGGCCTGGAGCAGGCCGCCGACCTCGTGCCGACGCTGGGGGAGGCCCAGCTGCGCCACCTCGAGCAGCGCTACGTGAAGAACATCGACGAGATGCGTGACGAGTACCTGCAGGGCGACGGCGCCGAGCGGCTGGCGGCGTCGGTGAAGCGCACGCTCGCCCGCGCCGAGCAGCTCTACGGACGCCTCGACGAGGCGCAGCGCAAGGTCGTCGCCGAGGGCGTGGCGAACTCGCCCTTCGATCCCCAGGCCTGGATGGAGGAGCGCAAGCGCCGACAGCGCGACACGCTTTCCACCGTGCGCCGCCTGCTGGCCGAGCGCGCCGACCGCGAGCAGCGGGTTGCCGCGCTGCGCGCCCTCACCGAGCGCAGCCAGCGGTCGCCGGACCCGGCCTACCGCGCCTACCAGCAGCGGCTGACCGACTACAACTGTGCCTTCTTTGCCCGTCTGCACAACGCGACGACGCCCGCCCAGCGGCAGCGGGCCCGCGCCAACCTGAAGGACTGGGAGGACGACCTGCGGGCCGTGATGGCCGCTGCCGCCGGGGGCAACGGTGCAGGTGGTGCCGTGGCCGACCCCAGCCTCTCGCGCTGAACCGGGCGCCCGGGAGAGTGCAGGCGGCCCGGCCGAAGCCCCTCAGGGCAGCGGGACGTTGATGCGGCGCGGGTTCAGCCCGGTCTTCGGGAAGTCCATCAGCGCGGCCTGGAACATGGCCGCCATCACGGCGGGCGAGGCGCTGGAGCCGGTCTCGTTGCTCGCGCGCGCCTCGAACAGCGGTTTGCCGCTGGCGCGGTCGCGGATCAGCAGTGCCACTTCGCGGTCGTAGCGCGGCGGGCTGGCGTACACCGACATCGACCACGACGGCCCGATCCACGGGCCGCGCCGCCAGTAGCCGAAGCCGCCGCTCCACCACAGCGGGTCGTTCCATGGTCCGTAGTCGGTGCGCGTGGTGCGAGTGCCGACCTGCACGGTCACGTCGGGTGCCTGGCCCGCTGCCGCAGGCGTGAAGCCGGCCTTCTCGAGGGCCGGCTTCGCTGCGGCCTCCAGCGCATCGGCCTCGGCGGCACGCTGCTGCTGAGAGGGCAGGCGCTCGAAGGCGTAGGTCCCCGGCGCGCGGCCGGCGGGCCACTCGCCGAAGCTCGAGACTTCGCTGGTCACCGAGTTGAAGCTCGCGCAGCCGGCGAGCCCGGCCGCCAGCGGCACGGCAAGGCACGCAGCCGCCAGCGCGGCGCGCAGGCCGGGGCGCGCCGCCCGCATCGGGGGCCGCGCGGCGCGCGCGGTGGTTTCGGGCAGGTCGTGCGGCGTGGGCTTCATGGGGCACTCTCCTCGAGCGGATCGAGGCGGGGCAGCCTCGGTTGCAGCGTCAGGGGCCGGGGCCCCAACTCGCCCGGCGGGGCGCAGGGCTCGTCATCGAAGGCGATGTCCCCTCCCGCATCGGGCACGCCGGTCGGCTGGAGCGTCGTGAACGGGTGCAGGTTCCGGTCCATCAGGTGCGAGGGCACGAGATGCGCCATCGCGCGCAGCATGTTGTCGCTGCGGCCCGGGTACTGCCGTTCCCACTCGCGCAGCATCTTCTTCACCTGCACGCGTTGCAGGTTCTCCTGGCTGCCGCACAGCGAGCACGGGATGATCGGGAAGCGGCGGATCTCGGCCCAGCGCTCGAGGTCGGTCTCGGCCACGTAGGCCAGCGGCCGGATGACGACGTGTCGCCCGTCGTCGCTCACGAGCTTGGGCGGCATGCCCTTCATGCGGCCGCCGAAGAACATGTTCATCAGCAGCGTCACCACCATGTCGTCGCGGTGATGGCCGAGCGCGATGCGCGTGGCGCCCAGCTCGCTCGCGACGCGGTACAGGATGCCGCGCCGTAGGCGCGAGCACAGGCTGCACATCGTCTGGCCTTCCGGGATGTGCTTCTTGACGATCGAGTAGGTGTCCTGCTCCTCGATGCGGAAGGGCACGCCGCGGCCCTTCAGGTAGTTCGGCAGCACCTCGGCCGGGAAGCCCGGCTGCTTCTGGTCGAGGTTGACGGCGACGAGGTCGAAGTGCACCGGCGCACGCTCGCGCAGGTTGATGAGGATGTCCAGGAGGGCGTAGCTGTCCTTGCCGCCCGAGAGGCACACCATGACCTTGTCGCCCTCGCCGATCATGTTGAAGTCGGCGATCGCCTGGCCGACCTGGCGGTGCAGCCGCTTGCTCAGCTTGTTGGCCTCGAAGGCCGCCTTGCGCGTGTCCTGGGCCGCGGCGCGCGATGAGGGTGCGGCGGCCTCGCCCGCCGGGGGCGAGGCCGCGGCGATCTGCGCTGCGGCTTCCGCCGCCGCAACCGTGCCGAACGCGGCCAGCCCTTCGTGCATCGAGTTCATGATGGCGTGCCCGCTTCAGTGCTGCTGCAGCGCGTTGCGGGCCAGGAAGACCACGTCGCGCGCCTGGCCGCTGAGGTGCTGGCCGCCGTCGACCAGCAGGGTCGTCCCGGTGACTGCCGGTGCCTCGACCAGGTAGCGCACCGCGCGCGCCACGTCCTCCGGCGTGGAGCCGCGCTGCAGCGGCGTCATGCGATGGGCGGCGGCAAACTCGGCCGGGCTCATCTCGGTGGACGTGAGCGTGATGCCCGGCGCCACGCCGCACACGCGCGTGCGCGGTGCCAGGGCCATCGCCAGCATGCGCGTGGCCACCTCGAGCGCCGCCTTCGACAGCGTGTAGGAGAGGTGGTCGGGGTTCAGGTTCCAGAGCTTCTGGTCGAGCACGTTCACCACCACGTGGCCGCCGGCGGCGTGCAGCGCCTGCGCCAGCAGCAGTGGCGCCCCGGTATTGGTGCGCCAGTGCCGTTCCATGTTGGTGAAGCTGAAGTCGGCGGCGGTGTCGTGCTCGAACAGCGAGGCGTTGTTGATCACGGCGTCGATGCGTCCCATCGCCCGCCGCACGGTGGGCACCAGGGCCCGGCACTGGATCTCGTCGGCCAGGTCGGCGCCGAAGGTGCGGCTGCCGTGGCCGCCCGGGCTCGCGCGACCGAGTTCCTCGACGAGCGCCAGCGCCTCGGCGGAGGATTGCCGGTAGTGCACGGCCACGCGCCAGCCGGCGGCGGCGAGCTCGATCGCGATCGCGCGGCCGATGCGCTGGGCGCCCCCGGTGACGAGGGCCACCGGGGTGTCGCCGGCGACGTGCGCGGCTGCGGCGCCGGACGGGCTCGGCGGAGCGGGGGGAATCGGTGCAGGCGGGGTCACGGGAGGGGCCTCTGGCGAATGCCCGCCGGACTCGCCCGAGGGCGGCCGGGAGGCGCATGCTTCCTACAATGCCTCGCGTGATCGACGCCGGGGCTGCGGAATTATCGGCGCTGCTCGAGGAGCGGGTGCTGCAACGCCTGGGCGAGGCCGGCGGCTGGCTGCCCTTCGACCGTTACATGGCGATGGCCCTGTACGAGCCGGGGCTGGGGTACTACGCGCGCGGCGCGGCGATTTTCGGCGCGCTGCCCGGTGGGCCGGCCGGCGCCGCGGACGCGGGGCAGGGCAGCGACTTCGTGACCGCGCCCGAGCTGTCGCCGCTCTTCGGCGCGGCGCTCGCCCGCCAGGTGGCCGAGGTGATGCGCCTGGCCGGCGTGCACGAGGTGATCGAGTTCGGCGCCGGCAGCGGTGCCCTGGCCGGGCAGCTGCTGGACGCACTGGGCGGGCTGGGCATGCCCGTCAGGCGCTACACCATCGTCGAGCTCAGCGGCGCGTTGCGGGCGCGCCAGCAGCGCAGGCTCGCCCGCTTCGGCGCGCAGGTGCAGTGGGTCGATGTCTGGCCGCCCGACGCGTCCGGCGGGCGCGTGCCGGTCGAGGCCGTGGTGCTGGGCAACGAGGTCCTCGACGCGATGCCGGTCAAGCTGCTGCACTGGGACGGGCAGGCCTGGTTCGAGCGCGGCGTGGTGGCCGCGCCTCCCGGCACGGGGCGGGCGCTGGCCTTCGGCGATCGGCCGACGGCGCTGCGCCCGCCGCGCGCGGGCGCCGCATGGCCCGGCGCGGTGGTGGAGATCCATCCTCAGGCGGCCGCCTTCGTGGCCACGCTGGCCGAGCGGCTCGACCGCGGCGCCGTGTTCCTCGTCGACTACGGCTTCCCCGAAGCCGAGTACTACCACCCCCAGCGGCACCAGGGCACCCTGATGTGCCACCGCGCGCACCGCTCCGATACCGACACGCTGGCCGAGCCTGGCAGCAAGGACATCACGGCGCACGTCGACTTCACGGCCATCGCCCTGGCGGCGCAGGAGGCGGGCGCCGAGGTGGTCGGCTACACCTCGCAGGCGCGCTTCCTGCTCAATTGCGGCCTGCTCCAGCTGCTGCAGGGCGCCGACGCGCCGACGACGGCCGCCGCGCAGAAGCTTGTCACCGAGCACGAGATGGGCGAGCTCTTCAAGGTGCTCGCCTTCGCCCGCGGCGTCCCCTTCCCGGCCGCGGGGCCGCTCGGCTTCACGGCCGGCGACCGCACCCATACGCTGTAGCGTCGGACCCTCCTGGACCTCCCATGCGCTGGCTGCTCGTCTTCCTGCTCGCCTGCCTGCTGTTCAACGTGCTGCAGGGCTGGATGGCCAAGGTCGGCCTCGGACGCCTGCCGGGCGACTTCCGGTTCCGCCTCGGCGGGCGCGAGTGGTTCGTGCCGCTGACCAGCTCGATCGTGCTGACGGTGCTCGCCTCCGTGATCGGGTTGCTGATCTAGGGGCCTCCCCGCGGGATCGGGGGGCGCAGGGCCGGGGCAAGGACCGGGCATGCCGCGTAAGATGCGCCCGTTCGGAAGCCGGGGCAGCGCCCCGGCAGGAAGTGCAGCGGGACACGGCTCGAACATGGGTGCAAGCGAAGCGATGAGCGCAGCCGCGAATTCGGCGGCTTCGGCGACGGCGCCCGTCCCGGCGCCGCCACAGCGGCGGTGGTTCCTCGAGGGTGTCGCCGCAGACGGCTCGCACACGGTGCACGAGGTGTCGGTGGTGCCCTTCCGCGTCGGGCGCGACGCCGGCAACGAGCTGACGCTCGCCGCGCCCGGCCTGTCGCGGCAGCACGCGGTGCTCGTGGCCACCGAGGACGGGCGGCTGCGCCTCACCGACCTGGGCAGCACCAACGGTACCTACGTGAACCGGGTCCGCCTCGCCGCGGCGCGCGTGCTCGAGGAAAACGACGTCATCCACTTCGGCAACGCCGAGTTCCGGCTCGGCGTCCTGGGCGACACCTCCGCCACCACCACCTCGGGTGGCGACCGCACGATGATCGCCCCGGCCGGCGCGGCGTTGTCGGGCCACTTCGTGCCGCACGAGCGGCAGATGCTCGAGCTGCTCGGAGGCTCCGGCCTCGGCGGCGCGGTGCAGCCCATCGTGCGCGCGACGAGCGGCGAGCGCTATGCGCTCGAGCTGCTCGGGCGCAGCTCGCACCCCGACCTGCCGGCCTCGCCGGTGCACCTTTTCGCGCTGGCGGCCCGCCTCGGGCGCGAGGCGGAGCTGTCCGGCGCCTTCCGCGAGCACGGCGTGCGCACGGTGGCGCAGCTCGCGCCGGGCACCACGCTCTTCGTCAACACGCACCCCCAGGAAACGTTCGACCCGACCTTTCTCGAGGCGCTGGGGCGGCTGCCGCAGCAGGGGCTGGATGTCGACCTGGTCATCGAGGTGCACGAGACGGCGGTGATGGAGGTCGAGCGCATGCGCGAGCTGGCCGGCAAGCTGGCCGACCTCAAGGTGCGTTTCGCGTACGACGACTTCGGTGCCGGCCAGGCGCGCCTGAACGAGCTGGCCGAGGTCCCGGCGCATTTCGTCAAGTTCGACTTCGGTCTCGTCCACGGGCTCAACGAGGCGAGCGCCGCGAAGCAGAAGCTCGTGTCCGACCTCGTGCGCATGGTCAAGGAGCTCGGCTCGATGGCGCTCGCCGAGGGCGTGGAGACCGAGGCCGAGGCCGAGATCTGCCGGCAGATGGGCTTCGACCTGCTGCAGGGCTACCTCACCGGGCGGCCGGCGCCCCTGGACAGCCTGCGTCGCTGAGCGATTCGCAGCGGACCTTGCCGCGCACCGCCGCGCCCGGCGAGTTCAGGCCTCGATCCGCCAGCCGTGCCCGCAGCCGCGGCAGCGCACGGTGACCTGGTCGCCGCTCGCGTCGGATTGCACGAGGTCGAGGCGGCCGTAGGCCTTGCACTGCGGGCACTCGGCCTGGTGGGCCGCGAGCTCGGCACGCTGCAGCAGCGACAGGTAGCGCCGCAACGTCAGCACCCCCGCGCCGGCACACAGGAGCACCGTCAGTGCCTCCTCGACACGCTCGCTCCAGCTCGTCGTGCCGCGCATGCCCTCGAGAGCGGCGAAGACCCCGACGAGGCACATGAAGGTCAGCACGAGGTGGCCGTGGCTGCGCAGCAGCTGGCGCTCGTACCACTTGCGGAAGCCGTGGCGGCGGATGCCTTCGGCGAGCTTCATCGGTGCGCCTCCGCCACGTCAGGGGCGGCGGCTGCGAGCACGGCACGCAACGAGCGCAGGCGCGCCTCGCGAACGGCGTCGCCCACGGCCGGACCGCGGGCGCCCCGGCCGGCGGCGGCCGCCGCGGCGGAAGCGGTGTCCGTGCCACGCGCCGCCTCGAGCAGGGGCCACAGCCGCGCGAGCGAGGTGGCCGGCCCGTGCCCGTCCGCCGCGAGGTCGCAGGCCTGCAGCATCTCGGCAAAGCGCCCGGGCCGACGCAGGGCGTCACAGCGCTCGAAGAGCGCCAGCAGCGCGGGGGCGTGCTCGCTGCCCGGGTGATCGGGCAGCGCCGCCACCTCCGCGGCCTCGCGCGCGAAGAGCTCGGCCACCTCGCGCACCTCGGCCGGCGCGCGCAGCCGCTCGGCCGCGCGTCGGGCCGCGGCCGCATCGGGCCACCCGAGCAGCGCGAACCGCACGCCCAGCGAGGCCGCGGCGTCCGCGGCACGGTCCACGCGCGCCAGCGCGGTGGCGTCCAGCGCCGGCTCGGGCAGCAGGCGCCGCGCTGCGCCGCAGCGGTGCAGCACCTCGAACATGCGACTCGGCCGGGTGGCCATCAGCCCGCGCGAGAGCTCCTGCCACACGCGCTCGGCGACCAGCGCGTCCACCTCGCCGTCCTCGACCAGGCGCACGAGCAGCGCCTCCGTTTCCGGGGCCACGCGGAAGTGCGGCCAGCGCGCGGCGAAGCGCGCCAGGCGCAGCAGCCGCACCGGGTCCTCGACGAAGGCGGGCGAAACGTGCCGCAAGACCCCGGCGCGGAGGTCGCGCAGGCCGCCGAACGGGTCGATCAGCGTGCCGTCGGCGGTCTCGGCCATGGCGTTGATCGTCAGGTCGCGCCGGGCGAGGTCCTGTTCGAGCGTCACCTCGGGCGCGGCGTGGAAGGTGAAGCCGTGGTAGCCGCGGCCGCTCTTGCGCTCGGTGCGCGCCAGGGCCACCTCCTCGCCCGTCTGCGGATGCAGGAAGACCGGGAAGTCCTTGCCGACTGGCCTGTGGCCGAGCGCCAGGAGCTCCTCGGGCGTGGCGCCGACGGCCACCCAGTCGCGGTCGTGCACGGGCTGGCCGAGCAGCCGGTCGCGCACGGCGCCGCCGACGACGAAGAGTTGCATGGCCGCATCATGCCCGCGAAGGCGGGAACGTGCCGAAGCGGGCGCGGCCGGCGGCGGGCGCCGCCACCGCCCGCGGCGCCGCCCGGCGCGCGCGCCGTCAGGCCGTCTTCGGAGCGGCGCGGTACGGCTCGTCCTCGGGCACGAACTCGTGTTCCTGCAGCGCGTCGGCGATCCAGGCTGCCGGTCCCGGCGCGGCAAGCACGCGCTCGGCATAGGCGGCCGCCGGCGCCGACAGCGGCAAGCCGTAGGTGCGCACGCGCAGTGCCACCGGCGCGAAGTAGCCGTCGACCGCACCGAAGGAGGCGCCGAACAGGAAGGGCCCGCCGCTGGCGGCCAGCGCCTCGCTCCACATCTGGTCGATGCGCTGCAGATCGCGCTGCACCTGCGGTTGCTCGCGCAGCACGCGTGCACCCACCTCGGGCAGCGAGGCCTCGACGTTCATCGGGCAGTGCTGTCGCAGCGCGCCGAAGCCGGCGTGCATCTCGGCACAGAGCGATCGGGCGCGCGTTCGCTGGCGCAGATCGCGCGGCCACACGCCTCGCTCGGGGAAGCGCTCGTGCAGGTACTCGGCGATCGCCAGGCTGTCCCACACCGTCAGGTCGCCGTCCACCAGCACCGGCACGCGGGCCGCGGGGCTGATGTTCAGCATCGCCTCGCGGAAGCCGGTGCCCATTCCGAGCAGGAAGCTCAGCTTCTTCTCCTCGAAGGGGATGCCGAGCCCGCGCATCAGCACCCAGGGACGCATCGACCAGGACGAGTAGTTCTTGTTGCCGATCACGAGCTGCATGGAGCGGTCCTTTCGAGGAAAGGGCGCGATCCTACGGCCCGTCGCGGCGCGGCGGGATCACGAGCTTGCATCGCTGCGATGCCGCCTCCGCATCGCGCGGACCGGCCGCGGGCGGCCCGGCGGCCTACCGGTGCGACGAGCGCCAGCTGTCGAGCCGCGCGACGCCCTGGCCCGGGGCCAGGTAGCCCGGTGCCACCGCGCCGATCGGCGTGGGCGTGATGCCGAGGTCGGCGAGCCCTGGCAGGCGTCCGCTGGCCACGCTGGGCACGCGCATCGAATCGAGGTTGTCGCGCGAGATGAGCGGCCGGCCGGGCAGCCACTCGAACACCCGCGCCTGGATGCGCGCCACCCACTCGGGCAGGGCGATCTGGGGCCGCTCGTGGCCGGAGAGCCGCCCGGCCAGGCGCACGATCTCCGAGAGCGACATCACCTGCGGGCCGCAGCACTCGACGGTACGGCCGGCCCACGACGGATCCTCGAGCACCTTGACGATCGCCGCGGCGACGTCCTCCACCCAGACCGGCTGGAAGTGCACGTGGCTGCCGGCCAGCGGCACCACCGGCGCGACGCGCTGCAGCCGCGCGAACAGGTTGAGCAACTGGTCGTGCTGGCCGAAGATGACCGAAGGCCGCAGGATCGTGACGGCCAGCCCGCCCGCCTTCAACGCGTCCTCGCCCGCCGCCTTGCTGCGAAGGTAGTTCGATGGCGCATACGAGGCCGCGCCGAGGGCACTGACGTGCACGAGCCGCAGCACGCCGGCTGCGTGCATGGCCCGCGTCAGGTTCTGCGGCAGGCGCTGGTGCACGGCCTCGAACTCGGAGGCGCTGCCGTGCAGGATTGCGACGAGGTTGATGACCGCGTCGCAGCCGCGCACGAGCTCGGTGAGTCGCACCGGGTCGTGCACGTCGGCGACCGCCACCTCCACGCCCGGCAACGTGCGCAGGTGCCCGGCATGGAGGGCACGCCTCGTCGGCACGACCACCTGGAGGCCCGGAAACCGGCGCACCAGCTGTTCGCACACCGAACGGCCGACGAAGCCGCTGCCACCCAGGACCAGAACGCGATTCATCGTTGCACCCGTGCCGCCCGGGCCTTCGGGGCGACGACCTCACTCGACACGGCGAAGTTTAGGCCCGCCGTGCATGCACGCCCGGACACGGCCGGGCCGTCAGGGCAGGTCGCGATTCTCGCCGGGCGCGGCAGGGTCGCGCGGCCCGATCGCAGGGCCCAGGCGGGCACGCAGGCTCACCGGGCCGAACGGCTGGATGACGCCTCCGCTTTCGCCGGTGGCCGGGCTGGCGGCGGTCGCGGTCGAGCCGGCCGCCGGCGTGGAGCGCGGCTGCGTCGCCTGCAGCCGTGCCGCGTAGACGACGGCGTTGGACAGCACCTTCTTGACGTAGTCGCGCGTCTCGTTGAACGGGATGCCTTCGATCCACGCCGCCGGCTCGAGCACCGGCCCCTCGCGCCAGCGCCGCGGGCGCGAGGGGCCCGCGTTGTAGGCCGCCGCGCCCATCGCCTGCGCGCCGCCGAACTCCTCGAGCACGAGCTTCAGGTAGGTCGTGCCGAGCAGCAGGTTGATCTCGTGCTGGTTGACGAGCTCCGGCCGCCAGTCGGCCAGGCCGACGCGGCGCGCCGTCCAGCGCGCGGTGCCGGGCATCAGCTGCATCAGGCCCGAGGCGCCGGCGCTGGAACGTGCATCGACGATGAAGCGCGATTCCTGGCGGATGAGGCCGTAGACGTAGGCGGCGTCGACGCCGGCCTCGGCGGCGCGCGCGAGCACTGCCTCGCGGTAGGGCAGCGGGTAACGCTGGGCGACATCCACCGCGTCCCGCGTGCGCTCGCTGGTGTTGATGCAGCGGTCCCACACCTCGCGCTCGCAGGCCAGCGCCGCCGCCGCCGTCAGCTCGCGGTCGTTCATGCCCCGCAGCGAGTAGTTCCATTCGCGCACGCCCTCGGACCGCAGGCCGAGCGACATCAGCCGCAGCGCCCGCCCGAGCCCGGCATGCTGGCGGATCAGCTCGCGTTCGCTGTCGACCAGCGGCACCGGGGCGGGCGGCAGCTGCACGCGCCGACCCAGCTCCTCGAGCGCGAGCTGCGGGTAGAAGCCGAGCGGGCCGGCGATCGACTCCAGCGTCAGGCGGGCCAGCCCGCGCGCGCCCTCGCCCTCGGGCCCCGCGGCCGCGCCGGCGCGGATGGCGCGCGCGCGCCAGTACACCCAGGCCGGGTCGCGCTGCTCGGCGGCGCTCATTTCGTCGATGGCCCGCTGCACCAGCGACCAGCGGTTGCGGTCTTGGCTCGGCGCGCGCAACGCCGCCCGCACCATCCAGGCGAGTGTCTCGTCGCTGAACATCGGCTCGGTGCCGATGCGCGTCGCCAGCGGGGCCGAGGCCGACTCGGCCGCCGCGGCGGGCCCGTGGTGGCCCGCGTCGGCCGCGCCGGCCGCGCCGCCGCCGGTGGGGCGGCTGCGTGCGCCGTGACCGGCAGCCTTGTCCCACGCGGCGAGGGCCCGCCGCGCGAAATCCGCCGCGCGCGGATGCTGGCGGAAGGCTGCCAGGCGTGCCAGGCCGCCCCAGGCACGGGCGAGTTCGGCGGCGGGCAGGCGGGCGGCCTCGGTCTGCTCGAGGTGCGTGAACGCGAGGTCGGGGTCGGTGGCGGCGAGGCGCCACAGGGCCAGCGCGACAAGGCGGTGGCTCTCTGCCGTGTGCGACGTGCGCCGTTCGCGCAGCAGCCGGGCCGGGTCCTTGAAGACGGTCTCGATGCTCGCGGCCAGGCCCGCGTCGAGCAAGGCGGCACGCTCGCGCGCGAGGCGGGGCCGGTTCACTTCGACGGCCACGCGCAGCGCCTGCCACACCTCGTCGGCACCGAAGACGCGCTGCTCGAGCAGCGTCGCGGCCATCAGCTGGCAGCCGTCGTCGGGCTCGCGCTGCGCCAGCCACGCCTTGCGCGCGCTGGCGCGCACGTCCTGCAGGCCCTCGAGGTGCGCGGCCAGCAGCGCGTAGCAGGTGACCTCGCGGTCGTCGTTCATGCGAAAGCGCGGGAACTCGGTGCGCACCAGCGCCCAGTCGCGCCGCCGCCCGAGCTCGAGCAGCCAGTCGTTGCGCAGCCGATCCTCGACGTAGGTGCCGCGCCAGCGTTCGGCGAACGCCTCGAACTCCGCGTGCGTGGCCTCGGGCAGGCGGTTGGTGAACTCCCAGTACTCGATCCACGAGGCCAGGGGGTGCTGGTGCGCGGCCGCGGCCTGGCGCAGCGAGAACAGCAGCGCCTTGTCCTTGAGCCGGAAGGCCTCGCGCGCCTGCACCGCGAGGTCGTCGCCGGGGCTCACGACGGGCCCGGCCGCGTTGCCGTTCTGCGCGCGCACCGCGCGCGGTGGCGCCGCCGCGGCCACGGCCACCAGCACGACCCCGAGCAAGGCAGCGATGCGGCGCTTCACAGGGCGCACTGTAGGCAGGCGTGTCGGCGGCATGCGGTGGATTTTCGCCGGTAAGGCCAAGTAGTTGCGGCGTTGGGGCCGTGTTCTTCGTCAGGCGCGCTGGCGCGGCGCCGGAGCGGGGGTCGCGATGGCACCCAGTTCGGCGCGCGTCTGTTCGGCCGCATGGAGAAGCCAACGCTCGAATGCGGCCAGCGGTGCACGTTCACGCCGCGCCGGCCAGCGCACGAGCCAGTAGGCGAATGGCGAAGTCACGCGCCCGGCGGCGCCGAAGGGCTCGACGAGGTCGCCGCGCTCCAGGGCCTCGCCGATCAACGCGAGGCGGGCCAGTGCCACGCCCTGGCCGGCGAGCGCCGCCTGGATCTGCTGGTACGTGAAGTTGAGGTAGACCCAGGCGCTCGGTGCCAGGCGCGGGGGCGCCTTCTCGCGCAGCCAGTGGTGCCACGTGAGATAGGCGGCGCTCGGCCGATGGTCGTCCTCCTCCAGCAAGGTGTGGTGGGCCAGGTCGGCCGGCGTCTGCAGGCGGACGCGGGCCAGCAGCGCGGGGCTGGCCACCGGGGTCATCACCTCGCCGAACATCAGGGTCGACCCCGGGGGGGCGTCCTTGGGGTGGCAGTAGCGCAGGCCGAGGTCGATCTCCGGGTCGTCCAGTTCGACCAGTGCGTCGGCGGCCGAGATGCGGATGTCGATGTCCGGGTGGGCCTGCTGGAAGGTTGCCAGGCGCGGCAGCAGCCACAGCGACGCGAACGACGGGAACGTCGTCACGGTGACGGGAGCCCGGCGCTCGCGGCTGCGCAACTGGCGCACGGTGCCGTCGAGCTGCTCGAGGAACGGGCCCACGACGCGCAGCAATGCCGTGCCGGCGCCGGTGAGCTCGACCTTGCGCGTTCCACGCACGAACAGGGGCGCCCCGAGCTCGTCCTCGAGGCTGCGGATCTGGCGGCTGACGGCCGGCTGCGTGAGATGCAGTTGCTCGGCGGCGGCGCGGAAGTTCAAGCGGCGCGCGACGGCATCGAAGGCGCGCAGCGCTCCCACCGAAAGGGGTCGCTGGGGCACGAGGCGCGGCGGCTCGGGAGGACGCGGATTCATGCGATTCGATTATCAATGAGCCCAGCCGAACTGATTGGACCAGAAGGGCTTCGATCCTGAGAATGCCTGACAAGTCAACAGGACTCGTCCATCCAAGGAGCTGAACATGAGCACCGAATTCATGCGTGAACCGCATCGGGACCGGGCCGTCGCCGCGCCCTGGGAGTGGCCGCTGTCGCCCGGCGAGGTGCGCCGCATCGAGCCGGCGCCGGTGACGCGGTGGATCGACGTGTCGGCCGGCCGCGTGTGGCTGACGCCGACGCGTGACGACGACCGCGCCGCCGATCACTGGCTCGCTGCCGGCGAGCGGCTGGCCCTGCCTGCCGGCAGCGCCTGGCTGCTCGAGGCATGGCCCTCGGCCCGCGTCGCCGTGCACGAGGCGCCGCCGGGCACGCGGCCCTGCTGACCGGCCGGTGGGCGTCGGCACGCCGGGGGCTCGGCGGCGAGCACCCGGCGCCGGCCCGTGCCGGCTCCGGGAGGACAATAGGCCATGTCCTCCGACCTGCCTTCGTTCGAACCTTCGCGTGACAAGAAGGCGTTGCGCCGCCAGTTGCAGGCCGAGCGCCAGAGCCTGCTCGACCGCCACCAGCGGTCGGTGCAGCTCCAGGAGGTGCTGAGGGTGTGGCTGCTGTCGCGTCCGGAGAGCACGATCGGTGCCTACTGGCCCATCAAGGGCGAGTTCGACGCGCTGCCGGCGCTGTACCGGTGGAGCGAGGCACACCCGGAACGCCGCATCGGCCTGCCGGTGATCGAGCGCGAGACCAAGGAACTGCGATTCCACGTCTGGTACCCCGGCTGCCCGATGGAGGAGGACGCCTACGGCATTCCGAAGCCCAAGGACACCGAGGCCTTCGACCCGCAACTGCTGCTCGTGCCCTGCGTGGGTTACGGGCCGCGCGGCCTGCGCCTGGGCTATGGCGGCGGCTTCTACGACCGCACGCTGGCGCACCTGCAACCGCGGCCGGTGACCGTGGGCCTGGCCTATTCGCACGGGTTCGTGCCCTGGCTCGAGGCCGAGGCACACGACGTGCCGCTGGACGCCATCCTCACCGACGAGGGCCCGGCCTGGGACCGGACGGGCTGAGCGTCGCGCCGTTCAGTGCCGCGCCGGCAGGCGCAGTGCCAGCAGCGCCAGCAGGGCCGCAGCGCTGATCGCTGCCGACAGGGTGATCAGCGTCTCGGGCGAGCGCTGCAGCGCGAGGCCGAACAGCCACGGCGCCAGCGCCTGCAGGGCCTGTCCCGGCAGCGTGAGCCAGCCCTGGCGCTGGCCGTAACCTTCGGCGCCGAACAGCGCCAGCGGCAGCGTGCCCTTGGTGATCGTGAGGATCCCGTTGCCGGCCCCGTGCAGGATCGCGAACGGCGCCGCCGCCGGCAGACCGAAGGCGAGCAGAGCGCCCATCCCCAGCGGCGGCCCCAGGGCCGCCAGCCGCGCCGAGAGCAACGGGTGGGCGCGGCGCAGCAGCCCGAACTCGAGCAGCCGCCCGCCCACCTGCGCCGGCCCCACCAGCGTGCCCACGGCCACCGCCGCGGCCAGCGTGGCGCCGGCGGCCATCAGGAGGCCCGGCAGGTGGGCGCCGATGCCGGTGGCGACGAAGCGCGTGGCCGCGAACACGAACGCCAGCAGCAGCAGCGGCGTCCACGGCACACGGGCCGCCGCGTGCGGCGCCGCGGCCGGCGTGTCCGTCGGTGACGTCGTCGCCGCGGGCGCGCTCGCAGCGGGTTCGGCCGGCGCGGCAACGGCAGCGGATGCCGTGGCCGGAGCCGTGACCGACGGCGCGCTGGACGTCGGCGTCGCCGACGCGGGCATCGGCCTGCGCGGGAGCAGCGCGTTCAGCGGCAGGCCCAGCACGAGGTGCAGCGCCGCCCAGCCGAAGCAGGCGCCACGCCAGCCCCAGGCCTCGTTCATCCAGGCCGTCAGCGGCCAGCCGACGGTGCTGGCGAAGCCCGCCAGCAGCGTGATGCCGGTGATCGGGTCGCGCGAGGCCCGGCCGTACAGCCAGACGAGGCTGGCGAAGGCAGCGTCGTACAGCCCCGCGCCCATCGCGATGCCCAGCAGCGCCCAGGCGGCGAACACCGTCAGCGGCCCGTGCGCGAAGCCCAGCAACGCGAGGCCGGCCGCGAAGAGCAGGTTCGTGCCCATCAGCAGGCGCCGGCCGCCGTGGCGGTCGATGAAGCGGCCGGTGGCCGGCCCCACGATCGCCGAGAGCACGAGCGCGAACGAGAACGCGAGGAAGACGGTCGCCAGGTCGAGGCCGAACTCGCGCGCCATCGCCGCCGCCAGCACGGCCGGCAGGTAGTACGACGAGGCCCAGGCCAGCGTCTGCGAGCTGCCCAGCAGCAGGACGACGCGTCGCGTGCTCATCGGGTGCACATCACCGGGTCGGCCGCTTCGGTCGACGGGCGGCGCCCGCGGGTGGCGGGGCGCGGCGGTCGCTCCGGGTGCCGGTCAAGCGCCGCGCTTGGCCACGAGGGTGAGGATGTCGTAGCTCGCGACGACCTCGCCGAGCTGGTTCGTCACCTCCACGTCCCAGGCCACCACGCCCTGGCCGACGCCGTCGGGGCCCTTCTTGCGGCGGTCGATCTTGCGCTTGGCCGTCAGGCGCGCCTGGATCGTGTCGCCGATGCCCACCGGCTTCACGAAGCGCAGCGTGTCCAGGCCGTAGTTGGCGAGCACCGGCCCCTGCGCCGGGCTGACGAAGAGCCCCGCGGCAGCGCTGAGCACGAAGTAGCCGTGCGCGATGCGCTTGCCGAACGGCGACTTGGCCGCCGCCACCTCGTCGAAGTGCATGTAGAAGTAGTCGCCGCTGATGCCGCCGAAGGCCACGATGTCGGCCTCGCTCACGGTGCGGCGGTGCGTCAGCAGGCTCTCGCCGATCTGCAGGTCGTCGAAGTAGCGACGGAACGGGTGGATCTCCGTCTCGATCAGCTTCGCGCCCCGCACGAACTCGCCGGTGACGGCGGCCAGCATCGTGGGCGAGCCCTGCACGGCCGTGCGCTGCAGGTAGTGCCTGACGGCGCGCAGGCCGCCGAGCTCCTCGCCGCCGCCGGCGCGGCCCGGGCCGCCGTGTTTCAGCGGCGGCAGCGGCGAGCCGTGGCCGGTGCTCTCGGCTGCCGCCTCGCGGTCGAGCACGAGGAAGCGGCCGTGCAGCGCGGCCACCTGAGGCACCACCCGTGCCGCCGTGGCCGGGTCCTTCGTGACGAGCGTGCCGACGAGGCTGCCGCGGCCGCGCGCCGCCAGCGCCACGGCCTCGTCGAGGTCGTCGTAGGGCATCAGCGTGCTCACGGGGCCGAACGCCTCGACGTCGTGCACGGTGTCGTTGGCCAGCGGCCTGGCACACATCAGCAGCGTCGGCGCGAAGAAGGCCCCTGCGCCGACGCCCTCGCCCTGCGGCTTGAAGCCGTTGCGCTCGCCGAAGACGACCTCGTTGCCGGCCGCAAGCGCCGCCACGCGCTCGGCGACGTCGCGCTGCTGTGCCTTCGAGGCGAGCGCGCCCATGCGCACGGCCTCCAGCGCGGGGTCGCCGACGACCACCTTCGCCAGGCGGTCGGCGAGCTTCTTCGCCACCGCGTCGAGGTGCCGGCGCGGCACGATGGCGCGGCGGATGGCGGTGCACTTCTGGCCGGCCTTCACGGTCATCTCGCGCGCCACCTCCTTGACGAAGAGGTCGAACTCCTCGTCGTCGGGCGACACGTCGGGCGCGAGGATGGCGCAATTCAGCGAGTCGGCCTCGGCGTTGAACGGGATCGAGCGGCGCACGAGGTTGGCGTTCGTGCGCAGCTTGGCGGCGGTGTCGGCGCTGCCGGTGAAGGTGACGACGTCGCTCTCCAGCAGCCGGTCGAGCAGGTCGCCGGTGCCGCCGATGACGAGCTGCAGCGAACCCTCGGGCAAGAGGCCCGATTCGAGCATCAGCCGCACGCACTTCTCGGTGAGGTAGCTCGTGGCGGTGGCCGGCTTGGCGATCGTCGGCATGCCGGCGAGGAAGGTCGGCGCGAACTTCTCCAGGAGGCCCCAGACCGGGAAGTTGAAGGCGTTGACGTGCACCGCCACGCCGCGGCGCGGCACGAGGATGTGCGTGCCCGCGAAGCCACCCTTCTTGCCGAGCGGCATCGCCGGGCCCTCGTGCACGACGTTGCCCGAGGGCAGCTCGTTGCCCCCGGTGCCGGCGTAGGCGAAGAGCGTGCCCGTGCCGCCCTCGATGTCGATCCAGCCGTCGTTGCGCGTGGCGCCGGTGTGCGCCGACACGGCGTAGAGCTCCTCCTTGCGCTCGCCGAGGAACTTGGCGAGCGCCTTCAGGCGTTCCGCGCGCTCCTGGAAGTCGAGCTTCAGCAGCGCCGGCACGCCACGGCTGCGTGCGAAGTCCAGCGCCTCGGCGAAGTCCGGCGCCTCGGCGTGCGTGTGAAAGACGGTGCGGCCGTTGATGGCCGAGTTCAGCGGCTGGGCCGGCTGCTGGCCGATCCAGCGACCGGCGATGTGGCTTTGCAGGACAGGGCTCACGCGGTGTCTCCGGGTAGGCGGTGCGATCAGCCGTGAAGTGTCGCACCGGCCCCGCGGGCCCCTCGTCCGGTGGTTCCCGGCGCCGCTCTCCCGAGCTACTCGGTCACCAGCTTCTGCTCGCTGAGCACGATGCCTTCGCTGAGGACGATGCCTTCGCTCAGCACGATGCCCTCGCTGAGCACGATGCCCTCGCTCAGCACGATGCCTTCGCTGAGCACGATGCCCTGCGCCAGCGTCAGCGGCTGCACGAGCCACTGGCCGCTGCCGCTGCCCACCCACGAGGCCATCTGGCTCGTCGGCCGAAACACGCCGGTCCTGGCGACGAGCGAGCTGTTGCCGGCCAGCACCGTGGCGACGTTGACACCGGCGCCCACCGGCTGGAAGCGGGTGAAGTCCTGGACGCGGAAGCCGCGCACGTAGGTCCACGCCGGGTAGCCGCCGTTGTTCCAGTAGTCCGGCGAGGTGGCGCGCACGATGCCGTTGGCCCAGGCGAGGCGCGGGTTCCAGATCTCCTGGTGGCGGGTGAAGAGCGCCTCGCCGCTCAGCACGTGGTTGCCGCCGGCGAAGACGATGCGCGACCAGTTGAAGGGCTGCCCTTCGTGCGTGGTGCGTGCGGCCGGCAGCGGCGCGGCGAGCAGCGGTGAGCCGATCGGCAGCAGGCCCTGGTCGATGAGCGACCACAGGTCGGTGCGCAGCGAGCGCGCCATCAGCACCGCGCCCTCGACGTTCAGCGCACCGGCCCCCTGCTGCACGAGCGAGGCGCCGGGCAGCGGCTGGGCGCTGTACTGCAGCATCGCCTTGACGAGCGGCGGCGTGAGGCCCGGGTTGGCCTGCAGCATCAGCGCCACCGCGCCGCTCACCACCGGCGCGGCGATGGAGGTGCCGCTCATCTGCATCACCGACTCGTCGGTGTACTGCGGCACGTCGACGCCGACGATGCTCCAGTTCTGCGCCGCGATGCGGTTCCACGAGCCGATGGGGCTGCGCGCGGCGGCACCCACGACGCGGTTGCCCGGCGCCACGAGGTCCGGCTTGAGCACGTTGTCGCGCACCGTGCCGCCGCCGGTGGCGAAGGCGCCGCGCGTCGGCCCGCGCGAGCTGAAGGCGGTGACCGTGTCGTCGCCGCGGCCCACCGAGCCCTTGAAGTTGACGGCGCCGACCGTGATGACCGAAGGATCGTGCCCCGGCGAGCCGATGGTGCCGAAGACCTCGCGGCCCTTGCTGTCGCGCCCGTAGTTACCCGCCGCCACGACGACCGTGATGCCGGCAGCCACGGCCGCACGCGCGGCCGCGGCCAGCGGGTCGACGCGCCAGGAGTCGGTGGAGCGCGCCGCGATGCTGAGGTTCATCACCTTGATGTTCAGCGCGCGGGCGTTGTAGATGACCCACTGGATGCCTTCGATTGCGTCGCTGACGGTGCCGACGCCGTCGTCGCCGATGACCTTCACGTCGTAGAGGTTGGCATTCGGTGCCACGCCGGTGATGTCGGGCGTGGTGGAGCGCGTGTGCCGCGCGACGCCCGCGGCCACCGAGGCGACGTGCGTGCCGTGGCCGTAGCCGTCGTGGGTCCAGGCACCGTCGTTGGCGATGACCTGCTCGTAGGCGGCGCGCGTCAGCGAGTCGGGCGACATCGCGAAGAGCGTGCCGCCACCCGTCCACGCGGCCACCGACGAGCTCAGCAGGCTGACGTGCCGCTTCACCCGGCTCGCGCCGCGGCTGTCGCGGAAGGCCGCATGCTGGTGCTGCAGGCCCGAGTCGACGATGGCGATGCCGACGCCGCTGCCGTCCAGCCCCGTGTAGCCGGCCTTGCTGCTGGCGGGTCGCACCGGCGCGCTGATGGCGCCGGTGATGCGCTCCAGCGTGCTGTAGGTGCTCTGCACCTCGCGGTTCGGGGCGACGTGCGCCACGTCCTCGTGCTCGGCGAGCCGGCGCAGCTGCCGCGCCGGCAGGCGCGCGGTGAGGCTGTGGATGAAGTCGTGCCGCGCCAGCACCTCGCCGCCCAAGCGTTCGATGGCCGCCGCCACGCCGCGCATGTCGTCGTCGCTTTCGGCGGTGACGATGACCTGCACTTCGCGCTGGCCGCCGCGCTCGCGCGCCCAGCGCTCGCGCTGCAGGCGCGGCGACACGGCGCTCTCGGCGAGGTCGTGCGCCACCTTGGCCTGCGGCGGGCGCAGGGCCAGGTTCTTCGGTGCAGCGACGGCCGGTGCAGCGAGCAGCGCGCCCAGGGCGCACGCCAGCAAAGCGGCCGCGGTGCGCGGCAGCCGCCGGGCCGAGCCGGCGCCCGGGGCGAGGGCGGCGGTCCGGCTCGTCGTGGGGCGCGATTCCGGGCGGGGGCTCATGGGCATCGGGCGGCGGCGGGGGCCGAACGGCGGCGGTCCGCGGTTCGGGGAGGGCGCGGGCCCGATCAGGCGGCGCGACGCGGCCGGAGCGAGCAGGGGCTGGCAGTATCTGGTTCCCGTCCCGACGCCGTCCCCACCGTCGGAGGGGGCGCGCGTTCGCCGCGCGCCTGGCCGTGCAACCGGTCACGGGGCCGGCGCCGAAGATCGCTCGTCCGGGGCGCAGCCGGCGCGGCGGATGCCTCGAAAGGCCGCGCCACCGGGTCCAACCCCTGTTCAGTGCCGTTTCAGAACGGCAGCAGGTTCGCCAGCACGTAATGCGGCACGGCCGTGAAGACCTCGGCCGTACTGGCATCCACGCGCACCTCCACCCAATGCACCTGCGGCGAGCCGAAGTTCTCGACCCGGCGCAGGTTCGCCAGGCGCGGCAGCCGCGTGTGTGCCGCCGCATGCGCGAGCGGCGCGTCGAACCGGTAGGTGTGCGTGTCGCCGTGCGCCAGCAGCACCGGCCGGCCGAAGGCCGCGGCGCGGCGCGTCAGGCGGTCGAGCACCTGGTTGAAGCCGCGCCGGGCCGGGTCGCGCGCCGTGCGATGCAGGCCGGGGTTGGCCTGCATCGCGATCACCACGCCGGCGTGGCCATGCGCCTGCGCGTGGTCGAAGGCCGTGTCGATCCACGCCACCGCGGCCGCCTCGCGTGCCTTGAAATCGGCCAGGCGGTCCGGCCGGGGCCGGTCTTCTCGGTCGGCCGGGTCCAGATCGTCCCAGGGCTCGAGGCCGTTGTGGCTGCCGACCACGTGCACGGTGGCCATCGTCACGCCGGCGAACGACCAGCACTGGTTCTCGACGTGGGCGCGGTGGGCGTCGGCCTGCCCGGGGGCCAGCGCCTGGGTGAGCACGGGCTCGGCCCGCCCCGCGCTGCTGAGGCCGGGCCGCGGGTAGAAGATCTGGCGCAATCGCGCCAGCCGCTCGACCGGCAGGTAGCGGCCGCTCGGCACGCGGTGGCAGTCGGTCCAGTCGTTGTCGCCCGGCGTGATGACGAAGGGCGGCACGAGGCGCCGGAAGAGGTCGAAGCGCCGTTGCAGCAGGCGGTCGTCGCAGCGCTCGCGGCTGCGCTTCACGTCGCCGGTGTGCACGACCCACTGCACGCCTCCGGCGGCGTGCGAGGCGTTGATGGCGTCGATGACGCGCGCGAGCTTGGTCTCCTCGCCGCTGCCGTAGGGCACGTCGCCGATCAGTGCGAAGGAGGCGGGCGCCGGTGCCGCGGCACGAGCCGGCCCCGGCACGACGGCGAGGCCGAGCGGCGCCAGTGCCGCAAGCGCCCCCATGGCCCCGAGCGCGCCAGAAACGCCCAGCGCCTTCACCAGCCCCCGGCGCTGCACCGGAGGTCTCTCGCTCAGGCGGGCCTCCAGGGGCAGGCCGGGCCGGCCCTCAGACACACAGCGTCGAGACGCTCTTCGTGTTGAGGTAGGCCTCCAGCGCCTCGGGGCCGCCCTCGCTGCCGTAACCCGAATCCTTGATGCCGCCGAAGGGCATCTCGGGCCAGGGGGCGGCCGGCTGGTTGATCCACAGCATGCCGGTCTGCAGGTTCTCGGCCAGCATCTGCGTCGTCTTCAGCGAGCTCGTGAATGCGTACGACGCGAGGCCGTAGGGCAGGCGGTTCGCCTCGGCGATGGCTTCCTCGATCTTGTCGAAGCCCCACACCGCGGCCACCGGGCCGAACGGTTCCTCGTTGAAGACGAGGCTGTCGCGCGAGACGTCGACGAGCACCGTGGGCGCGAAGAAGTTGCCCATCGCGCCGAGGCGCTCGCCGCCGGTGGCGACGGTGGCGCCGCGCTTCACGGCATCGGCGGTGAGGCGCTCCATCGCGGCGAGGCGGCGCGGGTTGGCCAGCGGCCCCATGCCGGTGTCCTTCTCGAGGCCCGAGCCCACCTTCACGGCGCGCGTGTTCGCGACGAGCCCGTCGACGAAGGCCTTGCGCACGCTGTTGGCGACGAGGAAGCGCGTCGGCGAGATGCACACCTGCCCGGCGTTGCGCACCTTGGCGGCGGCGGCGATCTTGGCGGCGCGCTCGACGTCGCAGTCCTCGGCCACGATCACCGGCGCGTGGCCGCCGAGTTCCATCGTCAGGCGCTTCATGTGCGCGCCCGCCAGCGCCGCCAGCTGCTTGCCCACCGGCGTGCTGCCGGTGAAGGTGATCTTGCGGATCACCGGGTGCGGGATCAGGTACTCGCTGATCTCGGCCGGGTGCCCGTAGACGAGGTTGACGACGCCGGCCGGCACGCCGGCGTCGGCGAAGACACGGATCAGCTCGGCCGGCGAGGCGGGCGTTTCCTCGGGCGCCTTGACGATGAACGAGCAACCGGTGGCCAGCGCCGCCGAGAGCTTGCGCACCACCTGGTTGATCGGGAAGTTCCAGGGCGTGAACGCGGCCACCGGGCCCACCGGTTCCTTGTAGACCTGCATCCACTGCCCGGCACCGCGCGGCGGCGCGATGCGGCCGTAGACGCGCCGGCCTTCCTCGGCGAACCACTCGATGATCTCGACGGCGAAGAGCACCTCCGCCTTCGCTTCGGCCAGCGGCTTGCCCTGCTCCATCGTCATCAGCGTGGCGATGGCCTCGGCGCGCTCGGCGACGAGGCGCGCGGCTTCGCGCATCACCTTCGCGCGCTGCGCCGCCGGCGTCTTGCGCCAGACCTCGAAGCCCTTGGCCGCGGCCTCGAGCGCCTCGTCGAGGTCGGCCTTGCGCGCCACGGCCACCTGGCCGATCGTGGCGTCGGTGGCCGGGTTCTTGACCGGCAGCGTCTCGCCGGCCTTGGCGGCGCGCCACTGGCCGGCGATGAACAGTTGGACGTCGGGGTAGCCGGCGGTCGCGGCGGGCGGGGTGGCGGTGGCAGTGCTCATGTCGGGGGCTCCTTGGAGCCCCCGATTGTCACGCCGGTGCCCGGCTCCGGCGCGGGCGCGCTACTTGCCCAGCCCCATCTGCCGCCCCACCTCCTGGTACACGCGCGTGCGCTCGCGCATGAAGGCGTCCATCTTGTCGGGGCCGATGTTGACGAGCTCGAAGCCGCTCTTGGCGGCCAGCTCCTTCATCTCGGGCTCGGCGTTGAGCATCGCGAAGATCTCCGCCAGCTTGCGCCGCTGCTCCGGCGGCGTGCTCTTGGGCACGCCGACGCCGCGGAAGGCGCCGTCGACCCAGTCGACGCCCAGTTCCTTGAACGTGGGCACGTCGGGCAGCAGCGGGTGGCGCTGCTCCATCGCCACTGCGATCGCGCGCACCTTGCCCTTGTTGTTGACGGCGAAGGCCGTGTAGCTCATGGCGCCGTCGACGTGCCCGCCGAGCACGGCGAGCGTCATGTCGCCGGTGCCCTTGAAAGGCACGTACGTGGTCTTCACCGAGAAGGCGGCGTTCAGCCTCTGGTGGGCGGCGTGGTTGGCCGAGTTCAGGCCCGAGCCGCCGAGGTTCAGCTTGCCCGGGTCGGCCTTGGCCGCCTTCAGGAAATCGGCAAAGCTCTTGATCGGGCTCGCCTCGGGCACGACCAACGCGTCAGGCGTGTAGTGGTACCAGTAGACCGGCACGAGGTCGTCGGTCTTGTACTGCACGTTGCCTTCCATCGGCTGCAGCACGATGTGCGGCAGGTTGACGCCGCCGACGTTGTAGCCGTCGCCCGGCAGCGTGTTCATCTGGCTCCACAGCAGCGCGCCACCGGCGCCGGCCTTGTACTGGATGACGGTGTCGACGGCCGGGCACTTCTTCTTCAGCACCAGCGCCTGGTGCCGCGCCGAGATGTCGCTCTCGCCGCCGGGCGGGAAGGCCTGCCAGTACATGAGGTTCTTGTCGGGGCAGGGCTGGGCGAAGGCGGCAAGGGCGCCAAGCGCCAAGGCGCCGACGGCGCCGGCACGTGCCGCGGCCCGGGTGAGGAACGCGAGGTAGGGCATCTTTTGACTCCATCAGTCCGAAAGTCGTGTCGAAAGCGGTGCCAAGACTCTCCAGCCGCATGCTGCCCTGCCTGCACCCGCGGCGCCACCGGGTTGCTCTGGAGTCGTACCGGCCCGCGGCGCATGCGGATCGCCCCCGCGGCGAATGCCTGGGCGCGCCACCTTTCGGAGCCCGGGCTGTCGCGCCGCGTCCACAACGCCCCTCAAACCTCCCTCAGCCAAGGGACGGCATGCGGGCCGTGAGGGATCCGTGATCGGCCCGTGAGTACGGCGGCGAACGCTCACGGCACCTTCACGACCGCCGCGGCGACGCCGCCGGCAGCAACCCAGTGGAGGAAAGCCCTTGGAGAAGTTTGCGGTTCGGGCCCGTCGGGGTCTCGGCCTGGGCGCGTTGGCGCTCTGGCTGGCAAGCCTGGTTGGCTGTGGTGGAAGCGGTGGCGACGAGTCGCCGCCGCCCCAGGCGCCTGCCATCACCACCCAGCCCGCCTCACAGGCCGTGTCCGACGGTGGCACGGCCACCCTCACGGTCGCGGCCAGCGGGACGGCCCCGCTCGGCTTCAGCTGGCGACGCAACGGCATTGCCATCCCCGGCGCCACGGACAGCACCTACACCACGCCAGCATTGACGCTGGCCGACTCGGGCGGCAGCTACACGGTCGTCGTGTCCAACAGCGCCGGCTCGGTGACGAGCGCGGCCGCCACGTTGACAGTGACGCCCGTGGCGCCCTCGCTCTCGCAGGCGCCGCAGGCCGTGTCGTCGGTGGTCGGCCAGGCGGCGCAGTTCAGCGTGCTGGCCGCAGGCAGCGCGCCCCTGGCCTACCAGTGGCTGCGCAACGGCACGCCGATCGCCGGCGCCACCGCGGCCACCTACACCACCCCAACGCTGGTGCTGGCCGACAACGGCGTGCGCTTCTCGGTGCAGGTGAGCAACGCCGGCGGCAGCGTCACCAGCCCCGAGGCGCTGCTCACGGTCACGGCGGCTGCGGCAGCGCCCAGCATCACCACCCAGCCAGTGGCGGCCACGGTGAACGCGGGGCAGGTGGCCACCTTCAGCGTGGTGGCCGCGGGCACTTCGCCGCTGGCCTATCAGTGGCGGCGTGATGGCGTGGACATCGTCGGCGCCATCGCTGCAAGCTACACGACGCCCGCGCTGGCCACGACAGACAACGGCGCCGTCTACAGCGTGCGTGTCGGCAACGTGGCGGGGGCGGTGGTGAGCAGTGGCGCGGCGCTCACCGTGCTGGCGGCACGGGCCTGGGCTGCCGGCCAGTTGCTCGAAGCGGGCGACACGCCCGTCGAAGTGCGCGAGGAGGGCATCGACGACGACGGCCGCGTGGCGGTCGCCTTCATCAAGACCGAGGCGACGCGAGCCACGGTGTACGCCACCCGCGGCACGCCTGGCCCCGCCGGCACCACGCCAGTGTGGAGCGCGCCGGTCGTCGTCGACAACGTGCCCGGGCTGGCGGGCGCGGCGCTCAACACCGAGGGTCTGCGCCTGGCGGTGGCGCCCGCCGGCCATGCCGCGGTGCTCTTCACGCGCCGCGCGCCGTGCACCGCTTCCACCTACAGCACGAACGGAACCTGCACCTACCGCTACGTCGCGCGATTCCTGGCCGACGGCGCGGGCTGGGAGGCCCCTGTGCTGGCCGGTGACGCGCCAGGCGCCACCTCGGCCAGCGACGTGACGCTGCGCATCAACGATGCCGGTGACGTCGCCTTCATCGGCACCGGGTGGGTTCGCGCCGGCACCGGAAACTTCAGCGCCCGGCTGGGCACCTGGCGTCGCGCGCGCGGGGCCGCCGGCTTCACGGTGCAGAACCTGAACGAGACGACGCTCGATCGCGCTACCGCCCGGCTGGGGCTGGACGGCAGCGGCCGGGCGCTCGTCGTTGCCGAAGCCGCGCAGAACGGCACCACCGACATCGTGGCCTACCGCGGCGACATGACCGCAGGCTTCGGCGCGCAGTCCGTGCTGGACACGCTGGGCAACAGCGCCAGCCTGGTCGCGATGGCCGTCGGCCGCAACGGCCATCAGTCGGTCGTGTGGACGCAGAACAATGGCGTGCAGTCGCGCTACTTCGCGGCGACCAGCGACACTGCCACCGGCGCCTGGCAGGTCGCCGACCTGACCGCCGTGGTCACCACGCTCGACAAGCGAGCACTCGCAATGAGCGACGGCGGTACCGCCACGTTCCACGACATCTACCGGCGCAAGATGTGGCGGCGCAATGCGGGTGGCGCGTGGTCCGCCGAGATCAGCTTGCCGGCCCAGGCGGTCGTGCCCGACATGACCTGGATCTGCGCCGTGGCGCGCGATGGCAACCTGCTGTGCACGCAGACCGGAACCTCCGACACGGGCCGCTGGACGACCTACGACGCGGCCAACAACGTCGTCATCAAGGAGGCGGCCAGTGCCGTGCCCGCCGACTACATGCTCGGTGTGAGTGGTGTCAACCGCAGCGTCGGGTTCTCGTCACCCCTGCTGGCCCCCAACGGCATCGGCTTCACGTCGCTGCGCAACGGCTACGACACGCTGCCTTCTCCGGCCTTGCCGGCCGGCCAGAGCCGCTCGGTCAGCAACCTCTGGGGCGTGTTCCTGAAATGAGCGCGCCCAAAGTCCCTCGAGCCCATTCGAGCCACTCCGATCTCGCCGGCGAGAACGCCGCCATCTACCGCAAAGGAACCGACTCCATGACCTTCCATCGTCTTCTCGCACAAGCCTCGCTGGCAGCCGCCGGCCTCGCCCTCGCCGCCTGCGCCAGCGGGCCGCGTCTCGTCGGAGCGGTCACGCCCCAGGCCGGCGGCACCCTGCAGTCCATCGTCAAGGGCGCAGACCGCACCATGGCGCTGCGCTCGTTCGACAACGATGCCAAGGCCTACTGCGGCACGCCCGGCGCCATTCCGGCACTGGACAAGCCCGGCAAGTACGTGGTCGTCTCGCAGAACGTCGTCGACAAGCAGGGCGACCGCGCCAACACGGGCGACGGCCGCATCGACGCCGGCGTCACCGCCGGCATGCGCTACCTGGGCCTGGAGAAGAAGGACTCCGTGGAGGTGACCACAGTCTTCCGGTGCGAGCGGTAGGCGCCTGACAGGCCGGCGGTCCTGCGGGCACGCGGCGGCCGCCCGGCCCTCGGCGCGCCGGGACACGGCCGCTGCGCTAACCTCGCGACCAGCAGGCGCCGGCGGGCCCCCGCCCCCCACTGCTCAGGGATGGAAACGAAGAACAACGGGGAGGTCCACGCGCCATGAGCGCCGAGGACGACAAGGAGCCGGTCGCGCCGCCACCGCGCGACCTCAGCTTTCGCTATCGCTTCGACAACGCCGAGTTCGACGAGGCACAGGCCGCTTTGCGCGTCGACGGCGTTTCCGTGGCGGTCGAGCCCCGACCGCTGCAACTGCTGGCCGAGTTGCTGCGACGGCCGAACGAGGTGGTGACCAAGGACGAGCTGTTCGAAGCCGTCTGGACCGGCCGCGTCACCGTGGACCACGTGCTGGCCAGCGCCGTGAACAAGCTGCGCAAGGCCCTGGGCGCGCGGGCCGGCGCGCGCATCGTCAACGTGCCGCGTGTGGGCTACCGCTTCACGGGGACCGTCGAGCGGGTGGTCGTGGGCCGGGTGGCCGACACCGCGCTCGAGCTCGAGCCCGGCCAGGCCGTGCCGGGGCGCGAAGGCTACCGGCTCGAGCGTGCGCTCGATTCTCGGGGTCTCGTCTGGCTGGCCCGGCATCGCCAGCTGCATCAGCCGCGCGTGTTCAAGTTCGCCACCGACGCCGAGCGGCTGCGCTCGCTGAAGCGCGAGTTCACGCTGCACCGCGTGCTGCGTGCCGAGGGTCCGGAGACCGCGCCGGGCGTGGCCCGCCTCCTCGACGCCAACTTCACCGAACCGCCCTTCTTCCTGGAGTGCGAATACGAGGGCCCCGACCTGCTGGCCTGGGCCGGCGAGGACAACCGCCTCGCGGCGATGACCTTGGCCGAGCGGCTGGCACTGTTCATCCCCGTGGTCGAGGCGGTGGCTGCGGCGCACGAGGTCGGCGTGCTGCACAAGGACATCAAGCCCGCCAATGTGCTGATCGGTGGCGAGCCCGGCGCATGGCGGCCGGTGATCACCGACTTCGGCAGCGGGCACGTGCTCGATGCCGAGCGGCTGCACAACCTGGGCCTTACGGCAATGGGACTGACGGTTAGCGCCGCCACCGACCCGCAGCGCCTGGAGGGAACGGCGATGTACCTCGCGCCGGAACTGCTGGCCGGCCACGGGGCGACGGTGAAGAGCGACGTCTATGCGCTCGGCGTGATGCTCTACCAACTGCTCGCCGGCGACTTGCGTCGACCACTCGCCACCGGTTGGCAGCGTGACCTAGCGGAAGAGCTGCTGCAGGAGGACGTGGCTGCGGCGACGCAGGGCGATGTGGGGCTGCGGCTCTCGAGTGCGCGCGATCTTGCTGGGCGATTGCGGGCGCTCGACGTTCGGCGCTCGCAGCGCGCTGCGGCTGGTCTGGCCGCTGAACAGACAGCGCGCATGCGCGCCGATCTGCAGCGACGCAAGGCCCGCCGCCCGTGGTTGGCAGCGGCCTTTGCCAGCCTGGCCGTCGGCATGGTCAGCACATTGTGGTTCTACGGCAGCTCGCGTGCCGCGCTCGCGAGGGCCGAGCAGTCGGCTGCTACTGCCCAAGCCATCGAGGCCTTCCTGCACCGCGACGTGCTGGAGGCGCCGGATCGCGAGGCGATGCGTGCAGCTACCGAGCCGACCACCTTGCTTCAGGTGCTGCGAAAGGCTTCGATCAAGGCCGGCAGCCGGTTTGCCGGCCAGCCGAAGACCGAGGGCGTGGTGAGAAGGCGCCTGGCTGAGGCCTTCATCAAGGCCGCGGCCTGGGCAGACGCGCGGGGCGAGATCGCCAGGAGCCTGCAACTGCTGCTGGCCGCGGGCAGTGACGCTGGCGACGCCGAACTGCTCGCGGCTCGATTCGTCAACGCCCGAATGGCGGCGTTCCTGCTCGCGCCCAATCGGCGCGACGGGGTGGCCGAGCTCGAGGAGGCCGAGCGTCTGGCCGGCAAGCGTCTGGAGCAGCACACCGAACTTGCCATGCTCGCGGCCCGGGCACGGCACGAACTGCTGACGTTCGAATACAGGCATGCCGAAGCTCTGCCCTTCGCGCGTCGGCTGCTCGAGATCGCCGAGGCTCTGACTCAGGAAGGGAGCGCTGAACGCGTCGACGCGCTTCGGCGCGCGGCGGAAACCGCTCTTGCCGCGGGTCATGAACAGGAGGCCGAACGGCTTCTCGCGCGGCTGGCTGCCGCGCCCTACCTGATCAAGGCTGCGGCCCACGAAGCGCACGCGAACGTGCTCATGCGGCGCGGCGCGCAGGCCCGCGAAGCCGGCCGCCTTGTCGAAGCTCTGGCCGACTTCGAGCGCGCGCGCGCCTGGATGAGCCGCGCCGGCGAGGGGCGCAACGAGTTCTACGCTGCCTGGGCCGAGTACGAGGTTTCGCAGGCGCAGCACCAGCTGGGCAATGTGGTCGAGGCACTGGCTGCCACCGAACGCGCGCAGGCCATGTTCCGCCGCACCATGGGCGGAGATCATCAGTACGTCATCAACACACAACTCGACCGCGGTACCTTGACCAACTTGAGCGGCGACTACCAGCGTGCCCTCGCACTGTTCGACGAGGCGGAAGCGATCCAGCAGCGGGCCTTCAATGGCCGCAGGCCGTTCCGGGGTTGGATCGGGTTCGGCCGCGCAACGGCCCTGATCGGGTTGGGGCGGCCGCGCGAAGCGCTCGACGTGCTGGCCTCCATCCGCGAACTGGACTTCGGCAAGACGGGCTGGCCCGAGGGGAGCGACCGGATCGAGTTCGAGATGGCCCGTGCGCGGTGGATGGTGGGGCAGAAGGACGGCGTGCCCGAAGCCATGCGAGCAGCGATCGACGGCATGGTCGCCAAGGGCGCGTGGCCCTGGGTTGTCGAGCGGCAGCGCGCTACGCTCGCGCAGATGCAGTCCGCGAAGTAGCTGACCTGCGAGCGCGGTGGTGCTTGGCTCGCGCAGCGAGGGAACTCGAGCGCGAACCGCGTGCCACTCTCGCAGGGTGCTCGCGCCTCACCCCGTCTTCGCCATCCCCAGCCGCTGGATCGTCGCCTTCTCCGCCTCGTAGGTCTCGCGCGCCCACTTCGTGTAGGCGTCGGTGTCCATGTAGATCACCGACTGGTCGAACTTGTCGAAGGTGGCGAGCACGGCCGGGTCCTCGAGCGTCTTCTTGAACGCGTCGTGCAGCGCCTTCACGACAGCCGGGTCCATGCCCTTCGGGCCGCAGACACCGAAGGGCGAGTCGCTCACGGTCTTGTAGCCGAGCTCGTCGAGCGTGGGCACGTTCGGCCAGCGCTTGGTGCGCTTGCTGCCGTAGGTGGCCAGCAGGCGCAGCTTGCCGGCGTCGACGTGCGGTGCCCAGCCGGTGGCGTCGCTGGCGGCCATCGTGTGGCCGCCGAGCACGGCCTGCATGTTGTCGGCGTTGCCCTTGAAGGGCACGTGCGTCAGCTTGATGCCGGCACGCTGCGCGAACTCCTCCACCGCCAGGTGCGGGCTCGTGCCGATGCCGGTGCTGCCGTAGGTGAACTTCTCGGGGTTGGCCTTCGCGTAGTCGACGAGGTCCTTGATGCTCTTGATGGGCGAATCGGCCGGCACGACGAGGCCGAAGGTGTAGCCGGTGAGGCACGCGATCCAGGTGAAGTCCTTCAGCGTGTCGAACTGCACCTTCTGCATGTGCGGGATGCGGAACACGCCGTGCGGCAGCTGCGCCAGCGTGTAGCCGTCGGGCTTGGCGTTGACCAGTTCGTTGGCGCCGAGCATGCCGCCTGCGCCCGGCTTGTTCTCGACGATCACCTTCTGCCCGAGCGACTTGCCCGCGCTGTCGGCGATCGAGCGCATCACCGCGTCGGTGCTGCCGCCGGCCGGCCAGGGGCAGATGTACTTGATGGGCTGCGCCGGGAACGCCTGCGCGAAGGCCAGGCGCGGAAGAGCCAGGCTGGCGGCGGCGCCGACGACGAGTTGGCGGCGGGATGCTTTCATTCGTTGCCTCGCGGAAGTGGATGGGCAGAGGTCAGTCGGCGCGGGCGCCCGATTCCTTGACCACCTTGGCCCACTTGGTGATCTCGGCGCCCTGGAAGCGGGCGAGCTCTTCCGGCGTCGAGATCCAGGGCTCGAGGCCGAGCGTCTTGAGCTTGTCCTGCACGTCGGGCAGCGCGAACACGCGCTTGATCTCGGCGTTGACGCGGTCCACCACGTCCTTCGGCGTGCCGGCCGGGGCGAACACCGCGAACCACGTCGTCGCCTCGAAGCCGGGCACCGACTCTGCCACCGTGGGCACGTCCGGCGCGGCGGCACTGCGCTTCGCGGTCGTCTGCGCGAGCGCGCGGATCTTGCCTTCCTTGGCCATCGGCAGCGCCGAGGGCATGTTGTCGAACATGACCTGGATCTGCCCGCCGACGAGGTCGGGAATGGCGAACTGCCGCCCCTTGTAGGGCACGTGCTGCATCTTCGTGCCCGTCATCGACTTGAAGAGCTCGCCCGAGATGTGCACCGAGGTGCCCACGCCCGGCGAGCCGAACGAGAGCTTGTCGGGGTTGGCTTTCATGTACGCGATCAGCTCGGGCACCGTCTTCACCGGCAGGCTGTTGGTGACGACGAGAAGGTTCGGCGCCGAGGCGATGTGTGCCACCGGGGCGAAGTCCTTCACCATGTCGTAGGGCATCTTCGAGTACAGCGACCCGTTGATCGAGTGCGTGCCGACGGTGCCCATCACCAGCGTGTGGCCATCGGGCGGTGCCTTCGCGACGTCGGCGGCGCCGATGTTGCCGCCGGCGCCGGGCTTGTTGTCCACCACGACCGGCTGGCCGAGCTGGGCCTTCTCGGAGAACAGGCGGGCCAGGATGTCCGGTGCACCGCCCGGCGGGAAGGTGACCACCATGCGCACCGGCTTGCTTGGAAAGCCCTGCGCCCACGCGCCGGCGACAGCGGCCACCGACACGGCGGCCACCGCCGCCGCACGCAGCGAGCGGACCAGGGAGTGGCGAAGGAAAGAGGCCCCTGCACGGGCCACTGGTTGGGCTGTCGAGCGCATCCCGTCGTCTCCAGGTGCCGCCTCGAACGGGCGGCCTTGGCAGGCAGGATACGAGAGGCGCCGTCCGCCGCGTACAGGGTTGCCCCGGTCGTGCGTGGGGGCGAACCGTCGCCTCCGCGACAGCCTGGCGCGGCGCTTCCGCGCGCCGCGGCAGGCCACCGCGCCGCGGGATCAGCGCGACTTCAACGCGCCGCGGGCTCCAGCAGCATCAGGCCGGAGGCCGTGTTCGAGATGGGGATGTGGTAGTTCTGGTGCACGCGCTTGACCGGCCCGTTACCGAGCGCGGCGCGTGCCGCCAGCCACATCAGCAGCTCGACGCCCTGCGTGCCGGTCTTCTCGACGAGCTCGTGGATGCTGTACTGCGTGGCCCAGCGCGGGTCGTGCACCAGGCTCTCCATGAACTGCAGGTCGAAGTCCTTGTTGATGAAGCCGGCGCGCTCGCCGTCGAGCTGGTGCGAGAGGCCGCCCGTGCCCATGACGAGCACGCGCTCGTCGCTCTTCCAGGCGCGCACGGCCTCGCCGACCGCTTCGCCGAGCGCGTAGCAGCGCTTGGCGCTCGGCAGCGGGAACTGCACGGTGTTGATGCAGACGGGGACGATGCGCACCGGCCATCCGCTGCGTTCGTGGTCGGGCCACAGCAGGGCCATCGGCAGCGTCAGCGCGTGGTCGACCACCATTTCCTGGCAGGTCGTGAGGTCGAAGTCGCGCGCGATCAGCTGCTCGATCAGGTGCCACGCCAGCTTCTGCTCGCCCTTGAAGGGTGGCACCTCGGGGATGCCCCAGCCCTCGTCGGCGTTGCGGTACTCGGCCGCCGCCCCGACGGCGAAGGTCGGCATCTTGTCGAGGAAGAAGTTCAGGCCGTGGTCGTTGTAGAAGATCACCACGACGTCGGGCTTCGCCTCGCGCAGCCAGCGGTGCACGGGCGCGAAGCCGTCGAAGAACGGCTTCCAGTACGGGTCGGCCTGCAGGTTCCTGGCGATCGCGCGGCCGATGGCCGGCACGTGCGAGGTGGTGACGCTGCCGATGATCTGGGCCATGTCCGTTGTCTCCGTGCGGTCTCGGTGAGGTTCTGAGGAAGGCTCAGCGCTGTGCCAGCAGCCTGGCCTTGAACTGTTCCTTGGTCATGCCGGTCTGCAAGGCGCCGAGGTCTTGCACGTCCAGCCCGAGGATGCCCGCGAACTTGGCCAGGTAGTAGACGTTGCCCCCGGCGGCGATCAGGCCGAGCACGTTGCGCGAGCGGATCGCCTCGCGCTGGGCGGCGTCGAGCCCGTACTTCGTGCAGTAGGCCTCCTCGTCGCGCTGGAATTCCTCGCGGTTGGCGGCCGAGTTGAACGAGTAGCACATCTTGTTCAGCGCATAGCCCTTCATGGCCTGGCGACCGTCGAAGAGGGTGGTGCCGGGGATCTCTTTGAGGGCTTCGGGCAAGGTCATGGCGACGGCTCCTGAACTCGGGCTGGCGTGCAGTGTCGGGGCCTCGCGGCCGGTGAAAAAGGCGCCGATACTCATGTCATTCATGAATGCTTTCGATCGATCGGCGCGCGCGCCCCGCGGCGCGCGGGGGCAAGAGGGCACGGTCTCGACGCTGCTCGACCCCCTCGACCTCGACGGCCATCTGCTGGAGCTGTTGCTGGCGGTGCTCGAGGAGGGCTCGGTCACGCGCGCCGCCGAGCGGCTGGGCGTGACGCAGTCGGCCGTCAGCCACGGTCTCGTGCGCCTGCGCCGCATCTGCGGCGACGAGCTCTTCGTGAAGAGCGGCCGCGGCATCGCGCCGACGGCGCTGGCCGCCGAGCTGGCCGGCCGCGCGCGGCAGCTCATCGACGACCTGCGTGCCTTCGGCCGCGCCGCCGGCTTCGACCCCGCGCGGCTGGTGCAGACCTTCACGATCGCGGCCAACGACCTGCAGCGCGACCTGCTGCTGCCGCCGCTGCTGCGTCGCCTGCGTGCCGCCGCGCCCGGCGTGACGCTGCGCGTGCTGCCCTCCAACGCGCCGCAGCCCTCGCTGCTGCGCGACGAGGGCTGCCACCTCGTCGTCACGCCACGCCCGCCGCAGGGCAGCGACATCTTCCAGAAGCGTCTCTTCGAGGACCGCCACGTCGTCTTCTACGACCCGGCGCACACGCAGCCGCCGCGCACGCAGGCGGCCTGGCTTGCCGCCGAGCACGTGAGCGTGCTCTACGACGGCCGGCGCGGCCTGCACTTCGACGAGTGGCTGCTCTCCGAAGGCCTGCAGCGCCCGCTGGTGGCCGCCGTGCCCGGCATGGCGGCACTGGCCTCGCTGGTGCGCGGCGGGCCGTGGATCGCCACGGCGCCGTCGCTGCTGGCCGAGGGCGCGCTGCGGGGCCTGGGCGTGGCCGAGCTGCCGTTCGCGGCGCCGCCGCTGCGCATGTACGCGGTGTGGCACCTGCGCCACCAGGCCGACCCGGTGATGCGCTGGCTGCGGGCCGAGCTGGAGGCCGTCGTCACCGAGGTGCTGGCGCGCGCCGGCGGCGCGGCTTCGAACACCGCCACGACCCCGCGCGTGGCCTCTTCCCGCTCCGGCACTCCAGGCCGGCCGACCCGACCCCGTTCCACCCGACGCCATCCATGAGCACTGCCTCCGCCTCCGTCACCTACCGCCCGCTGGGCGCCAGCGGCCTCAAGGTCCCGCCGCTGTGGCTCGGCACGATGCTCTTCGGCGAGCAGACCTCCGAGGCCGAAGCCGCCTCGCTGCTGGCCGCCACGCGCGAGCGCGGGCTCAACGCGCTCGACACGGCCGACATCTACACCGGCGGCGAGAGCGAGCGCATCGTCGGCCGCCTCGTGAAGGGCGAGCGCGAGCGCTGGATCATCGCCAGCAAGGCCGCCAACCCGGTGGGCACCGACCCCAACGACCGCGGCGCCTCGAGGCGCTGGCTGACGCGCGCCGTCGAGGCGAGCCTCGCGCGCCTCGACACCGACGTCATCGACCTGTACTACCTGCACCGCGACGACGAGACGACGCCGGTGGAGGAGACGGTGACGACGATGGCGATGCTCGTCGAACGCGGCCGCATCCTCTACTGGGGGCTGTCGAACTTCCGCGCCTGGCGCGTGGCGAAGCTCGTCGAGACGGCCCGGCGCCTCGGCGTCCCGACGCCGGTGGCCTGCCAGCCGCCCTACAGCCTCGTCACGCGCGGCGTCGAGACCGAGCTGCTGCCGGCCTGCGACCACTACGGCCTCGGCGTCGTGGGCTACAGCCCGCTGGCGCGCGGCGTGCTCAGCGGCAAGTACGCGCCCGACGGCCCGGCGCCGGCCGACAGCCGCGCCGCGCGCAGCGACAAGCGCCTGATGCAGACGGAGTGGCGAGCGGAGTCGCTCAGCCTCTCGCAGGAGTTCAAGGCGCACGCCGCCGCGCGCGGCGTCAGCCCCACGCAGCTGGCCATCGCCTGGGTGCTGAACAACCGCCTCGTCAGCGGCGTCATCGGCGGGCCACGCACGCGCGCGCAGTGGCAGGACTACCTCGACGCGCTCGACGTGCGTGTCACCGCCGACGACGAGGCCTGGGTCGATGCGCGCGTCAAGCCCGGGCACGCGTCGACGCCGGGGTATACGGACCCGATCTATCCGGTGACGGGCCGGCAGCCGCGCTGAAGGCGCGGGCCCGGGCTCGCTCGCGCCTGGCGGGTGGCGCGGTACGGGCACGGGCACGAAAGGGCCGGGCCAGGGTGCCGGCGCCTCGCGGCTCACCCCGTTTCGCGCACTTCCGAGTCGTCGCGTTGTGCCGGGTCCCCGCTTGGCGCCGACCCTATCGCGCGCTGTCCGCCGGCAGCAACGAAGCCAACAGCCGCGCCACGTGTACCGCCTCGCGGCCGGCGCCGTCGGCGATCTGGTGCCGGCAGCTGGTGCCGTCGGCCACGACGATGGCGTCGGGCGCCTTGCGCACGGCCGGCAGCAGGCTCAGCTCGGCCATCTGCATCGACACGGCCTGGTGCTTCGCCTCGTAGCCGAAGCTGCCGGCCATGCCGCAGCACGAACTCTCGATCAGCTCCGGCTTCGCGCCAGGGATGAGCCGCAGCACCTCGAGCACCGGGCTCACGGCGCCGAAGGCCTTCTGGTGGCAGTGGCCGTGCACGAGCAGCGGCCGCGGAGCCGTGCCGGCGCCCTCGGGCACATCGAGCGGCTTCAGCCCGGGCAGCACGAAGCGGCCGGCCTTCGCCTCGCGCGCGACGAACTCCTCGAACATCAGCGCCTGCTTCGCCACCACCTCGACGCGCGGGCCGAGGCCGAGCGCGAGCGCCTCGTCGCGCAGCGTGAAGAGGCACGAGGGCTCCAGGCCGACGATCGGCTTGCCGG
>Ga0073934_10000829_pt1 | contig 81694 bp, 74 predicted proteins | sample LarsenN4metaG_FD_76834 | JGI IMG/M metagenome (GOLD analysis project Ga0073934, IMG submission 76834) | Hot spring sediment bacterial and archeal communities from British Columbia, Canada, to study Microbial Dark Matter (Phase II) - Larsen... ...
AACTGCAGGTGCGGCCCGGTGACGTGCCCGAATGGGGATTTGCGATCGGCTCGCCATTCTGGGGCACCGGACTCTTCGTGGACGGCGCCGAGGCGGTGACCGATTTTGCGTTTCGTGGCATGGGACTGCGCTGCCTGGGCGCGCGCGCCGCTGTCGACAACGGCCGCGGCAACGGCGCGCTCCGCAAGATCGGCGCGGTATGCGAGGGAATCATTTCGCGCGGGTTAATCAAACACGGCCGTCCGCTCGATGAGTACTACTGGACGCTGTCCGCGGACGGACGGCCACGTCGAAAGGTGTTCTGGCGATGAATTCTTTCCGTTTCGTCCTGCTCGCGGTCGTCCTCGTCCTGCCCGCGCCGCCCGCGATGGCGCAAGGCGTACAGTCGGGCACGGTCACCGGACTCGTGACCTCGTCTGATGAAGCGCCGCTCCCCGGCGTGACAGTCGTCGCGACGTCGGCGGCGCTGCAACAGGAGCGCCTCGCCACGACGGATATCAATGGCGTCTATTACCTCCGTGCGCTGCCGCCGGGCGAATACCAGGTGCAGTTCGCGCTCGACGGCTTCCAGCCCGCGACGCGCACGGGCATCGTCGTGGCGGTCGGCGGCACGACCGACCTGGATGCGACGCTCGGCGTCGCGGCCGTGACGGAGCTCGTGACCGTGACGGCCGAAGCACCCTCGCCGCTCGCAGCGCCGGCGGCCGCGCGGAATCTCACGAAGCCGACGATCGACGCGCTTCCCGTCAGCCGCCGTCCGACCGACGTCGCGGAGCTTGCCCCCGGCCTGACGTCCAACACGTTCAACGCCGGTCAGCTGGCCATCGGCGGCGCGTTCGGGTTCGACAACCTGTTCATGGTCAACGGCGTCGACACCAATGACAACGTCTTCGGGACGCAGAACAATCTGTTCATCGAGGACGCCATCCAGGAGGTCTCCGTGCTGACGGCCGGCGCTCCCGCGTCGTACGGCCGGTTCAGCGGCGGCGTGATCAACGTCGTCACGCGAAGCGGCGGAAACACGTTCAGCGGCAGCGTGCGGGAGACGTTCAGCAATCCGCGATGGATCACCGAGACGCCTCGCGAGCGCCAGAACGGCGTCACGCACCCCGACGTGCTGAGCACGACACACGAGGGTACATTTGGCGGCCCGATCCGGCGCGATCGCCTCTGGGTCTTCAGCGCGGGCCGGTACGAGTCGGCGGCGATTGCCAGCACCTTCACGCAGACGGCGGGCGCCTACACACGGACCGACACGAATCGGCGCGGAGAGGCGAAGCTGACGGCCACGCTCGCGCCTGCGCAGACGCTGCAGGTCGGCTACATCGTGAATCACACGCGGCAGGCCAACGCGTCCGGGATTCCCGCCAGCCGGCTCGTCGATGCGAGCACGCTGGTCACCCGGACGCTGCCCAACGCGCTCCTGGTCGCGAATTACAACGGCGTGCTGTACGACCGCTTCTTCGCGACGGTGCAGTTCTCCCGCAAGCAGCAGGGCTTCCGAAACAATGGAGGCACCAGTGCGGCGATCACGGACTCGCCGTTCCGCACACTCGGCGCCGCGCCCGGCGTTCCCGGCACGCTCTTCTACCACGCTCCGTATCTCGATGCGACGGATCCGGAGGATCGCAACAACCGGCAGCTCGCAGCCAGCGTGTCGTACCTCGCCTCGGGACGAGCGACGGGAAGCCATGACCTGAAGGCGGGCATCGAGTCGTTCGTGAATACGGCGATCGGAGGCAACTCCCAGTCGTCCACCGGCTACGTGTTCGCAGCAGACTACGCGGTCGAGGGTGGCAGACCCGTGATCGGTCCGACCGGACGTCCGGTGCCGGTCTTCGTCCCGGGCGTGACGCAGGCGTGGAACTTCCAAGCGGTGCGCGGCGCCAGGCTCGACATCCGGACGACGTCGCTGTACGTCCAGGATCGCTGGGTGGCCACGCCACGGCTGACGCTCGACCTCGGCGTGCGCGCGGAGCTGGTGCGCGGCGAAGCCACGGGAGACATCGCCACCGTCGACGCGTCATCGGTGATGCCGCGCCTCGGCGCCACCGCCGATCTCTCGGACGGGGGCGGGACGGTGCTGCAGGCGACCTTCGGTACCTACGCCGGCCGATACGGCCAGGTGCAGTTCGCCACGAACACGAACGTCGGACGGCCGAGCGAAGTGGACTACGTCTACAGCGGTCCTGCCGGCCAGGGATCGGACTTCGCACCGGGCTTCGATCTGCGCAACTACACGCGCGTGGTGTCCGCGAACTTCCCGACCGCGAATGTCCACGTGGCCGACGATCTCCGGTCGCCTCTCGTCACCGAGGCGACGGCGGGACTGGGGCAGGCCATCGGACAGGGCGGATACGCCAAGGCGACCTACGTCTGGCGCCGCACGTCGCGGCTCGTCGAAGACTTCGTCGATCTCTCGAACGGCACGACGGCCATCCCGCTGGTGGGCACGCTGACCAATCGCGTGCTCCGCAACACGAGCACGCCGCAGCGCGACTACGCCGCGGTCGTCCTCGAGGCATCCCACCGAAGCGGCGACGGTCTGACGGTGGCCGCGGACTACACGCGGCAGGTGCGGAACCACGGCAACTTCGCGGGCGAGGCCGCGAGCCAGCCGGGCATTCCGTCGGTCTTCGGCGATTATCCGGAAATCTTCGGCCCCGATCTCGATCGGCTGATGCCAGAGGGACGGCTCGACAGCTTCCAGCGCCACAAGCTCCGTGTCTACGGGGTGCTGCTGCAGCCGCTCGGACGCTTCGGCGCGCTCGATATCGCGCCGCTGTGGCGCGTCAACTCCGGCACGGTGTACAGCCTGACCGCGAGTCTGCCGCTCACCGCGCAGCAGCTCGCGCGCAATCCCGGATATCCCTCGGGCGATGTCAGCCCATTTCTGCGTCAGCTGGTCTACTTCGGCGAGCGCGGTGCGCACGACTTCAAGGGGTACGGCCTGGTCGATCTCGCGGTGACCTATCGTGTTCCGCTCTGGCGGTCCGTTGCGCCGTGGGCGAAGGTCGAGGTCTACAACCTGTTCAACAACCAGAAGCAGATCGCGTGGGACCGCACCATCAGCGCAGACCCGTCGAGCCCGCGCGACGCGAGCGGTCTGCCGACCGGCTACATCCGGGGTCCCCGGTTCGGGCAACCCACCGCCGACAATCAGTTCCCGCAGCCGTTCGCCGGCCAGATCGGCGGGCGCGCGTTGCGCATGGCGCTCGGCGTGCGCTTCTGACACGCATCAGTTGTCGGGTTGTCGGTTGTCAGTTGGTCGGTTTCGAACCTGGCAAGCTGGCAGCTGACAACCGACAACTGGTACGCCGATTGATACCCGACGCCCCCCGGTCGGGTAATCGACACCATTCACCGGCCGGAATTCGCAGCAACCCCACGTTCTCGCAGCTCGGCGCAACAGGAAGCGTCGTGTGGGGTGTCGGAATTCCGGCAGACTGACGCCAGAGCGACATGCATATGACGAACAGCCGTCCTCCCTCCGTTCTCGTCGTCGACGACGATGCCGATCTCAGACACACCCTTGCCGAATCACTCGAAGCCACGGGATTTGCGGTTTCCCAGGCAGGCGACGCCGCCGACGCACGCGACCGGCTCGAGGCGTTTGCCTACGACGGGCTGGTCGTCGACCTGTGCCTTCCCGACTCCGACGGCATGGGCGTGCTCGACGACGCGCTCGAGCGGTATCCGGAGATGAAGGCTGTCGTCATGACCGGCTTCGGCGGCGTCACCGAGGCCGTGAACGCGATCAAGCGCGGCGCCGTCGACTTTCTCATCAAGCCGTTCCAGCTCACACAGCTCGGGCGCATCCTGCGCGCCGCGATCGATCAGCGCCGTCTGCAGATCGAGAATGCGGAGCTGCGCGCTGAGCTCCGCGGCCGCTTCAGCTTCGACAACATCGTCGGCCGGGACCGCGTCATGCAGCAGCTCTTCTCGACGCTCGAACTGATCGCGCCGATGAACAGCACCGTGCTGATTCACGGGGAGACGGGCACGGGCAAGGAGCTCGTCGCCCGCACCATCCATCACCATTCGCCGCGCGCCGCGCAGCGCTTCGTCGCGTTCAACGCGGCGGCGATCCCCGAGGGGCTGATCGAGGCGGAGCTCTTCGGGCACGTGAAGGGCGCGTTCACCGGTGCGGTCGCCGCGCGCGTCGGCCGCTTCGAGCTCGCGCACAAGGGGACGCTGTTCATCGACGAAGTGGCGATGATGCCGCTCCCGCTGCAGGCGAAGCTGCTGCGCGCGCTGCAGGAGCGTGAGGTCGAACGCGCGTCGGCGAGTCGAAGCCGATGAAGGTCGACATTCGCGTGATGGCCGCGACCAACGTCGACCTGCGGAAGCTCGTGGCCGAGGGGCGGTTTCGTGAAGACTTGTACTATCGCCTGAACGTCATCCCGATCACGCTGCCGCCGCTGCGCGCCCGGCGCGGCGACATCCCGCTGCTGGCGCAGCGCATGATCGAGAAGGCCTGCGGCGAGAACGGGCTGGCGCCGAAGGCGCTGACCCAGGACGCCCTGCGCATGCTGATGGCCTACGACTGGCCCGGCAACGTCAGGCAGCTCGAAAACGCCATCGAGCACGCCATCGCGATGAGCCTGCTGACGGGCGAGATCACGGCGGAAGCGCTCCCGGAGGAGATCCGTCAGCCCGGCGCTTCCGCGGTGCCTCAGTCAATCTCGATCCCCGACGACGGGCTCGACTTCAGCACGGTAATCTCGCAGATCGAGCGCGACTTGATCCGCCGCTGCCTCGAGAAGACCAGCGGCAACAAGCGCCAGGCGGCGCGGCTGCTCAATCTGAGCCGCACCACGTTTCTCGACAAGATGCAGCGTCTGCAGATCGCGGAAGCGTTCGCCTAGCTCAGAACGAAGCTCAGAGCGCCGGCAGGCGCAGGACGATCGACACGGTCGCCGCCGTCTCGTCGAAGCCGAGGCTGCCGCCGTGCGCGACGGCAATCGTGCGCGCCGCGAACAGATTGAGACCCGACAAATCGGTCGCGGTGCGGCCCGCCGTGAACGGTTCGAACGCGGCATCCGAGCGATCCGCCGTGGCAGTCGGCCGGCTGTCGGTGACGCGCACGAAGGCCCACGATCCGCTCGCCGCCACGTCGACCGCGATGCGCCCCATCGTGCCCGCCACGGCCTGTTCCGCCGTCACGATCAGATTCAGGATTGCCTGCACCAGCTGACCGCGATTGCCGGCGACCATCGCCGGTCCGGCCGCCGAACAGTCGAGCGTCAACCCCGCGCGCGTCGCGGCAAATCGACGCAAATCCACGGCGAGACGGGCCAGTTCGGCGAGGTCCACCTCGCCGCGCGCGTCGAGCGGCGCTCGCGTGAACGCGGTCACCTGCGCGATGGCGGCCGCCGTGCGCTCGGTCTGGCGGCGAATGCGCTCGAGCGCCCGTACGACGGGCTCGGGAAGATCGGGGCGCGCGCCATGCACCTCCACGGTGCCCGAAATGACCAGCAGTGCGTTGTTGATTTCGTGGATCAGGCCGGAGAGCAGCCGCGCCGTCGTCGCCGCGCGGCTGATCGCCACGAGAGCGTCCGCCGAGGGCGGAGCCGGGAAATCGGTCATGAGGCCGGGGTGTCGGAAACCCGATAAGCCCGGTCGGGAGTCCGACACGATCCTGCGGCGGATTTCGTCAGATTACGCGGATTTGCCCACAAACGCCGCGTCCGGCGCGTGGTGCTCGGTTTGCTCAACAGACACCCTCCTGCGACCACGATGCGACTCCTCGTCCCATTCTTCACGTTCGCGGCTTTGGCTGCCGGTCAGTCGGGCGCCGGAGGACGCCTGCAAACCCATCTCCAGGACGAGATCCGCTGGGAGGGCAGGGGCATCCGGGCCTGATTCTCGGTACAGTTTATGAGCTCGATGTCGCTGGTTGCAGCATCTGCGTCGCCGGACACGGCTCCTACGACGGGCCGCAGCGAACGCGTGGCCACGCGCACGTGGCACGTCTGGCTGTACGTGGGCGCCGTCATCGGCGGCGGCGCGGCGCTGCTGTTCCGCTTTACGCCGTCCGACGTCACCGACGTATCGCTGGCCATCGCGCTGCTCGCCGCGTCGCTCTTGCTTTCGACATTCAAGCTGCGGCTGCCGCTCGGCCGCCGCGGCGTCTCGACGATGTCGCTGGCGTGCGCCGCCGACCTGCTGGGGCTGATGATGCTCGGCGCCGACGTCGCCATGGTGACCGCGTCGGCAGGCGTGCTGCTGCAGTGTACGGTTCGCGTCCGGCAGGCGCAGCCGCTGTACCGTTCGGCCTTCAGCATCGCCACCATGATCATCACGGTGCAGACGGCCGGCTTCGTGTGGCGGGTGCTCGGCGGCGATCTGACGGCGCCTGCGCAGCTCGTCGTGCCGCTCCTGGCGACCGTCCTGACGTACTTCCTGGTCAACACGGCGCTCGTGGCGACGGCGATTGGGGTCTCGAGCGGTCTGTCGCCGCTGCGCGCGTGGCAACGCGAGTTCTTCTGGAGCGCACCGAGCTATTTCATCGCGGGCGCTGCCGCGGGGGTCGTCGGGTTGATCCTCGCGCACGGCGAATACATGCTCCTCCCACTGGCGTTCGTGCCGCTGTACGTCTCGTACCGCGCGTACCAGCTGTCGCTGCGCCGGATCGACGAAGAGCGTCGCCATGCGGCGGAGCTCGCCGACATGGTTGCGACCACGCAGGAGGCGCTCCGTCGCGCGACCGCGTCCGAGGCCGCGCTCGCCGCGGAAAAAGAGCGGCTCGTGCTCGAGAGCTCGCGCCTCGCCGTCACCGTCGAGACGATCCGCGACGGCGTCCTCATGGCCGACCGCAGCGGCTCGATTCTCCTGATGAACGACGAGGCGCGGCGGCTGCTGAGCTTCGTGTCGGATCAGTCGAACGTGCGTCCCATGAAGGCGCTCCTGACGCGGCTCGGGTGTCCGGCCGACGCGGTGGCATCGACGCTGCGCCAGCTCATCGACGATGGCCAGCCGGTACGGCTGGTGAACGGCGCCGTGCCCGGCGGGCAGGTCCCGCTGGTGGAAGTCATGGGCACGCCGACGCGTGACGCCGACGGGCACGTGGCGGGAGCCGTGTGGGTGCTCCGCGATATCACCGATATCGCCCGCGCCGAGCAGGAACGCGCCAAGGCGGCGCATCTCGAATCACTCGGGGTACTCGCGGGCGGCCTCGCGCACGATTTCAACAACATCCTGATGGGGGCCGTCGGCAATCTTTCGCTCGCGCAGGACCTCGTGCGGCCGGACCAGGAGGCGCTGCGGACGCGGCTGCGACACGCGGCCACGGCGTGCGCGCGCGCCAGAGGCGTGACCAGCCAGCTCCTCACGTTCGCCAAGGGCGGCGCGCCGATCAAGACGACCGCGTCGGTGCGGGAGCTCGTGATCGAGTGCACGCGATTCGTCCTCAGCGGATCGACGGTCGCGGCCAGGTTCGACATCGCTGAGGATCTCTGGGCGGCCGATATCGACACCAACCAGGTGGCGCAGGTGCTCCACAACCTGGTCCTCAACGCCGTCCAGGCGATGCCGCACGGCGGCACGGTCAATCTCGCCCTGCGGAACGTCGAGCTCACGGCGGACGCCGTTCCCGCAGAAACCGGCCTGCATCCGGGGCGCTACGTGGCCCTGTCGGTACAGGATGGCGGCGTCGGGATCGCGCCCGAACACCTCAATCGCATCTTCGACCCGTACTTCACGACGAAGGAAAAGGGCTCGGGTCTCGGCCTGGCGATCTCCTACTCGATCGTGCGCGCCCACGGCGGTGCGATCGCCGTCACGTCGCAACCGGGACGTGGCACCACCTTTACCGTCTACCTCCCCGCGTCGCTGAACGAGGTCGTTCCGGGCCGGCAGGCGCAGCCCCAGGCGGAGCGTCGCTGCAGCGGCACCGTCCTGCTGATGGATGACGACGCGATGGTGGCGGAGGTCGCGCAAGAGATGCTGCAGGCGGTCGGGTTTACCGCGGAGGTCGCCATCGACGGCGAGGATGCCATCCAGCAGTTCAAGGCTGCCGAAGAGCGGGGGACGCCATTCGATCTCATCATCCTCGATCTGACGGTACCGGGCGGAATGGGAGGCGCGGAAGCGGTCACCCGCATCCGGGCGATTCGTCCCGACGCCACGGTCTTCGTCACCAGCGGCTACGCCGACGACGGCGTCCTCGCGCACTTCCGCGAGTACGGCTTCGACGGCGTCCTGCCCAAGCCGTTCACGGTCCCCGATTTGCGCCGCGCGCTCGGCCGGGAATAAGCTCGGGCTGCCCCACGCCCGACGCGTCTCTGTCTATAATCAGGCTTTTGCCGGAGGATTCATCGATGCGGCTGTTTCCGCTGTTGCCCGTGTCACTGCTTGTGTTCCTGACTGCCCCAGCCTACGCGCAGGAGTTCATCGACTTCGTCAGCCGGGAGGACCGCTTCACGGTCAACATGCCTGGCACGCCGACCATGACGGACATCAAGTGGGAGTCGGAGTATGGATCGGTGTTTCCCGGACGGGTCTATACGGCCGTGCGGAACGGCTTCGCCGGGCCGGAGAAATACACGGTGACGGTGATCGATTACTCGGACGCCGAACGACAGTACTACTCGCGGCCACATCCGCCGTCGTTCCAGCAGGAGGAGTACTGGATGATGGACATCATGGGCTCCATCCAGTACGCGGCCACGAAGCTCTATCGGTTCAAACCGGGCGTCAAGATAACGCACGACGCGTGGCATTACATTGATCTGGTCGAAGGCCATCAGTTGAACCTGACGAACCCGGATGGCACGCGAACGTTCGTCGCGATCTACTTGCACGAGAACCGGCTCTACATCCTCGACGGGACGGTGCCCGCCAACGGCCCGGAACCGGGCCTGTTCACGCAGTCGCTCAGCTTTCGCGACGCGGAAGGCCGGCGCGTGCGCTACGACCAGATCTACTCGAACCGGCTGCCCCCCGTGACCATCCAGCGGCCGCGCGGCGGGCGCGGTCAGGGACCCGCGCAGGGTCAACAGCAGCAGCCACGGTAAGGCGTCATGCGCGTACGGGTGGGGCTCATCGTCGGCGCCGCTCTCGTCTCGCTGTCCCCTCTCACGTCTGCGCAGGGGTGGATCGACTACATCAGCCGTGAAGACCGTTTCAGCGTGAACTTCCCGGGACAGCCGAAGATCGAGACGATCTCGTGGGCCGGCGAGTACGGACCGACGTTTCCCGGTCGCGTCTACGCGGCCGAAGCCGGCGGCGCGCGCTACTCCGTCACGGTCATCGACTACACGAACACCCGCGAGATCCACGCGAAGGCGCAGAAGAACCAGGCCGACGAGCTGCCGATCTATGCGGACCTCGACCCGGTGGGTTCGATCCAGTACGCGGCGACGAAGCTGTACCGGCAGCGCGCCGGCGCAAAGGTGACCTACGACGCGTACCACTACATCGATCTCGTCTCCGGTCAGCAGCTGCAGCTCACCAACGCCGACGGGTCGCGCACGTTCGTCGGCATCTACCTGCACGAAGCGCGTCTCTACATCCTCGATGCCACCGTGCCGCCGAAGGCGCCGCAGCCGGGGCTGTTTCAACAGTCGCTCAGCTTTCTCGACGAAAAGGGCGAGCGGGTTCGGCACCGGGAGATCTACTACTACCGACCTCCGCCGCGGCCGGGTCGCCGCGATGGAGGCGCCGGCCCCGGGGGCCGATAACGAGTCACGGGAGAAGCCTGAACATGTTTCGCAAGAACCTGATCCTCGCGACGCTGGGCGTCGTCGCCGCCCTCGGCATTCCCGCCGTGGCGCACCATTCCCACGGGAACTACAAGATGCAGGAGTTCACCGCCCTGAAGGGGACGGTGAAGGAGATCCATTGGTTGAATCCGCACAGCTGGATCTACCTCGAGGTCAAGGACGCGAAGGGCGAAGCCGTTCTGTGGGCCCTCGAGGGCGCCAGCGTCGGCGAGCTGCGGAAGCGCGGCTGGACGGCCGACAGCATCAAGGTCGGCGACACGATCGCCGTCCGCTGCCACGTGCTGCAGGATGGATCTCCCGGCTGCCTGCTCGGCTACGTCGCGGTGGCGGGCGGCGAGGAAAAGTTGTTTGATTGAGGCGGCGGTGGTAGGCTTTCGCCACACCTGAAGAGATTCTGAAAACCCAGGAGAGACTTCGATGCGCGTGAAACTTCTTGTCGTCCTCGTGGCCGTCGTCGCGGGCGCGGCGCTCGTGTCCGGGCAGGCCCGCAAGACGCTCGATATCTGGGTCGTCGACGTGGAAGGCGGCAACGCCACCCTCTTCGTCACGCCCGCGGGCGAATCGGTGCTGATCGACGCCGGCAATGGCGGCGCCGCCGCCGCGCGCGACGCCGGCCGCATCGTCGACGCCATCAAGGATGCCGGCATCACGCAGATCGACCATCACATCACCACGCACTGGCACGGCGATCACTTCGGCGCGCTCGAGGAGCTCGCCAAGCAGGTGCCGATCCGCGCGTACTACGACCATGGCGACACGGTGCAGCCGCAGCCGGCCTCGACCGAATTCCTGCAGAAGGTCTATCCGCAGCTCACGGCCAAGGCACGGCGCGTCATCGTCAAGCCGGGCGACCGGATTCCGCTCCGCGGCGTCGACTGGCGGATCATCACGTCGGGCGGCCAGGTGATCCAGACGAACCTGCCCGGCGGCGGCGCGCGCAATCCGTACTGCGCCACCTTCAAGCCGCAGGACCCCGATCCCACCGAGAACGCGCAGTCGGTGGGGAGCTGGATCCGGTTCGGCGAGTTCCGCGTCGTCCACCCGGGCGACCTCACGTGGAACAAGGAAGGCGAGCTGATGTGCCCGACCAACCGCCTCGGAACGGCCGATCTCCTGATCGTCGGTCATCACGGCCAGCCGGTCTCCAATTCGGAGGCGATCGTGCACGCGCTCGCGCCGCGCGTGTCGATCATCAACAACGGCACGCGCAAGGGCGGCCAACCGCCGGCGATGCAGGTGATTCTGAATTCGCCCGGCCTCGAGGATGTGTGGCAGTCGCACTTCTCGCTGCTGAGCGGCACCGAATACACCGTGCCGGGCATGTTCATCGGCAACCACTATGACGATGAGCCCGCCGCGCTGCCGAAGGCCGCATGGACGCCGCCGCCGCAGGGGCAGCAGGCGCCGCCCGCGCCGGTGCACAACGGCAAGGCGTACTGGTTCAAGGTGAGCGCGCAGCCGGACGGGACGTTCACCGTGACGAATCAGCGCAACAACTTCACGAAGACGTATCGCGCGGACGACTAGCTTTTCGAGAAGGAGAACATATGCGCAGGATGTACGGGGTTCTATTCGCGGTTGCACTGGTGGCCGTCGAGGCGGCCTCCGTCGTGGCGCAGCAGAACGCTCCTGCGCCGACCGGGCCGATTCCGGCGGGATTGCCGGAATGGGCCTACACACCGCCGGTTCCGGGCGCGCCGCCGCCGCCGTCGGCGCTGCCGACCGACGACAATGCGGTGGTGTCGATTCCGGGCACGACCAAGACGTTCACGCGCGGCGAGCTTCGCGCCCTGAAGGAAACGATGGACTGGTATCCGGAAGATCGCCGCGGCGGCCCACCGCCGAACATCGTCCGATTCGGCAAGGAAGGCGTCCGGCAGTGCACGCTCTGCCATCTCCCGGACGGCTCCGGACGGCCGGAGAACGCGCCGATCAGCTCCTACTCCGTGACCTACTTCGTGCAGCAGATGGACGACTTCCGGAAAGGGCTGCGAAAGAGTGCGGATCCGCGGAAGGCGAACACCAACGTCATGATCAAGTTCGCCATGGCGACGACGCCTGAAGAAGACCGCCAGGCCGCCGAGTACTTCGCCCAGCAGCCGTATCCGCGCCGCATGAAGGTCGTCGAGTCGAGGAACGCGCCGAAGGTGCGGATGCAGGGCGGCATGCACATGGCGATTCCGGCCAACGAAGGCGGCGGCATGGAGCCGCTCAAGCCGGGCGAGTTCGTCGAGATTCCGGACGACAACCTGCGCGCGGAAGCGCGGGACACGCGGCTGACCTGGACGACATACGTTCCGCCCGGGACGCTGAACCGCGGCCGGCAGATTGCCGCCAAAGCGCAGTGCGCCACGTGCCACGGCGCGAACCTCGAGGGGATCGGTCCGGTGCCGGCCCTCGCCGGCCGTTCGCCGAGCTACACGACCCGCCAGCTCTTCGATTTCAAGACGGGCGCGCGTCGCGGACCGTGGGGCGAGCTCATGAGGCCGGTGGTCGCCAACATGTCGGTGGAGGAACTGATGGCGGTTGCCGCATATGCGGCGTCGATCCCGCCGCCGACGGTCGGACAGCCGATTACGACGAGCGCCGCCCGGTAGACAGACGCGGGAGTTCGGTTCTACGATCTGGCTTCGGCGCTTCGGGCTGATGGAGCGCCCGAAGCCCGAAGCCTTTTTTGTTTCGCAAGGAGAGCCACTATGCACAGGACACGGGTTCTCACCGCCGTCGCCCTGGCGGTCTTCGCAGCGGCCGCGGTGACGGCGCAGCAGAACGCGCCCGCGCCGACGGGACCGATCCCCGCTGGCCTCCCGGAATGGGCGTACACGCCGCCGCCGCCGGCCGGATCGCCGCCGCCGCCGTCGGCGCTCCCGGCTGATGACAATGCGATCGTCACGCTCCCCGGCACGCAGAAGACGATGACGCGCGGCGCGCTGCGCGGCGTGAAGGAGATCCCCGACTGGTGGCCCGAAGATCGCGTGGGTACCATGCCGGCCGTCGTGAAGAACGGACGCGAGAACGTGCGCGCCTGCGGCTTCTGCCATCTCGCCGACGGCTCCGGCCGCCCGGAGAACGCGCCGGTCAGCGCCTACCATCCGGCGTACTTCATCCAGCAGATGGAGGACTTCAAGAACGGTCTGCGCGGCAGCGCCGATCCGCGGAAGGCGAACACGCGGAACATGATTGGATTCGCCAAGAACGCGACGGCGGAAGAAGTGCGCGAGGCGGCCGAGTATTTCGCGAGGCAGCCGTATCCGCGGCGCCTCAAGGTCGTCGAGTCGAAGATGGCGCCCAAGGTCCGGCTCCAGGGCGGCATGCACATGGCGGTGCCGCAGGCCGAAGGCGGCGGCATGGTGCCGATCCATGCGGACGAGATCGTCGAGATTCCGGACGACAACCTGCGCGCCGAGGCGCGCGACACCCGCATGGGCTGGACGGCGTACGTGCCGCCCGGTACCTTGAACCGGGGCAAGCAGGTGGCCGCGAAGTACCAGTGCACGCTGTGCCACGGCGCGAATCTCGAGGGCATCGGCGCGGTCCCCGCGCTCGCCGGCCGCTCGCCGAGTTACACGATGCGGCAGCTCTTCGACATGAAACAGGGAGCTCGCCGCGGTCCGTGGTCGGAGCTGATGAAGCCGATCGTCAACCGGATGACCGTGCCGGAGATGATGGCCGTCTCCGCGTTCGCCGGTTCGATTCCGCCGCCGACCGGCACACGACCGACGACGACCAGCGCGGCGCGATAACGCGACGGACGTAGGCCGGGTCCCGCGCGCGAATAGTCAGGCGCGACGCGGACCCGGCCTCACCTCACGGTCCGTCCACCCTTCCGATCGTCCGGCACGAACATCTTCCGCGCCGGCATGACGACCTTCGGCAGCGTCTCCGCGTTCATCACCGCATCGTCGCCGATGATCCCATTCTGAGCCAGGAGCCACGCGACCACGGCGTAGGTCTCGTTCGGCGTGAGGCTTCCCGGCGCCGCGGGCGGCATCGCCCGCCGCACGTAGTCGAAGACGGTCGTGGCGTATGGCCAGAAGTTGCCGATGGTGAACGGTACATCGGTGCGGCCTGCGCGCCACTGCTCGTATGCCGGTCCGAACGGCGGGATGCCCTTCGGCTCCGCGTTGACGAGCGGATCGGCGGGGCCTCCCTCCCCCTTTGCGCCGTGACAGGCCGCGCAGTGCTTCGCGTAGACGACCTCGCCCTCGCGGGCGCTCCCCTGCCCGGCGGGAAGCCCGGTCCCGTCTGGGCGCACATCGATATCGAGCGGGGCAATCGCTTCGCGCGACGCCGGCTCGCCAAACCCGAAACGCTCGGGGGTCTGCGCCCACGCCCGCACGCCAATCGCAACGACAGCAAGTACCGCGACGAAAGCGAGTACGTGGTGTCCGGCTTCAGTCGGACCGGAAGGGTGTTTCATGCCTTCACCCGCTCGATCCCGAAGAGCACCTGTCCGTCGCTGCCGATCGTCCACCCCGTGATCGGGTTGAGGTGGTAGCGCGTGCGGCGCCCGCGCGCGGACAGCAGCGCCGGCCACTCCGGCTGCACGTAGCCGGTCTCGTCGATCGCGCGGCTGAGGATCTCGGTCGGCCGTCCGTCCCAGCGCCAGAGCAGCCGGAAGCGTGTGTGCGCTTTCGGCAGCACGGGCGCCTGCAGCTCCGCGGCCTTCCAGGTCGTCCCGCGATCGGTGCTGACCTCGACGCGCGCGATGCGGCCGCGACCGCTCCAGGCGAGGCCGCGGATCTCGATCCACCCCGGCTGCACGGTCTGCGGGTAGGACGGCGACGTGATGATCGACCGTGCGTCCATCACGAAGCTGAACTGCCGCGCCGTCCCCTCGGCGAGCGGGTCGGTATAGCGCGACGTCTCTTCGCGCGTCATGAACGGCTGATCGGCCAGCTCGATCCGGCGCAGCCACTTCACGCTCGCGTTCCCCTCGAAGCCGGGCAGCAGGAGCCGTGCGGGATATCCCTGCTCGGGGCGGATCGCCTCACCGTTCTGCGCGTAGACGATCAGCGCCTCGTCGAGCACCTCCCGCAGGGGAATGCTGCGCGTCATCTGCGCGGCGTCCTGCCCTTCGGCGAGGAACCAGGAGGCCTGCGGGCTGGCCCCGACCTCGCGGAGCAGCGTGGCGAGCCGCACGCCGGTCCATTCGCTCTGGCTGGTCAGGCCGCACAGCGCCTGAGCCGTGGTCTTCTCCCCGCCGGTGCGGACGAGGTTGCCCGAGCACTCCAGGAAGCAGATGCGGCTGACTGCGGGGAACCGCTTCAGATCGTCGAGCGTGAACGTCGTCGGCCGCTCGACCATGCCGTGCAGGAGCAGCCGGAACGCGCGTGGATCGATGGCGGCCACGCCGCCATGATGCCGCTCGAAGTGCAGGTCGGCCGGCGTGATCGTTCCGTAGAGATCCTGAAGCGGCGTGCGCGAGCTGGTCGGGCTTGGCAGCCGCTTCGGCTGCTCCTGCGACGCGCGGGTCCCGAGCTCGTTCGGGAGGCGCCCGTACGGGCTCGGCGCGTCGGAGGCGCGCTGTGCGGCCGCGCGCCTGCCGCGGAGCGTCACCGCAGCGGCGCCGAGCGTGCCCGCCAGCACCGCCCGGCGCGTGACTTTGGGTGGCTTGTGCATGCGCCGATCTTACGCCCGGCGCTGCGCGCGATGACAACGCGTCTCAGCGCTTCTTGGCGGCCGTCGGCTTGCGGCCGCCGCGCTTTCTCGCGGGTACCTTCGCGCCTTTCTCGCGCGCTTCCGACAGGCCGATCGCGATCGCCTGCTTGCGGCTCTTGACGGTACGGCCCGACCGTCCGCTCTTCAGCGTCCCGCGCTTCCGCCGCCGCATCGCGCTTTCGACCGACTTGCTGGCGCCCCTCCCGTACTTCGCCATAGATGTCCTTCACCTTCCCGGCGGATCCTGCAGGTCCGGCGGCCCGCCTGGACGGCGGCAGGCTGCATAGCGCGTGCCGCCTCAGAAGGTTGCGAGCGCCGTGAATGGCGATGCCGTGCCGCCCGGTATCCGCATGAGCGTCCACGACACGAGGAACTCCCAGCGTTTGAGCCGCGCGGCCTCGCGAGCCAGATCCTCGAAGTAGCCGTTGTCGACGAGCGGGGTCCCCATGATGGGGATCAGGATGTCGTGAATGGGCCGCGGCCAGCCTTCGACGCCCGATGGCTGCACGTCGGCCACCCCCTCGGCGCCGAGAACCGCGATGTCGCGCTGCTTCAGCCACGGCAGCACCGAGGCGTGCAAGCCCGGCGTTTCGCGGGCCGCATTCCACGGTCCCGTCTTCGCTCGCCGCGCCCAGCGGCCGGTACGCAGGAACACCGCGTCCCCGCTCCCGATGCGGACGCCGGCGAACTTCTCCCAGGCCTCCAGGTCGGCGACGTAGATCGGCGTGCGCGCTTCGAGCCATTCGACGCCCTTCAAGAGCGGCATGTCGATGAGGATGCCGCGCGTGACGTAGCCGGATCCCATCCGGTCGATCGCGAGGTCCTTGCAGCCGCGTTCGTCGAGGTTCTGCGGATAGCCGTTGTAGATGACCGCCTTCTCGGGGAGGAGGCTCTGCACGGCGTAATGGCACAGCGCGTCCATGTGCGTGTTCGTGCCGTCGTGCGTTGCAAAGCTGACCGCGTCGAGCGCGCTCCGGACACGCCCCGTCTGGGGATCCAGATGGGTCATCCAGTGTTTCGTCTCCGCGTTCATGTTCCCGGCATCGATCGCCTTCTCGTAATCGGGGAATCGATGCAGCGACACGGAAATCCCCTCCCGGACGAGCTTCAGCGCGGCCTTTGTCTTCTCGGGCGTGATCAGGTTGAGCGTGCCGCGCTGATCCGTCGGACCCCAACGGCCCCAGTTCGACAGATCCTTCTCCCATCGGACCATCTGCTCGGGCGTCACGTCATGTGACGCTGATTGCGTCGACCGCGACGGCGCCTGCGGGAGTGCGAACACGAGGATCGCGTTGCCGCCGCCCGGGCGCTTGACATCGGGCGTCAACTCGACGGGCAGCAGCGACGTCCAGCTGCCGCCGCCGGTGCCCGACGGGACCGCGATGAACTGCCGGCCGTTCACGGCGTACGTGATCGGGAAACCCTGGACCGACGTCGGCGTCCGGGCCTGCCAGAGTCGCGCGCCGGTCTGCACGTCGTACGCGTAAACGTTGCGGTCCCAGTCGCCGACGAACGCGAGCCCGCCGGCGGTGGTCAGCGCGGCGCTGTTGTAGGGCGTCCGGATGCGCTGCTTCCAGAGCACGCGGCCGTCGCGCGCCATGGCGACGAACTCGCCGAGCTGCCCCGGCGACTGGGGGTGGAACTGATTGATGCGCTTGACCGGCCCCGTGCCGCCGCGTCCCTCGGCGAATTCGACCGGACGGAAGGTGCCGCGCTCGCAGTGCATGCTGAGCGGAATGTAGAACGCCTGCGTCTGCGGATGGTACGCCATCGCGCGCCAGCTCTTGAAGCCGGCGGTGCTCGGACACCACTGGAGCTCGACGTCCATCTGCGGAATCATGCCGGGGCGGTAGCTGACCTTCCCCGTGCGCCGATCGACGTCGAGCAGCGTCTGATAGCCGAGATCGGACGCGCTGAGAAACTTCCCGGTCCGCCGATCGAGCTCCCACAGCACGCCAATCTTCCCCATCTTGAACAGCGACTGCCGGCCGCCCGCATCGATGAGGATGTTCTCGAACACCTCGTCCATGTCGTGCGACTCGCCGGGAATGTGCTGGTAGTACCACACGATCTTGCCGGTGTCGGGATTGAGGGCGAGCGTCGCGTTCGTATAGAGCGCGTCGCCGTCGGTGCCGCGCACGACGCGCGCCCAGGGCTTGGCTTGCGCGGTCCCGAAGTAGATCAGATTCGCCGCTGGATCGTAGCTGCCCGTGATCCACGCGTCCCCGCCCGCGCGGAACATCAGCGGCAGGTCGCCCCACGTCTCGCCGCCCGGCTCGCCCGGACGCGCGATCGTCGAGGTCCGCCACAGCTCCTTGCCCGTCCGGCCGTCGTGCGCGCTGATGAAGCACACGTCGTCTTTGTAGCGCGAGCAGCCGGTCATCCCCGCCACGATCCTGCCGTTCACGACGAGCGCCCCGCTCGTGTACGTGTAGCCCTTCCGGCTATCGGCAACCGTAATGTCCCACACGATCTTGCCAGTGCGTGCGTCGAGTGCAACGATGTGCGCGTCGGCGGTCGTGACGTAGATCTTGTCGTCCCAGATGGCGAGGCCGCGCATCGGCCGGTCGCCAGCGCCGGCGCCCTGCTGCCCCGGGTACTCACGATCGTACTCCCAGATCAGATCGCCGGTCATGGCATCGAGCGCCTGTACGCTGCTCCCCGGGTTGGCGAGATACATGACGCCGTTGTAGACGAGCGGCGTCACCTGGTTCGATCCGGGTCGCATCGCCCACGACCAGACCAGCTGAAGCTGGCCGACGTTGCCTCGGTTGATCTGGTCGAGCGGGCTGTAGCCCCATCCGTCCAGCGTGCGGCGCCAGTGGAGCCAGTCGTTCGGGCTCGGATTGCGCAGTGTCGCATCGGTAACGGGCGCAAAGCTTCTCGCCGGCGGCGCCTGTGCCGCAGCCGGCACGAACAGAAGCACACTGAGGGCCAGGATTCCCGGGATGCCGACGGCGAGACGAGCGTGCATCGGTCGTTACTCCTGCAATCGGGATGGTGACTTACCGGCCGTAGTGTTCTTTCGCCGCTGCGTCCATCAGCGCCGCTGTTTCAGCGCCTGTGCGCATCGCCTCCATCACCTGGTCGAACGGCGCAAGGCGGTACATCTTCTTGTCGACCCACGGCCGGATCAGCACCTTCGCGTCGTCGTACGTCTTCTCCACCTCGCGCGCGCGATTCTCTGATGGTCACTTTGTCGCCCGCCTTGACCGCGTCGCGCTTGTAGCCTGCGCGGATGAGGGACGTCGGCGTGTTCCCTTCGAATCCCCACCTCGTCACCGTGCCGTTGGCCTCGGTGACATCGACGTAGAACCATGAATCCGGATTCTCGAGCCGGCGGGTGCCCTTCATAGGTCCTCCAGGCAGAGACGCGCGAGTCCGGTCGGATTGTGCCCCCTCACATGGGCTTCGCCTTCAGCACCCCGATCTGGACGAGCAGGCCTGTGAAGTCGTAGATGCGCCGCTCGCGGACGATCTGACGGTCCCGGAGCTCGTAGACGAAAACGGCGCTGTGGCGAAACGGCCTGCCACTTGGCGGCAACCCCATGAATTCGCCGATGTGCGTGCCCTCGATGGCGAACACTTGGGCCACGCGGTCGCCGTCGATGAGCAGACTCTCCGTCTTCATCTTGCGGTCGAGGAACGCGGCAAAGACCGTCTTGAGGGCCTCCTCGGCGGCCCGCGGGCCCGCGTGCACCCCAGCCAGCGGGCTGTCAATCACCGCATCGTCGGCGTAGTCCGCCGCCAGAGCCGCCGCATCGAAATCGTTGTACCGCTCCTCACGACGCTCGAAGAAGGCGACGATCTCGTCGCGGCTCATGCCGCTCCGGCCCGGTGCTGAATTCGCGACGGCCGGCACGTCGTGCTGCATATGGCCTCCTTACGTCTCGCGACGCGCCGCAACCCGAGCTCCGTCCGTTGGCACGAGCCGCGCACCTCGTGATTCCACAACGCCGAGGCGCGTTCCTGACGTCCGCGGCATGGTCAGTTCGTCGGCACCAAGGGCACGGCGTGAATCGTGCCGCCCGCGCCGTGATTATACCGCCGGGCAATAATCGGCTCGAACGGAGACGTCACCGTTCGTGACTGCCCCGCGAGGCCCGACGATCGCGACCACCGGGGAACTGCTTCGGCCGCCGGACGACGGCTCTCACTATGAGCTGGTGAATGGAGAGCTGCGCCCGACGCCGTTCGTCCGGTCTGCCCGGCAGGGCGATCCTCCGAAGGCTTCTCTCCCGGTGGCGACGGAAGCCCGGGGACCGGGCCGCAGCCCGGCCCCCGGAAGGCACGCGATGCGCAGGCTGACACCTGCGTTACCTCAATTCGTTGCGGTCCCGACGATCTTCATGAACTGCTCGCCCGGGCCGGGCTGCCCGTGGATCGGCACGTGCTGCCCGACGTCGAGTCGCAGCCGCTCGATGTTCGCCCGCAGCGTGCGCATGCTGGCGTTCGGCATCGGCGCCTGCGCGCCCTGCGCCGGCGGCGAATAGAGATCGGCGTTCACGAGGATTCGCTCCCGCGGGAAGTACGCAACCAGCATCCCGTTGACGTGATTCAGTCCCTGCACCGGGTGCAGCTCGAGCACCCGCACGCCGTCGCTGATGACGTACTTCTGGTTGACCGTCTCGATCGGCAGCGGCCGCCGGCCGCCGCTGAAGTACGGATAGAACGTCGAGAACCGGTCCGGCATCATCGTCCGTACCCCGGGGCTGAAGTGGACGTTCTCATAGAACTCCTTGTTCCCCTGGTGTGTGACGACGGTAACGCCCTGCGCCATATAGGTGCGAAGTCCGCCGGAGTGGTCGAAGTGATGGTGCGTATTCACGACGTACTTGATCGGCTTGTTCGGAATGAGCCTGCCCACCTCGGCCAGCACCGCCAGCGAGCGCTCTTCGTTGAGCGGCGCCTCGATCACGGTCACGAAGTCGCGGAAGTCGACGGCAAGACTGTTGTGCGTCCCGCCGGCGATCAGCCAGACGCCGTCGGCAAGTTTCTGCGACTCGGCACGGACCGGCGGTGCTGTGGCCTTCTGCACTTCGGGCGGCACCGGGATCGCCGGAACGGCGATGTTCGGCTGCACGTTCGTCAGCGTGATTTCCATCGAATTGTGGGCGACCGCGAGCCGGGGATCGCCCTGGTGGATGTGCAGCGTGGTTGGATACTTCACGCCGCCGAAGTCCTTGTAGTTCGTGTAGCGCAGCTCATAGAGCATGTCGCCGTACACCGGGTTGGGCACCCACGTGTGGACCATCGCGAGGAGATTCTGATCGTCGAACGTCCCGACGACCTTGTACTTCCCCATCATCGTGAAGGACACGAGCGTCTGCTTCCCGTTCGGCGTCACGGCGCCGGTCGGCGAGCCGAGCGTCAGCGAAATGGCCGTCGGATTGGCCGCTCGGGCCGCCTCTCTGAGGAACCCGTGCGGCGTCAGCAGGATGTCGAGGCGCCGGAACTCCGCGACCGGGAGACCGGCCAGATACAGGCCCGGCTGTGGCTGCGGCTTTCCGTCGACGAGGTTCCACGCCGAGTTGCCGCTGACGATGAAGGCCTGCTGCTGCTCACCCTGAATCGGCGTCCCGCCGCCCCCCCGCGGCGGGTTGTTGCCCTGCCGGCGCGTGAACTCCTCGCGCGACGTGCCCGCGTCGAAGTCGATGGTCCGGACGTAGCGCGTCACCTCGAACCGCGGCCAGTCGTCTTCGGGACTGAAGCTCTGCCCCACGCCGGCGTTCCAGCCGGTGCCGGTGATCTGGACCGACTTGAGGCTTCCCATCGCCTTCGATGCAGCCTGAATGACCGCCTTGGCGTCCTGGGCCGACGCCGTCCCCGCCAGGGCGAGGACAACCGCGGCCGCCGCGACACACACATATAGCCTTCGCATAAGAGCCTCCCCTCAATTCTCCTGCGCGCGCGCGCCGCTCAACACGCCCCGCAGCCCGTAGTTGTCCTCGTGGCACGCGTACTCGTACATCGTGCCGGTCGCCTTCCGCATCGGAATCGCGGCTGTCCATGGTCTCGTCCACGTCGTCGGATCGGTCACGGTAAATTCGTACATCAGCGTATCGGCGTCGACGCGGGTCAGCCGTTCGACGAGGTGCATGTTCGCCGACGACCCACGTACGTTCGTCTCGCCGCGGAAGTTCTTCGTCTCGATGACGAGCGTGCGTCCCTCCCAGCGGCCGCGCGAACTCCCGCGCCATTGCGGCAGGCTGCCGAGGAGATGCGGCCGGCCGTCCAGCGGCACGACGCGCGCGCTGTGGATCATCTCGGTCAGCAGCACCACATAGCCGGGCGCCTGGAAGATCTGCAGGTGGTTGTTGTAGGCGCCGGGCGTCATCGGCGGGCCTTCGTTGAGCCCCACGATGCACCGCTCCTGGAGCGGACGATCCTCCCAGGAGTCAGCGCGGACGTTCCCCAGCTGCGTCTCACGCGCGGCCGCGTCCTGGGCGTCGATTCGCTTCCTCGCTTCCGGCGTGAACGGCGGCAGGCGGCCGTCCGGTGGATCGACGATGAGCGACGTCCGCCTCGTTGCAACGACGGTGCTGCCGCGCTCGTACCAGAATTCGTTGTACGGGACGACGCCACCCGGCGGGTATTGCACGCCGCCTTTCGCGGGATCGATCAGGTCGCGGTTCTGCCGCCGGTTTTCCGCTTCCTCGAACGCCCGGGCTTCTTCGGCCGTCAGCACCGGCTTGTCGGCGAGCGCGGTCGGCCGCTCGAGCGGCGTGATGGTGCTGAAATCCCACAGACCCTGCAGATCGTACTGGCCGTCCGCGGTGCGCGCGGGCGTCCACGTCTGTGCGGCCCCCGGGCCGGCGGCGATGGCTACTCCCAACACGGCCGTGAACGCAACGGTTCGAGCGCGCATGTGGGCCTCCGGGACGGCCCGATTATAGGTCCGTTCTATGACGGCAGCGTGAAAGCCACGAGCTCCGGCATGACATCCGCGCCGGGCGGCCGCACGGTCAGCGCGATGTACTGTTTGCCGTCAATGAGATAGGTCATCGGCGTGCCGACGGCGACGCCAGGGAGGTCGACGAACCCCAGCTCCTTGCCCGTCTTCTTGTCGTAGGCGACGAGGCGTGGACCGTCGCCCGTTCCGCCGGCGGTCAGCGCGTAGACGAGCAGCGTCTTCGTCAGGAGCGGACCGCTCAGCGTCGCGTCGCCGCCGACCGGCGGCAGGTTCAGCGCTTTCAACGCCGGAAGATGGCGGACACGGTTGCCGTTGCCCGTCGGGACCATCCACGCGTGGGTCCCGCTGTTCATGTCGATCGCGGTCATCCGTGAGTACGGCGGCTTGAAGAGCGGCACGCCGCCCGGAATCGCCGGGCCCGGCCGCGGCCGCTGCACGTAGCGGAGATTACTCTTCAACTCCGCCTCGGGTGGTACGACACGTACAACACTCCACCCCTGCTGCGACGGCACATACAGCATTCCGCTGTCCGGATCGACCGCCGCGCCGGACCAGTTGCCGCCGCCCCCCGTCCCGGGCCGCTGAATCGTTCCCTCCGTTGTCGGCGGCGTGAACAGCGGACCCAGCCGATATCCCTGCACCGCCTTCACGGCCATCGCCCGAATCTCTGGCGTGAAGTCGACGAGATCGTCGATCGTCGCGCCCTGGTACTCGAATGGGGCCGGCCGCGTCGGGAACGGCTGCGTGGGCGAGGCACGCTCGCCGGGCACATCGGACGGGAGGACATTCCGCTCTTCAATCGGCCACACCGGCGTGCCGGTGGCGCGATCGAACGTGTACACAAAGCCCTGCTTCGTGATCTGTGCGAGCGCCTTCATGCGCTTGCCGCCGACGGTGATGTCGAGCAGGTTGGGCGCCGCGGGGTTGTCGTAGTCCCACAGCCCGTGATGCACCATCTGGAAGTGCCAGACACGTCGGCCGGTCGCCAGGTCGAGCGCGATCACGCTTTCTGCAAAGAGGTTGTCGCCGAGACGATGCCCGCCGTAGTAGTCGGGCGCCACGGTATTGGTCGGCGCGTACAGCAGCCCGAGCTCCTCGTCGGCGCTGAACATCGACCAGGTGGTCACCTTGCCGGAGTAGGACCACGAGCCGTCCTCCCACGTTTCCACCCCGTACTCGCCCGCCTGCGGAATCGTGCGGAACGTCCATTTCACGCGTCCCGTGCGGACGTCGTACGCACGAATCCAGCCCGGAATCTGCTCCTTCTTGCTGACGAGCGACGAAATCGACGCCGGCGTGACGACGAGGTCGCCGACGACGAACGGCGGCGACTGCACCGAGTACGTGAGGGCGTTCAGATAATCGCGTTCCCCGCGCGCCGCCCGCGGCAGCCCTTCCATCAGATCCACGCGACCGTTGGTCCCGAAGCCGGCAACAGGCCGGCCGGTCTTCGCATCAACGGCAATGAGGTAGCCGTCGCCGGTGCCCCAGAAGATCCGCTCCTCTTTCCCGTCGGTCCAGTACGCGACCCCGCGCTGATTCCAGCGCGCGGTCATCGTGGTCGTCCCCGCCTCGTAGCTCTTCGGGTTGTAGACCCATCGCACGGCGCCCGTCCTCGCGTCGTAGGCGGCCGCGACCGACGAAGGCGAGTTCAGGTATAACGTGCCGCCGACCATCAGCGGGGTGGCTTTGAAGTTGCTGACGAAGGGCGGCTGGCCGTCGCGCCACCGCTTCGGGTTGAGGCGATTCAGCTCGGCGAAGATCTCCGTCGAGCTCGCGGTCCACTCGGCGCCGTGCGCGAGCGTCATGCTGAGGACGGCGTCCGGCGTCTTGACCCGCCACGCGACCCGAAGCCGGGCGAAGTTCGAGGCGGTGATCTGGTCGAGCGGGGAATATTTGGAGCTGGCCAGATCGCCCCCGTAGGTGGGCCACTCGCCGCGGGCCGTCGACGGCCGCAACGCATGCTGAGCCGAACCGGCCACCCCCACGAGCGCCACGGTGAGTGTGACCAGCCATCTGGACACGCGGTGTCGTCGATCGCGCCTCATGTCGCCTCACATTGACGGAGGGCCTGCGCGTACACGGACGAAACCTCCTCCGGCGCCGTCACGGTGCACCGGAGGTCGCGCAGCAGACCGTCGCGCAAATCATAGATCCACCCGTGCACCGACAGCGGGCGCTTCCGCTGCCACGCGTCCTTGACAATCGTCGTCTGACAGACGTGCCGCACCTGCTCGACGACGTTCAGCTCGCCCAGCCGGTTCACGCGTGCGTCTTCGTCGCCCGCCGCGGCAACCAAGGCACCGTGCTGCTCGCACACGTCCTGAACGTGACGAAGCCAGTTGTCGATGAGTCCCAGCGACGCCTGGAGGTACGCCGCACGCACGCCGCCGCACCCGTAGTGCCCGCACACGATCACGTGCTCGACCTCGAGCACCTCGACGGCGTACTGCAGCACGGACAGACAGTTCAGATCGGTGTGCACGACCACGTTTGCGACGTTCCGGTGGACGAAGAGCTCGCCGGGGAGCAGACCGACGATCTCGTTGGCCGGCACGCGGCTGTCGGAGCAGCCGATCCACAGGTACCTCGGCGCCTGTTGCGCGGCCAGCGTGCGGAAGAACGCGGGATCCCGTTCGGTCATTCGGCGCGCCCACGCACGGTTGTTCTCGAACAGTTGTGGCAGCGTCCGCATCGGCTCCAGATGATAACGAATGACGCCCGGACGACACGTGGCGCCTGCTCCCGCTCCTCGCGAGACACCTCATCCGGAACGGGCATTGCATCTTGTGGCAAACTGAACCGGAGGGCGGAGTCCCCTCCGGCGACTACGGGTGAGACGGGTCACTGATGAAGGATCCCGCGACGATCATCGAGTACGGCGTGCCGATCGACCCGAAGGTGATGGTCGAGCCGCCCGATCCCGACACGCTGGAGCTGGAGCCGGGTCATCCGGGCATCGGCGATGCCGAGTACGTCCGGCGGCGCCACGAGCTCTTCGCCCTTTGCCGGCGGCACCGGCTGGAGCATCTCGGTCCTCCTCTCGTCGACTACACCCCCGAAGAAACGCGCATCTGGCGCGAGGTGACGCCCAAACTGGACGAGCTGCACCGGCAGCACGCGTGCTCGCTCTATCTGCAGGCGAAGGATGCGCTCGGCATCAGCACGACGGAGATTCCACAGCTCCGGCACCTGAGCGCGCGGCTCGAGCAGGAAACGCAGATGCACCTCGTGCCGGCCGAGGGGCCGCTCGCGTACCGAACGTTCTACGGGTACATCGCGAAGCGCGGCTTCCCAGTGACGCAGTTCATCCGCCACGGGTCGCACCCGGAGTTCACCCCCGAACCCGACATGGTCCATGACTGCCTCGGGCACGTCCCGTCGCTCATGAATCGGGACTACGCGGAGGTGCTGACGCTCATCGGCCGCGCCGCCATCACGACGCCCGATCCGCTGAAGGTGCTGGCGCTGAAGCGATTCAGCTGGTACTCGATCGAGTTCGGCCTCATCGAAGAGGCAGGCATGCTGAAGGTATTCGGCGCCGGCATTCTCTCCTCCACCGGCGAGATTCCCTTTTCGCTCTTCTCGAAGGACGTCCGACGCAAGCCGTTCGTCACCGACGAGGTGATCGAGACGGACTACGACCCCTCACGGATGCAGGATCACCTCTTCATCATTCCGTCGTTCGGCTGGCTGCATGCGGAGATCGAGGGGCTGGTGCGGCGGATGGGGATCCCGGCTGTGTAAGTCCCACATCCCAAAACCCCAAATCCCAAACCCCCGGGGATGTTGCGTCGGGATTTGGGATTTGGGTGTTGGGATTTTTGCTTACTGCATCAACCGCGCGGTCGAGTTCCGCTTCGGCACGTGGCCGACCGGAATGCGCGCCGTTTCCTTCATCGTGGCGATGTCGATCGCGGAGGTCCAGTTCGAGCCCGACATCGCGACGTACGCCGTCTTGCCGTCCGGCGTGAGCGTCACCCAGTTCGGGTCGATGCCGCCGGTCATCTCCACCTCGCCGAGCAGTTTGAAGTCGGGCAGCGAGAACTTATAGACCTTGTTGTTGAGACGGCTGTTGGCAATCAGGATCTTCGAGTCGGGCGTGACCGCCAGGCCGTGCGACACGTTCCCGCCAACCTTCACCTGCTTGGCCGCCGGCACGTCCGGATATTTGATGCGGCGCAGCTCCTTGCGCGACGCGAAGTCGACCACCATGAAGCCGTTGAACTCGCTCAGCTGCGCGAAGATGTAGCGCGTCGAGCCGTCGGCGTTCTGATCGAACGCCATCGGCCTGATGCCAAGATCGACGTCGAGGTACCAGACGAGCTCGTCGGTCGTGGTGTCGATCACGTTGATGCGGCCGACCGGGGTCGACCCCGCCACGGCGTACTTCCCGTCGGGCGTGACGTACGTATTGTGGATGCCGTGATGCGTCCGCACCGTCTTATGGAGCCGGCGATTGACGGTGTCGACGATGTCGACGCCGCCCGGTTCCGACCGGATCGCGACGAACACCTTCCGGCCGTCCTTGCCGATGGCGAGGTTGTTCGGATGCCCCGTGAGCGGCACTTTGTACACGACGCGCAGCGTGCGGACGTCGACGAAATCGAGCGTGCTCTCGGCCTCGTTGCTGACATAGATCCACCGGCCGTCCGGCGACCCGACGGCGCCGTGCCCGACCTCGATCCCCTCGATGACGCCGACGACCTTGTTCGTCGCGGGATCGATGATGTGGACGTTGTCACCGGCGCTGTTGGTCTGAAGGATGCGGACCTTCGCTGCCGTCGGCGCGCCGTTGGTCGCGGCGGCCTGCGCGAGCGTCCGTCCCTGGACCCACGCAGCGAGCGTCTGCCACTCGGGGTCGGCCTTCGACTTCCAGTGCTTGCCGCCGCTGTGGTACAGGTCGCCGCCGCCCTCGTTCGCGAGCGGGTGGACCAGCAGCCGGCTGATGTCGGGATTGCCTGGAACGACGCGCGTGCGTACGAGCTCGAAGTTCTTGCGCGACTGCTCGTCGTTCCACGTGGTGGCGCCGGGTGAGAGCGGCTGCAGCGGCAGCGGCGTCCGTCCAATGTGGCATGCGACGCAGCGCGCGTTCCCGGCGCGCTTGGTCAGGAAGATCGGCTGGACGTTGTTCTTGAAGAACTCGTAGTCCAGCGCGACGCCCTTGGCGCCGGCCTCCTGCGCCTGCGGAGCGGGCACGGTCCACAACAGGACGAGCACGGCGGCGCCGCATGCAGCCGCCCAGCGACGGTTGAGAGACGGTCTGTTCATGATCCTCACTCCTGTCATCCGCTACCTGCGCGGAGGGGTCACTCCCGGATAGATTTTCATGCCGATGGCCTCACTGCCCTCAATGCTCCGGTTCCCCTCGTGGCACGCCTGCTCGAAGAGCTGGAAGTCCGGCTGCTTGTTCCGCACGAGCGCCGAGACCATCGTCCACGGGCGGGTATAGACCTGCGGATCCTCGATCCGCGCTTCGTAATGAATGCTGTCGGCGTCCATCATCGTGTACCGCTCCACGACGTGCATGCGATCGCTGTAGAAGTTTCCCGCATTGTCGATCCACGTCCGGCCGTTCGCGTTCGTAACGTCGACGACCAGCGTGTTGCCCTCCCAGCGCCCGCGCGAGTCACCGTTGAAGAGCCGGATCCGGCTGCCGACGTGCGGCCTGGCCGTCGTCGGGATGACGCGATGGGAATGCGCGAACTCGAGGAGGTAGAAGACGTAGCCCGGGGTCTGGATGATCTCGTGCGGACCCGGGGCGATCACGTACCGCGGCACGCCGGTCGGAAAGCACGAGGCCAGCGGCGAGATGTAGGTCGCCACCATCTTCTTCTTGAGCTCCAGCGCCCAGGGCTGATACGGCACCTTCCGGTCGGGCGTGTCGACGATGATGCTCGGGCCCGCCTGCGTATTGAATGCGTCGCGGTCGTGCTCCTCGATGTCCTGCGACAGATACAGACGATCCCAGTAGCCGGAGATATTCGGCACGCCATCCGGCGTCCGCGGCGGGTTGAACGCCTTCGCCTTCTCGACCGCGCACGCATGGAACTTGACCGGGTCGGCGACGGGGCACCCCGCGACCATCCGCGGCGCCTGCTGGGCCGATGCGGCGGCCGTCGAGATGACGACCACGAGCGTGCCCGCGGCGAAGCGACCGAGGCGCTGCGTCATACGAATCCTCGTCCTACTTGAGCTCGAACTCCACGAACTCGACGCGCGTGGTGCCACGGTTGCGCACGGCGCGCGTCACCCTGGGATCCTGCCAGTAGAACTCGCCGTCTCTGAGGAACATCGGCCGATCGGGCTGGCCGGGCACGCTCTCGACGATCTCGCCGCCGCGCACCACGACGCGCAGGCCCGGCGACTGCTGGGTCACCGCCGCTGCCGCCTGTCCCGGCTCGAGCACGAGCCGCCAGGCGCGCACGCGCTCGTTGTCCATGACCTGCACGTACGCCGGGACCTCGGCGCGCGTCGCCGGCGTGAAGCCGTGCGGCTTCGGCGCCTTGAAGATGAACGACACGTTGTGGAACGGGGTCGTCCCGACGTTGGTGTTCTTGTGGGACCGCGGCGGCTGCGTGCCGTACGCCGTGAACTGCGCCCGGCCGCGCTCGGCGCGCGCCGACGGCACCACCTGCGATGATCCGAGGTCCTGATTGACGTTGTCGGCCGGCACGATGTTCACCGACACGCTGTCCTGCGTATGGGTGTGATAGCCGGTGTCGCGCTGAGGCGGAATCTCGATCTTGAGAACGGTGACGTATTCGTTGCTGAACACCGGCAGGTGATACGGCGCCTTCTCGATGGGCACCGACCCTTCTTCGCCCTGCGCGAGCACCGGAGACGCGGCCCCGGCCAGCGTGACGACCATCGCAGCGACAATCAGCCTCATCGGCCTCCTCAGCGTCGACCAGATGATACCGCGCCGGACGCATCCGAACCAGCGGATAGGTCGGGACCGGGTGTACAGTAGCTATATGGCGCGCTGGCGTGCCGTCCTTGCGGCGTTGTGCCTCCTGCCGGCCGCGACGAGCGCACAGCACGCCCTGTCGAGCGCGCCGCTCCAGATGGGGTTGCCGAGCGCGTCGCTCGATCGCCAGCCTCTGACGCGATCGACGAGCGACCTGTTTCGCGCCAGGCCCACGACCTTTGCACCCGAATTCAACGAGCCGCCGCGGTTCGATCCGCGACTGCTCTGCTGCGACGGCTTCGTCGCGCCGGTGTTCGCGGGCCCTCCATGGGGCCTGCCGGTGCCCCAGGTGGTCTACGTTCCTGTCATCGTCCGCGAGGCGCCGCCACCGGCCCCAGTGCCCCCGCCGCCCGCAACAGCTCCACCGCCTGCGCCGCCTTCCACGCCCGGCCCGCCAAGGACGTTCTACGTGATTCCGCGCTGCTACGCGGGCGACAAGGTGCCCGACCGGGAGGCATTGCCTCCGGGCTGCGACATCCGGAGGCTCCGGACGATCCCACCGCGCATCCCGTGACGTACGTGGTGTCCGGCTTTAGCCGGACCTAGGGTACCAACAGCGACGATCCGGCGGTCTTCCCTGCTTCGAGATCCGCGTGCGCACGGGCCGCGTCGGCCAGCGGGTACCGCGCGCCGACATGGACGCGCAGCACACCCCGCTTCAGCAGGTCGAAGACCGCCGATGCCGATGCCACGAGCTCCTCGCGCGTGGCGATGTAGCTGAAGAGCGTCGGACGCGTGAAGTACAGCGAGCCGAGCTTCTGGAGCGTCGCCGCCTCGACCGGCGGCGGGGCGCCCGTTGTGGTGCCAAATGAGACGAAGAAGCCGCGCGGCCGAAGCGACTTCAGCGATGCGTCGAACGACGCCTTGCCGACCGAATCGTAGACGACGGCCACGCCCTTGCCGCCGGTAATTGCCTTGACGCGCTCGAGAACGTCCTCACGCGTGCGATCGATGACGTCGGCGTAGCCGTGCTCGCGCGCAAGACGGCACTTTTCCGCCCCTCCCGCCACGCCAATCATGTGCGCCCCGAGATGTCTGCCCCACTGTCCCGCGAGCAGCCCCACGCCGCCAGCCGCCGCCCAAAAGAGCACGTGGTCGCCTGGCTCCACCGCGTAGGTGCGGTTGAGCAGGTATTCCACCGTCATCCCTTTGAGCATCACGGCCGCGGCCACGGCCTCCGGGACGTGATCGGGCAGCGTAACGACCCGCGCCGCTGGCATGATTCGATGGCTCGCGTACGAGCCGGGGACGTTGTGCACGTATCCAACGCCGTCGCCGACGTTCAGCTCTGTCACGCCAGTGCCCACGCGCTCGACGACGCCAGCCGCCTCGCTGCCGATGCCGGTCGGGACCGCCAGCGGATAGACTCCTGAGCGGTGATAGACGTCGAGGAAGTTGATGCCGACGGCCGTCTGTCGAATCAGAACCTCTCCCGCGGCCGGTTCCGGCAGCGAGATCGGCTGGAGCTTCATCACCTCGGGCTTGCCCTGGGCGGCGATGCGGATCGCGTGCGCGTTCATAGTTTGTGGTGGGTGGTGGGTGGTTGCTGTTGACGATTCGCAGGAATTATAGGTTGACGTTTTTGCCGCGCAAAACGCGATCGAGTACTGCAAGAACTGCCAATCCGCCGAGCGCCGCCGGCCGATTCCCGCGAAACTCCGCGCGGCATGGCCGTCGCACCCGCGCCAGGTCACGGGGGATGACGATGATAAACTGCGGCCATGAGCGTCATGGTCACTGAGCTCTACGACGCCCTGCGAAAGGCGGGTGTCGACGAGCAACTGGCCAGAGACGCCGCACGTGCCGTGCTCGGCTACAACGCAAGAGAGCACCTTGCGACCAGAGACGATATTGCTCGGCTGGAGGCGACGACCAAGGCCGACATCGCGGAGCTGAGGTTGGCGACCAAGGCCGACATCGCCGAATTGAAGGCCGAGCTCCTCAAGTGGAACGTCGGCGCGATGGCGGTGCTGACGGCGATTTTCGCGGCTCTTACGCGTCTCGGCTGAGCCCGTTCGATTCCTGACGCGGCTGCGACGACCAGATCTGCCAGCCGACAACGGCGGCCGTGAGGATGAAAAACGCCACCGCAAACGGGCTCTCGAAGAAGATGCGGTGGCTCCCCTCGCTCAGAATGAGCGCCGTCCGGTACTGCCGCTCGAGTGTCGGACCGAGGACGAGCCCCAGGACGACCGGCGCGACCGGAATCCGCGCCCGCTGCAGCAGATAGCCTCCCAACCCAAATACCGCCATCGCGTAGACGTCGAAGATCGCATTGCGCGCGGCGTACGCCCCGATCGTGCACAGCACGAGAATCGAGACCCCCAGCAGGTGCGCAGGGACGCGCAGGACTTTCACGAACACGCGAATGCCGGCGACCTGCACGAGCAGGATGACGATCCACGACACCACGATCGTGACGTACAGCGCGTAGATGACGTCGAGGTCCGTCTGCAGCAGGAGCGGCCCGGGCTGGAGGCCATGAATCAGCAGCCCGCCAAGGATGATCGCTGTCGCCGGGTCGCCGGGAATGCCGAGGCTCAGCATCGGAATGAGCGCGCCGCCCATGACGGCGTTGTTCGCCGCTTCCGGTGCGACCACACCGCCGATCTCCCCCTTGCCGTACTCCTCGGGCCGCCGGCTGAAGCGGCGCGCGTGGTCGTAGGCGAGGAACGACGCGATCGGCCCGCCCGTCCCCGGCACCGCGCCGACGATGGTGCCGATGGCTGACGCGCGCGTCATCAGACCCCAGTAGCCACGGAGCCGCGACCACGGCAGCAGTCCGCGCACGTCTTCGGTCGCGATCTCCGCTGTGACGCGCCCGTGGGTGGCAAACGTCTCGATCACCTGCGGCACGGCGAACAGGCCGATCATCGCCACCAGCATGTGCACGCCCTGCTGGAGCTGCACGGTGCCAAACGTCAGCCGCGCCACGCCGTCGATCTCGTCGAGACCGATCGTCGTGATCATCAGCCCCAGCACGCCGGCGACGAGGCCCCGCACGAGCGACCGTTCGGCAAGGCCGCAGATCGTCGAAAGCCCGAACAGCACGAGCGCGAAGATCTCAGCCGGTCCGAACCGGATCGCCAGCGCGGCGATCGGCTCCAGTAGGAGCATCATGACAACGAGGCTGAACAACCCCCCGAACGCGGACGCGATCACCGACGCCCCGAGCGCGACGCTCGCCTCGCCCTTTCGCGCCATCGCGTAGCCGTCGAAGACCGTCGCCGCGGCCGAGGGAGTGCCCGGAATGCCGAGGAGGACGGCCGACACCGCGCCCCCTGTCATGCCGCCCGAATACACCCCGAACAGCATCGCGATGGCGGGAATGGGATCCATCGCGAAGGTAAAGGGCATGACGAGGATGAGCGCCAGCGAAAACGTGAGTCCGGGGATGGCGCTGATCAACAGGCCCACGACGGCGCCGGCGGCGGTCGCGGCAAGGACCGCGGGCGTCGTCGCTGCGCCGATGGCGGAAACGATCGTCTCCATTCACCGCGTCCCGGCTACCACGGGTTCCATGCCCCGCTCGGCAACGGAATGCCGAGCAGGGTGTTGAAGATCACCCAGCAGGCCAGCGAGAGCCCGAGCGCGAGGCCGGCAATCAGGATCCGCTGCCGCATTCGCAATACGGCGGCCATCGTGACGACGACGACAACCATCGTGGCGATCGGGAACCCGGTGCGGTCGAGGAGAAAGGCGTAAAAGACGAGTACCGTACAAGTCGCCAGCGCGACGCGGGCATCGTGGCGCGCGCCCTTCGGCGGGCCCTCGCCGTTCGTAGGGCTGGTCTCCCGCCCGCGGATGGTAGGCGGGCGCAGACCCGCCGCAATCAGCAGCAGGCCGAGAGCCGCGAGGACGACGCCGAGCAGCTGTGGAAAGCCGCGCGGGCCGGGCCACTCCGCTCCCGCGTCGGGAATCTGGGTCTGGACGAGCCAGAGCCACACACTCGCGACGAAGACGAGCGTGCCGCCCAGCTTCATTACTGCTTCTTGAGACCGAGCTGCGTCATCAGCGCTGCGATCGCCGCATCGTCGCGCGCGACGAGCGCGCCGAATTCGGCGGCCGGCAGGAACGCCGGCTCGAAGCCGAGCTTCGCGCTGAGCTCTCTGAACCTCGGACTCGCGACGACCCGGCGCGCGGCGTTCTCGAGACGGGAAACCACATCCTTGGGCGTCCCTTTCGGCGCCGCCAGGCCGCGCCACATCACGAGGTCGACGTCGAACCCCTGCTCCTTCGCGGTCGGCACGTCGGGCAGCACCGGGATGCGCCCGGGGCTCGTCACCGCCAGCACGCGGAGCTGCTTCGCGCTGACCTGCCCGGTGAACTGATTCGGCCACTGCAGCGCGGCGTCGACACGTCGGCCGAGCAGCTCTGCAGGCGCCGTCCCCTGCCCGTACGGCACGTAGACCACGTCGATGCCCATTTTCCGGAAGAGCGCGGCGGAGACCAGATGGACGAACGATCCCCGTCCCGAGATGCCGACGCGCATCCGCCGTCCCTTTGCCGCCGCCGCGAACTCCTTGAGCGTCGTCCAGCCCGAATCGGTCCGTACGGCGAGCGCGGGGACTTCCATGCCGATCCGCGCGATCGGCTCGAAGGCGCGATAGTCGAAGTCGATGTTGCCGCTGTGATAGACGGTGCTGATCGAGTTGGAGTTCCAGACGATCGAGTAGCCGTTCGGCGGGCTCGAACGGACGAACGAGTAGCCGACCGCGCCGCCGGCCCCCGTCCGACTGACCGCCGCAACGGGGACGCCGAGCTCCTTCGCCATTGCATCGGCCAACACCTGGGCGATCGTGGCGCTCGACCCGCCGAAGAGCACGGTCATCTCGATCGCCTTCTGCGGATACTGCGCGAAGGCCGCGAGCGGCCACAGCGCGACAAGGGCGGCAAGCACCCTCAACATGGCTGTTCCAGCAGCTCCTCGACGCCGACGGTCCGCCGCTCGCGCGCCGATTGAATCCCGGCAAGCACCACCGCCAGCGACCGCGTGGAACGCTCGCCGTCCATCTCCGGCTCGCCCTGACCGCGGACGGCTGCGGCAAACTCGTCGAGCTCGTCGACGATCGGGTCGATCGTCGGACACGTCACGGGCCGCGCCCCCGGCGTGCCCCGCGTGAGGAAGCGAAGCCCCTGCTGCAGATCGTAATAGGCGCTCGCCTCCTTGCCGTAGATGTTCATGACGTAGTGCTCCGAGGCCGACGCGTAGCTCGCATTCAGCGTCGACAGCGCGCCGCTCTCGTGCTCCAGCACCATGCTGGCCACATCGGGGTTGTCGCCGGGCAGGACGAGCTGCGCGAGACGGCCCGTCACAGCGACGATGGGACCCATGAGATATTCGAGGACGTCGGTGTAATGGATGCCGATCTGCAGCATCACGCCGCCCGGCATCCCCTCGGCCGTGTAGCGCCACGACGTCAGGTCGATCGTGCCGAGCCGATCGCGGCTGATGTTCGCCTCGGCGTTGACGAGCCGCCCGAACTCGCCCGCGTCGATCCGCTGCCGAATCCAGCGGAAATGGCTCTCGCGCCGCCGCTGGTAGCCGAGCGCCAGCACGACCCCCGCGCGGCGGCAGGCCGCGGTCAACGCCCGCGCGTCGGCAACAGTGTTCGCGATCGGCTTGTCCAGGAAGACGTGCTTGCCCGCCTCGGCGGCCGCATGCGTGGTCTCGAGGTGGACGCCGTTCGGCGTGGTGTTGACGATCGCCTCGATGCGGCGGTCGCCGAGCATCGCCTCGTAGCTCGGGGCGTCCTCGCAGCCGTACTTGGCGGCGAAAGCGCGCCGCTTGTCATCCGATCGTGTGAAGCAGGAAACGATGCGGAGCCTCCCCGAGCGTGAGATGGCGTCGGCGAGCACATCCGACCACCATCCCATGCCCAGGCAGCCGACCCTTACGGGTTCGAACGCATTCACTGAGTGACGTACACCGGATTCGGCCGCTGATTGAGCTCGATGTACGTGCCCCACGGGTCGTAGACGAAGGCGAGCCCGCCGCCCTGGTCGTTGGGCGTGAACGGCCGATCGATCTTCACGCCGGCGGCTTCGAGCTTCTTCACGAACGCCGCCAGATCGCGGACGTCGAAGCCGATGTGATCGAGCACGCGTCCCTTCGTCGTGACCGTCGGCATGTCGGTCGCCGAGAACGTCAGATTGACTCCCGGTATGTCCGCCGCCTGGTTCTGGCCACGCATGCCCGGCCGCGCGCCGAAGTGCTTCGCGTACCACGCCTGGATTGCCGGAATCTGATCCTTCGGCACCCAGAAGTGCACGTGGTGATGCTGGATCGGAAATCGCTGCTTCGGGTCTTCCAGAATCTCGATGCGCAGCCCGTCGGGCGTCACGACGAACGCCTGGTCGGTGCGGCCGTTGCCGCCCGGGAGCACCTCGAGCCCGGCCGCCTTCCACCGCGCCACCGCCTGCTGTGTGTTCTGCACGATGAACCCAACGTGGTTGACGACGCTCCCCACCGTGCCTCCGGCCGGCGGCGGCACGTTGTTCTGATGCAGGTAGACGACGACGCCCGGGAAGCGGACGACCTGGAAGTTCCCGGCCTTCATCGCCTCGCCGCCCATCGTCACGAAGATCTTCTTGTGCGCCTCGATGTCGCGCGTGTTGAGGTGCCAGTGGCCCATCGTCACGCCGGTCTCGTTGGGCGGAAACGCCTGGGCCTGCGCCAGACCGGTGCCCGCCATCCAGGCGATCGTCAGGATCGCAATCAGTCGTCTCACGGCAACCTCCTATTTGTCGTCAATCCGGTAACTTGCACCGATCGCTTCGACGGCAGCGCGTGCCGCGCGATCGTCGAACTCCCAGCTCCCGCCCGACACGCCGATCCCTCCGATGCATTCGCCGTCGACGATGATCGGATAGCCACCTTCGATCGCCGTCCACCGCTCCGGTCCTGCGGCGAGCGCCAGCCCGATCGCATGCGCGACGTCGAGCGCCTGCGCCTGTGCGCCGTGCGATCCGGTCGGCCGCTTGTTCGACGCCGCACACACGGCCTTCGTCGTCGAGGAATGGACGGTATGAAAGCGCCCGCCGTCCATCCGCTCGAGCAGCACCAGGTGCCCGCCGGCATCCGTGATCGCCACCGCGATCGCGATCCCTGCGGCATCGGCCATCGCGATGGCCGCATCCATCATGTGCCGCGCGCCCGCGAGGGTGAGGCGCTTGGCCGGCGCGACATACATCTACCTGACGCGCTCCCACATGCGGAGGGTGACGCGCTCCTTCCCGTCCTGCCCCTTCGCAAACGTGTTGAGCGACAGCCGATCCGCACTCACCTCGACGAAGCGGTGCATCCCGTTGCCGATGTTGCGCGGATTGACGCTCCCCTCGACGTGGTGCGTGACCGACTGGTCCTCTTCGTTGACCGTGTAGCGGCCGAAGTAGGCGGTGTAGGTGGCGTAGGCCTGCGCCTGCTCCTTCTCGTTCATCGGGCCTTCGCCCTTGCGCGGCGGCCGCACCTCGTCGCTGTTCATGATCTGGACCCACATGCGCCCCTGGCTGTCGTAGATGATGAAGCCCGTCGGCTGTTTCCCGCGCGGGAACGTGGTCGGTCCGCTGCCGTCGACGACACGCGTCTCGACGCCGACCATTCGCCACGTGCCGACAATCAGCTTGCCGACCTGTCCCTTCGGAGCCTTTGGCGCCCCCTGGGCGAATGCCGCGATGGCCACCCCAAGGACGGAGGCGAGGGCGACCACCGCAATCCGCCTACACATGATGCATCCTCCTGGCGCTCGCACCACCGTTGGCGCCATAGAGCCTAACATCACTTTCCCTTTCAGGAGGAGCATGAGAATGCGTTCAGCGGCATTACCCGGCCGTGCCGCGGTTGTCGGCGTGACGGCGCTGATGCTGCTCGCTAGTCCGGCGTCCGCGCAGGAACGAGTGGGCGGCCATTTTGGCACCGTCGTCCCGCTCGTCACCCGGGCGGACGGCGGCACAACAACGGTCTCCGACGACTTCGTCATCGGATTCCCGACGATCACGATCCGCACCAGCCCGCGATGGGCTTCGATCTCGCGCTCGTTCCGACCATTCAGAACGAACCGCTCCACGTCGACCTCCCAGTGCCTCCGGGCGTGATTGCATCCATAGGCGGCGGCTTCGACCCAGGACTTCGAATGGCTTTCGACGTGACGCGCGCGTCGTGGGGCCTGACGCCGGTCATCGATCGCGGCTTGTTCTCAGCCGGAGGCGGAACCACGGTATCCGGCGAGATGGTGATTCGGACGCAGCGCCTGGCAGGCGTATGGGCCCGCAACGCCTATCTCGATTTCACCTCGATGTGGCAACGGTGGAACTTCGATGCGGCGGCACTTTCACGAACCGTAATGAGCTGCGCATGAGCATTCAGGCCGATCGCCCCCTCGAGACGTTTGCCGGCACCGTCGAGGTGCTGACGCTCGACGCCGCCGGGAACGTCACCGCGACCCGACCAGGCACGTTGCGCGCGCGCCGCGTGGCGCTCAGAGAGCCGGCACGCTGAAACGCGGCCGGCCGTAGTCCGGCGCTCGACGACCCCGCGCCCGAACCCCGCCGCGATGAGGTGTTCGCGGCAATAGGCGGCCTTTGCCGCCCTGACGTAGAACACGGCGCCATGCGGTGGAAACGCACGCGCCCGCAGACGCGTCATAATCCGCCACCGATGATTTCGATGGACAGCCACCGGACGGCCGTCCGGCGCACGTTGATCAGCCTGGCCGTTCTGGCTCTGATCTGGTCGGCCATCGTCGCCATCACCGGCGGCATCGGGATCACGCTGGCGGGTGTCCGCGTCTCGTCGCGGAACCCCCGCAATCCGCTCCTCATCGCACTGGCGAGCGCATGCACGGCCGCTCTCCTCGCTCGCAGAAGGCCGCACGAGCTCCGACAGGACGTCCGCTCGCTGGTCGCGCTCGTGATGAGCGCCTGGCACGCGTACTCCCGTCGCCGGGTGGCCAGGTGGCTCGGTCTGCCGACTGTGACCGCGATCGGCGGAGCGACACTGATTGTCGTCCACTGGTTGCGGGCGCGGCCGCTCTGGCTCGACGAGGAAATGATCGCCCTGAATGTGCGCGATCGCTCGTTCGTCGACCTCGCCGGAAAACTGTGGCTGGATCAGAGCGCTCCGCTCGGATGGCTCGCGGCGGAACGAGTCGTGATGCGCGTCTTCGGTATGAGCGAAACGGCGGCGCGCGCGCTGCCCGCCCTCGCCGGCATTGCGGCAGTCGCAGCCGCCGCATGGATTGGCCGACGCTGGATGACGACACCCGGCGCCATCGCGCTCGTGGCGATGTCGTCGTTGGGTCTCTGGGTATTCCATTACTCACTCGAGTTGAAGCCGTACTCCGGAGACACGCTGTCTGGATTTCTCCTGCCGACACTCGTTCTGTGGGCCGTCGAGGCCGAAACGCCGCGTCGACGGCTGCGGCGCGCCGCGATTTGGTGGACTGTCGCCGCGCTCGGCCAATGGTGGGCGTATGGCGCGCTGTTCATTGCACCGGCGTGTGCCGTGGCACTCGTGGTGGCGATGTGGTGCATCGACGGCTGGCGTCGTGCGGCCTCATGCGCCGTGTTCGGGATTGGGTGGCTTATCTCGTTCGGCGTCAATTATTTGCTCGTCTTGCGATTCACGCTCGAGAACGACTTCCTGCGCCAGTACTTTTCCGTGGCGATACCGCCCGGGTCGAGCGCCGTCATGGACATCGCGCAATGGCTGGGGCGACAGCCGGTTCTCTTGGCGACTGCGCCGGGCGGAAGCACGCTTCCCGCTCTCTTCTGGGCGACGGCGCTGTGCGGATTCCTGCTTGCCCGACCCCGCCGGATCGGATACGTCGCGGCGGCCGTTCCGCTCTCTGCGGTCGTGCTGGCCATTGCCGGCGGCGTACCGCTCTATGAGCGACTCTCGCTCTGGGTGGTACCGGCGCTTTACGTCGGCATCGCGTCGTGCGTCGATGCTGGCGCCATCCGGATGCGAGAGGCATACGCGCGTGCACGGCGTGCGGGGGTCGTGGTAGGCCTGACCGTGCTCGTCGCCGGCGCGTCGGCCGGCGTCGATATCGTTCGACGCGGATGGCAGGATGCGAGGGCGCGTCCACCGGACAGCAACCACGGATACGACGACAGGAGCGGCGTGAGGTGGCTCCTGGCTCAACGGCAGCGTGGAGACGCTGTGCTCGCCACGATGCTCTCGTTGCCCGGCGTCTGGTGGTACGGCGGCGTTCCGCTGTCTCTTGTGGAGCACACCACCATGTTCCCGGACGGCACCCCGCTCTTCGAGATCTTCCACGCGCCGCGGGAGGACGACTGCAACCTTCGCCCGCTGCTGGCGCCCTACTCGCGTGCGCTGGTGTACATGGGGTTTCCGGATCGACCAGAGGGATTCGACGAGCTGGTGCTGCGAGAGCTGGCGGCCGCGGCACAGGTGTTGGAGGTTCGGCGGTTCTCGACGTCCACCCTCGCTGCTGTCGTCGAGTTGCATCCGGCAGCGCCGCCGGTCGCTGCCAACGCGCGGCGGCGCTTCTCGCAGGCGACAGGCCTGGACGGCTGCATCGCCGCGCGGCCTGCACGCCGCTGGTAGCCGTCAGTCCTGCGCCTCGACGACCCCGCGGCCGAAGCCGGCCGCGATGAGCTGCTCGCGGCAGTAGGTGGCCTGCCCCGATCGGACGTAGAACGCCGCGCCCATCCGAAGGCTGTTGAACAGCAGGCTCCGCCCGTACGGCTCGACCTGCACCGCGTAGTCGACACCCGCCGTCGTCAGCCATGCCTCGACGCGCAGCGCGACGCGAAGCGAGCCCGCGATGTAGATGCGTTCCGGATCGTCGAGGGCCTCTGGCTCGATGCGCGCCATGGCGCTGATCTGTAGCACGATATACTCGGCTGATCCCGATGATCCATCCGATCCTCGGCCTGCATCACGTTACTGCCACCGTCGACGCCGCGCAGGACGATCTCGATTTCTGCCGCGGCGTGCTGGGACTGCGCCTCGTCAAGAAAACGATCAACTTCGACAACCACTTCGTCTATCACTTCTATTACGGCAACGAGCGCGGCACGCCGGGCACGATCTGGACCACGTTTCCCTACAGGGAGCGCGGCGTCCGCGTCGGGCGCACGGGAGCGGGGCAGGTCACGGCGACGGCGTTCTCAGTCCCGGCCCATTCGCTGGAGGCGTGGCGAGCGCGCCTCCAGGCGCACGGCGTCCGCGTCGAGGACAACTCGCCGCGATTTGGCGAGGCGTCGCTCGTCTGCAGGGATCCGTCCGGACTGCGGTTCGAGCTTGTCGCCGCACACCGCGACGAGCGAACGCCGTGGACGGGCGGCGGCATCGAGAAGAGCGCGGCGATCCGCGGGCTGCACACCGTCACGCTGACCGTGCGGTCGCCGGAGCGAACGGTGGAGCTGCTGACCACGCTGCTTGGCTGGCGCGTGGCGAACGAGGCGGCGTCGTACGTGCGCCTCGCGGCAGGCGACGGCGCGCCGGGCCGGCTGCTCGACATCCATCACGACCCGAACGCGGAGCCGGCCGTCAACGGCCTGGGCACGGTGCATCACGTCGCGCTGGCGATCGCGAGCCTTGACGAGCAGACGCGGCTGCGCCGCGAGCTGATTGAATACGGCTGCCAGGTCACGGAAATCCGCGACCGCTGCTATTTCACGTCGATTTATTTCCGCGAGCCCGGAGGCGTGCTGCTGGAGGTCGCCACGGTGGAGCCGGGCTTCACGGTGGACGAGGACGTCCGCGATCTGGGGCGCGGCCTGAAGCTCCCTCCGTGGGAGGAGGCGTACCGTGCCGAGATCGAGCGGACGCTCGTGCCCGTCATCGCGGCATGACGGGCTATAGCCGCAGGCGGCGGCCCGTCCCGAGCCGCAGGAACCCGTGCTCGCCCACCAGATGCGCGAGCGCCAGCAGCATCACCGCGATCCACAGTGGAATGGCCGCAAAGGCCGACAGGATCGAAAACACGAACGCGAGCAGCACCAGTATTCCCGATACGGACCAGGTCATTTCCGACCTCCCTCTGGATGAGCCGATGCGAGGATCATGCCTCGGGGCTCGCGTGCGCCCGGCGGGTACTGCATGGCACAGCTGAAGCTCACCATCGCGACGACCGACTACGACCACTTTCGCGACTTCCGGTTCGGACTCGTGACGGCCGAAGGCATCGACCACAGCTGGCTGACGCTCGGCCACCACGAGTGCTTCGCGCGCTTCACCGCGAACCGCGAGTTCGATCTGTCGGAGCTGTCCTTCGCCAAGTTCTGCACGCAGGTCAGCCGGCCCGATCCCGACATCATCGGCCTGCCGGTCGTCTGCTCGCGGCTGTTCCGGTTCTCGTCGTTCTACGTGAACCGCAAGAGCGGCATCCGGACGATTGCGGATCTCCGAGGCAAGCGGATCGGATCACCCGAATGGGCGCACTCGGCCGCCGTGTATATGCGTGGCTGGATGCACAACGACATGGGCGTGCCGCTGACCGACGTCCACTGGTTCCAGGCCGGCGCGAACGCTCCGGGACGGGAAGAGAAGGTGGAACTGAACCTGCCGCCGGGCGTCACGCTCACGCGCGTCTCGGATCGCAGTCTCAGCCAGATGCTGGCCGCCAACGAGATCGACTGCGCCATCATCGCGCGGCCGCCCACGTGCTTCCTCGAGCATCATCCTGACGTCGTCCGCCTCTTCCCCGACTACGTCGGGATGGAAGAGGAGTACTACAAGCGCACCGGCGTCTGGCCGATCATGCACATCATTGCAATGAAGAAGTCGATTGTCGACGCGCACCCCTGGGCGGCGCGCAACCTCTTCAACGCGTTTCTCGAATCGAAGCGCCGCTCGCTCGAACGGATCCTCGACCCGGCCGTCTCACGTTACCCCGTGCCGTGGCTGACGGCGTACGCCCGGCGGATGCGCGATATCTTCGGCCAGGACCTGTTCCCGTACGGCATCGACGAGAACCGGCCGACCTGGGCGCAGATGGCGCTGTACACGTCTCAACAGGGGATCGCACACCGGCTGCTCACGCCGGAGGAGATGTTCCCGCGCGGCATCATGACCAAGGTTGTGATCTAGAATTGGCCCCAACAGGAGCGCCGCCATGCACATGCTGCTCGTCGTCCTGGCCGCCCTCGCCCTGACCGCCGCCCCCGCGCGGGCGCACATCACGCGCATCGTCATCGACCCGGCCCAGTCGCAGTCGCCGGTCTTCGAGGGCCGGGTATTCGGGCCGAACGGCAGCGTCGGCCCCTACGAGAAGCTGCGCGGCAAAGCCTTCGGCGAGCTCGATCCGAACGATCCGCGCAACGCGGTCATCACCGACATCAAGCTCGCCCCGCGCAACGCCCGCGGGCGGGTCGAGTATTCGATGGACATCTTCATCCTGAAGCCGATCGACCTGCGCAAGGGCAACCACAAGGTCATTCTCGACTTCAACAACCGCGGCGAGATGCGCGTGGCGACGTTCAACGATGCGCCGCTCGCCAACGATCCGAAGACGGCCGCCGATGCCGGCACTGGCTTCATCATGGATCTCGGCTACACGGTGGTCGGCAACGGATGGGACATCGGCGCCACCGAAGGGCTCACGATTACGGTGCCCGTCGCCAAGAACCCAGACGGCTCGAGCATCACCGGACCGTCCTACGAGTACATCGTCTTCGACAATCCGAAGACCGTCCGCTACGAGCTGGCGTATCCCGCCGCGACGCTCGACACGGCGAAGGCGGCGCTGACGGTCCGCGAGCGCCTGGACGACGCCCCGATACCCGTGCCGGCGGGCGGCTGGGAGTACGTCGATGAGCGGACGATTCGGCTGCTGCCTGCGGGCACGCCGTTCAAGCAGAGCCACATCTACGAGTTCACCTACACGGCGAAGGATCCGCTGGTCGCCGGCATCGGGCTCGCCGCGACGCGTGACTTCATGTCGTTCCTTCGCCACGCAAAGGCCGACGAGGCGGGCACGCCGAACCCGCTCGCCGGCGACGTGCGCTATACGTTCAGCTTCTCGATCTCGCAGCCGACGCGCACCCTCAACGACTTCCTCCAGTTCGGCTTCAACGAGGACGAGCGCGGCACGCGGGTCATCGACGGCATGCTCAAGTGGGTGGGCGCCGGCAACGGCGTGCAGATCAACTACCGCTTCGCGCAGCCCGGCCGCACCGAGCGGAATCGACAGAACCATCTCTATCCGGAAGGCGTCTTCCCGTTCGCGTACCAGCGGACGACCGATCACCTGAGCGGCCGCACCTCCGGGCGGCTCGATCGCTGCCTGGCGACGAGGACGTGTCCGAAGATCTTCAACGCGAACTCGTCGAACGAGTACTGGGTGAAGGCGGGATCGCTGCTCCATACCGACTCGCGCGGCAACGATCTGCCGGATCCGGAGAACGTGCGCTTCTACCTGATGTCGGGGCTGTCGCACGGCGTGGGCAACGTCACCAGCCGCGGAAGCTGCCAGCAGTTCCTGAACCCGACGAGCCCGTATCCGGCGCTGCGCGCGCTGCTCATGGCGCTCGACGACTGGGTCGTCAAGGGAACCGAACCGCCGCCCAGCCGGGTGCCGCGGCGCGCCGACGGGACCGCCGTGGCCGTGGAGCCGCGCCCCGGTTATCAGACGGGCATCGTGACGCAGAAGCAGCTGGGATGGCCGACGATTCCCGGCGTGACGTACACGGGCGTGATTACCGCGCGCTACTACCTCGACTTCGGACCGACGCTCGGCGAGGGGATCGTGTCGCACTACCCGCCGTCGCTCGACAAGCGTCCCGCGTATCCAATCTTCGTCTCGAAGGTGGATCAGGACGGCAACGAGATCGCGGGCATCCGGCTGCCGCCCGTCGAGGCGCCGATTGCGACGACCACCGGCTGGGCGCTGCGGCGCGAAGGCTTCGGCCAGAACGATGGCTGCGAGGCGAGCGGACAGCACATCGCATTCGCGAAGACGAAAGCCGAGCGCGAGGCGTCCGGCGATCCGCGCCTCTCGCTCGAAGAGCGCTACAAGACGCACGAGGGCTACGTCGCCGCCATGCGCCGCGCGGCCGAGAAGCTGCAGCGCGACCGGTTCCTGCTCCCCGCCGACGTCGAGCGCTACGTCCAGGAGGCCCAGAAGAGCAACATCCTGCGCCAGTAGCGCGTCTCTCACATGCGCCTGGCGGCTTTGCTGGACGAGCCTTTCGCCGGATCCCTATCGCGCACACCTGCGCGGTAGAGTGGGAATCTCGGTCGGTTCCCGCTCTCCGGACATTCTTCTCCGTGGAGCGGACAAACAGCTCCCGTCGCGATTCCGCACCTCGTTGTCCTTTGAGCAGCGTCGTCGAGGAGACACCCATCCGCAGGGCGCGCTTCTTGCTATCGCTCGAAGCGACGGGCCTCGCCCGCTCGCAGGCGGCTCGGCGTACCCGCACGGAGGACAGGAATGGTGCCCACGGTCAACTCCCGGGCGGCTGACTCCGCCATCACGATCGTGAGGGGTTCGGCACTGAGTCGCGCCTGCTACCGCGACATCCTCGCCATCCTCGAGCACAACTGGCAGAACGCGGATCCGTATTTCGACGATTTCGTGCGGGTCATGCGCAACTGCGCAGACGATATGCTCGTGCGCCTGTCGGACGGACAGATCGACGGCGTCCTGCGGACCAAGGTGATCCGCTCGTGCGGCAGTCCGCTCACCATGCCGCGCACCTTCGAAGAGCTTGTCGGGCCCTACTGGTCGCGGCGCGACTGGTATTCCGATACGCGGGTTCTCGTCGACCTGACGAAGCGGGACGGCGCGTCGGGGGTTGCGAGCAGCCTCATCGCCGCCTCGCTGCGCCTCTTTCGAGAGCCGAACATGGTGACGTTCAGCCCTGAAGACCGGGCCGCGCTGCATAGCCGCTTCGGGGGGTACCCCGTGGGCCGAATCGAGAACGGACGGCCCCGCCACCATTCGCCAAACGTCGTTCTCATGTGTTACCGCGGCTTTTCCAGCGACCCGCCGCCGCGGTGGTCGCGGCCCGCTGCCTGAGCTGAGCGGGCCCCTTCGGCCCCGTGGCATCGGGCCGCCTACTACTACAGGACCCCAGCCCTGTGTCGGCGTGACTTTCGCGAAGCGGCGGGGAGTTGTATATTCGCCGGCGCCATGCGCCCGGCGTGGGTGATTCTCGGCACTGCGGTGTTATTGACGAGGGCAGTCCCCACCGGGTCGATGCCCGCACGAACACCGGGTCAGAACAGCAGCCCGAGGACCGTCTGGGATGGCGTCTACACCGACGCGCAGGCCGCGCGCGGCGAGGCGCGCTACCGCACGAGCTGCGCCGGCTGCCATGACGAGGGACCGCGCCGTGCCGAGGCGTTCATGCGCGACTGGAGCGGCAGCGACGTCGGCAGCCTCCTCACCCGTATCAGGACGTCCATGCCGCCCGGCGCCGCGGGCAGCCTGACCGAGGCCGAATACCTCGATATCGTCGCCTTCATGCTGCGCGTCAACGACTTTCCCGCCGGTCCCGACGAGCTCACGGCCGAACGGGCCAGGGCCGTCCGCGTCGAAGGACGCAGCGGGGACGCACCGGTCCCGAACTTCGCGCTCGTGCGCGTGGTGGGGTGTCTCGGCGCTGGACCGGGGACGGACTGGACCGTGTCGAGCGTCAGCGCGCCGTCCCGGACGCGGAATCCCGCCGCATCGACGGGCGAAGAGCTCAAAGACGCAGAAGCCGCGGCGCTCGGCGGCGCCACCTTCCGGCTGATGAACGTGTACCCGCAGCCTGCGGCCTACACGGGCCACAAAGTGGAAGCCAAGGGCTTTCTGATTCGGGATCCGGCCGGCGACCGGATCAACGCGACGTCGGTGCAGAGCCTCGCGTCGCGTTGTCCATGACCTCGCGAATCGTGGCGGCCGTGACCGGCGAGCTGATGATGTTCATCCCGCGCTGGACGCCCTCGGCAATCTTGAGGGGCGTCCACCCTCGCTTGTTGGGCCGATTCCACACGTCCATTCGCGCGCCCCGCTCCGCCAGGTAGCGCACGACCGACGGCACGTGCTTCAGCGCGGCACCGTGCATGACGGTCTCGCCGTTGTTGTCCACCGCGTTGAGATCGTTGCCGAGCTCGAGCGCGACCTTCACCGCCTCGAGCACCTCCGGCTCCGTGCCGGGGTCCTCGCCGGGATTCTGGGTCCCGACCCCGGCCGCGACCATGAGCGGCGTCGTGTTGTCCTCGTTCGGGAGCTTCGGATCGGCGCCGAGCTCCGCGAGCAGCCGCATCAGCTCGAAATCGGCGGTCCGCGCGGCGAGCAGAAACGGCGTCGCGCCGATCGCGTTGAGCGTCGTCAGCCCCATCTGCGGCCGCTTCGTCGCCCGGGCGTTGACGTCGGCGCCCTTGGCGACGAGCTTCCGGACAAGTTCGAGGCTGGTCATGTTGCCGGAGCCCGGCGGCGCGGGATCGTTGCTGCCGGCGATGCCCATCTTGCGGACCCAGGAGATCTGGTGCAGCGCCGTCCAGCCGCGCGGAGCCGCGTTCGGATCGGCGCCCCGATCGAGCAGCCACGCGGCGAGCTCGAAATGGGCGTTCGCCACGGCCAGCAGGAAGACGTTCAGCCCGGCCTCGGTCGGCGCGGGGCCGGTTTCCTCCGGCGCCGGCTCGTCGATCGGCGTCGAAGCGGGAATCGAGTCGTCGAGGCGCGCTCCGGCCGCGACGAGCGCTTTGACCGCGGCGATTTGCCCCTCGCGCGCCGCGAACAGGATCGCCGTGAATCCCCCGTTCGATCGCCCGTGTACGTCGGCGCCGCGCGCAACGAGCGCCTCAATCACCGGCGCGTGCCCTTCCGCCGCGGCCCACATCAGCGCCGTCTGCCCCCGCCACCCTTCTTTCGCATTGACGTCGGCGCCACGGCGCAGCAGCGCGTTCACGGCATCCACGTTCCCGGTGCGGGCGGCGGTCATGAGCACCGTCTCGCCTCCGGGAAGGACGGTATTCGCGTCGGCGCCCGCCTTCAGGAGCAGCTCGATCGCGGCGGCGCTGCCGTTGAGCGACGCCAGCCAAAGCGGCGTGACGCCGTAGCGGTTCGCCGCCTTCACGTCGGCACCGGCCGCAATCAGCCGCGTCACGGCCTCGACGTCGTCCGCGTACACCGCCTCATGAAGGGGCGTCGTGCCGTCGGGACGCCCCTGCGCGGCGAAAGGAACGGCCGTCGCGGCGATGACCAGCAGCGTGAAGACGTGGCTCGCGGCGGTGGCGCGCATCGAATCCTCAGACGTTCAGCGGCTCGAGAATCTCCGAGACCTTCCCGGTGCTGTCGACGAAGCGGTCCAGATGAACGCCGACCTTCTCGAGCAGCGTCAGGTGGAGGTTCGCGAGCGGCGTCTGCTGGGCGTACTTGATGTGGCGCCCGCCACGCAGCCGTCCGGCGCCGCCGCCGGCCACGACGATCGGCAGGTTCGAGTGGTCGTGGACGTCGGGGTTCCCCATGCCGCTGCCGAGCAGATACATCGAGTGGTCGAGCAGCGTGCCGTCGCCGTCGGGCGTCTCCTTCAGCCGCTGCACCAGGTACGCGAAGAGCGACACGTGGTGCGCGTTGATCTTGGCGAGCTTCGCGAGCTTCTCGGGATCGTTCGTGTGGTGCGACACCGGGTGGTGCGGCTCGGGCACGCCGATGTGCGGATACGTGCGCGTGCTCGTCTCGCGCGCGAGCTGGAACGTGATCACGCGCGTCATGTCGGTCTGCAGCGCGAGCACCTGCAGATCGAACATCAGCTTCACGTGATCCTCCCACACCGCCGGTACGGTCGCGGGCCGGTCGAGGTCGATCGTGATCCCTTCCGCGCTCGCCTGCTCGGCTCTCTGGATTCGCCGCTCCACCTCGCGGACCGAATCGAGATACTGCGCCAGCCGGTTGCGATCGGTGGTGCCGAGCTCCCGCCGCAGCCGCGCCATGTCGGCCGTCATCCAGTCGAGGATGCTGCCGTTGCGCTGCAGATCGGCACGCCGCCGCTCCGGCGGGCCGCCGTCGCCGAACAGGCGCTCGAACACGACGCGCGGATCCGCCTCGGTCGGCAGCGGCGTGGTTGGCGACGACCAGGACAGGTTGTTCTGGTACGCGCACGCGAAGCCGTTGTCGCAGTTGCCGACCTGCGCAATCAGGTCCGTCCCGAGCTCCAGCGAGGGAATCGGCGTCTCGCGGCCGATCTGCCTGGCGGCGATCTGATCGACCGTGATGCCCAGCTCGTAGTCGGTCCCCTCGGTTCGCTTCGCCTTCGCGCAGCTCAGGAAGGCGCAGTTGGCCGACGCGTGGTTCCCCGTCGTATAGGCGTTCCGCAGCTCGAGGTTGCTGATGACGGTGACCTGATCGAGGAACGGCATCAGCGACTGCAGCGACGGCGACAGCTCGGTAATCCGCCCCTCCGCGGCCGGCGCCCACTGCATCCAGTTCGCCCCCATCGGGATGTATATGAACCCGAGGCGGCGTACGGGGCGGGCGGCCGTCTGCGCCAGCGCGGAGGCGGCCGGCACCATCGCGTCGAGCAGCGGGAGCGCCAGCATGGTGCCCATGCCGTGCAGGAAGGTCCGCCGGGGCAACGATGTCCTCGTCAGAAACATAACGTCTCCTAACTCGCTGTCCTGCGCATCTGGAACGGCGCGCTCGTCACCACCCCGAGCACGATCGATGAGAACCGATAATCCTGGCTCCGGGCCTCGCGCGTGATGGCGCGAACGGCCGGCGCATCGTAGTACTCGAGGCCGCGTCCGAGCGCATACGTGAGCAGCTTCTCGGTCACCGTGGTCACGAACAGCTCCGGACGGCTCAGGATGGCCTTCCGCAGCCCCGCCACGCCGTCGAACGTCGTGCCGCCCGGCAGGCCACCCGCCGCGTCGACTGGCGTACCCGCCTCGGTACGCGTCCGCCAGCGGCCGATGGCGTCGAAGTTCTCCATCGCGAGTCCCGCCGGATCCATCAGCTGATGACAGCCGGAGCACGCGGGGTTCGAGCGGTGCTCGGCCATCCGCTCGCGCATGGAGAGCGCCTTCCCGACCGGGGGACTCGAGAGCGGCGGCACGTTCGGCGGCGGCGGTGGTGGGGGCGTGCCGAGAATGTTCTCGAGCACCCACTTGCCGCGCAGCACGGGCGACGTGCGGTTCGCGTACGACGTGACGGTGAGGATGCTGCCATGGCCGAGCAGACCCGCACGGACGCTGTCGCCCGGCAGCGCCACGCGGCGGAATCGACTGCCGTACACGTTGGGGATCCCGTAATGCCGCGCGAGGCGTTCGTTGACGAACGTGTACGGCGCACGCAGCAGATCCAGCACGTTGCGGTCTTCCCTGACGATCGTCTCGAAGAGCAGCTCCGTCTCGCGGCGGAACGCCTGCCGGAGGTTGTCGTCGAACTCCGGGAAGGTCCGCGGGTCGGGGCTCACCGCATCCAGATTGCGCAGGTACAACCACTGCCCGGCAAAGTTGCTGACGATGGCCGCCGCCCGCGGGTCGGCCAGCATGCGCCGCACCTGCCGCTCGAGCACCTCCGGCCGGCGCAGCGTGCCGTCGATCGCCCGACCGAGCAGCTCCTCGTCGGGGATGCTGCTCCACAGGAAGAACGACAGGCGCGAGTCGAGCTCCACGTCGCTGACGCGATAGGCCGTATTCGGCGCCGCGTTGCGCGGATCGCGTTCGATGCGGAACAGGAACTCGGTGCTGGCGAGAATCGCGCGGAGCCCCATTTCGACGCCCGCCTCGAAGCCGTCCTTCGCGCGCACGTCGCGGTACAGGCTGAGCGGCACCTCGAGGTCGGCAGGCGTCACCGCGCGCCGGTACGCGCGCCGCGCGAGCGTCGTCAGGATCGTCGTCGCGCACGCGGCCTCGGCTGACGCGTCGGCGGGGCGACAGACGAAGATGCGGCGGCGGCTCGGTGTATCGCCGGCGCCGCGCGCATCGAACGGGCCGGTGACCGAGACGGAATGCACCGCCGGCTGCACCCGCGGATGCCGGTCCATGTTGAAGTGCGCGGGGTACGGCTGCCGCACTGTCTCGAGCAGCGCGAACGACTTCCGCTGGAACGTCGCGCCGATCTCGTGGGGGCCCGCACGAACCGTCGCTCGCACTTTGAGATCGCGGTCGACCGCCTCGTCCGAGTAGTAATCGCCGACCTTGTTCCGATTCGGGACGACGGTGAAGAGCTCCAGACGCTGACCGTCGAGCGTCAGCTCCAGCTGGTGCGGCTCGTACAGCCCCTCGACGTTCTCGTTCCGATCGCGCGAGAGCCGAACCTGGAATTCGTAGGTCCCGTCGAGCGGAAACATGTAGCGGACCGACGTGCCGCCGCGGGTGCCGAACGGCAGACCGTCGACGTGATCCTCTTGCGTCAGATCGGGCGGCAACAGGACGATGTGGCTGGCGGGCGCCGGCAGCGGGCTGCCGACGGCGAGGCGGCTGACTTTCTGCGCCGCCGCCAGGTACCGTTCGAGGAGCGTCGGCGACAGCTCTCCGACGCCCACGTTGTCGAAGCCGTGGCTCGCATCGTCCTTGGGGAGCAGCGACGAGACGTCGACCTCGATCCCGAGCAGGTCCCGAATCGCGTTCTGATATTCCGTGCGATTCAGCCGCCGGAACGTCTCCGTGCGGCCGGGATTGGGTGCCGCGGCCGCCGCGCGATCGAGCGCGGTTTCGAGATGCGATACGACGGCGTCGTACGTCGGCTCGTCCGGCCGTGGCGACCCGGGCGGCGGCATCATGCGGACCCGCAGCTTCCGCACGACCTTCTCCCACGTGGCGGCGTGCTCGCCGACGCGGTCGGCATCGAGCGGCGACAGCGTCAAGCCGGCGGTCTGGCGTTGATCGTTATGACAGGTGAGGCAGTACCGCGTGAGGACCGCACGCGGCGCGGGCGCCGCAGACGTGAATCGAGCGACCGGTTGCTGCTGTGCTTCGCCGGCTCCTGGGGTCCCAGTCGACGCTGCAACGACCGCCAACCCGCCAGCACACCACACCAGCCAGCGCTTTGCCATCGGTCCTCCGGGACGCAGACCGCCTAAGAATAGACCAAATCAGCCGACAGATGTACGCCTACACGGCATCGCGACCGACAGCGCCCGGGTCAGCCGTTCGGCGCGGTGGGCGCGCCTGCCGGCGCTGCTGCCCGCCGGCGGTTGTTCGCCGGAAACCGATGCCCGAGTTGGCGATTCCCCCTCGGGTATAATCCGGCCCGGTCACACGGCGGTTCCCAACGCGCCGCGTGCGCGTGTTCGGGTGCCGCGGGAGGTCACCTATGAAACGCGTCGGCCTCGTGATCGTGATGGTCGTGCTCGCCGCGCCGCTTACCGCACAATGGCTGCACTACCCCACCCCGGGCATGCCGCGCACGCCCGACGGCAAACCCAATCTCACCGCGCCTGCGCCGCGGACGGCCGACGGCAAGCCGGATCTGTCGGGGCTGTGGCAGCGCACGAACAATCAGCGGTATCGCCGGAACATCGCGGCGGATCTCAAGTCCGAGGAGGTCCAGCCGTGGGCGCGCGAGCTCGTGGCCGAGCGCATGGAGAATCTGGGCCGGGATTCGATGTTCGCCAACTGCCTGCCGCTCGGTCCCGCGTACGCGACCAGTGAGCGCATGTTCAAGTTCGTCCAGACGCCGGGTCTGATCCTCATGCTCGACCAGGACCTCACCTACCGGCAGATCTTCATGGACGGCCGGCCGCTCGAAAAGGAGCCGAACCCGACGTGGATGGGCTATTCGGTGGGACGGTGGGAGGGCGACACGCTGGTGGTCGACAGCTTCGGCTACAACGACAAGACGTGGCTCGATACCTACGGCCATCCCCACACCGAGGCGATGCGCATCACCGAGCGCTATCGCCGCCGTGACTTCGGGCACATGGACATCGAGGTCACGCTCACCGACGCCAACGTGTTCGCGCGGCCGATCACGATCAAGCTGAACGCGGAGCTCGAGCCCGATACCGAGCTCCTCGAGTCGGTGTGCCTCGAGGGCGCGCACAAGAGCCTCGAGAACTGGGTGGGCAAGGCCTCCGACGAAAAGCGCAACGAAGTGATGCTGCCCAGCGAGATCCTCTCGAAGTACGTCGGCACCTACTACGAGCTGGACAACTGGGGCGAAGGTCCCCACCCCCGCACCATTCGCATCACGATCGAGAACGGGCGGCTGGCCGCGGAGTTGAGCAATCGCGGCAAGGCGATCCTGACCGCGCAGTCGGAGACAACGTTTACGGGCCTCTTCGGCTGGGGAGTCCGATTCGTCAACGACGCCAACGGCGTGCCGACGCATCTGCTCGAGATGCACATCTCGGGCAATTACCGGTTTGTGAAGAAATAGTTGGTCACCTCGAGAATCCGCTCGAGCTTCGCCCACTGATCCGCCTCGGTGATCTGATTGCCGTGGACGGTGCTGGCGAAGCCGCACTGCGGACTCAGACACAGATTCTCGAGCGGGACGTACCGCGCGGCCTCCTCAATCCGCCGCGCGATATCCGACGCTGATTCGAGCGCGGCGGCTTTCGTCGTCAGCAGTCCCAGGACGACGGTCTTGTCCTTCGGGACGAAGCGCAGCGGCTCGAACGTCCCCGACCGCGCGTCGTCGTATTCGAGGAAGTACGCGTCGACCTGCAGCGCGTTGAACAGCGCATCGGCCACCGGCTCGTAGCCGCCTTCGGCGACCCAGGCACTCTTGAAATTCCCGCGGCACAGATGGATTGCGACCGTCAGGTCACGCGGCCGCCCGTCGATGACCGCGTTGATGAGCGCCGCGTAGGCATAGGGCAGCTCGTCCGGATCGTCGCCGCGTTCCTTCGCCTGCGCCCGGAGCTGCGGATCGCAGAGGTACGCCAGGTTCGTGTCGTCGAACTGGATGTAGCGGCAGCCGGCGTCGTACAGCGACGCCATCTCCTCGCGGTACACCTGCGCGAGGTCTTGGAAGAACTCGTCGAGGTCCGGATAGGCGCGGATGTCGATCCCCTGCCGCCCCCCGCGGAAGTGCACCATCGTGGGCGACGGAATCGTGACCTTCGGCGTCCTGGTGACCACCGACTTCAGGAACCGGAAGTCGTCAGTCTGGATATCCTGGACGTGCCGGAGCTTGCCCGCGACGGTGATGCGCGGCGGCGCGAAGTCGATGTCGCCCTCGCGGGTGTGGAACTTCGCCGCGATGCCGCCCGAGATCGCGACCCCCTCGAGCCGCTGCAGGAAGTCGACGTGAAAGAACGTCCGTCGGAACTCGCCGTCGGTGATGCTCTGCAGTCCGATCGATTCCTGCTTGCGGACGACGTCGCGAATCGCCTCGTCCTCGATGGCGCGCCGCGCCTCGCTCGCGATCTCGCCGCGCTGGAAGCGCTCGCGCGCGTCTTTCAGATGCGGCGGGCGCAGGAGACTGCCGACGTGGTCGGCGCGGAACGGTGGATTCAGCCGTGACAATGTAATACCCTCCGCGGGGGCTGCATCTTATTACATGACCGCTCCCACGACCGACGTCGGCGCGCTGCTCGATGAGGGCGGCTGGAGCGCGTACCAGAAGCTGCTCGTCGCGGCGACGGCGCTGACGATCATCTTCGACGGCCTCGACAACCAGCTCCTGAGCGCCGCAATCCCCGCGATGATGGCCGAGTGGGCGCTGCCGCGATCGGCGTTCGCCTCGGTCCTCGCCGCCGCGCTGCTCGGCATGATGGTCGGCGGATTTCTGGGCGGCTACGTCGGCGACCGCGTGGGCCGCCGCGTCGCGCTGCTCGGCAGCGTGGCGTCGTTTGGCGCGTTGACCGTCCTCGGCTCGTTCGCCACCGATCTCACCACACTCGCCATTCTGCGCTTCGTCGCCGGGCTTGGCTTCGGCGGCGCGATGCCGAACGCGGCGGCGCTCGCCTCCGAATACGTCCCGCTCGCGCGACGGCCGTTTGCGGTCACCGCCACCATCGTCTGTATTCCGCTCGGCGGGACGCTCGCGGGGGTGCTCGGCGCGCTGATCCTCCCGGTCCTCGGCTGGCGCGCCCTGTTCCTCGTGGGCGGCGGCCTGCCGCTGCTCCTCGCTGCGATCCTGTGGACGATCCTTCCCGAGTCGCCGCGGTATCTCGCCCGCCAGCGCGCGCGCTGGCCCGAACTGGCCGCGATCCTGCGGCGTCTCGGACACGACGTCCCTCGCGAGGCCGAGTTCGTCGATTCGCACGAACGCGCCGTCGCGCGCGCATCGATCGGTGCGCTGTTCGTCCGCGAATTCCGCCGCGACACGCTGGCGATTGGCGCGGCGTTCTTCTTTTGCCTCCTGTCGGTCTACATGGCGATTACCTGGGTACCGTCGCTCCTGACCGGTGCGGGTTTCGACGTCGCCCTCGCCAATTACGGTCTCACCGCCTTCAATCTCGGAGGCGTCGTCGGCGCGCTCGGCGGCGCGATGGTCTTCGGGCGGCTCGGGTCGCGCGTCACGATGCTCGCGATGACCGCCGGCGCGATCGGCGGCTGCCTGCTCCTGGCGGGCACGGCGATCGGCGAGCAGTCCCCGGCTGCGATCCTGGCGATGCTCGCCTGGACGGGCGGCCTCATCAACGCCGTCCAGACGACGATGTACGCGCTGGCGGCGCATATCTATCCCGCGGGCATCCGCGCAACCGGCGTTGGGACGGCGGTCGCCGTCGGACGGATCGGGGGCGTGGTCGCGCCGTACGCCGGCGCATGGGCGCTCGAGTCGGGGCCGTCGCGGATGTTCGCGCTGATCGCGGGGACGCTGGCGGCGGTCTTCGTCGCGCTCGCGGCAGTGCGCAGCCACATCCCTCCGCTCCGGGATCTACGCTACAATCGCCTCACCAGACGGGAGGTACTGCAATGACACGGCGGATCGTGCTGGCGGCCTCGTGCGGCGTGCTCTTCGGTGCGGCGTCCCTGATCGCGCATCACGCCGCGTCCACGGCGTACGACGTCGACAAGAAGATCACGCTTCGCGGTACGGTGACCAGGGTCGAGTGGGCCAACCCCCACGTGTTCTTCTACCTCGACGTCGCAGACGGGTCGGGCAAGGTGACGAACTGGGCGATCGAGTCGTCGACGCCGAACCAGCTCTATCGGCGCGGCTGGCGGAAGGACGACCTGAAGACTGGCGAGCTGGTAACGCTGGTCGACTCGTCGCCGGCCCGCAACGGCTCGCCCCGGGCGTACGGCGGGACGCTGACGCTGGCGAATGGCCGCAAAGTGTTCAGCGGATCCGCGGCGACGGATCAGTAAGCAGTTGTCAGTTTGAACCGGTAACTGGCACCTCGTAACTACTTCGGCATCGTCGGGGGCCGCTTGTGCTCCGGCCCCTGGACTCCCTGCACTGCATACGCCGACGACTGCTCGTTGTCGGCACAGCGCGCCGGCATCAGCCGCACGTCTTTCGGCATGCGTCGCACGTCCCGCGCATAGCTGAACGGCTTCGTAAAAAACACGGGGTCGTCGATCGTGACCGTCAGGCGGATCGTATCGGGGCCGGTCTTCTGAAAGCGCTCGGTAATCCGGAGCTTCGCGCTGTGCTCGAACCCGGCCGTGTCGAGCCACGTCTCCTCGCGCATACCGATCGTGTCCACCACGAGCGTGTCCCCTTCCCACCGGCCGACGGAGTGCCCCATCCACTCGGGATACTCGTAGATGTCCTCCGGGTGGCCGCGGCCATCGAGATAGATCACCCGGTAGTCGATGTGCTCGGTGAGAATCGCGATGAGCGTCGGCGTCTGGACGATCTGGAAGGGGTTCGTCGACTGGAGCCCTCGCGTCGGCCCGTACGGCAGACAGGTGTACGACGGCGACTTCGCCATGTCGACCTTGCGGTACCGTTCCGCACCGTACGGCGTGAGCGAGATCTCCTGGCCTGGGACGACGAGCGTGGAAATGTCCGCGGCCTGCGAAATCCAGAGTCCGCTCAGATCCGGACGCCCCGCCTGGGCGTGCGCGGCGCCTGCCGCCGTGAACAACGCGATGACCGACGCGACAAGGGTTCGTGTCATGGTGTGGCGCATTATTGGAACTGGCCCTCTGTGATGTCAAGATGACCGCGGCGCTGTTCCGGGCTTCGCTCTTTCATACGGCCGCGGATCCCTTCCGGGACGACGGCGCACTCGTGTACCACGAGGACGGCGGGCTCCTGGTTCGCGACGGGCGCGTTGCCGCGAGCGGCGACTATCAGACCGTTCGGGCCGACTGGCCGGACGCGCCCACCACCGACTGGCGCGGCGGCGTGCTCCTCCCGGGATTCGTCGACGCGCACGTCCACTTCCCGCAGCTGCGGATCATCGGCGGCTTCGGCCGGACGCTCCTCGAGTGGCTCGACGAGCTGGCGCTGCCCGAGGAGGCGCGCATGGCGGACGTCGCGTACGCGCGGCAGACGGCTGAGACCTTCGTGCGCGCGCTGGCGGCCCACGGCACGACCACGGCGCTCGTCTTCGGCGCGCACTTCGCATCCGCGATGGCGGCGCTCTTCGAGGCGGCCGCCGCCGCGGGCCTGCGGATCGTCAGCGGCCTCGTGCTGGCCGATCGCCTGCTGCGCCCAGACCTCCATCAAACGCCAGAGGATGCGTATCGGGCGAGCGTCGATCTGATTCGCCGCTTTCACGGGAAGGGGCGGCTGCTCTACGCGGTCACGCCGCGCTTCGCGCGATCCACCTCCGAAGCGATGCTCGAGGTCTGTCAGACGCTGCTCGGCGAGCACGATACCGTCCGCGCACAGAGCCACATCAACGAGAGCCCACGCGAAGTCGCGGAAGTGGCGCGGCTGTTCCCATGGGCGCGCGACTACCTGGCCGTCTACGAGCGCTACGGCGTCGCGGGGCGGCGGGCGGTGCTTGCCCACAACGTGCACCCGACGCCGGCGGAGCTCGAGCGCCTCGCGGCGGCGCGCACCGCCGTGGCGCACTGCCCCGCCAGCAATGCTGTGCTCGGCAGCGGGATCTTTCCGCTCCGCCGTCATCTCGACGCCGGTGTGCGGTGCGCCCTCGGCACCGACGTCGGCGCCGGCACCGGCTTCGGCATGCTCAAGGAGGGACTGCAGGCGTATCTGATGCAGCGCGTCGCGCCCGACGGCGTCGCGCTGGATCCGGGGCATCTACTCTATCTGGCGACGCTTGCAGGCGCGGAAGCGCTCGGTCTCGACGACGAGATCGGCAGCTTCGGGGCCGGCAAGGCGGCGGACTTCGTCTACCTGCGGCCGCCGGCCGGCAGCCCGCTCGAGGCCGTCCTGCGCCACGCCGACGGCGCGCGCCATGCGCTTGGCGCCATGTTCATGCTGGCCGGATCGGAATCGGTTCGCGAGGTACGCGTCGCCGGATCGCCGGTATTCAGAAGAGGCCCGGAACCCATCGCCTGACGCGCAGGCAGTAGCCCTCGTACAGCTCGCCGAATCGCACGCGCAGGCGCGCCTCGTCGCGCCGCACGCGGAAGTGGAACCACACGATCGTCGCCACCGTCAGCAGTGCCGCGAACAACGACTCGAACGTGAGCGTGAGGCCGACCAGGAAGATCATGTGGCCGAGGTACATCGGGTTGCGGCACCACGCGTACGGCCCGGTCGTGACGAGCCGCTCGGGAGGCGTCCCCATGCCCGGTCCTCCTCCGCCGCGCCGCAACCGGTAGCGGCCGATCAGCCGGTACTGCAGATAACCCCACATGAGCAGCGGCGCGTACCCCGGCTGCACCCGCAGCTGCCCGCCCGTCCAGACCGATTCCCACGCGACGACGAGCAGCGGGTAGAGGACAAAGGTTCGGAACGAGGTGCTGCGCACTACGGCATCGTCGGCTTGATTACTCCGATCACGTTGCCCTCGGTGTCCTGCACGCGTGCGTAGCGGCAGACCCCGGAATGTCCATGACCTCACCAACCAGCTTTCCGCCCGGCTTCCTGACCTTCTCCACCGTCGCGTCGGCGTCGTCCACGGCGAGGACCAGGACGGGCGCGCTCGCCGACGGGTCGCGCTTCATGAGGCCGCCGTTGATGAATGCCCGATCCTGCGGCATTCCTTTGTCGTCGGTCGGTCCCGTGTGAGCGAGCACGTAGCTGCCCATCTCGGGCCCGAGCTGGTTCAGCTTCCAGCCGAAGTTCTGGCTGTAGAACGTCTTCGCGCGTTCCAGATCGTCGGCATCTCACCCTTCCCTTCGGATGCGAGCGGCTCCCGGCATCAAGACCGCTTGTCACCATAGACGGCCAGGGACGGCCGAAATCATCGACGGGGACGCCGCGTCAGTTGCGTTCGAGGATGGGCTCGAGCGACAGCTCGGCACGAGTCGTGAGGTCGCCCTCGACCTCGAGCGGCAGCGCGAATGTCTCGTAGCGTGTCTGCGACACGAAGAGGCGGTAGGTCCCCTTCGCCACCCGCAGCGTCGCCACACCGCGCTCGTCCGTCTCGACATGATAGGGGTGCATGACGACGCGCGCGCCGGCAATCGGCGTCTGGCCGTCTTTGTCGACGGCCTCGACCGTGACCAGGTGATCGGCACGGTTCACCACCCTGAGGCCGAACGTCGTCGAGCCTACGGCGTGCGGCGCCGCGGCCTCGGCGTCCGGGCCTCGCACGCTCCACGTATGCAGACCCTCGGCGGCCGGTGCGGTGAGCTCGATCTCTGCGGCGTAGAGGGCGGCCGTGCCAGGCCACGGCTCGCCGCCCAGCGTCCCGGCGGCGACCCGGGCGCCGCCGTCGTCGTACACGGCGAAGGGCACGTGCGCGAGAGGACATGCGCTCGCGCACTTGACGCCGACCTTCATGCGGAATCGCTCGCCGGCGACGACTGCGGGCGGTATGTCCCAGGCGACGACGCTCGTCGGATGGAGCTGCACGGCCCCGGCGCCGATGCCGACGGGATCCTCGAACATGGCGTCGTTACCTGGTGCCCGTCGGTTCACCCGCGGCGTTAGTCCCGGCGATGTAGCCGTGGACGAGCGCGCGCCCCAGCCCATGCTGGTTGCCACCGCCGCTCGCCTCGCCGCCGGCATACAGGCCCGGAATCGGCTGGCCCTGCATGTCGACGACCTGCGCGCGGCCGTTGATGCGGAGCCCGCCGTACGAGTCGTGCCAGACCGGATAGAGCGTCGCCGCGTAGAAGGGCGGCTTCTCGATCCGGTACATCGGCGCGTCGGAGCCGCGCCCGAATTCCGGATCGCTCCCCTGGTCGACGTACGCGTTCCACTTCTTGATCGTCTCCACCAGGTAGCGCAGCGGCACGCGCTGGAACTCGTGCCCTTTCTGAATCTTCACCGCCAGCTCCTCGAGCGTGTCGGCGCTGAAGAAGAACCCGTTGGTCGGCGAGGTGAACGGCGGATTGATGTTCCACTTGTCGCGCTCCACGGCCGCCCGGTCGAAGATCGCCCAGATCGGCCCCGAGAAATAGTCGGGCGCCTGGGATCCTTCGTTCATCGCCAGCGCCGCGTGGATGGCGTTCGGCTCGTCGTACGTCTTCCGGATGTTCTCGACGCTCGCGTTCCGCCAGTCGAGCGGCTTGTGCGCCATTCCGGAGTTCGGCTGTCCCTTGCTCGGCGCCGCGGGGAAGGCCGCGCCGCCCCGCCGGATGACGACCTGCATCTCGTTGAAGAAGCGCCTGCCGACCTGGTTCACGACGATCAGGTGCTGGTACGAATTGGGCCCCAGCACGATGCCGGTCGATCCGCGGAACGGGAACGTCGGATGGCCCGGCAGCATGTCGGTGTACGGGTCGCGCGTCGCCAGCGTCCCCGGGAAATGGAACGTGTCGGCGTACGACAGGTTCTGGTGCATGCCGGCGAGGTTCGCCCCGACCCGCATGCCGGCGATGATGCCGCTCGCGTCCTGGCCGCGCGGGCCGAGCAGCGCCCAGCCGCTCGACACGAACGCCGGCTCGCGGAAGGCCGGATAGAACGTGCTGCGGAACTGCGGATTGTTGGCATGGCCGCCCGAGCCGATGATGACCGCCTTGCGGGCACGGATGTAGACCGTCTCGCGCCGCTCGTCGATGTTGCCGTTCTGCCAGAGGCTTTCCAGCCGCCGGCCGGTCTGCGGATCGACGCGCGGCGAATAGCTCGCGCGGATCCCCACCACGCGGCCCGAGAACTGCTGCTCGCGGATGATCTCGTCCATGTGGCGGTTCAGGATGAACCGCACGCCCTTCTCGCGCGCGGCGAACTCCAGCCCGCGCGAGAGCGCCGCGCCGTTGATGCGCGCGCCCGGGCCGACCACCTTCGAGCCGTCCTCCATGAAGCGCGGCGCGAAGTGGCTCGAGCTCACCCCGCGGATGCCGGCATCCTGCCGCGTGATCGTTCCCTTCTTGATGTCGGTCGTCGTGCCCTCCATCAGGAAGGTCACCGCCCGGCGGGCGCGCGACATGCCGCCGTTGCCGTGCGTGCCGGAGATGCGGCCGAAGCGGACGTAGTTCTGCATGAGGAACGTGCGCGTCGCGCCGCAGTTGTCGGCGTAGGCCCGATGGAGCTCCCGCTCGTTGTAGCGGTACGGCGCCTGGGCCGCGCTGTCCATCACCGACCAGTCCGTGTGATCGCGGAACAGGAAGTCCGTGTCCTCGGTCAGCTCCTCGATGGAGTGCAGCCGCGGCACCTTCACGAACCCTTCCGGGTCGCCCTCGCCCCTGATGTCGCGCTGCTGCAGCGGATCACCGCCGCCGAACGACACCTGCCCGCCGCTGTGCAGCATCTTGCCGCCGAGATCGAAGTTCTGATCGACGACGATCACCGACGCGCCGAGGTCGCGCGCGCGGATGGCGGCCGGCAGGCCGGTGCACCCGCCGCCGATGACGACAACGTCGGCTTCGTAGTCCCAGCGGATGGCGTCGGACGGCGAGACGCCCTGCGCGAGCGCGGTGCCCGACGAGGAGAAGACGGCGGCCGCGCCGCCGACGCCGGCGGCCGCGCCGCTCTTGACGAAATCACGCCGGCTGACCGACTTGGCGTCCCGGGGCTTCCGATTCTTCTGTTCCGCGTCGCGTCTCTTCGCCATCTGCGCACCTCACGTGAAGGCACCCTTGGGGACCGCGGGCGTATTCTACGCCTTTTCACTTTTTCCTGGCGGCGTGTTCGCGCCGCGGCGTGACCTGCTTCATCGGACCCCCCTACTTCGCGGTGCCATCGACCCCTGACGCGGCATCGCCGAACAGCCGGTTGTACTTCGCCGTCTCCGAGGGGACGCACTCCTGCTCGGGAATCTCCAGGTGCGGCGACTGCAGTCGCATCCGCAGCCGCTCGAAGGCGGTCCACGGCCGCGTGTAGTACTTCGGGTCGTCGATGACCAGCGTCTTTTCGATGTGGTCTGCATCGACGCGGCGGTACGTTTCGATCACGCGCAGGGCGGTGCTGTGCGGACGGCCGGCGTTGTCGAGCCACGTGCGATCGTCGAAGCCGTTCGACTCGGTGACGAACGTGTAGTCGTCGACCCACCGCCCCACCGAATAACCCCACCAGCGCGGTTCGGGCGGCGGCAGCTCCTTGAGCGGGACCTCCTTCAGATCCCAGTTGGGGTTCTCGGGATCCCGGGGCAGCGACCGCCCGTCGGTCCAGATGACGCGCCACTTCTTGTTGAACTGATACAGGATGACCACCTGCGTCGCCGTCTCGATGATCTGCTCGTGATGGGCGTTGTGCAGGACGATCCGCGGATACCCCTGCGGATCGCAGCCGGGCATCGGGTCGTTCGTCTGCGCCGTCGGCACCATCGTGACGCCGAACGTCGGCTTGTTGGCCAGGAACGCCGCGCGCCCCTCCGGCGTGAACGGCAGCTCGTGCTCGGGCTTGCCGTCCGACGGCATCAGCATCGCCCCGTTCGCCTGGATGGCGACGTTGCGCCCTTCGGCGAATTCCCAGATTCCCGCCAGCGAGCGCCGCGGAGCCGGGCCCGACGGCTTGCCCGCGAAATCGACGTCGTACACCGCGCCCGGCAACCGATTCATCGGCTGCTGCTGCTGCTGTCGCGCCAGCGCCGGCGCCAGGCACACGAGTAGCGCAATGCCGACCATCGCCGCGGCCCGTCGCCTCGTCATGGCTGCGCCCCCGCCGCCGGACCGATCGACAGCCTCCGGCCGTCCGGCCATTGGGCCCACAGCAGGCGGCCGACCGGCTTGCCGCTCCTCGCCTGCTCCGACGTGATGGCGACTTCTTCCCCGGGCTTGAACGACTGCCGGCTCCAGCCGTACGGAATCATGTTGGGCGGCGCCTGCGTCTCGAACACCCACCGCACGACCTGCCCGTCGGCTCCTTTCACGTCGATGCTCAAGAGACAGTGCGGATTGGCCCAGAACCATTCCGTGACGACGCCCGTCACCGTCACTCGCTTGTTCGGATCGAAGACCGCGCTGGAGTGATGGGCGGCGGCAGGCGCCGACACGACCAGTATTCCGGCGGCCACAGCCGCCAACCTCCGAAAGCTGCTTCTCATGACGTTGTCTCCACGATCAAAAGATCACCTTCGCACCGAGCTGGATCTGCCGCATCGTCCCGACGATGGTGTCGATCTGGCCGAACGTCGCATTGGGCGTACCGGTCAGGACCGTCGCCGCTGACGTGTTGGCGCCCTGCGTCCATCCGAAGACCGGGTTGCCGTAGTTCTTGCGATTGAGAACGTTGAACGCTTCGAGCCGCAGCTGCAGTTGCACCGACTGGCCGATCGTCGTGCTCTTCTGCAGCGACATATTCAGGTTCCACTGACTGGGGCCGACCAACTGGTTGCGCCGCGAGCTGCCCAGCTCGCCGAGCGCCGGCACGCGGAAACACGCCGAGTTGACATACACGGGGAACCCATTGCGGAGCCGCGTCTTGTAATCCTTGAAGATCGGCTGCCCGTTGCAGCCGGGCGCGTCGGGGACGTAGTCGGCGCGGTTGTTGTTCGCCGTCGCGCCAGGGTTGCTGCCGAGCGCGGGGATGCCCGGAATGCTGAATGCACCGCCGGAGCTCGCATAGAAGATGCCGCTCACCTGCCACCCTTCCATCCACCGGCTGCCCGCGAACGGCAGTTCGTAGACAGCGTTGGCCGAAAGATTATGCGCGAGTTGAAAGGTGCACCGGCCCCGGTCGTCCTCGATGTCGTAGGGATTCAGGATCATCGTGCCCCCTTCCTGACCCCAGTTGCCCGAGCTGATGTCCGTGCAGTTCGAATAGGTATAGGAGACCTGCGCGGCGAGGTTCCGGCTCATTCGGCGATTGACGCCGACCTGCAGGGCGTCGTAGCGCGAGTCGAGATCCGTGACGCCCTGCGTGAAGTTGCCGAAGTTGGGGTTCCAGCGGGTATTGGCCAGCGCCGCGTACGTGGTGCCCGTCCTCACCAGATGCGTGTACGACATCTCACCCGTCGCGGGATTGATGATCGGCTGGCCATCCGGCGTCGCGAGCGTGCAGGCCGCGGTGCGGCATTCGAGGCCGTCCGGAGTGCGGACGCCCGATCCCGTGACGAACACGAGCCGATCCAAATACCCTGGGAAATTGGCCGCCAGCGTCTGATTCTGCCGAAGCGCAATCGCGCCGGTGTTGAAGTACGGCGTCAAGGCGCCGCTCGGCAGCGGGGGATTGACGTCCCGCTGCCCCAGCATGCTCATCCCGCGCGAGCCCACGTAGGCCAGCACGACGACCGTGTCGGGCATGATCTCCTGCTGCACGCTCACGTTCCACTGCTGCATCCACGGCGTGGTCACGTACGGATTGGTCCCCCACGACGCGCTCGTCGTCGTCGCGGTCGACACCTGAAAGGGCCGGGGAAACGTCGTGAGCGCGGCGGGATCGGTGATGGTCCTGACCGTCCATGGCTGCGTGAACCACGCGCCGTAGCAGTAATCCCGGCACTGCAGCCCCGCATGGAAGATCCCGTAGCCGCCGCGCACGGCCGTGCGTCCGCTCCCGAACGGATCCCACGCGAAGCCGACGCGCGGATCGAAGGTCCGCAGCGACGGATTCTGCAGGAAGAAGTTGTGCATCTGCGTCAGTTGATTCGGCGGGGGCGACGTGATCGCGCCCCAGGGACGATCGTCGCCGTTGGGACCGTACGGCACCGGCAGCAACCCGTATATCTGGTTCGTGGCGTCATACGGATTGGTGGTCGGGGCGTACCGTAGCCCCAGGTTCAGCGTGAGCCTCGACGTCATCTTCCAGTCGTCCTGCACATAGACCGTGAAGTCCCAGGTCCGCGCAATGCGGCGCTGCGTCGGGAACAGAAGCGGCGAGCCGTTGGCATCGACGCACCCGGGACTGCGGTTGTAGTAGTTGCACGCGCCTTGGTACAGCACCGGCACGGCGCGGAGGAAATTCGTCAGGTTCGCGAACGTCCAGGTCCCGCCGCCCGGAAACGCATGGATGCCGTCCGTCTCGTTCTTCGTGATGCTCCCCCCGAAACGCAGGCTGTGGCCGCCTTGGATCCAGAACAGATCCTCGGTGATGCTGTGCCGGACCTGGTCCTTTCTAATCGGGGAAATCTGCCCGGGGCCGATCGCGTGGATGCCGGAGCCAGGGTTGAGCGTGCCGTCCATGACCGGCAGCCCCAGCCCGGCATACTGCCCGCCGGCGACCGCCCCCGTGAAGAGGTCGCCCGACCAGTTCAGCGATCCAACCGGGAGCACGCCTGGCGTGAGCGTCGGATTGATGCTCTGGCTGCGGATATTGAAGAAGGTGCGCGTGTAGCCGTACTGAATCGAGTTGATCAGCGTGGACGAGAATACGCGCTTGGCGCCCACGGTGAAGTACTGGTTGTTGGAATCCTCGAGCTCCGGCCATGCCGGAAAGTTGCCGTAGAACGGCTCCGTCGTATAGGCGTCGTCGATCAGGTAGCGTGCGAAGAGCGAGTCGGCGTTGGAGATGTTCCAGTCGAACCGTCCCACGCCGAAGTATTCCGTGCCGGGCGACTCCGCGTTGATCAGGATCTGCGCGGTGCCATTGCCCTGATCGATCGGATCGCCGAAGGTCGCGCTCTCGTAGCCGGCGATCTCCCGGGCCGCGGGCACGTTTCCCGGCCGGTTGGGACCGAGCGGGTACAGATCGAGATACGGCTTCACGCGCAGAAAGTTCGCCTCGTTCGGAGTCCCCGTGCCGCAGTTCTGATGACCGGGAATCGCCGCGACGACGCAGCCCGGAGCGAGGGCGCCGGTGGGCGGCAGCGGCACTATGCCATCGCGGGCGAGCGCGTTGGGAACGACCTTGAGCTGGCTTTGCGTGTCCTTCTGCCGCAGGTATTCGAAATTCGCAAAAAAGAACATCCGGTCGGTGCGGATCGGGCCGCCGAGCGTGCCGCCGCTCTGGTTCTTCCAAAAGGGCTGCCTCGTGGTGGCCGGCCACTGGATCGCGTCGAACTTGGAATTGCGGACGAACTCATACAGCGAGCCGTGTAAGACGTTGGTTCCGGATCGGGTCACCGAGTTCAGGACCGAGCCATTGCCCCCGTACTGCGCGCCGTAGGTGTTGGTCAGGATCTGGAATTCACCAATGGCGTCGACGCCGAGGCTCGTGCCGAGGATGCCCGTGCCCGTGCCTCGATTCTGGTACGTCTGGATGTTGGTCCCATCCATCAGAATCTCCTGCCCGTTGGGGCGGGAACCGGAGACGGTCCAGTATTCCTGCTTGCCGGTGAACGCGTTTCGTTGAGAGCCGGACCCTCTCGAGACGTTCACGCCCGGCGCCAGCAGTACCAGCTCCTCGAAGTTGCGTCCGTTCAATGGCAGCTCACGCATCTGCGTGGGATCGATCACCGTGCCGAGCGCCGACGAGGTGGTGTTGACGAGCGGTGTAGCCGCGGTCACGGTCAGCGCCTCGGTGATCTCGCCCACCGGCAGCGTGAACTCGACCACTACGTCGGCGCCGACGCTCAGCCGGATGCCGCGACGGATGACCGTCTGAAACCCCTGGAGCTCCGCCTGGACTTCATAGTCGCCGACCGGCAGCGCCGGAATCGTGTAGCGCCCTTCGGCATCGGTGACGGTGGGCTGCACCGCGCCCGTGCCGATGTTGCGTGCCGTCACGGTGACGCCGGGGACGACTGACCCCGACGAATCCGTCACGGTGCCGAGGATGGTCCCGATGGTGCCTTGCGCCGCCAGCCGCGTCTCGGCGGCTCCGCCCGCGAGGACCGTACCCAGGACGAGTGACAGAACGACGCGACCGCGCGAGACGGAGACGGCTCTCGGCATACGGACCTCGCGTTGAAGGTATTCAGTTGTGGTCGACGCGGAAGTGGACGCTCTTTAACAGGCGGGAAGTCGCATTGTCAAGCCGCGCGGCCTTGGGTTGTCACGCGCGGCCTCGGGTCCGCCGCTTTCGCCATCTGCTCGATGCGCGCGACACGTCGGCGTCGACGCAGCATCGGGATGCACGGCTTACAGCCGTGCGCGACCCTGTTCGTTCCGCTTCGCGGATGCGCGGCGAGGCTTCGACGCCTTGACAGGCGCCGCCGTCGAGGAGCGTTCGAGCCGGACGAGCGGCGTCGCGAACGTTCGTGAGCCGTGCTCATCGAAATCGATCACGGTGTGGTATTCGTTCGCTGTCGTCACCGTGCCATGCCCGTACTGCGATTGAGACACGCGGTCGCCGGTTGAGTAGATTCGCACGTGCTTCTCCTAGGTAAACGCGGAACAGGATAGACACGTGTCAGGCGTGTCCCGGGACCGCACCTATTATCATACGTGTTCGATGCCACAGACCGCATCGGAACACCACCGGCAACCGCCGGAGCCCGGAACGTTACGGGCGAGCCGTTCCGGCGAACGCATGCGTTGACGTGCGGGCGCCGAACCGCGCCGCTCGAGCTGTCGGACGGAATTCCCGGCCGCGTGCTCCCCACTCGTGTTAACGTACGGTCAGCTGTTCTGAGCCTCCCGCGCGAGCGGGTTCCTCACCATGGCTCGTCCACCGGAGGAACCCGTGGAATCTCCCAAGAGTCCGACCGTGCCGGCCCGACCGACGACAGCGCGCCCCCCGAGTGACGGCAGGCGTGTCCTGTCACACGAACGGAAGACGCCGTGGTAACTCGTCCCGCGCACCTGAACGCATACGAGTTCATTGCGGTCTCGGCGCTCCGCGCCAAACAGCTTCTCGCCGGCTGCACACCGCGCCTCGAGGGTAACCATACCGCCGCGACGATGGCGCAGATGGAAGTGGCCGCGGGCCGCGTGGCGCGTGCCGACGACGCCTCGCCCGTCCCATCACGACAATGTGGCTGGCAGCTCTAAGCGGACGACTCGGCTACATCGTGCATCGCCTCCGCAGCCAGGCGGTGGCGTGGAAGACCTCTTCACCCGAGCCGCCGATCTGCACCTCGTCAAGCTCCTTGTTCGAAGGTCTCCTGCAGGTACTCCGGCTGGCGACGCAGTGTCCGCCGGGACCCGTCGGAGACGGCATGCGCCGGGCCGCATGTGAGCTCGTCGAAGCGGACTCGCGCGCCGCGCGGCAGGCGGGCCGGAGACGCATGCTGAAAGCGATAGCCCGAGTCGAATGGCGACACGCGTCCGGCCGAAGCCGGCAGGACGATCCCAGCCAACGAACGGCCGGGCAGCTGGCCGCGGCACTGCGGCGCGATCTCCAGGTGGAGTCATCGCACAGCCGCAGCGACGAACCATAAGTCCCGTGCCTTCCGAGATGGTCGTCGACACGTGCTACAATGGCATGTCACGTTGGATCCCGCCGCGTTTGTTCTGCCTGCGTCAGTCTCGGTAGTTGGACGCTCCAGAAGTCATCACGCCAGCTGCTTCCAACCTTTTCAGGGACTGTGTCCATGAGAATCTACGTGGGTAATCTATCGTTCAACACCGAAGAGCCGCAGCTCGAGCAGCTCTTCGCTCCGCTGGGTCAGGTCGAGTCCGTCCATCTCGTCCGCGATCGCGACACCGGCCGGTCACGCGGCTTCGCGTTCGTCGAGATGACCGATCCTGCCCAGGGACTGGCGGCGTGCAACGCGCTCGATCAGCGGGAATTCGACGGACGTCGCCTGACCGTCAACGAGGCGAAACCGCAGGAGCGGCGAAACGGCGGCTACTCGCGCGGCGGCGGCCGTCCGCCGCGGCGCGACGCGCGCTGGTAGCCCGGCAGCGGCAGACATCAGGGCCAGGAGCAACACCGGCCCTGACGTGCTGAGGTGGCTCGGCAGTGACTGCGGCTGTTCCGAGAGTGTCCAGCCCTTCCGTTCCTCACCACGGCTCTGACCCGAGGCACGAATTCTCTCCCGAAGACGCCCGCCGCTGGGACGCGTGGCACCGCGCGAACAGCGTGCGTGCGGCGCGCAGCGATCGGATCTGCGATGCTGCGTGCGGCGACGCCGGCCGATCAAGTCTTAATTCTTTAATTGAATGGTCCGGCGCGGCGTGGTAGAGTGCCTGCATCTCTTAAATGTTTAAGAGATCGAACGGAGGCGGAATGCCGCGCAGACGGTCGCCGGCCCTGACCGACGCCGAAGCACGCGTCATGGCGGTGCTGTGGCACCGCACGCGGGCGACAGTAGCCGAGGTGGTCGCCGCGCTGTCGAAAAGACGGCCCGTCAGCTACAGCACCGTGCAGACCATCCTCCGCATCCTCGAAGCCAAGGGGTACGTCGCGCACGAGAAGATCGCCCGCGCGTTCATCTACTGGCCGCTGATCGACGAGCGCCAGGCGCGACGACGCGCCCTCCGCCATCTCGTATCGCGTCTATTCGAGGGCTCCCCCGGCCTGCTCGTCCTGAACGTGCTCGAGGACGAGCGCATCGACCCTGACGAGCTGCGACGGCTCAAGAAGCTGATCGCGGACGCATAAGGAGGCCGACGGCGTGGAGCTGATCCTGAACTGGCTGTGGCAAGGCGGAATCGTCGCGGCCGCGACGGCGGGCGTCCTCCGGGCGATGTCGCCAGCCCGCGCGCGGACGCGCTATTGGACGGCGTGGGCCGCGTGCGCGGCCGTGCTGGCCCTCCCGGTCCTGCCGCTCCTCTGGTTCGCGGCCTCGCCGGCAACGTCCATCATTTCGGCTGGCGTCCCCACCGTCTCGATGCCGGATGACTGGTGGACGTCGCCGTTGGTGGCGCTCGGCATCTGGGCGCTCTGGCTGGCCGTGCAGGGTCTCCGCGTCGCTGTCTCAACGGCGGCGCTCCGCCGGGCGAAGCAGGAGTGCCGGCCGTTTCCACCCCACCTCGAAGCGCGCCTGGTGCACTGGACGCGCCTCAGGGCGGCGGGCCGACGGGCGCACCTGGTGCTGTCGAACCGGGTGACCGCCGGTGGGGTGCTCGGCGGGACGTCCCCGCTGATTGCGGTGGCCCCATCCCTCCTGGACCGTCTGGAGGAGGCCGACCTCGATCGCATCGTCATTCACGAATGGGCGCACGTGCAGCGTCGCGACGACCTCGCCCAGCTCGTCCAGGTGCTCGTTCGCACGGTTGCCGGCTGGCATCCGGCGATCTGGTGGCTCGAGCGGCAGCTGCATCTGGAACGGGAAGTCGCATGCGACGACGTCGCGGTGGCGGTGACTGGATCCGCGAAGGACTACGCGGCCTGCCTCACGACACTCGCCGGTCACGCGATCCCCGCCGTACCACGCCTGCCGGTGCTGGCCGCTGTCTCGCGGTCAGGGCTCCGCCGCCGGATCGTCCGGATCCTCGCGACTCGTCGGGCCGTCGCGCCGCCATGGTGGCCGACGCCGGTCATCGGCGCGCTGTCCATCGGCATCGTCGCTGTTGGCGTCGGGCATCTCCGCGTCGTTCACACCACGCTCTCGATGCCGCACGTAGCGGCCACGTCGCTGATTCTTGCGGCCGACCTCTCTGCGCCGCGCGCTCCGACTGCGATTCACGCGATCCCGCTCGGGCGTCGTACGGACCTGGCGGTGCCGATGCGCGCGCGGCCAGCCGCGTATGCGGGATTCGCGACCGACCGGCCGAGCGACGCCGGCGCCACCGCGATCGCCACGGCGCCGGCGACGGATCGCGCACCCTCGACGATCCCTGAAACCCCGCTGCCGCTGGCCGACGGGCCACTCATTGCGGCAACGACTCCTGCCGCGGCCGGCACGACCGCGCCGTTCGGGCCGCCAGGTCTGCCGGTAAGCGCGACGGCGTCCCTGGCACTGGGGAGTCGAATGGCCCACCAGAACGCGCGCGCGATCTGGGACGTCGCGGCCGATGCAGGTACAGCCGTCGGGCGGCGGTCCGAACATGCCGCAGCAGCCGCCGCCCAGCTCTTCACCAGGTTCGGCAGAGCGGTCAGCCGCTCCTTCTGAGGTCCGTCACATGCGTGTCCATCTCATCAATCCCAGCGACATCTCGTTCGGCACGGCCGTCATCACACCACGGTGGCTCTACGTGCTGGCGGCCGCAACCCCCGAGCGCTTCGGCCTGCCGTCCATCGTGGACGAGACGCTGGAGCGCTTCGATGTGGCCAGCGTCGCCCCCGGCGACGTCGTGGGGATCGGCATTCACACGGCGAACGCCCTGCGCGGCTACACGCTCGGCCGGCTCGCTCGCCTGCGTGGGGCGATCGTTGTCTTCGGTGGAATTCACGCGACCCTGTTCCCGGACGAGGTGCGCGAACACGGAGGCGCCCACGCCGTCGTGAGCGGCGACGGGGATCTCGTATGGCCGCGCGTCCTTGCCGACTGCGAGGCCGCGAGACCAGCGCCGGCGTACGACGGTGGTCGTATCGACGGTGACGCCTTCTCGTCGGCACGCTGGGAACTGCTGCCCGAAAACCGCTACATGTGGGGATCGGTGCAGACGGTACGAGGGTGCCCGAAGCACTGCTCGTTCTGCTCGGTATGGCGAACCGATGGGCAGAAACCGCGTCAGCGGCCGGTCGCCGATGTCGTGCGGGAAGTCGTGGCGCTTCGACGGAAGGGCTTCCGATTTGTCCTGCTGGCTGACGACAACTTCTATCCCGTGACGCTGGCCGACCTCACCGCCGCCGACCGCCGCAGCGACAAGCAGCAGCTGCGGGCGCTGACCGCGCTCAGACAGGACCGATTCGAGCTCATGGCGCAGCTCGAGCAGCTGCCCGCCGACATGGTGTTCTTCACACAGATCACGATGGAAGCGGCGGAGGATCCCGAGTTCCTGGCCGCGATGCGCCGGGCCAGAATCCGGGGGGCGCTCGTCGGCGTGGAATCGGTCACGCCCGAAGGTCTCAAGGCCGTGTACAAGGATTTCAACTGCGCGGGCGATGCGCTCGTGAGGCGGCTGCAGGCGTTCCGGACGCACGGGGTCCACGTGCTCGGGTCATTCATCTTCGGCCTGCCGACCGACAGGGAGGACACGTTCGACGCGACGGCCGATCTGGCGCGGCGGAGCGGCGTGTCGTTCGCCCAGTTCGTGATGCTCACTCCGTTTCCGGGCACGGTCGATTTCGCCAAGTGGGAGAAGGACGCCGCCGCCACGCCGTCGATCGACGGGGTCCCGCTCACCCGGTACTGGCTTATTCCACCGTCGCAGCGGCCGAAGGTGTACGCCCCGCACCCGACAATGTCGGCCGACGAGATTCGCCGAGGGACGCAGCGGGTCTGGGACCGCTTCTATTCGCTGCCAGCCGTGTGGCGGCGTTCGACGTGCGTGCGATCGGTCCGCGCGCGTCTCGCGTTCGTGCTGATTTCGAAACTGTACCGTCAGATGTACGCGAACACCGGGATTGCCACCGACAGCGCCCGCGTGGCGCGATCGGCGCGGCGCGCCCGCTGGCTGGCGACCATGGCGCGGCGGCTCTTTGTTGCCGCGCCCATGCCCGACCTCGCGGAGCCCGCCGCGTTGTCGTCGACGCGCGCCCGCTCGATTCCGATGCGGATGGTGTCGTCATGAGCGAGCCACACAGGGTTGCAGGCACGGCCAGCGGTGCCATCCGGTACGGGTCGATCGCAGGTTTCGTCGGCCTTCTGGCCCTGACGGCATCGTCGGTGCACACGACCGCCGCCAGTACGCCGGATCCCGACGCCCTCGCGGCCATGGAGATGTTCCTGTCACGCCCGACGACCGTGCATCCCTATCGAGCGTCGCGCCGGCTCGAGGCCTCGGGCAGCGGCCAGCATGGCTGGCTCGACGCGCAGACCGCCTTCAGCGTGGCGTCCGGACTGCAGTACGAAGTCATGGCCGAAGGGGGCTCGCGGTTCATCCGCACGCGTGTCCTTCGTTCCCTGCTCGACGAGGAACAGCGCCTCATCGCGCACGGAGCCGGATCGAGCGTGGCGATCTCCACGCGCAACTACGAGCTCAGACCCGAAGGCGTCGACGACGAGGGGCTGGCGGTCGTTACCCTGCGACCGCGTCGAAAGGATCGGTCGCTCATCAACGGCCGTATGTTCCTGACGACCATCAACGGCGACCTGGTACGCATCGAGGGCCGACTGGCGAAGAATCCGTCCTTCTGGCTGACGCGCGTCGACGTCGTGCGATCGTATCGATCGATTGACGGTGTCGTGATGCCCGTATCGCTCGAGACGAACGGCCGACTGCGGCTGCTCGGATCGTCGTCGCTCCGCATGACCTACAGTTACTCGCACATCGACGAGCGCCGTATCGGCGAGACCGACTGAGATCGCCCCAGGTTGTTCGTTTCCTCCCGGTCCGTCGTTCGTACACTGTGAGGAGCAAGATGAGATGACCCTGTCCACCGTTGGGCGCACGGCGACCGGTGCTCTGTTCGCCCTTGCCATATTCTGGGTGCCGGCATCGGCACAGCTGACATCAGGCGAGACCACGCCTCAGTTTCTGAGCCTCCCGATGCACCCACGCCCGCAGGCGGACGGCAACGGCGCCGAGGATGACTACAACGCGAACGGCATCTACCGGCGCGGCTCGCACTTCATCTGGCATGCGCCCCTCGTCAATGGGCAGCCGCCAGGACAGACACTGAACAGCCCGTCGCCAACCGGCTCGGCCGCACCTGTCGCCGCCGCCCCATCGAACGGCCTGTTCATCTCGGGGCTTTACCCTGTGGCCGTCTCGACGTCCGCCACCGGTCCGTATCACGGCGAGACAGCGGCCGCATCGGTGCCAGGTCTGCTGGTCGCGGGCTCCAATCGCATCTATCCGGGCTCCTGCTCCACGGACCCGTGCGGCGTCGTCGCCTACGAGTCGGCCGATGGCGGAGCGACCTGGACCGAGAGACCGATCGGCATGAGCTGGAACGGCGCCAGGTTCGGCATCACGTTCGATCCGGCGCTGGCGACGGATACCGCCGGAAACATCTACTACGTGCTCGGCGGCGCGCCGCTCAGCGGCAATTACCCGAACTCGATCGCGGTCGCGAGGCGCGATGCCGGCACCGGGGCATGGAGCACGCCGGTGGCGGTGACGTTCAATGCCAACAAGTACTTCGACGACAAGTACTGGATTGCGGTGGATCGATCATCGGCGGCCTTCGCCGGCCGCGTCTATGTCGTGTGGGACCGCAATACCTCGACGAACCAAATCCTCTACCTCTCGTCGTCGAGCGATGGCGGCGCCACCTGGACGGCGCCGATCAAGATCGACGACGGTCGATCGAAGTTCGAGCGGGTGATCGGCGCGTACGTAACCGTCGGCGACAGCGGCAGGGTGTACGTCTCGTGGCACAACTACGCGAAAGGCATCATCTACGTCGACCGATCGGCCAATGGCGGCGTGTCGTGGGGCGCCGACGTTGCCGCGGCCTCGACCAACACCGGGTTCGGCATGGACATCGGCTGCAACGGCGGACGAAAACAGAGTCCGGCGCATCACCTGATCGCCGGTCCCTCGGGCACGCTGCATCTGGTCTACGCCAACAACGTCGCCGGCCGCGGCTACGACGTCCTGTACAAGCGGTCCACAGACGGCGGCAGCACGTGGAGCGCAGCAGTCCGTCTGAACGACGATGCCGGTGCGGCGCACCAATATCACCCGACACTGTCGGTCGACGGCATCCGGGTGACCGTGAGCTTTTACGATCGCCGCGATGATCCGGCCAACTGCCTGACGCATGTCTATTCGACGCGCAGTCTTGACGACGGCGTCAGGTGGTCGATCAACGCGCGCGTGACGAGCGCGCCGTCCAATTTCGACGGCAATTCGAACGGTCCGGGGGACTACTCGTCATCGACACCGTCGAGCGGCGGCGACTGGGGGTTCTTCGCGGACCATACGACGAGCACCTTTCAGATTGTGGGGTCCGTTCTGCCCTGACGATCGGAGCGGAGCAGCGACGGAGAGGGCGTCTGCGACTGCGCTATTCGAACTGCGCCGCCTCCGGAAACCCCGACGCGGCCGCCAGTTGAGACAGGCTCAGCACCTCGCCAACGAACGTTCGGCCATCGATGACCCACGTTGGATAGGTGTTCACGCCCGCTCTGCTGCATGACGGCAACTGCGGGGCGTTGGGCCCTGCGGGGCTGCACTCGATGTACGGCAGACGGCCTGCGGACGCCCCGAACAGTCGCTTCTGCTCCTGGCAATGCGGACACCACGACGCGCCGTAGAACACGGCGCCTTGATCGGTCAGGTGCTCGGCCAGCGCGCGGACCATAGGGTCCTCCGGCCCGGAGGCCTCGGGCTGTGGCGCGACGTAGTTTGCGTGCAGCAGCAGGATCGCCAGAGCGGCGATCGCACCCCGGCCGGCCGCCAGCCCCAGCCAGGAGCGGCGCGCCATCTCGGGAGGCCGTTGCCGCGCCACGAGGACGAGCGTGGCGGTCAGGAGTCCGAGCGACGTCAGACAGTACGGACACGCAGACCCGAGAATCGTCAGCGACACGACCGTCAGGTAGACGCTGAAGCAGACGCCGAAGAAGACGACCGTCCAGGCATACGACCAGTGTCGATCGACCCGGCGGACGAACGCGGTGGCCGCCAGCGCCGCATAGGCCAGCAGTCCCCAGAAGGCGGTGGGCAGGCCAAGCAGCGTCGCCCATCGGCTCGTGAGGACGATGTCGCACCCGCCGCCGGCGGAACATCCCTGCACGGCGCCACCACTGAATGCCGCCCATGACAAGTACGCCGTCAGCACGATCCCCAGGGTGCTGAGCGTCAGGAGCGGCCAATTGGGTCTGGGCCGAAGTGCGTATGTGATGGACGGTGCTTTCGACGCTCGTTTTGTCTTCGACTTCCTGCTCAACTCGCCCCCCTGCCCCCGGAATAGTACCTGAACTGCGATTTGTTCTATCCTAGGCGCGGCGCTGGCTGATGCATCGATGCTTCACGTTGATTCTCGCGGCGGCTGCGGCGGCCGCGGTGTTGGCGCCGGCATCACGCGCGGCGGCCGGCCAGGCGTCCGAGCCGCAGCACCGTTGCGCCTCCGACGACCCGGCTGTGTTCTGGCGATGCGCCCAGGCCACGAGGTTCGATCCCCCTCGCACCGCGGACGGCAGACCTGACTTCCGCGGCTACTGGCGTCACGGGACGGAAGCGAAGGAAGACCTCGAAGCGCCCTGGGATAACCGAGCGCGGGTCGGCGCCGCCAGAGAACCCGAACGTGATACCGGGCCGGGCAAGAGCCTGATCGTGGACCCGCCGGACGGCAAGCTTCCGCTGCAGGCCTGGGCGGAAGCTCAGACGAAGCAGAACGAAGCCCGCTACATCGACACGAACACACACTGTTTCCTGTCGGGCGTGCCGCGCTTCATGTATGAGGCGGGGGCCTACCAGATTCTTCAGGCTCCTCAGTCGATCACGATCCTGTCCGAGGAGGCGCACGCCTTTCGCGTGATCCCCATGGACGGCCGTCCGCGTATCGCAGCGAACGTCCGACTCTGGCTTGGGGACGCGCGTGGCAGGTGGGAGGGCGATAGCCTCGTGATTGAGACGACCAACCTGAACGGCCGGGCGTTTCTGGACCGCCGCGGCAGGTTCTATACCGACGCCGCGACCGTGACCGAGCGCTTCACGATGCTCGATCGGAACACGATTGCCTACGGAGCGACCGTGAACGACCCGCTGGCGTACACACGACCGTTCACGATTGCGTTCATGCTGAGGCGGCTCCCTGCGGAAGATTTCGAGATCTGGGAAGACTCGTGCTTCGAAGGGAACAAGGACCCGGAGCACCTGTACAGCATCGGCTTCCGGAAGTACCCCGGCATCACATCCGCAGATGTTCCGGCCCTGAAAGCTCGTACGCCCGGCCCTCGCTGACGCTGCGCCCTCCGACCCAGGTCTAGTACGGATAGCCTTGAAGCCGCCGCGTCCGCGGCTTCCAGTCCGGCAGGCGCGCGTAGTCGTCCCCGATGGGCATCTTCACCTTCGGCAGTGTTTGCTGGTCGAGGACCTCGTCCTCCGCGATGACGCCATTGATGAAGAGCAGATACGCGGTCAGTGCGTACACCTCGTCGGGGGTGAGCGTGCCCTCTTTGCCGAGCGGCATGCCGCGATTGATGTAGTCCCAGACCGTCGTCGCAAACGGGGAGCGCAGCGGCAGGATGCGTTCCCGCTGCCAGATGGGAACCTCCGGGCCGGCCTTCGATTTCAGCGCGGGGGCAGGTCCGCCCATCCCGGTTGCGCCGTGGCAGGCAGCGCAGGCCTTCTGCTTATAGACCTCTGCGCCTTCCTTGGCGGTGCCGCGCCCCGGAGGGAGCTCCGTGCCCGTTGGACCGATGGAAATATCCAACGCACGAATTTCTTCGGCGCTCGGCGTACGTCCGATGCCGTAGGTCGGCCCCTGCGCGACCGCGGTCGCCCCGGACAGCAATACGAACGCGACAAGCCTAAGCCAGGCCATTGCGCACGCTCCCGTCCCTGCCGATCCTCCACGGCATGACGCTGTTGTCGAGTCCCGGGACTCGGTAATTTCGCTCGAGCGGCACGTTCCAGTACTTCGCCACCTGCGCTCGCGTCGGCTGCACCTGGCCGATCTCGTCGGTGCAGCGAGAAAGGATCTCAGTCTCGTTTCCGTCCCAATTCCACTGATAGCCGAACCGGGTAAACGCCATCCGCTGCGGCGTCCCTTTGAGCTCGGCGCGGTTCCACTTCTTGCCGCCGTCGGTGGAGACTTCGACGAGCTTGACCGCTCCGCCACCGGACCAGGCCAGGCCGCTGATCTCGTAGAATCCGCGGCCGGGCAACTGCTGCCCTCCTGACGGGTAGGTGATCACCGATTTCGGTCCGATCTGGTAGTCGAGCGCGGCGACTTTCGGATTCTCGTCGAGATGCCCGAAGTCGTTGTAGTTCAGGTAGTACCGATCGACGAGCTTGATCCGCCGCAGATACTTGGTTGAGAAGATGCCTTCGAAGCCGGGCACGAGCAGCCGCAGCGGAAACCCGTTCTGCGGCCGCACCGGTTCGCCGTTCATACCGTAGGCCACGATCACGTCGTCCATGGCCTTGGCCACCGGCATGCTCGACGCACCCTTCACTTCCTCCGCACCTTCCGCCACGAACCAGGTCGCGCTCCCTTTCACGCCGCACTCCTTGAGCAGCGTCGACAGCAGCACACCCGTCCATTCGGCGCAGCTCACCATCCCGTGCGTTTCCTGGACCGTCGTCTGCCGCGCATTGTGCCGGTTTCCCGCGCACTCGATGAAATGCAGCCGGGTGACGGACGGGAGGCGCTTCAACTCCTCCATCGTGAAGGTCAGCGGCCGGTCCACGAGGCCGTGAATCATCAGCGTGTGATCCTTGGGATCGATGTCCGGCATGAAGGAGCCGCGCGTCGTCGCCACGTAGTGCAGCGACGACGGCGTGATCACGCCGACCGAATCCTGCAGCGGCGCGGCGACGTGGAACACCTTCCCGAACGCGTCGGGCGACGGCCTGCCGCCTGGCGGGTGGGAGATGCGCACCGAGGTCACGAAATGGGAGCGCTCGCCGTAGGCGATCAGGTCCTTGGTCCCCTTGACCATCGTCGGATGGTCGTGTGCTGGTGCCGGCGTCTGGCCGAGCGCGGGCGTGACCGCCCCCAGCGTGACACCACCGGCCAACGCGGCGCCGGTCTTCAGGAGCTCCCTTCGATTAGGCCGTTTCGAAGCCATCGGTCTCTCCTTCGCAGATGAAACGAGACGAAATCACTGCTCCGCGGTCGAAAGTATACGCCGACAGCCGGCTGTTGTGCGTGCCGGCTGCTATCTGATAGCTTCCCACGTCGTCAACCCGGGACTCGGGAGGAGAAAGACGATGTCCACGACACGCCAGACACTCATCGGTCTCGTCGTTCTGCTGGCGGCCAGCGACCCCGGGACCCCAGTGCAAGGCGCCGGCGCTGGCACCGTGCAGGGCATCGTCACGGATTCGTCCGGACGGCCGGTGGCAGGCGCGTTCGTGAAGCTGAGAAACCCGCAGCGGCGGCTCACGATCATGGTCGTCAGCAGGGACGAGGGCCGCTACACGGCGACCCAGCTTCCGGCCGGAAACTGGGTCGTGCAGGGTGTCGGCGGCGAATTCCAAAGCGCCTGGTCCGATCCAGTCGAGGTCCCGCTGGAAGGGACCGTCCGCCTCGACGTGTCACTCACCGGTCGGCGCGCGCCGGCGCTGCCGGCAGCGTGGCCGAGGCGAGTCCCGCAGGACCAGGCGACGCTGGCGTCGCTTCCGGAAGGACGCGGCAAAGAGATCGTCCAGGCGCGCTGCGTCTCCTGCCATGAGGTCGCACGGATCGCCGCCAATCGCGTCGATCGCGCCGCATGGCGAACGACCGTGAACGAAATGCGCGCCGACATGAAGAACGCGAAGATGCCCGACCTGACGGATCAGGACGCCGCGGTCCTCGTCGAGTATCTAGCCACGAACCTTCCACCGTTGCCCGCGCCCGATCCGAACAGCCGCCTGCCGAGAACCCTGATGACGGGCGAAGCCAGGAATTACCGCGTCGTGCAGTACGAGCTCGAAAACGAAGGAGCCGAAACGCATGACGTCGCCGTCGATCCCTTCGGCGTTGGCTGGGCGAATCAGCGGCTCGGCGGCAAGATTAGCCGCTTCGACCCCGTGACGCTCGAATACAGCGAGATTGCGCCGCCGCTGACGACCGCGGCGAAAGCGCGCCCGGGCAATCTGCAGATCGGCGCCGACGGCGTCATGTGGCTGCCCGATCCGAACGAGCGCCGCTGGCTCAGCTACGACATCAAGACGGGACGGTGGACCACGTGGCCGTTCCCGTCCACCGTCCGCGGCCAGCCGAATGGCAACAGTATGGCGCTGCACCCGGATGGGACGATCTGGTCCACGGGTCCCGGATCGGCGAGGCGGCTCAATCCCGTCACGGGGCAGTGGAGCTCGTGGGACACGCCGACCTGGCTGCGCACTCGCAAGAATCCCGGCGGCTACGGGATCACGATTGCCGGCGACGGCAGGGCGTGGTTCGCGATGAATCTCGTGGACCGCATGGCCCGCGTGGACGGCACGACTGGTGAAGTCGTCGAGTTCGCAATTCCGGTCGAGGGAAACGCCTATCCGCGCCGGATGGATACCGATGCCAATGGCGATGTCTGGGTCGGCTTATGGGGCGTCGGGAAGCTCTTGAAGATCGATCACAAGACGAGCGACATGACCGTGTTCGATCCGCCCACGCCGAAGAACGGAGCCTACGCCGTCAGCATCGACACCAGGAACGATCTCGTCTGGGTCACGCTGCATACCGTGGACACGATCGCCCGCTTCAATCCTGCGACGAAGGAGTGGGTGGAGTTCCCGCTGCCGCAGGCCGAAACGGACGTCCGTCGAATCGAATTCGACCCGAACACTCCGACGCGCGTCTGGTGGAGCAGCGTGGCCAACTTCGCCCGGATCGGATTCATCGAGCTATTGGACGAGTAGTCGCGATCCGACGCTTATGGATTCTGCCCGGCTGAGAGCTGCAGAAACCTGTTGTTCTCGCAGATGTTTTCCATCAGCTTTTCGCCAGGCGCGAGAAAGAACCTGAAGACCACCTTCCACGGCTTCAGGAAGATGTCGGGGTCCTCGTGCATCACTTCCACGGTCATGGCTCCCATCGTCGTGCGGGTCCACCGCTCGGTGATATGCAGCTTCGCCGTGTGCGGCATGAAGAACGTCAGCCACGACTTGTCATTGAAGCCAATCGAGTCGACGACGAGCGTGTCCCCCTCCCACCTGCCGATTGAATGCCCCATCCATGCCGGCTCGACGTCTGGTGGATGCGGCCGGCCATCGAGAAAGACGAGGCGGTAATTCGGCGGGAATTCGAAGAGCGTGGCCAGATGCGTCTGGTTGTGCATCACGACCCAGAACGCACCCCCCGGCTCGCTCGGAACCGTGGCGGGCGGCAGACAGACGGAATAGGGGAAGTCCTTCAGATTCGTCTTGAAACGATCCTCCAGCAGCGTCAGTCCCAGCTGCGTCATTGCGGGTCGTTCCGGCGTGGAGTCACCAATCCAGACGCCGCTGAAATCCGGTCTGCCCTCGGGCGTGCGCGGTGCAGGCCCGGGAAACTTGCCTTCGTACTTCTCGCGCATGGCCCGGCGCCACTGGCCGGAAAGCCCGGCGTCGATCTGAGCAGGGCTCGTCACGGGATTGGGCGTCGGCACCAGGTTGTCCAGCGGGCCTGGCTTCTGCGCGGCGGTCTGCCCGCTCGCCAGCGCCGCCGACGCGGCCACCACTAACGCACCGGCAACAAGAGAACGGAACATGCGTACACCTTCCTGTTCCCGACTCTCAGTCGTACTGCTCCCAGTCCTAGATTTCGGGCGATTTGGGATACCCGGATGCCAGTCTTATACACCCGGCCGGGTCATCCTTGACGGACACTTGATTGCCCACCAGTCTCACCCTTCGCGCAATGATGACCGCTCGGCTCGTGTGCACGTCTAGCTGGCGGTGCGAGGGCGGACGCTCGGCGCGGCTTCGGACCCCGGCGGTTCCCTGAAGGGTTCGACCGGGATGCGCTCGTAACGCACCTCGAGCACCACCAGTTGTTCCGCCCCGGCCGGCGCGTGAAGCATGACGCGGTCGCCGGGGCCTGCTTTCATCAACGCGCGCGCCAGCGGCGACAACCAGCTGATGCAGTGGCGATCCAGATCGACCTCGTCGACACCGACGATGCGCACCACGCGCGCCGTGCCAGCGGCGTTGAGGTAGCGGACGGTCGCGCCGAAGAAGACGTGGGTCGCCGCGCGGCCGCGTCTCGGGGCCTCCGGGTCAACGACTTCCGCGGCGTCGATCCGTTTCGTCAGAAAGCGAATCCGCCGATCGATCTCGCGCAGCCGCCGCTTCCCGTACTGATAGTCGGCGTTTTCGCTGCGATCGCCGTTGCTCGCCGCCCAGGCGACGACCCGTGTCACCGCCGGCCGTTCCCTCGCGAGGAGAAACCGCAGCTCGTCTTTGAGCCGCTTTAAGCCGCTCGGCGTGATGTAGTTCTTGACTCCGCGCAGCTCGGCGTGCGCGGCCTCGTCGGCGGCCTGATCGGGCTCGTCGTCCTCGGCGTCGGATTCCTTGATGAACGCCTTGCTCATGCGCCCTCGATCCATTCACGATCCCGTGCGCGGAGAGGTTCGGACCGAGGCATCGAGACGCCGGACGATAGGCACGTCAACGGGTCGGCGTCGTTCCGGGTCAACTCCGCCGCGGGTACCGATAGGAGCCCGATGTGCGAATCTCCACGACATCGGTCACCAACCCCGTGTCGTCGACGATGAACTGATAAAACAGTCCCTGGCCTTCAAACAGCGTCTCGGATTGCGGCA